>FWPU01002463.1_pt1 | contig 51024 bp, 35 predicted proteins | sample 2228361 | NCBI WGS metagenome assembly FWPU01 (sample SAMEA103939777, study PRJEB20133) | metagenome | reverse complement strand
CGGTGGAAAACCTGCCGCGGTTTCTGCGGCCGACGGTGATCATCGCGCCGCGCATCGCGAAGTTCGGGTTCAAGTTGACGTTCTAACGGTTCCTGACGAGGGCGCGTCAGCCCTCTGGGGCGGCCGACGGGAGCGGCCGGGCGCTCGCCACAGAGCGCCCGGCCGTTTCGTGTTTTTTCCCATTCCCCTTCCGAATGTCACACGGTCGGCTCAGGGGGCGGAGCCCAGCACACCCACCTTGAGCATCGAGGGTAGCGACTTCGACCGGTACACGCGCTGGGTCGTCTTCTGGAAATCCGCCTCGGTTGCCTGGTAGATGTTCATGAACTTGCCTGGGTTGATGTCGAAGAGCGGGAACCAGGTGCTCTGGATCTGCACCATGATCCGGTGGCCGCGTCGGAACGTGTGGAACACATCCGAGACGGTGAATTCCACCTTAGTCGGCTGGCCCGGCACGAACGGCTCGGGCTTTTCGAGGCTGTTCCGGAACTTGCCCCGCATGACCTCGCCCCGGACGAGCTGCTGGTAGCCGCCGAGGGTGTTGTTGAGGTCGCCCTTCGCGTCGGGGAACCGATCGGGGTAGACGTCGATCAGCTTGACGATGAAGTCCTGATCGGTGCCGGTCGTGGAAACGCGCAGACTCGGGATGATGGGCCCCGCGAGCGTGATGTCGGTTTCGAGCACGTCCGTCTGGTAGACGAGGACGTCGGGTCGGCGCGCCGCGTAGCGCTGGTCGTCCACCATGTACCGCTGCGGCATACCGGGCGCGATGCCCGAGGTGATCGGGACGGGCTTGTTCGGGTCGCTCACGTATTCGTCGAACGCCTCGGGTCCGTCGGCGGCGGGCGGCTCGAAGGTGAGCCGGCCGCCCGCGTGCAGGTAGAGCGCCGTGGACTGGGTGCCCGCCGGCGGCCAGACATCGAAGCGCCGCCACTGGTTCGTGCCCGTCTCGAACATGTAGGCCTCGGGCAGGTCGAGGGAGCCTTTGTCCTTGAGGAAGAAATTGAACACCGAAAGCTCGATGCGTTCCCGGTAGAACTCGGCGGTGTTCGAGTCGAAGCGCACGTCGCCGAGCGTGTCGCCCGGCCCACGGGCCCAGCCGCCGTGGACCCAGGGGCCCATCACGATCGCGTTGGTGGTACCCGGGCTGTTCGCTTCGATGCTCCGGTACACCTCGAGGGCGCCGAACAGGTTCTCGGCGTCAAACCAACCGCCCACGGTCACGACCGCCGGCTTGATGTTGCGGAGGTGGGTCCGGATGTTGCGCGCGAGCCAGAAATCGTCTCGTCGATCGTGGGTCATGAGGTCGGTCCAAAAGGGGATGCCGCCCTTGAAGTACCGCGCGTCGGCGTTGCGGACAGGCCCGAGGCGCCTGTAGAACTCGTAACCGTCGTTCGTCCCGAAGTCGATGGGCGTGCCCGGCCGGACCGTCGTGGGGCGGGTGAACGGCCAGCCGCTGCCCGAGAACCAGCCGAACGCGTGAGCGAGCAGGAACGCTCCGTTATGGTGCCAATCGTCCGACGCGAACCAGTCGGCCACCGGTGCCTGCGGCGAGGTGATCTTGAGCGCCGGATGCGCGTCGATCGCCCCTGCGGCCGCATAGAAGCCCGGATAGGAAATCCCCCACATGCCGACTCGCCCGTTGTGGTTCGGCACGTGCGCGAGGAGCCACGCGATCGTGTCGTAGGTATCCGTGCTCTCGTCGATGTCCCGAGGCCCGGTCTTGGCCGGCCGGTGCGGCCGGACGTGCTCGAACGTGCCTTCCGACATCCACCGGCCGCGCACGTCCTGGTACACGAAGATGTAGCCCTCGTCCGTGAAGCGCGCCGAGGGGCCGAGGCTGCTGCGGTACTGGTCGGCGCCGTACGGCGCGACGCTGTACGGCGTGCGATTGAGCAGGATCGGGTAGGTGCGCGATCGGTCCTTCGGGACGTACACCGACGTGAACAGACGAACGCCGTCGCGCATCGGCACGGAGAACTCGTACTTCGTGTACCGCGCCCTGACGGCGTCAAGGCCCTGTGGCGCGAGCGGCGTCGTCAGGGCGAGGCCGAACGCGGCGACCGCAACCGTGAGCCACAGACGATGAGGCAGCGGGTGTCTCGGCATGATGGACGCTCCCGAGCGGCTTCGCGCGCCGCTCGCCAGGGCGAGGAGTATACCGCAGAGCGGCGAGGGAAGATGCCGGGCGTACGAGGCGCGGAACCGGCGAGCGTCAGCGCACGACGATCCGGCCCCTGAGGCTGTCGTTCTGCGGGAGGTCGTGGTCGTGATAGCCGCACGTGCGCACGACGACGAGGTTGCCCGTCTCGCGGCTCTGGCCGGGCAGGAGCACACCGACCTGGTTGATCTCGGGACAATCGGTGTGCTCCGGGTGCGGGTCGGAGCTCATGTTGTGCGGTCGCGCGTCGTTGTTGACGAACAGGACGCGGGCGCCCTGGGAGACGGTGATTTCCCTCGGGCTCACGCCGGCCGACGTGATGGTCACCGTCGTGCTGCTCGAGCCGGTCCCTCCTGACGAGCCCCCCGACGGCGCGGCCGGGTTGCTCGATCCGCCGCAGGCGACCCACAGCAGGGCGATCCCAGCGAGCACGGCGGCGCCACGACGGCGGGCCCAGACCGGACGCGAGTCCTGGCTCGGCCGGGTCGGTCTCGTCGCCCGGAGGGCGGCGGACACTGTCGGGGGTGGCTGGTCGGTGCGATCGGTCGTCATGTCGAGCGTCCCCGCGGCCGGCTCAGAAGAACTTCCGCGTCAGGTTGAACCCGATGAACCAGTCCGTGCGGCGGTACCCGCCGCGCGCCACCTGGCCCGGGGTCGTGCCGAGGGCGTTCGAGACGTTCAGTTGGAAGACGTGACCCCCGACCCGTTTCTCGACCCCGAACGCGCCGTAGTGGACGCCCGGCGCGTAGCCGACGATCCGCGGCGCGACCTCGCCGACGACATACAGGCTTCCGCTCAAGCGCAGGCGGGCGCCGAGGCCCATCAGGAACGTGTCCTCCGTGTCGTCGCGCGCCGCGGACAGATTCGTGTTGTGCACCCACCGGGGCATCGCGTAGACCGCGCCGCGCGTGGCCAGGCGCCTGGCGAGGACCACGCCGAGTGCCGGCGAATACTCGTCTCGGAAGTTGTTCGTGCCTTCGACCGAGGCGACCGCGTCGACCGACAGGGCGGTACCGGGGCGTTCGCGGAGCACCCCGTACTGGCCGAAGAAGACGATGGTCCGGTCGTTCGTGCGGTAGACTCCGACCTGCGCGCCGCTCGCGGGGGCGAAGCGGAACTCGAGGCCGACCTGAGCCCCGGAGTCGAGGCCGAACAGATCGCTGAGGAGGTCGCCGAGGTCGCCTTCACCGAGCGGTCGCCCGAAGCGGTGGGTGAGCCGGAACGCGCCTTTGTGTCGCGGCAGGCGGAGCGTTGTGGGCACCGTGACCACGGCGAAGTCCGGTTGTGCCGGGTCGAAGACGCCTTCTTCGTACGGCGGCGGCTGCGAGGGACCGGAAGTCTGCGGCGAGGCAGGCGACGCAAGCAGCGTCAGGTAGCAGGTGCCCCACACCGCCTTGCTGCGAATCGAGCGAGTCATGGCCGGGGATGCCTCATGCTGGCCGGTCCTGCAACCCCGATGCCACCGCGCGTCGGCCTCGCGCCGGCCGTGCCCGCGCCGTTCCTGCCCAGTGTCGCTTACCGCCGCCGAAATGGATTTCGCCGGTCGTAAGGTGCTCCCTCCTGCGGCCCGCGGAACCGCTACGAATCGATCCGGTGCTTGGCCAGGTAGTAGCTGAGTGCCCGCTGACTGATCCCCATCGTCTCGGCGGCGTCCTTCTTGACGCCACCCGAGGCCTCGAGCGCGCGGCGGATGGTCTCGCGCTCGATCCACTCGATGTTCTGGCGGAGGTTGAGCGAGGGCAGCCCGATCGGGGCCGGCGCGGCCGTGCCGGGCATCAGGAGCACGCTCCGGTCGATCACCGCGGTCCGCGCGAGCACGACGGCGCGCTCGACGGTGTTTTCGAGCTCGCGGACGTTGCCGGGCCACTCGTAGGACTGGAGGGCGGCGAGGGCGTCGGGGGCGATCCCGTCGATGCGCTTGCCCGCGCGCTGGGCGTGCTTTCGAACGAAGTGCTCCACGAGGGGTGGGATGTCCTCCTTGCGCTCCCGGAGCGGCGGGATGGCGATCGGGATGACGTTCAGGCGGTAGTAGAGGTCTTCGAGGAACCGCCCGTCGGCCACCATCTGGCGGAGGTCACGGTTCGTGGCGGCGATGACGCGCAGGTCGACCTTCAGGCTGCGCTCGGCCCCGAGGGGTTCGACCTCGCGGTCCTGCAGGACGCGCAGCAGCTTGGCCTGGAGGGCCGGCGCCATGGTGCCGATCTCGTCGAGGAAGATCGTGCCCCCGTCGGCCAGGGCGAATCGGCCCTTCTTGTTCGTCGTAGCGCCGGTGAACGCGCCGCGCACGTAGCCGAAGAGCTCCGATTCGAGCAGCGGTTCGGGGATGGCCGCGCAATTGACCGTGACGAGCGGCATGTCGCGCTGGGCGCTCCGGTCGTGGATGGCGCGGGCGACGAGCTCCTTGCCGGTCCCGGTCTCGCCCGTGATGAGCACGGTGCTCTTGGTCTCGGCCACCATCTCCGCGGTGCGGATGACCTCCTGCATGCGGCGGCTCCGGGCGACGATGCCGTAGTAGTCGAACTGCGCGTCGCGCTCGCTGAGGAGGTACCGATGGTGCGCGCGCAGCCGTTCGTCTTCGAGCGCGCGCCGCACCGCGACGAGCAGCTCGTCGACCTCGAACGGCTTCTGGAGATAGTCGAACGCGCCGAGCTTCATGGCTTCGATGGCGCTCTGGATGGTCCCGTACGCCGTCATCATGAGGACTCGGGGCCGGTCGGCGGCTGGCATCGCCGCCGCCAGCTCGCGCAAGAGCTCCAGTCCGGTGAGCTCTGGCATCAGGTGGTCGACGATGAGCACGTCGAACGGGCGCCGGCTGAGCAGGCGCTGGGCTTCGCGCGGGCTGCCCGTTTCGGCGACCTCGTGGCCCTCGTCTCGCAGCGCGGTGGCGAGCAGGCTGCGCAACTTGGCTTCGTCTTCCACGATCAGGATGGTGCCGTGCGTCATGACGCTCTCTCGAACGGGAGGTCGAACTCGATCTCGGTGCCGCCGCCGGGGCGGCGGCGCGCCGTGACGCGGCCGCCGAGCCCTTCGACGACGTTCTTGGTGATCGCCAGGCCCAGCCCGGACCCGGTGCGCTTGGTGGTGAAGTACGGCTCGAAGACGCGCGACACGTCTTCCGGCGCGATGCCCGGGCCGTTGTCGCACACGCGGATGATCAAGCGGCCTTCGCCCGCCAGCCGCGTGGTCAGCTCCACCTGTGGGACGCGAGCTTCACCGTCCGGCCGGCTGGCCGCGTGCTCACGCGCCGCCTGCCGCGCGTTCGCCAGCACGTTGACGAGCGCGAGCCGCAGCCGTTCGGCGTCGGTCGCGGCGGTCGGCAGGTCGGCGTCGAGGTCGAGCCTCACGCGGGGCTCGCCCCCGTCGGTCTCGACGGCGCGGGCCGCGCTCGTGCAGACGGCGTTGATGTCGGTGGGCCTCTTCTCGAAGCTGATCGGCCGCGCGAAGTCGAGCACCTCGCCGACCAGCCGGTTGAGGCGGGCGACCTCTTCCTCGACCGCCGCTACGGTCGCGCGCCGGTCGGCCGCCGGCACGTCCTCGCGCTTCAATGGGTGCAGCGCCGCCTTGATGATCATGAGGGGATTGCGGATCTCGTGCGCGATCACCGTCGAGAGACGGCCGAGCGCCGACAGCCGCTCGCGCTGCGCCGCCTCGCGCTGGAACCGGTCGATCGATTCGGTCAGGGCGTTGAAGGTGGCTGCCAGCAAGCGCGCGTCCTCGTCCTGCCAGCGCGAGGCCTGTGCCGTCGGGACGCGCCGCGTCAAATCCCCCGTCGCACTCATCTCGCGCATCGTCGCCGTGATGGCCCCGAGCGGGCGAGTCACCGTGCGGGCGATCCCGTAGCTGAGCAGCGTGGCGACGAGCACGGCCACGACCGCCGTCGCCCCGAGCTGCGTGTGGAGGGGGCGCAAGAATCGCACCCATTCGGTCCGCGAGCGCAGGACAATCGCCACCGGCCCGGCCCGCCCGGCGTCCCCAGGCGCGGAGGAGGCGCCGAGCGGCCGACAGACGGCTAGATACTCCTCGGCGCCCACGCGAAGCGTCCCGCGCCCGCCGGTCGCCGCGAGCGCCGCGAGCGCCGCATCGGCGACGGGCGGCAGCGTCGAGGCGAGTACCTGCCCGCGCAGCGCGAAGGCGACCTCGCTGTTGGTGAGCGCCTTGAACCGCTCGGCCGCGCGCCGGTGCAGGCCGAAGCCGACGCTGAGCGTGCCCAGGATCTGCGGCTCTGAGGGGTCGATCCAGATGGGGACGGAGACGACCTGCAGGACACCGCCGGGATAGGGCCAGAACGAGACCGCGTCGCGCCCGGCCGCCGCCTCGCGCACCGCCGCCCGCGCGGCCGGTTCACCCGCCTGCGCCGCGGCCGGGCCCACCGCGGCGAGCAGACGGCCGGAGCGGCCCGTGACGGCCAGCAGGTCCGCCGCGATCTGGCGCGCGTAGTCCTGAGCGATCGGCGCCATGGTCGGCGGGTCGTCCAGGTCCACGGTGGCCTTGAAGCGCGGCAGGTCCGCCAGCAGATGGGCCTCGCGGGTGAAATGCTCGAAGAGCGTGGCCCGATACTCCTCGACGAAGGCGGCCGACTCGTCCAGCGCCCGGCCGAGCTCCGCTTCCGCCCGCGCCGTGACGGCCACGTTGACGACCAGCACGGCGACGCCGATCGACATCACGGCGAGCGCCGCGCTGGCGAGAAAGATTCGGTTCGTGAGCGACGAGAGAAACGCCATCCGCCGCCCCTCAGGGATCCTGGCGACCGTCGCCGCCGAGCGTGAAGTCGACCGCGACGCTGCCGCCTGCCTCCGGGACCACGACCTCCTTGCTGACCAGCCTCGGCACGAGCTCGTTCCAGACAACGACCGTGTAGGTGCCCGGCGGCACGCCTTCGATGCGGTACCGGTTCTCCGCGTCGGTCACCGAGAAGAAGCGGTGGGAGAACACCAGGATGAAGGCGTTCATGTGCGAGTGGATGTCGCAGAAGACCCGCACGATCCCCGGACGGTCGAAGCGGACCGCCTTCGACTGGCCGGCGGCGTAGCGCCCGAGGTCGAACGGCCGCGTCCGCGACAGCGAGAAGACGTTGTGATAGGTCGCATCGTTGTTCGGGAAGTCCACCGTCGTGCCGACCGTGATGGCCAGCACGTGCGGCACGAAGGTCTCGTTCCGCTGGTCCATGCGGGCGCGCCCGCCCTCGCGCCCTTCGAACGCGCCGCGCGGCGCCGTCTCGAGGTACACGACGCTCGCGTACGCCTCCCCAGGGCCGCGAGGCGGTGCCATCGCCAGGTCCGACACGTTCGGCCGGCGCACCGCCGGCCGCGCGGCTCGGCGGAGTTCGACGCGACCCGTGATGACCCCGGTCGCCCGCGCCGGAGCGCCGCCCGCGCCGCCGTCGCCCGACACCGCGCCGAGCAGGGTCGCGACGATGACGAGGGAGCGGGTCACGGTGGCCACGGTCAACCCGTCAGAACCAGTAGAGCACCTGGGCCGAGGCCAGGCCGCGCTCCCGCGGACGCCCGCCGTCGCGCCAGTTGTACTGATACTCGGCCCTCACCACGACGTTGCGGCGCAGGTAGACGCCAGCCGCCGCCGCCGCCCGCGTCACCGGGGCGTCCCAACTCGTCGGGCGTCCGTCGAAGAGCGTGCCGACCAGTCGCGAGAACCCCAGGTGGTCTCCGCGGCCCGCGAGGTAGAGCCGAGGCGACACCCGATAGCGGCCCTCGACCCACACCCCGACCGCCCGCAGGGGGTTCTCGAAGGACGACGTCAGGGCGGGCGGCAGAGTCCACCAGCTCGCGACGAGCTCGCCTCGGAGCAGCCAGTATCCCCGCGAGTATTCCGCATCGGCCCCGAGGGCGCGCTGCACGGCTTCACCGCCGGTCGCGCCCGACGGCAGCGCCTCGCGAGCCGAGCGGGCGACGAAGGGTCCGCGAGCTGCGGAGACGCCGATAGCCAGCCCCGGCGTCGGATGGAACGCCAGTCGGCCCGAGAGCTGGCGGCCCTCGTTGTCGTCGACCACGCGCGGGCGCGACAGCGTCCCCATCGTGAACGCGACGGCGACCTCGACCGGGCGGGTGCCGGCGTGAACCTGAACGCCGGTATCCCAGCGAAACGCGCTCACGAGCGGCAGCCCGCCCGCGGGCGCGGGGTTACCGATCGGGTAGCTCACCCGCCAGCCTCGCCCGCGCTGCCGCAGGATCTGGTCGGCGTTGGCCGGCAGCGCGTCGGCGCGGAGCGTGGTGAGGTACTGATAGGCAAGGGGATAGCTGATGAGGGGATGGTCGAGGGCGTAGTAACGGCGCGAGAACGCGCCGAAGACGGGCGGGATCCGGCCGATCTGCACGTCGAGGTCGCGTGCAGCCCAGGGGCGAACGCGCAGGTAGAGCGCGTACACCTGAGGTCGATCGAGATTCTCCGTTCGAAGCTCGCCGAGCACGGCGAGCCGAGGCCGCGGCGTCCACGACGCCGAGAGGTCGAGGCGCACCATGCGGAGCGAGGTGCGGTCGTAGTCGGTATAGTTGAAGTAGCCGGGGTGATCGTCCGACCCGATCGACGCCGCCATCTCGCCGCTCAGCACGAGCGTGCCCCCGGCGATCGGGATCGGCGCGGACGGGAGCGGTTGGGCCGCCACGGGTCCGAGGGCGGCCGGGCCGAGCAGAAACAGCACGCCGGAGGCGGCGACGCGTCGAATCACGTTGTCCGGTGGAGCGGGCCTGTGGAATTATAATCGGGTTGGGCCCCGGGGGTGACGCGGCGAGCGATAGGCGGGCGGACGTGGGACTGCTGAATCACCGGTTCGAAGACAACGTCATCACGACGAATGTCGACAAGGTGCTGGCATGGGCGCGCCAGTCGTCGCTCTGGCCGATGGGTTTCGGCCTGGCGTGCTGCGCCATCGAAATGATGGCGACCGGGGCGTCGCGGTTCGACATCGCCCGGTTCGGGGCGGAGGTCTTCCGAGCCTCGCCGCGCCAGGCGGACCTGCTGATTGTGGCCGGCACCGTGACGAAGAAGATGGCGCCGGTGCTGCGGCGGCTCTACGACCAGATGCCGGAGCCGAAGTGGGTGATCTCGATGGGGAGCTGTTCGAACGCCGGCGGCCCGTTTCCCACCTACAGCGTGCTGCAAGGCGTCGACAAGATCGTGCCGGTCGACGTGTACGTCTCCGGGTGCCCGCCCCGGCCGGAGGCGCTCCTGTACGGCCTGATGCGGCTGCAGGACAAGATCATGCGCGAGAGCACGGTGCTCAGGCGCCCGCGCGACGCGCGCGCGCAGACCGACGTCGCGGCCACCACCGGAGCGGACGCGTGACGGCCTGGAGCGGGCGCATGCCGCGGCTGCTCGACCTCCTCCGCACGATCTTCCTCGTCGATCTGATCAAGGGGCTGCGCGTCACCCTGCGGTACACGCCGGAGCCGGCCTTCACGTTCCAGTATCCGGCCGAGCGGCGGCCGGTGGCCCCGCGGTTCCGCGGGGTCTTGCGCCTCCAGGTGGAGCCCGAGACCGGCGCGCAGGTGTGCATCGTGTGCGACCAGTGCGCGAAGGCGTGTCCCGACGATCTCATCACGCTCGGCGGGCACCGCGAGCCGGGGCAGAAGATCAAGGTGCTCGACTATTTCGATTTCAACCTGTCGCGCTGCAGCTTCTGCGGCTTGTGTTCCGAGGTGTGCCCGACCAAGCCGATCAAGGCGCTCATCATGAGCGAGGACTACGAGCTGGGCAGCTACAGCCGAGGGGCCCAGATCCTGCGCGTGGACGAGATGTACGACGGCGTGCCGGTGGTGCCCTACGCGCGGTAGGTGCGCGGGGCGGATCCGCGGTGCGGGTTGACAGCGGCCCGCGGGACCGGCATATCATCGGCGGACACACGCGCCGCTAATCAGGCCCGCAAGGAGAGAAACCCCGATGTCCACCCGCGGTCGGGTCGTGGGGGCGCTAGCGCTGGCCGTCGCGGCGGCCGTGGCGGGTGCGCCCCGCGCGGTCGCCTCGGCGGCCGACGTCCAGTTGCAACTGGCTAACTTGCTGCTCGGCGACGGGCGGTATGCCGAGGCCGCCGAGGCGTACCGGCTCGCGAAAGCCTCGACGGAGCCCACCGTGCGCGCGCGCGCGGTTGCCGGGCTGGTGAAGACGCTCCTCCGGTTGGGCGATTTTCAGCCGGCGCTCCGGGAAGCCACGGAGCTGCGCGCCTTGACGCCGCAGCGGGCCGAAGCCCTCGCGCTCTACGGCGACGCGCTCTGGGCGGCCGGGCTGTTCGAGGAGTCCGACGTGGCGTACCGCGACGCGCTCGCGCTCGACCCGGCGACGGCCCGGGCGCACCATGGCCGCGGCCGGTCGCTCATGGCGCAGAGCCGGCTCGAGCTGGCGATCGACGAAGTGATGACGGCGGTGCGGCTAGCCCCGGCGGAAGGCGAATATCACTTCACACTGGGGGCGATCTTCGAGCGCCAGCGCCGGTTCGAGGAAGCTGCGGCGGCGATCGTCAACTACGTCAACCTGCTGCCGAATCGGGACGTGAGCGACAAGGCGGCGTGGGCCAAGGCCCAGGTGCGGTTCCTGCGGTCCTTCGAAGGCAAGCGGCCGTTTGAGATGGAGCACGGCGACGAGGTGCACGTGGTGCCGTTTCGCCTGGTGCGCGACAAGGTGATCGTGCCCGTGCGCGTCAACGGGAGCCGGCCCATCGATTTCGTGCTCGATACCGGCGCCGAGCAGACGGTCCTGTCGGTGCCGGTCGCGCGGCGCGTCGGCGTCGTCCCGGTGACCTACGTGCGGAGCGCGGGTGTGGGCGAGCTCGGCGTGCGCGGGCTGCAGATCGGCCGGCTCGACTCGCTCGAGGTCGGGCGCCTCAAGGTCAAGAACCTGACGGTGCTCATCAAGAATCCGCCGCTCCAGGGCCTGCCGACCGCCGAGGCCGAGAGCTTTTCCCCGCTGGCCCTGGGCTTGTCGATGATCATCGACTACGAGCGGCGCGTGCTCGTCATGGGGAAGCAGCTGCCAGAGGGCGAGTACGATACGGCGCTGCCGCTGCGGATGTATCGGCTGGCGACGGTGCGCGGCACGCTCAACGGCGAGCACCCGGCCAGCTTCGTGGTGGACACGGGCGGCGAGGTCATCTCGATCAGCCAGGCCGCCGCGGGCCAGCTCGAGTACGACCCGGACCTGCGCCGGATCCCCCTTCGCGTGTACGGGTCGTCCGGCTGGGATCCGGACGCCTTCCTGCTGCCGGGCGTCGATTTGCAGTTCGCCTCGATCCGCTTCTCGCGGATCCCCGTCGTCGTGCTCAACCTGCGCGTTCCGAGCGTGCTGCTCGGGTTCGAGGTGGGCGGCATCGTGGGCCACCGGTTCCTGCGCGACTACCGGGTGGCGATCGATCTCAACGACAGCGTCCTGCGTCTGAAGAGTCTGTGACCGGCGGCCGTCCGGATTCGCCGCCGGGCGCGCCTCACTCGCCGACGCCGGCCGGCGCGCCGAGCTGCTGTCTGGCGGCCAGGCGCTCGGCGCGCCGCGCGCGCGCCTGCTCGGCCTTGCGGCGCTCCTCGTCCGTTTCCAGCAGGAGCGGGGGCACGGGGACGCGCCGGCCATCGCGGTCGATGGCCACGAAGGTGAGGTAGGCGCGGCTCGTCAGGCGCCGGGTGCCCGTCAGGATCTCCTCGGAATAGACCTCCACCTCGACCTCGAGCGACGTGCAGAACGTGCAGGTGACGCGCGACCTCAGGATGATGAGGTCTCCGACCTTGATGGGGTGCAAAAACTGCAGGCCGTCGACGGCGGCCGTGACGAGCAGGCTGCGCGTGTGCCGGTGGCCCGCGATGGCGCCGGCGATGTCGATGAGGTGCATGACGGTGCCGCCCAGGATGAAGCCGAGGGGGTTGGCATCGTTGGGCAGGACGACCTGCACGAGCTCGGTCGCCGAATCGGCCGGCCGCTTGGGGGTGAGGTCAATTCAGAAGTCGTAGCCGATCCACATGGAGAACTTCGCGCGGCGGAAGCTGCTGCTGCCGCCGAACAGCGCGTACACCACGTCCTCCCAGTCGCGGTTGAAGAGCGTCTTCCACGCCCAGTCGAAGTGGATCGGGAATCCGAGCGCGAAGGTCTCGAGGCCGATGCCGTACGAGGCGCGCGCGTCGTAGAGGCGGAGCCCCGACACCAGCTTCGGCTCGCCGTACACCGGATCGAACTGCAGGGTCTCGTAATTGGGCACGTAGCCGATGATCGTCGGCCAGATCTCGGTCCTGCTGGTCGCGATCTTCAAGGGCTGACCGTTGAACGCGGCGGCGCCGATGTTGAAGAACAACACGCCGCGGATGCCGCCGAGCACCCCGATGGGCGTGGCCATCGCCTCGACGAGCGGGAAGCGCAGCTCGGCATTCCCGAAAAAGCCGCGGTTGCCGATGAACTCGAGATACTCGTACCCGCGCATCTCCGAGTTGCCGCCGAAGTAGAAGAAGTTGGGGTCGTCGCCCCAGCTCTTGAACGCCCGCGCCCGCAGCGCCAGCACGCCGGTCGTGCCGAGCCGTCGGTAATAGCGCGCGTCGAGGTCTGCGGTGTGGCTGGAGAGCGTGTTGCCGATCTTCGGCGCCCACTCGTAGCCGACCTTCACCGTGTTCCCGGCGAGGGGGCCGAACTCCCTGAAGACGGTCGTCTCCTGGACGTAGTTGACCCCGAGCGGCACGACCGTCCCGCTCCGGAAAAAGGACGTGCCGTAGAGCTGCTCCTGGTAGTAGCGCGAGTATGCCTCCAGCCCGGGGTCGTCGAACTGCTCGCGGTACTGGACGACCCCGCCGAACAGCTCGAGCCGCGCGTAGCGGTTGATCGGATAGATGCCGAAGCCGGACGCGCCGCGCACCGTCCGGGTGGCGATGGCGAAGTCGCGGTCGAGGTACGCGTACGCCGGGTCGTAGAAGGTCCCGGCCAGGCCGTAGAAGAACTCGGTCTGGGAGAACCCCTGGAGGGCGTACTGGAAGCGCCGCGACAGGTTCACGAGCGACGCGGCCATCGTGCGGTACTGCGAGATCGAGGCGTAGTAGAGGTTGATCTGGCGGTCGCCCAGCACGTCGGTGAAGGTGACGGCGGTGCCGCCGTAGAAGTCCCGGCCGCTCGTCACCCCGACGGTGACCGGCGGTCGCCCTTCGAGAAAGAGCTTCTCCCACGTGCCCTTCCGGCGCTTGTTCTGGGCCACGAGGGTATGGGTGAGCGGCGCCTGGAAGTCGATGATCGGCCCGGGCGCGCCGAAGTCTTCGGCGGCCAGCGTCATGACCGGCTGCTTCAGCTCGATCGTGGAGATGCCGTACTCGCCCTTGAAGTACGTCACGAACGCGACCCGAGACGTGTCGCCTTCGCGCAAGGGCACCGGCGAGAGGTTCCCCGTGGCCGCGTCGGTGAACTGGCGGAGCTCGCCCGTCTTCAAGTTCAGCGTCCAGACGTTGTATATCGCGCCGTTCTTCGCCACCTCCGGGTCGAGCGGCTGGTTGGGGTCGGTGGCATTCGAGGCGAAGACGACCGTGTCGGCGTCGAGGAACTTCGGCCCCGCGTCGTCGTGCGTGCCGAAGGTGAGCTGGCGCTTCTCCTTGGTCTCGAGGTCCAACCGGAAGAGCTTGTCGTTGCCGCTCACCCGCTTCATGTAGACGATGGACTTCCCGTCGGGCGCGAACGCCGGCGCGTAATCGGCGAACTCATCGTTGGTCAGGTTGGTGATCTCCCGCGTTCGGAGGTCGAACAGGAACAGGTCCGAGACCGCATTGCGCAGCCCCGAGAACACGATGTAGCGTCCGGTGGCGTCGAAGTCCGGCGACTCGGGGTTGTCGATCGAGGTGAGCTCGATGCGGTCCTCGACTTTCCGGGTGACCACGTTCTGGATCACGAGCGACTTGTACTTCTCGGTGCGCACGAAATACGCCAGCCGGTCGCCTGCCGGGGCCCACGACATCCACGGCACCGTGTTGAACCGCATCCCGCCCGGTGTCGCGATGTACTCCCACCCGCGGTCCTTGTCGAAGCCACTCGTGAGCGTGCGAATCACCTCGCCGGTCTTCGCCGAGATCAGGACGATGTCGAGCTCCTGATCCTTCCGGTTGCCCGCGGCGACCGCCAGCAGGTCGCCCGAGGGCGAGGGCTCGAGCGAGAGCACCGACACAAACGGGGTCTTGTCCCGCTTGGGCGCCAGGTTCTTGCCGTAATCGGCCGGGCGCTGCTTGTCGCGGAACGGCTTGAACCGCTCCTTCAGATAGCGGTCGAACTGGTCGTCGAAGTCCGCGGGCTCGAGCCGGAACGCCTCCTGGTACGCGTTCTCCCCGCCGCCGATGACGCTCTTGCGCAGGGCGAAGAGGAACTGCCGCAGGCCCTCCTTGCCCCACTTCGACTCGATGAACTCGAACGCCGCGTGCCCGAGGATGTACGGCAGTCGGCCGTTGACGAACGGCTCCGTCTCGAAGTCGCTCATCTTCGGGACGATGTCCGCGAGCGCCGCGTCGCGCACCGCCATCAGGTCGAGCGGGTGCCAGTAGCCGGTCATGTGGTCGGCCAGCCCTTCGTCCACCCACAAGGGAAGACCGCGGCGGATGAGCGACCGCGGAATGATGTCGAACGCGAAGATGTGCGTCAGCTCGTGCGTGATCAGGCGGTAGAGCTGGTCCGACGGTTCGTCGATGGGCAGCACCATCCGATCCCGCGACGGCTCGGCGAAGGCGAGCACGCCCTCCGGCAGCTCCTCAGGGATCACGTTTTGCTGCTGGAACTCGCTCGACGTCTTGTAGAGGACGAGCGGAACCCTGGTGCCCAGGTCGTGCTTCAGATCCGCGCTGATCTGCTGGTACGCGCTCTCGGCGTACGACGCGACGCGCTCGAGGTGCTCCTCGATGGCGGGGTAGTAGAAGATCTCGAAGTGATCCGTCGTGTAGATGTGCCAGTCGAAATTGTCGTACTTGACGCGGTTCTTCCCGTAATACGGGACGAACGGCGTCGAGGTCTGGCCGAGCGCGTCGAGGGCCGTGAGACCGACCGACGCCGCCACCAGCCCAGCGAGGCCGACGCGGACGAGACCACCACGCCGACGCGTGTACATAACAGGCTCCTTGGCGAATCACCGAGGCTGGAGGCGGGTGGCCCGGTCGTCCACGAGGCCGGTCGCCGGTGCCGCTGCCTGGCTCCGTTCGATGTTACAGTAGCGGGGACGGACGTCGCAACGTCCCCGATTCTCAGCCCCGGCGGCAGCAAAGGCCGTACCCGTGCGGGATCTGCGGGGACGCGGGTTCAGGTGAAGGCCCCGCGAGTGCCACGGCGACCCCACTGTCGTCGAGGCAGAACGGTCGGTGCACCCGCGCGGGGACACACGGGCGTCGCCAGACTCCCCGACCATCCGGTATACTGCGAGGAGTTCCCTCGGTCGGCGAGGCGGCGGGTGACCGGAGCTGGGTCGGGGCGGCCGAGGAGTCTCGGGTGGCGAGCAGGTCCGCGGAAAAGGAGCGAGCATGAGCGAAGGAGCGCAGCCGGCAGCGCAGCGTCAACCCACGGAGTCGGTCGAGCCGGCTGGGCCGCCGGGGCACCGGGGACGGGGCCTGCTGCGGTGGGTGATCGCAGCCGTTGGTGTGGCCCTGCTCGCGTGGCTCGTCCTGCCCTTCGTCGAGACGCGCCGCGACCGCGACGCCCCCGGTGCCGCGGCGGGCCCGCGGCCGACCGCGGCGGCCTCCGCGCGCGTGACGGCCGGTGCGGCGTGCGACCCGAAGGCTGCGCCGGCCAACCTGGACTTCGTCCTGACCGACATGCGCGGCGAGCGGGTGGCGCTGTCGGCCTTCAAGGGCAAGGCCCTCGTCATCAATTTCTGGGCGACGTGGTGCCCACCGTGCAAGGGCGAGATCCCCGCGCTCGTCGAGCTGCAGACGAAGTATGCGGACCAGGGCCTCGTCGTTCTGGGCGTTTCGACCGATGATCCGCCCGACACGCTGCGCGAGTTCGCCGAGGCGTACCGCATCAATTACCCCGTGCTGCTCGGCACCGAGGAGTTCCTGGACACCTACGGCCCCATTTGGGCCATCCCCGTCTCGATCTTCGTCGCGCGGAACGCCACGATTTGCCGCAAGCACATGGGGCCCGCGACGCTGGGCGAGTTCGAGCGCCAGATCAAGGCGCTCCTGTAGTATGATCGAGCCGGACATGCTCAAGGGGTTCGCTCACGCGCGGCTCGCCTGTGGGTGTCGGGTCGCTTTTCGCGAAGGGGTGGAGGGCAGCCCCGTCACGGTCGTGATCGAACACAAGGCGCCCGGCTGTCCGCACGCCTTCCACGTCCAAGCGCTGCCGGTCTTCGATCACCGCGAGGCGTTGCGCCCGTCGACGCGCTTCGCGCCCCCGGCGGAAGGCGAGTACGAAGAAGAAGGCTGATCGCTCGCCGCCACCAGGTCGAGCGTGTGCGGTTCGCCCTCCCGGATCCTCAGACGCATCCCGCGCGCCGCGAGGCGTTCGAGCCCGGGGACGTCGAGGTCGGCCCCCGAGATCACCTCCTCGGTCGGCACCACCCAGTAGTCGCCGGGCGGGAGGGCGCTCAGGCGATACCGTCCATCCTTCCCCACACGCGCGACGCGGACGTGACGCGTGTAGGGCGTCCAGAGCCCCGGGTCGACGGCGAAGACCACGACGGATCCGCCCGGCCTTGGTCGCCCATCCGTCCCGCGGACGACACCAGCGAGACCTGACGGGGCGTCGCTGAGCACGATCCGGAGAGCCTCGACGCGCTCGCCGGACTCGAGCGCCACGGGCAGATCGACCACCTGGAGGCCCCGCAGCGTCACCGCCTTCAGGACCCACGATTCCGGCAAGCCCTCCACGCGAAAGACGTACCGCCCAGGCATCACGCCCCGGACCACGAATCGGCCATCGCGGTCGGCCAGCTCGCTGAGGGCGTCGGCGAACGCGACGCCGTCAGCGGCGACGGCCCGCACGCGGAGACCCGACAGGGTCAGCGGCGGCACGCCTCGGCTCCGCTCGAGCTCGATCCCACCTTCGACTGTCCCGCCGGGCGACAGCACAATCGTGAGCTTGTCGAGGTCGGTCCCTTCGAGAACGGCGGAGAAGGTCCCGAAGAGCGGTGTCCCGCCGGGCTCCGTCTGGCCGCGGGCGCGGATGACGTAGCGACCAGGGATGACGTTGCGAAACGAGAACCGGCCGTCGGGCCAGATGACCACGTCGCCAGCGGCGAGGCCGACCGGGGCGACCGTGCGGCCGAGGCCCTCGGCGGTCAGAGTGATGGCGCCAGCCACGAGCGGCCGGTCGTCGTAGGCGATCAGTCGCCCGCTCACGCGAACGGGTCGCACCACGCGCACGGTGAACTCGATGCCCGGCGTCTCGCGACCAGCCTGCACGCTGACGCGCGCCGCCGCGTCGGGGAACGCGACACCGGGGTAGTAGGTCGGCGCATAGCTCAGCGGGCCCACGGGGTCGGCGGCGGCATCCCAGGCGGGGTCCGCGGCACTCACCAGGTAGAACCCCGGGGGAAGTCCGCCGACGCGGAACCGCCCACGGTCATCGGCGGTCGCCCGGCCCACCACCGAGAGGACGCGCTGGCCATTAGCGATCCCGGTTCGCCACACTTCGACACGAGCGCCTTCGAGCGGCGATCCATCCTCGTCCCGGATGCGGCCGGACACGACTCCCGCGCGCGAGAGCTCGAAGTCGACATCGCTGCGCTCCTCGCCCTCGGCGAGCGCGACGCCGCCAGGCCCGGTCTCCGCTCCGCGGGTCTCGGGGACGAAACCGCTCTTGGACGCGACCACGGTGTAGGACCCTGCGGGCAGCTCGGCGACGCGGTAGCGGCCGTCCGGGCCCGTGAGCACGACCCGCGCGCCGGCGAGCGCCGGCGACCGCACCACGATGCGGGCGCGGACGAGTGGCTCGCCCGACTCGGCGGCCGTCACCCGGCCCGCCAGGACGGCGCGCGCCGGCTCGGCTTGCTGCGGCATGGCCGGGGCGGGCGGCACCCCGGGCCCCGGCTGCTGCGGGGCGGCCGGGGCCCACCCGGGTACGCCCCCGCCGAGCGCGACAACCAGGCCCAGCTCGGCGAGGGGGGGCACGAGGCGCATGCGGATATCATAGAACCGGTGACCCGCGGCCAGGCAGCGTGCGCGGCGTGTCGCATCGGCGCTATCGTCCTCGCGATAGCCCTCGCGGGGCGTTGCGGGAGGGAGCCGCCGCCCTCCGTCGTCGTGAGCGACCGACGGGTCTCGGTGTACAACCGGACCTCGGCGACCTGGGCGGACGTCGAGGTCTGGTTAAACGATCACTACCGCGTGACGGCGCGTCGGCTCGAGCCAGGCGGGCGCCTGGACGTGCCGCTCGATGCGTTCGTGGCCGGCTTCGGCCAGCGTTTCGAGGCGCGGCGGCAGGCCGTGTTCGGCATCGAGGTGACCGCGCACGACGCCGCTGGTCGCCGAGTCCGGCTCGTCTGGGGCAAGGGGCGAAGACGATGAGCGACAAGTTGCTGAGTTCGGAGTTCCAGGCGACATGCCCGTGCTGCAAGGCCACGTTGGTCATCGACGTCACCCTCAAGCGCATCGTCCGTCACCGGGAGCCCGAGCGGGCGGACCGGCCGGCGCTCGACGACGCCCAGCGAATCTTGGAGGAGGAGGCGAGGCGGCGCGAGGCGCTCTTCGAGCAGTCGGTCGCGGCCGAGAAGACGAGGGGCGACGCCCTGGCGAAGCGCTTCGAAGAGGCGCTCCGGCAGGCGCGGCACGAGCCGGTCAAGAAGCCCACGCGCGACTTCGACCTCGACTGAGCAGCGGGCCTCTCCTCTCGGCCGGTCTGAAGACCGGCCGCTACGAGGGGAGACCCGAAGCCGCCTAGCGGCGCCGGCGCGGCGAGCGGCGGCCCGCGGTCACGAACTCCGCGGGCAGCGCCGACCAGCGTTCGCGACCGCGGTAGTCGAGAGGCTTGCGGTCGGGGAAGCGCGCCTTGAACGCGCGGTACCAGGCGCGCAGGCGCGCGATGCGTCGGTCGGAGGTTCGGATCGGGCGGTGCGGCGTCTCGAGCAGGAGGCGTTCGACCTTCCAGACGTTGGTGTCGGCCAGTCGCCAGTCGTAGGTGCCGAGTTGCCGCAGGTCGACCACCGCATAGCCCGTGATGCGCCCGGTGAAATCGACGTACGGGTCGACGTAGCTGAGTGCGAGCGCGCGCAGGGTGCGAAAGACGGGCTTTCGGCCGTGCAGGCCCGGGTCGCGCGACCGCGCCACGCTGCCCCAGTGGCCGCGACGGCGGTACACGAAGATCACGTGGTCGAGCTCGTCGACCGACTCGAAGCTCACGAGGCGCGGTGGATAGCCGTGCTGTTCGAGGACGACGGCCGCGGCGAGCGCGGCTTCCAGGCAGTGCGCCGTGCGGTGCCGGACGACGCCACGGAAGCTGCGCAGGGTCGCGCGGCCGGGCGGCGGCTCGGTGTTGTACGGCAGGCCGTTCAGCCACGCCTGGACCGCCGCCGGCGTGCGGAGCCGGGCGACGAGGCGGCGCTCGGCGGGTGTGAAGGCCGACCGCGGCGGCGCCTCAACGCATCCCCGTCGCATGCCGAAGGTCGCGCACGATCTGGTCCGGCCCCCACGCGTTGCCCGGGTACAGGCTCGCGAGGCGACCCTCCCGGTCGATGACGGCTGTGCGCAGCGTGTGGGCGAAGTCGGCGGGCGTTGGGCCCCGGACGATCGAGACGCCGAACCGTGCGGCGAAGCGGTCGACCTCGTCGCGCGGCGCCGTGGCGAAGCTCCAGACGGCGGGGTCGGCGCCGAGCGAGGCGGCGTGCCGCGCGAGCACCTCGGGCGTGTCGTAGTCCGGGTCGAAGCTGACCGACAGCAGGTGCACCGCAGCGGCCAGCGCCGGGTCGGCCAGGACGCGCGTCTGGACCGCGGCGAACTGTCGATCCATCAGGGGACAGAACGTCGGGTACGGACAGCGCGTGTAGATGAACGTGACGGCGAGCGCCCGGCCCCGCCAGAAAGAGATCTGGCGCGCGCGCCCGGCCTGGTCGACGAACACCTGGTCGGGGACGATTTCTCCGACCCGCAGCGGTTCGACGCCGCCGTCCGCGGGCGGCAACGCCGGGGCGGCGGCCACCGGAGCCCAGCCCACCTTTGCGATCGATGTCAGGTACGCGTCGGACTCTGCGACGACGAGCGTGGCGACCACGAGATCCCCGGGAGCGCGCTCGTCGAGCAGGTCCGCCGGCTCGACCCGGAACGGCATGGTCATGGCGGGCATGAAGCCCGGGATGTCCTCGTGCCGGATCGTGATCTCCTGGCGGCCCCGATCGACGCCGACGACCTGGCCGCGCAGCTCGTAGCGGCGCCCGGCCGGGGCGCAGGCGCCGGGCACGAGCAGCGCCGCGAGCAGCAGGCAGACGGTCGATCGCCGCTTCATGGGCGGTCTGCTACGCATCGACGATCCAGCCGTCGCGCAGGCGGATGATGCGACTGCCGTACGCGGCGTTCGTCTCGGCGTGCGTCACCTGGACGATCGTCGTCCCGGCCGCATTCAGCCGCTTGAAGAGCTCCATGATCTCCCGGCCCTGACTCGAGTGGAGGTTGCCGGTCGGCTCGTCCGCCAGGATGAGGGTCGGGTTGTGGATGATGGCGCGGGCCACGGCGACCAGCTGCTGCTGACCGCCGGAGAGCTGGTTCGGGTAGAGGTCCTTCTTGCCCACGATCTGGAACCGGTCGAGCACGTCGGCCACGAGGGCTTCGCGTTCCGACTTCTTGACGTCGCGATACGAGAGGGGCACCTCGAGATTCTCGTACACCGTCAGGTGGTCGAGCAGGTGGTAGCTCTGGAAGACGAACCCGATGTGCCGCTTGTTGAGTGCCAGGCGCTCCTTGGGCGCCAGGGCGTGCACGGGACGACCGAGAAAGAAGTACTCGCCGGTCCAGGCGCTGTCGTGCATCCCGAGGATATGGAGCAGGGTGGACTTGCCGGCCCCCGACGGCCCCATGATCGAGATGAACTCGCCTTCCTTGACGGCGAAGGTGATGCGACGGAGCACGTAGGTGCGCCCGGCCCCGTGCGCGAACCACTTCTCGATGTTCCGGACCGAGAGGAGCGTGCCGGGCGGCGTCTCCGGTTCGGCCTCGACCGCGGGCGCCGCGCGATCCTGTCTGAACAGCCCCATGGTGGCACTCGGCCGTATTCTAACGGCATTGCGCTCCGGCGGCGAGTTCGGATAGGCTCACGCGGGCGCAGCCACGCGCCCCCATCCACCCGGAGGCCCCGATGAACCTTGCCAAGCTCGTCGTCGCGACGGTCGTCGTGGGGATCGTCCTGAACGTGTGGGATTTCCTCGTCCACGGCACGCTGCTCCAGGGGATGTACTACTCGCAGTTGCCGAACCTGTTCCGGCCCGACATGCCGAGCGGATGGGCCGTGCTCGGCGACTTCGTCTTCGCGCTCGTGTGGGTGTGGGTCTACGACCGCGTCTACGCGAGCTTCGGCGGCGGGGTCAGGGGTGGGGCGACGTTCGGCTTCTACGCCGGCGTCCTGCTGAATTTCCCGATGTGGATCTTCACCCACCTGATGCTCGTGGACTTCCCGTACTCGCTCTCGTGGTGGTGGATCGGCACGGGCATCGTGATCGGCGTCATCGCGGGCGCCGTGACGGGCGCGCTGTACAAGAAGTAGCGGCGCAGCGCGTGCCGCGTTCCGGGTCCGGGGCCCCGCCTGGAACCGAGGGGCCTGTGAGGAGGGGCTTGCCTTCCGCCCGGAACCGTCCTAATATGTGCGGCAACCCACCAGGCTCAGAAAGGCGGAGTTCGGGCGCCACCCCCGGCGGGCACGTGGGGGCCGACCGTTGGGGGGGCTCCTGGGGGTCGATTCGGCAGCTCGCCTTCATTGCGGCCGCAACGCTCTTCTTGGGGAGATTCGCGTCCGGCCCGGACGCGCGGGCGCGGATCGGGTGTGCGAGCGTCCGCTTGCGAGCAGGAGGCCGATCCATGAAGGGCGACAGATGTGGGCTGCTGGTTGGCGTGGCGCTGCTGGCGGTGGCCGCGGCGGCGAGCGCCCAGACGTACCAGGGTGGACTCCGTGGCGCGGTGAGGGACCCGAGCGGCGTCGTCCCGGGCTGTGAGGTGACCCTGACCAATCAGGCCACGAACGCCTCGCGCACGACGGTGACGAACGAGCGGGGCGAATTCGCCTTCGCGAACGTGCTGCCGGGCACCTACACGCTCAAGGCGTCGATGCCCGGCTACAAGACGTTCGAGCACCGGGACATCCCGATCGGCACGCAGCAGTTCGTGCTGCTCGACGTGACGCTGGAAGTCGGGAGCATCGCGGAGGAGGTGACGGTCACGGGGGAGTCGCCGATCATCGAGACGGCCAACGCCTCGGTGGCGCACTCGCTCGACAGCAAGACGATGGAGGTTCTGCCGACGGCGGGGCGCAACCCGTTCTTCCTCGCGGTGATCACGCCGTCGGTCGTCCCTTCGGGCGACCCGCAGTTCGTCCGGCAGCAGGACCAGACCAACGCCTCGTTGCTCTCGCTCGCGGGCGGGCCGCGGCGCGGCAACAACTATCTGATCGAGGGCGTCCCCGTCACCGACCTGCGCAATCGCTCGGTGATCAATCCCTCGATGGAGGCGGTGGAAGAGGTCAAGGTGCAGGTCCACACCTACGACGCGGAGATGGGGAGAACCGGCGGCGGCGTGTTCAACACGACGTTCAAGTCCGGGACCAACACCTACCGCGGCAGTGCGCTCTTTCAGAACCGGCCGAAGTGGGGACAGGGCAAGTTCTTCTTCTCGCGGAACCAGCCGAAGCCGGACACCTACTTCTACCTCGGGGGTGGCTCGCTCGGCGGGCCGATCGTGAAGAGCCGGACGTTCTTCTACGGCGCGTGGGAGGGCTACCAGACGAAGACGAGCCGGAACAGCGTGCTCATCCTGCCCACCGAGGCGGAGCGGCGCGGCGATTTCTCCGGCAGTGGCGTGACGATCTACGACCCGCTCACGACGCGCCTCGACCCCGCCACGGGCCAGTACGTCCGGGATCCGTTTCCGAACAACCAGATTCCCGCGAGCCGCCTCAACCCGGTCGCGGCGGCGGTCCTCAAGTACCTGCCGCTGCCGGCCGCGGGCGGCAAGACGCTCGCGCGCACGGCCGAGCTCGTCGACAAGTCGAGCACGTGGTCGGGCAAGATCGACCACCGGTGGAGCGACGAGTTCACCACGACGGCCACCTACGCGGGTTACCACTCGATCGAGCCGGAGTCGCGCTTCTTCTACTTGAACAAACCGGACCCGGGCGACAACCCGGCCGACCCGGGCGAGGGCGCGCTCTACCGGACGGTCCACCTGCTCGCGCTCAACAACATCTGGATTCCGAGCAGCAAGTCCGTGTGGGCGTTCCGCTACGGCTTCACGTATTTCGCCGACGATGACATCCCGCTCGACTTCGATCTGGCCTCGCTCGGGTTCGCGTCGGCGTACGTGAGTCTGGTGCCCCGGCAGAAGTTCCCGCGGATCACGATCGACGGCTACGGCCGCAGCGGCACCGTGACGGGCGATCGCTCGCCGCAGGACACGACCTTCTACGGGCAGAATGCCAACGTCTCCTACACGCGGTTCGTCGGTTCGCACGAGGTCAGGACGGGCGCGGACTACCGTCTGATCGGGATGAAACTGTTCGCGCAGGGCCAGTCGAGCGGGGTGTTCAACTTCAGCAAGGGCTTCACCCAGGGGCCCAACCCGCTCACCGCGAGCGCGACGGCCGGCGACGCCTTCGCGAGCTTCCTGCTCGGCTATCCGGCGAGCGGCAGCATCACGGTGGGTACACCGAACGATTTCTTCATCAACTACTACGCGGCCTACGTCCAGGACAACTGGCGGGTGACCCCGAACCTCACGCTGAACGCCGGCCTCCGCTACGAGTACGAGACGGGTCTGCAGGAGTCGAAGGATCAGTTCACCGTCGGGTTCGACCGCGACCGGGCGTTTCCGGTCCAGGTGCCCGGCCTGAGCCTGAAGGGAGGCCTAATGTACGCCGGCGTCGACGGCTACCCGACGCACCAGGCCGACCCATCCGCGACGAAGTTCGCGCCGCGGGGCGGCTTCGCGTGGTCGCTCTCGCCCGATACCGTGCTCCGGGGCGGCTATGGGCTCTTCTGGGCCCCGCCCCAGTACCCGTTCCCGAGCGAAACGAACATGGGGACGCGGGGCTACACCGCCGTCACGAGCTACTTCGCGAGCGCGGACGGCGGCCTGACGCCGGCCGGCAGCCTGACGAACCCGTTCCCGGCTGGCATCGAACAGCCGCGCGGCAACGCGCAGGGGTTGCTCACCGGCGCCGGCGGGGACGTCGACTTCGTCGATCAGTTCAGCGAGCCGGCCTACGTGCACCAGTTCTCGCTCGACCTGCAACGCCAGCTCCCGGGCGCGATGGCGGTGAGCGTCGGCTACGTGGGCAGCCGCGGGGAGAACCTGCTCGTCGGCGGGACAAACGCCGTGACGGTCAACATCAACCAGCTCGATCCGTCCTACATGGCCCTGGGAACGCAGCTCCTCCAGCCGGTGCCGAACCCGTTCTTCGGCAATCCGGCGTTCGGGGCGCTGGCCCGCTCGGCCACGATCCCGCGCGGGCAGTTGCTGCGGCCCTATCCGCAGTTCCTCAACGTGAACGCCCATCGCGTGAGCGCCGCCAAGTCGCGCTATCACTCCATGGTCGTCAAGCTCGACCGGCGCATCCGCAGCGGGTGGGGCTTCAACGTCAACTACACCTGGAGCCACCTCGAGGACAGCCAATTCGGCGAAGGGAATTTCTTCTCGAGCCGCTCGGCCGTGCCGCTCAACCACTACGATATCGACCGCGAGTTCGCCACGTCGCTCCTCGACACGCCGCACCGCGTGAACTTCAGCGTCAGCTGGGAGCTGCCGTTCGGTCAGGGCAAGCGCTGGCTGGATCGGGGCGGCGTCGTCAACGTGCTGCTCGGCGGGTGGCAGGTGACGGCGGTCGGATCGTACCAGAGCGGCTTCCCGACGCAGGTCTTCCAGGCGAACAACAACTCCGGCCTGCTCGGCAGCGGGCAGCGGCCCAACCTCGTCCAGGGCGTGGCCAAGGCGACCAGCGGCAGCACCGAGGCGCGGCTGACCGGCTGGCTCAACCCCGGGGCGTGGACGAACGCGGCGCCGTACACGTGGGGCAATGCGCCCCGGACCAACCCGGACGCGCGGACGCCGGTGAAAAAGCAGACGGACTTCGCCATCCAGAAGACCCAGCCGTTCGGCGGCACGAACGTGATGGTGCGGCTGGAAGTCATCAACCTCTTCGACGACCCGAACTTCCTGGGGCCGGCCACGGGGTTCGGCCTGGCGAACTTCGGACGCATCACGGAGGTCGGGGGCTTCCCGCGTATGGTACAGTTGCTCGTCCGGGCGAGCTGGTAGGCTCGCCCGGCCAACGCGTTTCGGGGCACGAGGAGGGCGGAGATGGCGCTGTCACGACGCGAGTGGATGCGGGGGCTGGGGCGCGGCCCGGGGTGGGGCTGGCCTGGGGTGGCGCTGGCGGCGCGGGGGCGGGAGGCGTGGGCGGCGGCCGGTGGGGTGGGGCTGCCGCCGGAGGAAGGGGCGATTCGCCTGGACAGCAACGAGAACCCGCTGGGGCCGGGGCCGCACGTGGTGCGGGCGCTGGTGGAGGGGCTGGACGAGGCGGGGCGGTATCCGACCAACGCGCAGCCGTCGATGCAGGCGCTGCGGGAGGCGCTGGCGGGGGCGCACGGGGTCAAGCCGGAGCAGGTGGTGCTGGGGGCGGGCTCGGGGGAGATCTTGCGGCACGCGGTGCGGGTGTATTGCGGGCCGGGCCGGCCGCTGGTGACGGCGGCGCCGTCGTTCGAGGTGCCGGAGCGGGTCGCAGAGCGGGTGGGGGTGGAGGTCAAGCGGGTGCCGGTGGATGCGGCGGGGCGGCTGGACCTGGAGGCGATGGCCGGGGCGGCGGTAGGGGCGGGGCTGGTGTTTGTCTGCAATCCGAACAACCCGACGGGGACGGTGCACGGGGCGGCGGCGGTGGCGGAGTTTGTGGGGCGGGTCAAGCGGGCGTCGCCGGAGACGGCGGTGCTCATTGACGAGGCGTATCACGACTATGTGACGGCGCCGGCCTATCAGACGGCGCGGCCGGTGGCGCTGGCCGAGCGGGACGTGTTCATCACGCGGACGTTTTCGAAGGCGTATGGGCTGGCGGGGCTGCGCATTGGATATGCGGTGGGGCAGGCGGCGACGATGGAGCCGCTGGGGCGGTGGGCGTTGACGTTCAACCAGAACGTAGCGGGGGTGGCGGCGGCGCTGGCGGCGCTGGGGCAGCCCGAGCACGTGGCGGCGGAGCGGCGGCGGAACGCGGAGGTGCGGGCCTTTACGGTGGAGTTTTTCCGGCGGGCGGGGGTGCGGGTGCTGGACGCGCAGGGCAACTTTGTCTTTGTGGAGACGGGGCGGCCGGCGGCGGACTTTCGGGAGGCGTGCCGGCAGGCGGGGGTGCTGGTGGGGCGGCCGTTTCCGCCGCTCGACGCGCGGCACGCGCGGATTTCGCTGGGGACGCTGGAAGAGATGCGGCGGGCGACCGCGGTGTTTGCGAAGGTGCTGGGGGTGACGACGAGCGCGGCGGCTCGAGGAGGGGAGGCGTGATGGCGCTCTCACGGCGAGCGTTTGTGCGGACGGTGGGGCTCGGCTCGGCGGCGCTCTGGGCGGGGCGGGCGCGGCTGTTTGGGAGCACGGCCGAGGAGCGGGCGGCGATCGCGGCCTGGCAGGCGGCGGGGGGGCGGCCGCTGTTGCTGCACAACAACGAGAACCCGCTGGGGCCGGGGCCGCTGGCGCTCGAGGCCATCGAGGCGGCGTTGCGGGGCGGGGCCGAGGCGGGGCGCTACCCGTTTGACGCGGTGGGGCCGCTGGTGCGGGCGATTGCGGAGGGGCAGGGGGTGGCGCCGGAGAGTGTGGTGACCGGCTGTGGGTCGACCGAGCTGTTGCGCAACGCCGTGCAGGCCTTCACCTCGCCGACGCGGCCGCTGGTGACGGGGGCGCCGAGCTACGAGGAGTGTCCGCAGTATGCGGCACTCATCGGGACGCCGGTGCGGGCGATTCCGCTCGACGCGGCGATGCGACTGGACCTCGAGGCGATGGCCGCGGCGGCGGTGGGGGCGGGGCTGGTGTTTGTCAACAACCCGAACAACCCGACGGCGACGGTGCACAGCGGCGACGCCCTCGAGGCGTTCCTCGCGCGGGTGCGGCGGACGTCGCCCGAGACGGTGGTGCTCATCGACGAGGCGTATCACGACTATGTGACGGACCCGGCGTATCGGACGCTGATTCCGGTGGCGGTGAAGGCGCCGGGGGTGCTGGTGGCGCGGACCTTCTCGAAGGCGTATGGGATGGCGGGCTTGCGGGTGGGCTATCTCATCGGGCACCCGGAGACGGTGCAGGCGGTGGCGGGGTGGAACCAGGGGGCGATGAACCTGGTGGGCCTGGCGGCGGCGGCGCGGTCGATCCGGGACCCGGCGCGGCTCTGGGCCGAGGCGGCCCGGAACACCGAGGTGCGGCGCTACACGCTCGACTGGTTTGCGCGGCACGGCTTCGCGGCGACGGCCTCGCAGTGCAACTTCATCTTCGTCAACGTGAAGCGGCCGGCGCAGGTGTTTCGCGAGGCGTGCCGGGCGCACGGGGTGATTGTGGGGCGCGACTTTCCGCCCTTCGAGCAGACGCACGTGCGGATCTCGCTGGGAACGATGGAGGAAATGCAGCGCGCGACGGCGGTCTTCGCCCAGGTCCTCGGCGTGCCCGCCGCCGCCGCGGCGTAGGAGAGGTGTTCGACACCGGGCCGAGCTCGACGAGCCTTACGGGAGGAAGAGTCGCAGCCCGGCCCGAAACGTTCTCGGCCAGCCCACCGTTCTGACCGGCGTCCGGCCGACGTCGTACTCCGTATCGAAGAGGTTCTCGACCGCGACGAAGGCCTGGGCGCGGCGCGCGAGCGACCGGCTCGCGTACGCGTCCACGACGCCGAAGGCCCGCAACTCGAACTGGTTCAGGTCATCATCGAATTGCGCGCCGGTGAAGCGGAGCTGCGCAGACGCCGTCAGCAGACGGGGATCCGCGTAGGTGACGCTCGCGCCGAGCTGGTAAGTCGGCACCTGCGGCACGCGCTTGCCCTGGATGGCCGGCTGCTTCGGCGTGTGGCTGAAGTGAGACGCCGTGAAGACGGCGAGCCCGGTCAGGGTGAGCCGGGCGCTCGGGCGAAGGTCGACCTCGGCTTCCAACCCCGCGGCTCGCACCCGATCGGCATTCTGCTTCTGACGGGTGATGAGCGTCGGCGTCACCTGCAACGTCACGTTCGCGATCGCGCCGTCCAGATGACTCCAGAAGCCGGTGAGGCGCGCTGATGCGCGACCGCGCGCCAGGAGCACCCCCACTTCCCCGCCGGTTAGGCGCTCGGGGTCGAGCAGCGGGTTCGGGTCGGTGACGACGTCGCCGACGCGGAAGCCGCGGTGGAGCTCGTTGAGGGTCGGCGTGCGATAGGCCCGGTAGGCCGCGGCGCGCACCCCGAAGGTGGAGAAGACCTGCCAGGTGAGCGACGCGCTCGGACTGAAGAAGTTGACCGCGTGGGTGGGCGCCGCCGAGTCCCGCGGCCTCGAGCGCCAGAGGTCGCCGCGCGCGCCGGCCACGACGGTCACGCGGTCAGCCGCCCGCACGCTGATGCGCGCGAAGACGGAAGCGTCGACCTCGGTGCCGCCCGCGAGGAACGGACCGGAGGGCACGCCTTGAGGCGAGTAGCGCGTTTCGTAGATCGTGGCCCGCGTGCGGCGGCCGTCGCCGCCGAGCAGGAGCGCGTGACGGCCCCAGTCCCGCACCCACTGGCCGCTCACCTGCGCGAACGTCGTCGGGACACGCTGCGCGCGAGTCAAGCGCTCGGTCGTGCGTCCGGTGGACACCGCCGAGAAGTTGTTGAAGAAGGCCTGCGACCCGCCGCCGGCGCGAACGAGCCAGGCGCCGCCGGCCAGCCCGCCCGCCAGCTCGGCCGACGCCTGGCGCCAGGTCGTGTCATCGACGAGGAGCGGCGTGCCGCGCGAGCGGTCTTCGTCGTACGCGCCGAACCGCACATGCCCTCGGCGGCCGCCGGCGCCGTAGCCGACCGTGGCAAACGCCGTCCGGTAGTCGCTCGTCACCGGCGTGTCCACGGGGCCGCGCTCGTCGCGGGCGACCCGGATCGCGCCGGCGGTATCGGACCATTCGCCGGCCGCGGCCATCGTCCAGCCGTGAACCTGCGTCGCGGCGAACAGCGAGGCGCGCGCCGTCTCGTAGGAGGCCCCCTCGACGAATGCCCGGAGCCGCGACTGGGTGGCCGGGAACGTCAGGATCTGGATGACACCGCCCAGCGCGTCGGCGCCGTACAGGTCGCCGGCGGCGCCGCGCACGATTTCGACCCGGTCGATGGCGGCGGTGGGGACGCGGTTCCAGTAGACCCAACTGCCGAAGGGATCGTTGAGCGGGAGGCCGTCGGCCAGCACGAGCGTGCGACTCGCGCCCGAGCCGGAGATGCCGCGCAGCGTCACACCCTGCGCCGAGGGCACCGACACGCGCGAGGAGGATCGCCGGAACAGGCTGAACCCCGGCGTGTTCCTGAGGGCATCGTCGACCATCGGCGCCGCCGTCGTGAGCAGCTCGGCCGAGGTCAGGACCGTCGTGGCCGCCGGCGTCTCGAGACGCACGGCCCCGCGCGAGGCGGTCACGGTCACCACGTCATGGAGCCGCGCGGGGTGGAGCACGAGACGGACGTCGCTTTCGCCGGATGCGACGAGGCGGAGCCGGGCCGGGTCGAAGCCCGGCGCGGAGGCCCGCAGGTCGACCTCGGTCGCCGCCAGGCCGTTCAGGCGAAAGCGCCCGTCCGCGCCGGTTGTCGTCTCGAGCGTCGGCGCGCCGGCGACTTCCGCCACGACGGCGGCGCCGGGTACCGGGGCGCCCGAGGCGTCGACGACGACGCCCGTGACGCGGCCCGGAGCCGGCTGGAGCGCTCGAGCTCCCTCCGGCGCCTCGACCATCGGAGGCTGCGCCTGGTCGACGACCGGGCCGGTCGGCGCCGACGCGAGCGCCGGCCCCGAGACGGTGCCGAGTGCGGTCAGGACCACGAGCAGGCTGCGCCTGAACCTCCGATACGAACCCATGTCGATCGTCTCCGGTGCTCATCAGCCGCAGGTGTCGGCTCGCCGCCAGGACCGGCCGGGCCGACTCGCGGCGCGCGATGCGAACGGCTAACTTCTGGCGGACGACACCGTGCCCGGCGGAAAGATCTCCTTGAAGGCCGCCATGAACCGGGTCATTTCCGCCTGGGTGCCCACCGACACGCGCAAGTGCTCGGTCATGGGCGGGAACGGGCGGCCGACCAGGATGTCACGTTTCCTGAACTCTTGCGCGACGTCCTGGACATTGCGGCGGACGCCCACCATGAAGAAGTTCGTGTCGGACGGCAGCACCTCGTAGCCGTAAGCGCGAAGCTCCGCCATCGTCTTCTCGCGCACCTGAATGTTGAGGGCCTTGACGGTGGCCTGCGCCGCCGTGTCGCGGATGGACGCCGCGCCGCCGAACTTGACCAGGACGTTCTGACTGCCCGTCGTGAAGGGGCGCATCCGCTGGATGAGCGCTGCCGGCGCGATCCCGTAGCCGAGACGCATCGCCGCGAGGCCGGCGATCTTCGAAAACGTGCGCGTGACGATCACCGGGCGGCCCTCGAGCACGTACGGGATCGAGGTCGCGTACCTGGGATGGTCGACGAAGTGATGGTACGCCTCGTCGATCAGGACGGGCAGGTCCTTCGGAATCTCGTCGAGCAACTGCCTCACCTCGTCCTTCGGGACGATGATGCCCGTCGGGTTGTTCGGGTTGCACAGGTAGAGCAGCCCGATCTCCGACGCATGGCGGTTGGCCGCTTCGATCAAGGCCGGAATGTTCTGCGTGTAGTCGGGCTTCAACGGGATCTTGATGGCCTCGGACTTGATCAGGGCGGCCCGCTGGTACACCGACCCGTAGGTCGGTTCGACGCCGAGGACCTTCTTGCCGCCCAGCAGGAACGTCACGGCCGCCGCATCCAGGATCTCGCCGGAGCCCGCGCCGAGCAGGATGTTCTCGGGCTTGACGCCGTGAAGCTCCTGAATCGCGTCGCTCAGGCCGCCGTCGGGCGTGCCGTAGCGGTTGACCCACTTCCAGGCCGAGTTCATGGCGCGCATGACCGATTCGGGCGGCCCGTACGGGTTCTCGTTGTTGTTCAGCTTGACGACCTTGTCGAGGTCGATGGGCTCACGGCGAGCCCCGGGAACCTGCCCCGCGCGCCCCTGGGCGAAGACGTCCCCTGGGCGGAAGCCCGCGTATCCCAACGCCACGGCGAGCCCACTGACGAAACGTCGGCGGCTGAGACTCATGGGTCCTCCTCCGTGCTCTCGCCCGACACGAACGGCGCGGTGAGACGGCCGCATTCTCCGCGCTTCCCGCGGTGCTGTCAACCGGCACCGCCGGTCACGTTCCCTCTTTCGGTTTCGTGGCGAGGTACGCGATGAGGTTGAGCGCGTGGACCTCGCTCGGCAGCTCCACCTCGCCCGCCGGGAACCCGTTGCACTGCAGCAGGTAGGCCGTGATGTCGGCGGTCTGCTCCCGGCTGAGCGTCCCTTCCCCCCCGACCGGCATCGTGCGGCGGTTGCGCTCGAAGAGGTCGCCGACCGTCAAGCCGTCGTAGTTCGCGGCGAAGGCGCTGCCCGTGAGAGCCGGCGCGAGCCCGCCGCCCGCGCCCGCCGGCCCGTGACACGAGGCGCACTGCTGGTCGTAGAGCGTGGCGCCGCGCTTCGCCTGCGCTTCCGTGTAGACCCCGTCCCAGACCGTCCGGGGGCTCTGCCCGCCGAGCGCTGCGCCGGCGCCGGCGATGGCCAAGCCGACCACCGCCAGCGCGACGCTCCGTTTGTTCCGCGCGGATCCTCTCTTACGGCTGCCCACTGCTCGTCGCCTTCTTGAGTTCGCTCTCCGGCAGCGCGAACGCGATGTACTCGCTCGAATAGGTACCGCCGCCGACGGCCACGATGATGTACTGGCGTCCACCGACCATGTAGGTCATGGGCGATCCGCTCTGCTGCGCCGGCATCCAGACGGCACCCACCTCGGCGCCAGTCTGCTTGTCGTACGCCCGGAGCATCGCGCCCCGCGGCCGGCCGGGCGGCGCGGTGACCTGCGGGTCGCCGACGATCACGAGCGTCTTGGTGATCACGACACCGACGATGCCGTTCTGACCCGTCTTCGGAATAGTGAGGCCCTTGAGCCGCGGGTGATTGCGGACCAGGTCGGGGGTCTCGCCGTGCGGCACCTCCCACTTGATGGTGCCCGTGTTCATGTCGACCGCCACGACCTTGCCGTAGGGCGGCTTGACAATGGGCAGTCCCTCGAGACCTTCGGTCAGGGGATTGCTCCGGCCCCGGCCCTCGCCGAGAGGGGCCTCCGGCTGACCGAAATGCGGGGACTCCCAGATCGGAATGCGACCCTGCTTGACCTGCGCTTCGGGGTTGATCTTCGCAAAGTACTCGGGCGTAATCACCCCGGTGCCCACCGACGAGTTGTTGGCGTGCGTATAGACGATGCCCGTCTCCGGGTCGAATCCCGAGCCCGGCCAGTTCACACCGCCCATCGTGTTGCCGAGCTGGATCGCGCCGAGCTCCTTCTCGTTGGGAATCATGTACGGGACGAACGGCGTCTGCAGCCATCGGAACTTCTTCAAGTTCGAGAGCGCCTGCTGGCGCAGCTCTGGCGTGAAGTCGATGACATCGTCAGCCGCCAGGTAATTGCGGGAGATGGCGGGCGGCTTGGTGGGAAAGGGCTGCGTCGGGGAGGTTTTCTCGCCCGGGACGTCGGACTGCGGGACCGGCCGCTCGACGATTGGCCAGATCGGCTCGCCGGTGATCCGATCGAAGGTGTAGAGCCAGCCCTGCTTGGTCGGGTTCGTGACGATCTTCCGCGGCTTGCCGTCGATCGTGACGTCCATGACGAGCGGCCAGCCGGAGATGTCGTAGTCCCACAGCGGATGGTGGACGAACTGGAAGTGCCACTTTTTCTGGCCGGTCTTCAGGTCGAGGCACACGAGGCTCTCGGCGTAGAGGTTGTCGCCGGGGCGATTGCCGCCGTAGACGTCGATCGTCGGGGTTTCGACGGGCACGTAGAGGAGTCCGGCGTCGGGGTCGGCCGAGAGTTCCGTCCAGGCTCCGACGTTGCCGGTCCACTCCCACGAGCCGTTTTCCCAGGTCTCGTGACCAGGCTCGCCCGGGCCCGGCATCGTGTTCCAGCGCCACAGGAGCTTGCCGGTCCGGACGTCGTACGCACGGATGAGGCCCTTGGCGTTCGTGCTGAATTCGTAGCGCAACCCTTCGGCCATCGCGGACGAGGCGATGATGATGTCGCCCACGATGAGCGGCGTGGAGTGCACGCCAATTTCTCCGGTTTCGAGCGGGATCTGCACTTGCTTGCCGCCTTTGCCGAAGACGACACCTTCCTTAAGGTCGATCATGCCGCCCTTGCCGAACGTGGGGACCAACTGGCCTGTTTTGGCGTTCAGCGCCACGAGGCGATAGCCGATCGTGTAGTAGTAGACGCGCTCGTCGCCCTTGCCGTCGGTCCAGTAGGAGAGGCCGCGCCCGGAGAGCTTGCGGGGCGCGACCTCGGCGCGCCGGCCTTCGTCCAGGCTGTGCACCCACTTGAGCTCGCCCGTCCGCGCGTCGAGCGCCACGACGGCGCGGCGCGTGCCGCCGGTTGCGTAGATGGTGCCACCCACCATCAAGGGCGTGCCTTCGAGCTTGTACTCGAGCCGCGGGCCAAGGTTGTCGGTCTTGAAGCGCCAGGCGACCTCCAGCTTGTTGAAGTTCGACGCATTGATCTGGTCGAGGGGCGAGTAGCGACTGCCTTTCACGTCGCCGTTGTAGTGCGGCCACTCACCGTTCTGCGTGCTGGGAAAGGCCGTGGCGCGCTGGGCCTGGCCCGACACCGGGTGCGCAACCCAGACGATCAGGCCTCCCGCGGCGACGAGGCCGGCGGCGAACCACGCGAGCGCCGGCGCCGTGCGACGATCTGTCTGTGCCATAGTTCACTCCTTGTGTGGGTCCCTCAGGGTTGCGTCTGCCTCGTCCCTTCGTTCGCTTGCCTGTGCCGCGCGCTCACTCGCGGCTCCGCGCCGCCCGGCCCGCGCTCGGCGGCAGGGCGCTCAGGCTTTTGAGCAGCGCGTCGAGCATCCACGCAGCCCCCGCCACGACGAGGGCCAGCATCAGCCAGCGCATCGCGCTCGCCAGCAGGGCCAGGTCGGCCGCGGGCCAGTCGAACCGAAACCGCCGCAACTGGTCGGCCCTCTCGAGCAGCCAGTGCCAGCCGGTGTGACCCACGAGGGCCGACAGGATGATGGTGCCGAGCCGCTGGTCGAGCGTGAACTTGAACAGAAGGTGGAGCACCGGGACGACGCCCGCCAGGACAGCGAGCTGACCGAGCTCCACGCCGATGTTGAACGCCAGCAGCGACGTGACCAGGTGCGACCCGGCGAACTGCAGCGTTTGCCGAAGCGCGAACGAGAACCCGAAGCCGTGCACGAGACCGAAGCCGAACGCCATCAGCCACCGGCCCTGCGGGTTCAGCCCGGCGATGTTCTCGATGGCCATGTACACGATGGAGGCCGCGATCAGCGTCTCGATGAGCGGCGGAAACCACAGCGCGTCGGGCGCGAGGCGGTACGCCGACGCGAGGAGCGTGATCGAGTGGGCGACGGTGAACGACGTCACGACGGCGACGAGCGGACCGACGCGCCGAATCGGAATCACGAGGCACAGCAGGAAGAGCAGATGGTCGGTGCCGTCGAGGATGTGGAAGAACCCCAGCCTGACGAAGTGCCAGGCCGCCTGGTGCCACCTCGGGTCGAGCCTGACCAAACCCGGGTCGCCCGCGAACTCGAACGCCCGCACCGCGCCGCCGGGCGGCACGAAGCGCACGACCGTCAACACCCGCTCCCCGAGCCGGCCGAAGGCGGGGCGGATCGAGAACCGGGCCGCCGCCGACCGGATCCGATACTCGAACAGAACGTCGAGCAGGCCCTGGCTCCACGTGAGCTCGGTGTCGTCCGGCAGCCGCTCGCCCGTGACGCTCGCCAGAGCCTCGTCGTAGGCACTGAACGAACGGTCAGACGGCAGCGCCACGCGCGCGGCGACGAGCTCGGGCGGCGCCAGCCGGGTGTCCTCTTCGTACACCTCGACGGCGTCGCGCAGCCAGAGCGCCGCGGCGTCCCGGAGGACGCCGTCGAGGCGGGCGAGATCCAGCGCGCCGCCCGGGCGCGTCGGGACGTCCACGTCGCGCATCGCGCTGAGCGGCACCCGGAGGAGCAGGCGCAGCCGCCCGCCATCCGGCTTGACGAACGCCTGCACCGTCACGTCGCGCGGAATGTCGTGGGCGGAGGGCCGTGCCGGCCACGCGACGACGATCGCCGCCGCGAGCGCGGGCACCAGGCGCGACGCGGCCCTTCCGTGCCGCCCGCGGCGCCGGTCACGGTCGTCGGCGACGTGCAAGACTGGCTCCTGCCGGTGAGGGCCTAGGGCTGCCGGATGTACTTGCGCAGCCGGCGCGGCCCGACCTCGGCGCCGTAGACGTTCCCAGCAGCGTCGGCCGCCACCCCCTCGGCCCCGCTCGTCGCTGCCTTGTCGGCGTCCACCACCGGGTCCGGAATGAAGTAGTGCACCTGCCCGTCGCGCGCGCTCCCGATCCGGATCCCCCGCTTCCATCCGGGGTTGGTCCGGCTGTTCGATTCGGAATCGGCGCCGTACAGGATGTCGTGCTTGTCGATGAAGATGCCGCTCAGCCGGCTGAACTGCTTCCACTCCTCGAGAAAGCGTCCCTCCTGGTCGAAAATCTGGATCCGCACGTTCCCCCGGTCAGCCACGAACAGCCGCCCCTGGGAGTCGAACGCGAGCCCGTGCGGCGTCCGGAACTCGCCAGGCGCCGAGCCCAGCCGGCCCCAGGCCTTGAGGAACTTGCCCGTCTTGTCGAACTTCACGATGCGCGCCACCGTCCCCGGCGACGCGTTGGCGTTCTGCCCGCTGTGCCCGTCGGCCACGAAGATGTCGCCGTTCGGGGCCGTCACGACGTCGCACGGCTCGTTGAGCGCGTGCGGCGGATCGCCGGCCACGCCCGGGGTGCCCAGCGTCAGGAGCACCTGGCCGGTCGGGCTGAACTTGACGACGACGTGCCCCTTGCCCTTGGCGTCGGGGAACTGCTCGAGTTCCTTGGGTGTCGCCGCGCGCGCGTCGGTCACCCACACATTGCCCTCGCGGTCGACGTGGATGCCGTGCGGGAAGATGAACATGCCGGCGCCGAAGCTCGTCACCAGGCGACCGGCGGCGTCGAACTTGAGCACGACCGGCAAGGTGGACCCGGCGCACGAATTGGCGCCGCAGCGCTCGGCGACCCAGACGGACGCGCCATCCGGGTCGATGTCGACCGCGCTCGTCGACCCCCACGCACGGCCCTCGGGAAGCTTCGCCCAGTCGTCGACCGCGCGGTATGGGTTCGGCCGGTCGTTGACGGGTTGGCCCGCGGGTTGTGCGAGAACCACGACGGCCCACCCAGTGAGGGCCATCGACGTCAGCGTGGCGGATGTGCTCGCGAGGCGAAAGGACATGATGGCGTCTCCGTCTCCTAAGCCGCGACTCGGTGATGCCCGGCGTCCGCCCCACTACGGCGTGCCGGAACGCGACGGCCACGGCGTGCCCTGATCCAGCTTGGTGACCGGCGCCAAGCCCTTGTAGACGAACTTCTGCAGCCGTTTGCCCTCGTACGTCTCCGTCGTGTAAATGTTGCCCTTCGAGTCGGTCGCGATGCTGTGCACGGCGAAGAACTGACCCGGCTGGCGTCCACCGTCGCCGAAGCTGGTCAGGATCTGGAGCGACTCGCGGTCCAGGATGTACACCTTCTCGTTCTTGCCGTCGGCCACGTAGAGGAATCGCTGCTGGGGATCCCTCGAGAAGGCAATATCCCAGACGGACCCGTCGCCTCGGGTGCGCCTGGCGATGAAGACTTCCTTCACGAAGGTCCCGTCCTTCTTGAACACCTGGATCCGGTCGTTCACGCGGTCGCACACGTAGACGAGCCCGTCGTTCGAGACCTCCGCGCAGTGCACGGGGTTGCGGAACTGCTGAGCGGGCGGCGCGTCCGGGTCATAGGGCCCGAGGTCGGTGTCGTCAGGCTTGTTGCCGTACGCGCCCCAGTACCGCTTGAACGCGCCCGTGTCGGCGTCGATGACCGCGACGCGCTTGTTGCCGTAGCCGTCGGCGATGTACGCCTCGTTGGTCTTCGGATCGACGAAGATCTTCGCGACGCGGCCGAAGTTCACCGTATCGTGGCTCCCGCCGCTCTTGCCCCGCCGGCCGACTTGCAGGAGAAACTTGCCCTCCTTGGTGAACTTGAGCACGTGGGCGTCGGTCTTGCCGTTGCCGCCGATCCACACGTAGCCTTTGTAGTCCACGGTGATCCCGTGGTTCGACTCGGGCCATTCGTAGCCTTCTCCAGGTCCGCCCCAGTGCCCCACCAGGTTGCCCGCCGGGTCGAACTCGAGGACGGGCGGCGCGGGGCGGCAGCACGCTTCGGCGGTCGGCGGGTCGGTGGCGGCGCTCATCTCGGTGCGCGGATTCAACGTGGCGGCGCCGCGATGGATGATCCAGACATGATCCTGGGCGTCGACCGACACCCCGATGGTCGACCCGAGCAGCCAGTGGTTGGGCAGCGGCTTGGGCCAGAAGGGATCTACCTCGAACCTGGGCGCCTGCACCGCCGCTCGCGCCTGTGTCGCCGCTTTACGGTCGACCGCCGCCTGACCGACGCCCAAGGCGATCAGGGCCGCGAAGAAGCTCGCGGCAGCGTAGAGTTTGCCAGAGCGGGACCTCCCCGTCATTCGCCCTCCTCTTCGACACGTGGGGTTACGATTCTAATCCAAAGAAGCTGTCCAGGATCGGCGGGCCGTCCGACAGGGAGGCCCCTGTCGTCAGGCGCGCCCCCGGGTCAGGCCCGCGCATGGCGCCGAAGAACTTGATGCACGCGTCGACGACCTGCCGGCGCGCGTCCTCGTTGGGCTCGAGCGTCCAGACGTCGCGCTCGGCCGTGAAGCCCAGGGCGATCCCGTCGCTGCGCGGCAAGGCGCTGGCCCCGGGACCGGAGGCCTGGTAGGTGACCTCAGGCTGCGGCACCAGGAACGTGAGCTGTCCCTTGACCGGCACGAGCTCCGCGTCCCCGAACAGCGCGCGCGACCCGAGGCCGGTGCAGTTGACGATGAGCGACTCGGGCACCGTCATGAGGTCACGCGGCGTATCGAACGTGCGAATCACCACGCGGCCGCCCGACGCGAGCAGGTCGCGGAGAAGCGCGTCGAGATAGAGGCTTGGCTCGATGCGAAGGTACGGCCGGCAGGTCGCGTACTTGGTGGGAAACGGGTGCTCGCCGGGACCCAGCACAACGCGCGGCAGCCGCATGTGGTCGGGCAGCAGTGAGGCGGTTCGACTCGCGCGCTCCCCCGCCGCAGCGCCTCCCGGTGGAGTGCCGCTCCGCGTAACGCTCCCCGGTAGCGTGTCGGTGGCCGTGTAGCTGTCGATCCAGGAAACCCCGTAATGGGGGCCCGCCAAGAGCTGCAGGCGGTAGTACGAAATCTCAGCGGCGCGCCGGAATTGCGCCTCGAATCCCGCGGTGATCTCGCCGCTGACGAGGCCAGCCGTCGGCGTGAACCCCCCGAGGGCCGCGTTCGACGTGGTATCGGGCGGCGTTGCCATCGTGTAGACCGTCACCTCGTAGCCGCGGCGCTGGAGTTCCCGCGCGGCCGTGAGGCCCACAGCACCGCAGCCGACGACGGCCGCCCGACGCTCCGTGTGGGGTCGCGCGAGATCGGCTGCCAGCGACGCCGTGCCCCAGCCCAACGAGAGGCCGGTCCCACCGTGGCCGTAGTTGTGGATGACCGTCCGGTCATCGAGTTTGTCGGCCCTCACCACGAAGCCGGACGGCCGGTGCGGGCGGAGGCCGACCGTCGTGCGGATGACCCGGTCCCAGGAAGCCCGGATGGGGGCCAGTTGCACGCGCCGGCGCAGCGCCGCGCGCTGCGGGCGACCCCTCAGCGCACACGCCCCAAACGCGAGCCCCGCGATCCCCGGCGCCGCGAACTTGAGGACGCTTCGTCGACTCAGGCCCTGCGACCCCGGCGCGAGAGCTGGGCGGCCGCACGCGGGCACGTACAGCTTTTCCCCCAACGCACCCTCCGGCGCTCGGCCGCCACGGGCGCAACGGCTGTGCCACACGGGGGCGATCCGCACCGGAGCCCATCTGTGGTCGTTTGGCAGGGCGGTAGGTCGAGTGCCAGACTGGCGACGCCGCCGCGTGGCCGCTCCAAAGCTGCCAGAATCGTCAGGACCACTGAAACCTGGTCCTGCCGAAGCTGTCAGGTCCTTGGGTCGCGCTTGCCGTCCGTTCCTGTGTTCCCTAACATAAGCCCGTTCGCTCCGCTGCTCGGCCGTTTTCTCCTCAGCCGCGGGACGGGGGCATGAACGCTCTCCGGGTGCTGAAGATCGAGCCTCTCACGGCGCGACTCGCGGCGGGCATCACGCTGCTCATCATCATCCCGCTCGCGGTGGGGCTCTACGTCCTGGCCCGCTACGAATACGGGCATACGGTCGAGGTCAGAGCCGTCGCCGCGGACCTGGAGACGCGGATGCTCGAAGTGGCGCTCCGGGGACAGATGCTCAAGCGGGATCCGGGAGTCACGGTCGAGCTGCTGCGAGCCGTGGCGGCGCAGCCGGAGGTTCGGCGCGCGATGATCGTCGATCACACGGGGGTCGTCCGCTACTCGAGTCGCGGCGACGAGGTCGGCGTGCGCCTCTCTCGCGATTCGCCGACGTGCGCCGTCTGCCACGGCGCGAGCCGCGGCGCCCGGCCGCAATCGATTCTGTTCGACGAGAACGGGTTCGACGTGCTTCGCACCGTCCGGCCCATCGAGAACCGGCCGGAGTGCCAGGGGTGCCACGGACCTGGCCGCAAGGTCAACGGCATCCTGGTGTTCGACCTTTCGCTCGCGGCCACCCAGGCGCAGCTCCGGGCCGAGGTGCAACGAATCGGTCTGGCGACGGTGGGCCTGACCGTCGTGATTCTCCTCGGCGTCGGCTGGCTCCTTCGTCGTCAGGTGCTCGTACGCCTGAGGCGTCTGGGCCGGACGGCCCGCTCGATCGCCGGCGGGGCGTTCAGCGAGCGAGCCGAGGTCGTGGGCAGCGACGTGATCGGGCGCCTGGCGGGGGACTTCAACAAGATGGCCGATGCCGCCGGCGTCCTCATCACCGACCTGAGGCGACGCGAGCGTGAGATAGCCGGCGTCCTCAACAGCCTGGACGACGGTCTCATCGTGCTGGATCGCAACCTCACCGTGGTGGCGACCAACCCGTCCGTCGCGCAGCGCCTCGCGGCGGAGCCGGAGGCGCTCCAGGGCCGGGCATGCCGAGAGGTGGTCTGTCCCGGCTTGCCCTGCGGCGTGGGCCGTGAGGCCGAGACGTGTCCGGCGGTCGCCTGCCTCGCCACGGGAGCGTCCCAGCGTGCCGTCTACGAGTGCCCCCTGCCCGGGGATGGAGACCGCCGCGTCGACGAGGTGTGTGTATCGCCGATTCTCGGGGAGGACGGCTCAGTCTGGCGGGTGGTCGAGGTCTGGCGCGACATCACCGAGCGCGTGCGCGAGGAAGAGCGGCTGGCCGAGATCGAGCACCTCTCCTCGCTCGGAGTCTTGGCCTCGGGCCTATCGCACCAGTTGAACACGCCGCTCGCGACGGCGCTCACCTGTTCGGAGGCCATCCTGGATCGCCTCGAGACCCAGAGCGCCGGCGACGGCGGCCTGGCGACCGTCGAGGCGATCCGCCAGGGAGCGTTGTCCATCCGGGATGCCGTGCTTCGGTGTCGCTCGGCCACGAGCCAGTTCGTCGGCTTCGCGCGGCGGATTCCCTTGACGACGGAGCCAGTGGACCTGGTACAGGCTGTGCAGGCAGTCATGGCACTCGCATGGCCCACAGCGCGCGAGAGGGGCGTTGACCTCGAAATGGGCGAGGTCCGGGGGTTGGTGCCGTTCGTCAGAGCCAATACCGAGGCCGTCCAGCACGTGGTGCTCAACGTGCTCGTGAACGCCATCGAATCCTTCCGGCAGCCCGGGGGGAAGGTCGTGGCTCGATTCATCGTCGACGACGAGGTACGGCTCCAGATCCGGGACACCGGGTCCGGCATCCCTCCCGAGATGCGGCGGCACCTCTTCCAGCCCTTCCGGACGAACAAGCCGGGGGGGACTGGCCTCGGGTTGTTCCTCTCGCGCACCCTGATGCGGCGCCTCAACGGCGACGTGAGGCTCGTGGACAGCGCGGTCGGCCGGGGGTCGTGCGTGGAGATCATCTTCCCGCGGGCGTAGCGGTTCATGAGCAAGACGACGCAGCAGAAGACGCGGGTATTGCTAGTCGACGACGACCCGGCTTTCCGCGGGGCGATGGCCTCCGAGCTGACCCGTCGGGGGTACGACGTCGTGGCCGCGGGCAGCGGGCGTGAAGCGCTGGAGCACGCCGGCCGCGCCGACGTGGACGTAACGCTGCTCGACCTCCGTCTGCCTGACCTCGACGGGATCGAGGTGCTCGAGCGCTTGCGGCGGCGGAACTCGTCGGCTGCGGTGATCGTGCTCACGGGGCACGGCACGATCGACACGGCCATTCGCGCGATTCGCCTCGGCGCCTATGACTACCTGGAGAAGCCGTGTCCGTTCACGAAGCTCGAGATGGCCATCCAGAAGGCGTGCGAGCACGTGCGCCTCACGGTGCGCCAGCGGGTGCTCGAGGACGGCTACTCGACACCGGACCTGCCATTCGGGCCCGTGGGCACGAGCCCGGCGTTCGTGAAGCTGATGGAACAGGTCGCGCGGGTGGCCCGGACCGACCAGACGACGCTCATCCTCGGCGAGACGGGCGTCGGCAAGGAGGTCGTGGCGAAGCTGCTGCACGCGCAGAGCGCTCGCTGCGACCAGCCGTTCGTGGTGGTGGACTGCGCCGCGCTCCACGAGGAGCTGCTGCAGAGCGAGATCTTCGGTCACGAGAAAGGGGCGTTTACCGGCGCGGCGAGGCGCAAGCACGGGCTGTTCGAGGTCGCCCACGGGGGGACGATGTTCCTCGACGAGGTCGCCGACACGAGTCCCGACGTCCAGGCGAAGCTGCTCCGGGTGATTGAGACGGGTCGCTTCCGGCGTCTGGGCGGGACGGAAGAGATCGCCGTCGACGTGCGCGTCGTCGCGGCCACCAACCGGGACCTCAGGCAGGCCATCCTGCGGGGGCACTTCCGGGAAGATCTCTTCTATCGGCTCGCCACGTTCACGATCGAGATCCCGCCGCTGCGCGAACGTCCGGAAGACATCCGGGTACTCGCCGAGCACTTCCTCGAGCAGTTCAACGTGCGGTTCTCGGCGGCCAAGCGCTTGAGCGAGGGGGCGATGGCGGCGCTCACCCAGTACGGGTGGCCGGGCAACGTGAGGGAGCTCATCCACGTCCTGCAGCAGGCGGCGGCGCTGTCGGAAGGGGATGTGGTCGAGCTGAGCGACCTTCCGGCACCGGTCCGGGACAGTGCGCCGCCGCCCGCTGCGACCCCGCTCGAAGAGGCGCTCACGCTGCGAGAGGCCGAGCGCCGCCACCTGTTCGCCGTGCTCGCGAAGGTCGGCGGCAACCGCGCGCAGGCGGCGCGCTTGCTGGGTGTGAGCGAACGGACGCTGTACCGCCTGCTCCGGCGATACGGGCGCGCGCATCCCACCCCGGTGTGACCGACGTCGTGGTGGCCTCCAGCGATCCCGACAACTGACAGGCCTGACAGCCTCGCGTCGGTTCCTCCTGACACTTTCGGCATGGCGCATCCACGCCTGACGCAGGCCGTCGGTCGCCGCGCGGCGGTGGACGTCCAGCGTCAAGCCCAGCCAACTCTGCGCGAAGACCCACACACTCGGAACGAGGAAGTCGGGACACGCGTGTTGCGGGTGCGGTCGCGGCCGCACATGCACGGCTGTGGAATAGGAATTGCCACCCGCTATGAACGCTGGGAGATCGAAGAATAGCTGGACTGTGCCGTCGGGCGCGGCGGCCAGGGCGTCGGTGTCTGGTCGAGGGGCGAGCGTGCGCCGCGCGCCTGGGAGCCCGGAGGTTGAGGCCCCCAGAGAATTGTCGGCTGGACGGTGGGGTGACCTGAACCGCTAGGCCCACGGTCGGCGCCAGGTGTTCGTCTCACGTTCACTCGGAAAGGGGGATGTATGGGAGCGCGACGCGTGACGGCAGCAGAAGCCCTCGTCGCCGGGGTGCTTCTCGTGCTGGCGGCGACCTCGGCGGCCGGGCAGACGTTCCAGGGTGGGTTACGAGGCACCGTGCGCGATCCGCAGGGGGTCGTCCCCGGGGCGACCGTGACGCTGGTCAACGAGGCCACGAACGTCAGCCGGGAGACGGTGTCGAACGAGGCGGGCGCATACGCGTTCCCGGCCGTGCCGCCCGGGACGTACTCGGTGCGCGTGTCAGTGCCGGGGTTCAAGACCTACGAACGCAAGGGCATCACCGTCGGGACCCAGCAGCTCGTTGCGCTCGACATCGTCCTGGAGGTGGGCGCGATCGAGGAGTCGATCACGGTCACGGGTGAATCCCCGCTGATCGACACGAGCACGGCTTCGACGGCGACGACGCTCGACCGCAAGCTGATCGAGTCGCTGCCGACGCCTGGCCGGAATGCGTTTCTCATGGGCGTGACGGCGCCCACGATGATCCGGACGGGCGACCTGCAGTGGGACCGGCAGCAGGATCAGACCAACGCCTCGCTCATCTCGCTGGGCGGGGGCACCCGGCGCGGGAACAACTATCTGCTCGACGGCTTTCCCATCACGGACATGCGGAACCGGTCCGTGATCAACCCGACCCTCGAAGCCGTCGAGGAAGTCAAGGTGCAGGTGCACACCTACGATGCCGAGATGAGCCGGACGGGCGGCGGGGTGTTCAACGTGACGGGCAAGTCGGGGACGAACGAGTTTCACGGCGCGGGGCTGTTCCAGACGCGTCCGACGCGGTGGCTGGAACAGAACTTCTTCCTCAAGCGGCAGGGTATCCCGAAGGTCGATCAGTACTACCGCCTGTATGCGTACGGCCTCGGGGGGCCGATCGTTCGCAACCGGACCTTCTTCTGGACGGCGCTCGAGGGCTACCGGTCGATGACGACGCGGAACGGGTCGCTCATCTTTCCGACCGAGCGCGAGCGACGCGGGGACTTCTCGCAGAGCGGGGTCACCATCTACGACCCGCTGACGACCCGGGTGGACCCGGCCACGGGACAGTACATCCGCGATCCGTTTCCGGGCAACATCATCCCTCCCGGCCGGATCAACCCCGTGGCGGCCAAGATCCTGAGCTACGTGCCGAAGCCGGACGTCGAGCGGAGCGACGGCACGCCGAACTACGTCCGGACGGCGGAGATTGTCGACAAGGCGCAGATGATGACCGCGAAGGTCGACCACCGCTTCAACGATGCCGTCTCGCTGAGCGGGATGTATGTCTGGAACTACACGCGGGAGCCGAGCGGCGGCTACTGGGAAAGCAATCTGTTCGCCAGCCCTGAGTGGCGGCTGGCGCGGGACATCCACATCCTCGTCTTGAACAACACGTACGTGCTCAACGACACCACGGTCATGACGCTTCGGGCCGGCTGGAACCGCTTCAAGGACAACATGTCGGTGCCGCACGCGTTCGATCCGGCTGACCTGGGATTCGCGCCGACCTTCCTCAACTCCATCCAGATGAAGAAGTTCCCGCAGATCTATGCGACGGACTACGGGGAGGTCGGGACCGACTATCTGGCGGGCTGGGAGAGCCGTGACGACATCACGTGGTACTCGTGGGGCTTCAACGGGACGCTGACGAAGCTGGTGGGGCGGCACAGCTTCAAGGTGGGAGGCGACTACCGCGTTTTGGGCCTCGACGCGCACATCTGGGGCCAGGGCAGCGGCTCGTTCAGCTTCGACCGCCGGTTCACGCAGGGACCCAACCCGCTGGCGCCGGCGTCGAAGACCGGCAACGCCATCGCAGACCTGCTGCTCGGCTATCCGGCGAGCGGCTCGGCGCCGGTCACGAGCCCGACGCGCGTCTTCACGCGCTACTCGAGCGGGTATGTCCAGGATGACTTCCGCGTCAGCTCCCACTTCACGGTGAACTACGGCGTCCGCTTCGAGCACGAGGACGGACTGATGGAGCAGGGGAACCGGTTCACCGTGGGGTTCGACCCGAACGCGGTCAACCCCCTCAACACGAAGGTCCGGCTGCCCGACGGACGCCCCATCAAGGGCGGACTGATCTATGCAGGCGTCAATGGGGCTCCCACTCATCAGGGCAACCCGCCCGCGGTGAAGGTCGGACCCCGGGCAGGCATCAACTGGTCGGTGAACGCCAAGACCGTCGTGCGCGGCGGCTACGGGATCCTGTGGGCGCCGTGGAATTACCCGTATCCTGGGACGGTCAACTACGGCAATGTGGGCTATACCCAGGTGACCTACTTGCAGCAGGACGCCCTGAGGCCGTTCACGACGATCGACAACCCCTTCCCGGGGGGTCTCCAGCAGCCAGTCGGCAACACGCTGGGCATGCTGACGGGGGTCGGGGGCGACATTTACTTCATCGACCAGAACAAGGGGGCCCCGCGCGTGCAGCAGTGGTCGGCCGACGTGCAGCGGGAGCTGCCGGGCCACATGGCGGTCACCGTCGGCTACATGGGCGCGGCGGGTGACCATCTGGGCGTCGGTGGCACGAACGACACCGCCATCAACATCAACCAGCTCGACCCGAGCTACATGGCGATGGGCCCGGCTTTGCTGGAACGGGTGCCGAATCCGTTCTTCGGGGTTCCGGAAGCGGGCGGGTTCGCCGCCCTGAGCACGATCGAGCGGGGACAGCTCCTCCGGCCGTTCCCCCAGTTCAGGAACGTGTACAAGCTTCAAGCCACCGTGGCCAGGTCGCGCTACCACGCCCTCGTCCTCCAGCTCGAAAAGCGCGTCACCGGATGGTGGGGTGGCCGCTTCAACTACACGTTCAGCCGGCTGAAGGACAACCAGTTCGGCGAGGGCAATTTCTACGCGGCTCGGCCTGGGCTGCCGTTGAACAACTACGATCTGGAGGCCGAATACGCCGTCAGCCTGCTGGACGTGCCGCACAAGGTGGCGCTCTCGCCGGTCGTGCAGTTGCCCTTCGGCGTCGGCCGACGGTACCTGAACGCCGGCGGGTGGACCGACTATGTGTTCGGTGGCTGGTCGGTCGCGGCGATCGTCACGCTTGAGAGCGGCTTTCCCTTCGCCGTCGGGCAGACGCCGAACAACTCCGGTCTCTTCGGCAGCGGCCAGCGGCCTAACGTTGTGCCGGGGGTGGATCCGAAGACCTCGGGCAGCACCATCGACCGGCTGGGCGGCTGGGTAAATCCGGCGGCCTGGTCGCTGGCGCCCGCCTTCACGTACGGCAACGCGCCGCGCACCGACACGCGCGTGCGCACGCCGGCGCGCAAGAACCTGGACATCGTGTTCGCCAAGGCGTTCCGGACGGGCGGGTCGACCCGCGGCGAACTGCGGGTCGAGCTGCTGAACGCCACGAACACGCCGAAGTTCCGGGAAGTGGCCAACACCTTCGGGAGTAGGACCTTCGGACAGATCACTCGGCAGGCCGGCTTCATGCGCATCACGCAGATCGGCTTCCGGTTCGTGTTCTGAGTCAAGCGATGAGACGGTGAGGCGAAGGCGGCTTGGGTAAGCCGCCTTCGCCGCTTCTCCTCTCGAGGCCTTCGGCGTCGCTCACGACTTCGCCGGCTGACAGGTCTGGCAGTCGGGCGGTCGGTTCGTCTGCCAGTTCCGGCTCACTCGGGTCCGCCCCGGGGTGACGACTCGAGAAGCGGCGGCGACGTACTTCGACGAAGTGCGCCCAACTCATCAGTGGCACTCGAGCCGGCGGCGGCCATTCGGGAGCGGGCTGCGGCGCTGGAATGGGAATTGCCAGTGCGCCGGGGCGTTCGCGGACGCGGTGTCGGGTGTGCGAGCGGTCCCCGGGGACGGCCTCGGGATGGCGTCGGCAGAGAGGTGGCCCCATGCGAAGTAGACGTCTTAGTCCCTCGTGGTCCAAGCTTCCCGTCATGTTGCTCGCCACGCTCATCATCGGCGGCAACGTCTTCGCCCAGCAGTTCACAGGCGGTCTGCGCGGCACGGTGCGCGATGCTCAGGGAGTGGTGCCCGGAGCCACCGTCACGCTCACGAATCAGGAGACCAACGTCTCGCGCGAGACGACGACGAACGAGGTCGGCGAGTTCGCGTTCCCGGCGCTTCCGCCGGCGACCTATGACCTGCGCGCGGCGCTGCCCGGCTACAAGACATTCGAGCGCCGCGGCATTCGCGTGGGCGCGCAGGAATTCCGCCTGATCGACGTCGTCCTCGAAGTCGGCGCCATCGAAGAGACGATTACCGTGACCGGGGAGGCGCCGCTCATCAACACGGCGACGGCGTCTGGCGGCGCCACGCTGGATCGCCAGTTCATGGAGAGCTTGCCCGCTTTGGCCCGGACAGTGTTCATGATGGCCGTCACCATCCCGACGAGCAACCTGGTGGGAGATCCGTTCTGGCAGCGCCAGCAGGATCAGATCAACGTGTCGCGGGTCTCGCTGGGAGGGGGCGGCGTGCGCCAGAACAATTATCTGATCGACGGCGTGCCCATCACGGACCTCTCCGCGCGCGTGTCGGTGATTCCGACCATGGAGGCGCTCGACGAGGTCAACGTCCAGGTGCACACCTACGACGCGGAGGTCGGCCGGACGGGCGGCGGCGTGTTCAACCAAGTGGCCAAGTCGGGCACCAACGAATTCCGAGGCACGGGCCTCGTCCAGACCCGCCCGGTTTGGGGCCAGGAGCTGAACTTCTTCCAGAAGAAGCAGGGCTTGACGAAACAGCAGACGGGGCTCGCGGACGCCTACTACTACGTGTATGCCGGCGGCTTCGGCGGACCCATCCGGCGCAACCGGACGTTCTTCTGGACGGCCGCGGAGGGCTATCGCTCGTTCACGACCGAGTTTCAGGCGCAGCTCTGGCCGAGTCTCAAGCAGCGCCGGGGCGACTTTTCGACCTCCCGGCTCACGCCTGGCGGTGCGCCCGTGCGGATCTTCAACCCGTTTTGCCGCGGCGGGGTGGTGAGCGCGCGGTGCCCGGCGACGGGCACCGGGTCGCTCGAGACGGGCGGCGAGTTCCTGGGCGGGGTCGTTCCCTTGAACCATCCGGCGGTCAACCCGGTCGCCCTCAAAATCCTCTCCTACTGGCCGGAGAAGACCGTCAACGGGCTCGACCTCGCGCCGAACGAGGACATGAATCCGAACGCGCTGGACAGCTCTCGCACCGTGGACCGGGCCGACATGTGGACCCTCAAGGTCGAGCACAAGTTCACGGATCGGTGGTCGCTGAGCGCGCTCTACATCTGGAACCACACCGACGAGCCGGGTAAGTCCAACATCATGGCACCGCAGAACGTGAAGAAGAACTTCTTCTCGGCCGACGCCTGGAACCTCGTCCGCACGCCGCAGGTGCTCGTCTTCAACAGCACGCACGTCCTGAGTGACGCCACCGTGCTCACGGCACGGTTCGGCTGGACGCGCTGGGCCGACGGCTACCGGCCCGCCGCGTTCGAGGAGGGCGTGGCCAGTCTGGGCTTCAGCCAGGCGTTCGTCAACGCGATCAGCAACGAAGGGCGCACGCTGTTTCCCGGTATCAGCTTCGAGCAGTACGAGGATATCGGCAAGAGTTACGGGGACGGGCCTGCCGGCAGGTTGTGGGTGCAGCCCTACGTGGTGAACGCGACGGTCTCGAAGCTGATGGGGCGTCATACGGTGAAGTTCGGGGGTGACCTGCAGCGCATCGAAGCCATTCGCCGGGTGACCAACAGCTCCCTGGCCGGGAGTTTCAGCTTCGACCGGCGATTCACGGCGGGCCCCGGCGGCGTTGGTGGTCACGAACTGGCCAGCTTTCTCCTCGGCGTGCCCAGCAGTGGGTCGGTGCCGGACGGCCCCGGACCTCAGGAATTCTTCATCCGCTACTACGCCGGCTATATCCAGGACGACTGGCGCGTCACGCCCAAACTGAGCCTCAACTACGGACTGCGCATCGAGCGCGAGGAGGGCTTGCAGGAGACGAAGAATCGTCTCGTCGTCGGATTCGACCCGAACGCGGTCAACCCGCTCGATGCCCTGCTGACGCCGGCGCGCCGGGCGGGAACCCCTCTGGAGGGCCGCACGCTGCGCGGCGGGCTCATTTACGCTGGCGTCAATGGTGCGCCGACCCACCAGGGAGACCCTCCCGCGGTGAAGTTCGGCCCGCGCATCGGGCTGGTGTACGCCCTCAACGAGCGCACGGTCCTGCGGAGCGGAGCCGGTCTGTTCAACGGGCCCTGGCCGCACTCGCCGGGTGCTCAAGTGGGCTTCAGCCGGACGACCGCCTTGAGTCAGTCGATCCCGGAGACGGACGTGCCGCTCGTGACGCTGGAGAACCCGTTTCCCGCGGGAATCCAGCAGCCGTTCGGAAGCTCGCTCGGCCTGCTGACCGGCGTGGGCGGGAACATCAGTTTCGTGGATCAGACACGGGGACAGCCGCGCGTCTACCAGTACTCCGTGGACATCCAGCGGGAGCTGCCGGGACGGATGGCCGTGACGGTCGGCTACAACGGCGCGACCGGACGCGACATCGGCTACGGCGGGACGTCCAGCGTAGCGATCAACATCAACCAGATTCATCCCGATGTCGCCATCGCGGCGACCAACCCCGGCGGGACGACCTGGAATCCGGCGTTGCTCCGGCGATCCGTACCCAACCCGTTCTACGGCATCCCGGAGGCGGGCGAGCTCGGGACCCGGCCGACGATCCCGTGGGGCCAGATGCTGCGCCCGTTCCCGCAGTTCCTCGACGTCAGCAAGCTGGAGATGACGGCGGGCAGCCGGCGCCAGTATCACGCGCTCATCTTCCGGCTGGACCGGCGCGTCGGGGGACTCTGGGGTGGCCGCTTCAGCTACACCTGGAGTCGAACCGACGACAACCAGTTCGGCGAGAGCAGCGCGTACGCGAGCCGCGCGGCCACGCCGCAGAACAACTATGACCTCGAAGCGGAGTACGGTCGGAGCAACTTCGACTCGCCCCACCGGATCGTGCTGGCACCGATCTTCCGCCTGCCGAGCCCGTCGGATCGAGACGGGCTCAAGTACGCCCTCCTCGGCGGGTGGAACGCCTCCGCGGTCATTGAGCTCGTGAGCGGGGCGCCGCTCAACGCGACGATGAGCTCGTCCCGATCGTCGACGAACCTGGGGCTGTTCGGCGGCCTGCAGCGGCCCGACCTCGTCGGTGACCCGAATACCTCGGGGAGTGACACCGACCGGGTGGCCAGCGCCGATCATCCCGACGCTCGATGGTTCAACGCCGCGGCGTTCGCCAACCCGGGTCCAGGCCGGTTCGGCAGCGCGCCCCGCACATTGCCGAATGCGCGCTACCAATTCCGCAAGAACGTGGATGTCGTGCTCACGAAAGAAGTTCCGGTTCGGGGGTCTCTGAGGAGCGAGGTGCGCTTCGAGGTTCTCAACCTCACGAACACGCCGAAGTTCGGGGGCGGCGGCACGTCCGTCGACCTGGCGAGCTTCGGGCGCATCACCGTGCAGCGGGGGTTCATGCGCATCATTCAGCTCACCTTCAGGCTCAGGTTCTAACGAAAGGCGGGGTGTCGCGAGGAGGGCGGAGATGGCGCTGTCACGACGCGAGTGGATGCGGGGGCTGGGGCGCGGCCCGGG
>FWPU01002462.1_pt1 | contig 51059 bp, 48 predicted proteins | sample 2228361 | NCBI WGS metagenome assembly FWPU01 (sample SAMEA103939777, study PRJEB20133) | metagenome | reverse complement strand
TTGACCTTCACTTCGATCTGCCGGGTTCGCCGCAGGGGGTCGGGATTCGACGAGTAATAGCCGAGGATGTAGTAATCGCTCGTCTCGTTGTCGATGCGCTTGAGCGCTCGGTCGAAATCGTTCTGGTTCACGACGGCGATGCCACCGGTCTCCTCGGCCAGCACGCGCAGACTATCGATGGAGTTCCGCACGTAATCGGCCCACTCCGTGGGGTCGATCTGCTCGTCGAGGTCCGGCCCGCCCACCAGGCCCCGCGGGTCGATCGTGTAGATGGTGGCGTTGGCCCGATTGGCCGCGCGCGTCAGCTCGGCGAGCTCGCGCACCAGGTCGGCTTCGGCGAACTGCTGACTCTGCCGCAGGTAAGAGAACGGATCGTAAAGATCCTGCGGCGGCTGGCCCTCGTCGCCCCGAACCTGCGGCGCCACCTGGTTCTGACAGTTCGGATTGCCACCCGTGAAGAACGAGTCGGCGCACGACCGCGCCTTCTCGAACGGGTTGAAGTCGTACCCGTTGCTCACGTAGATCACCGCCTTGCGGCGGTTGTGCACCTGTTCCAGGTTCTTCATCAGGTCGTAGGCCGTCGAGAAGGCCACGTGCGCTCGGTAGCGCACTTCCGACGGCCCTTCGGCGCTCTCCGGGCCTTGGATGATGTCCGAGGGCTTCAGCCCGGCGCCCGAGATCTTCTTGATCGCTTCGTCCAGCCGGCTCCGGTCGTACGTCAGGTCGATCGCGAGCGACGAAGGGCCCGTCGAGACGATGCCGAACATGTCGCCCTCGTGAATGAGGTCTTTCGCGATCTTCTTGAACAGCTCGCGGATGCGGCCCGTGTTCCGGAAATCCAGATGCAGGTCGTCGACGAACAGGAGGAAGATCCGGCCGGCCGCGTCGCTCGTCGGGCGCGGCGGCGGCAGGATGATCCCCTCCTGCGGCGGCGGCGGCGGCGGCGCCATCTGGTTGAACAACCGGCCACCGTGCACGAGGACGAACGACGCCACTTTCTGCGGCACGCCATCCTCGTAGATCTCGAAGTCCTTCTCGGTCAGATCAGCGACAAACTGTCCGCGCGCGTCGCGGACGATGACGTCCGTCGTGACCAGGTCGATGGCCGCTCGGAACACCGGACGCTGACCTGACGGGGGCGGCGCTTGCGCGCTCGGCTGGTCCGCCCCGCGCGAGAGCCCCCGGGCGTCACCGACCACGACCGCGAGGCCAAGGACGATGAGCGACAGCACCCCTGCCCGTCGCGAGCCTGTCCGCATAGGCCCATTATACGGCCGACCCCTCCGTCGGCGAGCCTTCGCTCCCCCCACCTCCACCTGCGCCGCCCGGGGGCCGCTCGGCCCCGGTCACCCCACCGCGCCGACGGCGCCCGCCGCGACGCCGCCGCCGAAGCCCGAGCTCTGCTCGCACGGCCTGGTATGCCGCCTCGAACCCTGCGATGCCCCGGCGCGCCTCCTCGTCCGACACCCACGAGTCAGGGTTGAGACGCTCGACCTTCGATCGGAGCTGTTCGAGACGCGCCGGCTCGGACACCCGCTCGGTCACGCGCGCGAGGAGCTCCGCGTACAACGCCCGGAGCCGAACCAAGCCCTCGCGCCCGAGGCGCTCCTCCACGTGGCTGACGGGTCGCGCCGGCTCGGCGGCCTCCCGGCCCGCCTGCGCCGGCGAGACCGGCGCACGAGCGCCTCGACCCCTGGCGCGGCCCGTCTGTCGGCGCTTGTCTCCAGCCGTCTTGAGCATCCGCGTCCAGTCGAAGGTCACCCCCGGATAGCTCGCTTCGAGCGTCCTGATTGCTTCTTCGTCGAGCGCGGCGCGCCCGACGCGCACGCTCGGCGGCGTCCGGAACCAGTAGAGAATCCGGGCACGGCCGCGCCGTTCCCCCTCGCGGGGCGCGTACATGAGGAACGTGCTCTCGTAGCCTCGCTTGTCGCGGACGACGCGCAGGAAAGGCAGGGTTTACTTCTTCCGTTTCCGCGGACGCGAGACGGTCCGGCGGCGGCGCGCCGGCTGGCTCGCGCGGCGCCGCCCCCGCTGCGTCCGCTTGGTCTTCGGCGCGCGGGCACGCCTCGGTCTCGGGCGCGCCGGCGCCGCCGGAGCGGGTAGACGATGCACCAGGGTGAACCGCGTCTGTCCCGCCAGCGTGTGATAACTCCAGATCTCACGGACAGCGACACCGTGGTCCGTGCACAGCCGGCGCGCCATCTCGACGCTTCCCGCCGGCACGTACAGCGAAAAGGGCGCTCGCAGCCGGCCGAAGGGCGCCCACTGGGCCATCGCTTCCAGGTTATTGACCGACTCGGCGGTCTCCACCTCCACGACGCCGGCAAGCTTGCGGGCACGACCCGCCGTGCCGAGCACCAGGTCCGGGAACAGGAGATCGCGCCTGAGCTTGACGGGCGCCGTTTGCTCCGTTCCGAGGTTCACCCCGACCTCGAACCGCCGCCGGTAGCGGCTCTGCAGCAACCGAACGATCCGATCGTGTTCGATCTGTTCCCGGACCGGCCGGATGAGGATGGGGCTCACTCGCCCTCCCCCGAGAAGAGAGGTCGCCGCCGAGCAGACACCAATTTTCAATCCTAACACGACAGCTGCCCCTCCAAGCAGGCCTCCCCGAGGCCCGGCGGCCGCACCCACGCTGCGCCCACCGCTTGACGCCGGGCTGGCGCCCCGCCGAGAATGAACGATGTGTTTGCTGCGGCGGTCCTCGGGTCGGAGGCCAGAACGCGCCGGATCCTGGTCATCGACGACGACCAGACGGTGGCCGAGACCTTCTCGCGGATGCTGACGCTCGAGGGCTTCGAGGTGGCAACCGCCGCTGACGCCGAGCGGGGGCTCGTCCTGGCCGAAGAGGCGCAGCCCGACGCGATTATCCTCGACCTCCGGATGCCGGTCGTCAGCGGCCTGCAGTTCCTCCGCGCCATCCGCACCCGCCCGCACCTCGTCGAGGTGCCGGTGGCCGTCGTGACAGGCGATTACTTCCTCGGCGAGAGCACGGCGCTCGAGCTCAAGGCGCTGGGAGCGTCGGTGCGCTTCAAGCCGCTCTGGCTGGAGGACCTCGTCGCGCTCGCCAAGGCTCTCGTCGCCGCGTGAGCCATCTCGCTCGACACGACCGCTTTCTTCGCGCGTGCCGGCGCGAGCCCGTCGACGCCACGCCCGTCTGGTTCATGCGCCAGGCCGGCCGTTACATGCCCGAATACCGTGCGCTGCGCGCCCGGTACTCGCTTCTCGACCTGTGCCGCACACCGGAGCTCGCGGCCGAGGTCACGCTCCAACCGCTGCGGGCGTTCGAGGTCGACGCGGCGATCGTGTTCTCCGACCTGCTCCTGCCGCTCGAACCCATGGGCCTCCCCTTCGACTTCGTGCGGGGCGAGGGTCCGACCCTGCGGTCGCCCGTGCGGTCCGCCGCCGACATCGATCGCCTTCGCGTGGTCGAGCCGCGCGAGGCGCTCCGGGCGGTTCTCGACACGATCAGACTGGTCCGTCGAGAGCTCGGCGGCCGCGTCCCGCTCATCGGCTTCGGCGGCGCTCCCTTCACCCTCGCGTCTTACGCCGTCGAGGGGGGGCCGTCGACCCACTTCGCCAGCACCAAGGCCTTGATGTACGGCGACCCCACGGCCTGGCATCGGCTCTGCGCGAAGCTCGCCACCGTCGTGAGTGAGTATCTTGTGGCCCAGGTGGAAGCGGGCGCACAGGCCCTGCAGGTGTTCGACTCGTGGGTGGGCACGCTCGGCCCCGAGGACTACCGCGAGTTCGTCAAGCCCCACACTGAACGAATCTTCGCGGCGCTCAGGCCGCTCGGCGTGCCGACGATCCATTTCGGGGTGGGAACGGCGACCCTCCTGACCGACATGCGGGAGGCCGGCGGCGACGTCATCGGGCTCGACTGGCGCGTCCCACTCGACGTGGCCTGGGACCGCGTCGGATACGATCGTGGGGTGCAGGGCAACCTCGACCCGGCCCTCCTCCTCGGCCCCATGGCCCGGATCTTCGCGGGCGCCGACGACGTGCTGCGCCGCGCCGGCGGACGCCTGGGACACATTTTCAACCTCGGCCACGGGATCCTGCCGGCCACGCCCCTCGAGCACGTTCGGGCGCTCGTCGACTACGTGCACGAACGCTCCAGAAGCTGAGCCCGTTTCGACAATCATGTCCGCCCCGGGCCATTCCATCGTGATCGTCGGCGGGGGCATCGCCGGCCTGGCGGCAGCCTACGAGTTGACCCGCTCCCGGGCACCCTTCGTGTTGCTCGAGCGCGCCGAGCGGCTCGGCGGCGTGATTCTCACCGAGCGGACCGGCGGGTTCGTCGTCGACGCCGGACCCGATGCCCTGCTCGTGCACAAGCCGGCGGCCATCGCGCTCTGTCAGGAGCTGGGCCTCGGCGAACGGCTCGTGCCCACCAATCCACCCCGCACGGCGTTCATCCTTCGCGCCGGGCGGCTGCACCCGCTGCCTGAAGCCTCGATCCTCGGTCTCCCGACGCGCCTGGGCCCGCTGGCAGCGAGCGGCCTGTTCTCCTGGCGCGGCAAGTTGCGCATGGGCGTCGAATGGTTCGTCCCACGCCGGACGGTTCGCGACCGGGAACGGGCAGGCGACGAGTCGATCGCCCAGTTCATGCGCCGCCGCTTCGGGCAGGAAGCCGTCGACTATCTGGCCGAGCCCCTCATGGCAGGGATCCACGCGGGCGACGTCGAAGCGCTGTCGATGCGCTCGGCGTTCCCGCTCTTCCTCGAGCTCGAGGACACCCACGGAAGCCTGCTGCGCGCACTCCGGAAGCGCCCGCGCAGGCCGGGTGCCCAGGGCGTGTTCCGATCGCTGCCTGGGGGGCTCGGCGAGTTCGTGGACGCGCTCGGTCGGGCGCTCCCGCCGGGCAGCGTGCGGCTCGGGACTCAGGTCGCCGGCCTCGAGGCCGCGAACCGCGAGGGATACCAGCAGAGGACGGCCCGGCCGAGGTACCGGGTGCGCCTCGGCTCGGGCGAATCGATCGAGGCCACGGCAGTCATCCTGGCGGTCCCGGCGTATGTCGCCGCGGACCTGCTCGCCCCGCTCGACGCGGACAGCGCCGCGATTTGCCGCGCCGTTCCGTACGTCTCGACCGCCACGGTCGTGCTCGGCTATCCGCGCGAGGCCGTCCGGCATCCCCTCGCGGGTAGCGGGTTCCTCATCCCTCGTGTTGAGCGTGGCTGGACCGTGATGGCCGCCTCATGGGTCTCCTCCAAGTGGCCCGGGCGCGCCCCGGCCGGGCACGTCCTGCTGCGCGCGTTCCTGGGCGGGACCCGGGACCCCTCCCTCGTGGACCGAGAGGACGAAGCGTTGACCGAGATGGCTCAGGCGGATCTCCGACGGCTGCTCGGGGTGGACGGACAGCCCACCCTCGTGCGGGTGTACCGCTGGGTCCGGGCTAACGCCCAGCACACGGTGGGCCACCTGGATCGCGTCGCCGCGCTCGAGAGGCGCCTCGAGCGGTGGCCAGGGCTGTTCCTCACCGGCAGTGGTTTCCGGGGAACGGGCATTCCTGACTGTGTGGAAGACGGGCGCGCCGTGGCTCGCCGGGCGGCCTCGGGCTACGCCGGTTAACCCTGCTTACCCCTCGGCCGACGGGCGCTTGCGCTTGGCCTTTGGCTTGGCCCCGGACCTGGCGCCGCCGGGCGCGGGGGCATCGCTCGGCTCGAGACGCGATAGGCTCGTGAGGAACTTCTTCACCCCGTGCTCGTCGAACTGCACGCGGATGTACTGATCCTCCACGGCAATCACGACCCCGTGACCGTAGGTCGGGTCCACGACACGGGCACCCACCTCGAAGTGCTTCATACGTCTTGCGCCGCACCTTAACGGAAGCGACGCCTTCTCGTCAACTCGACCATGGGGGAGCGCGACTGGCCTCGCCCGAATCAGGGCCGCCGCCGGAGCCCCCCGCCGAGCAGCTCGTGGAGCAGCTCGACCAGCATGACGAGCGAAAACGGTTTGCTCACGAGCCGTGTGGCGGGGCGGATTTTCTCGAGGCCGTCCGACTCGGTGGGAACAGCCGAGAAGATGATGACCGGGGCCGGCGGCGGAATCGAGACGATGACGTCGCGTCCCGAGCCGTGGGGCAGCCGCAGGTCGACGATAGCCGCGTCGAACGCTCGCTGGCCGATCGCGTCGAGGGCGTCGTCGGCCGTCTCGCAGCCGACGACATCGAACTCGTGGAGCCTGAGGAACTTCTCGAGTGGCCCGCGTATGGCCTCGTCGTCCTCGACGACCAGGACCAGCGGCCGGCGGTAGCGCGGGGAGCCTTTCGCCACGGTCATGCTATAGTCGGGTATCGGTTGCAGTTGCCGTGAACTTCACGGTCAAGGAGGCGTTCCATGTGTCGCACGGCCCTCTCCTGCTTGGTGAGCGCACTCGTGATCGGCCTGGCGGTCCCGGCAGCAGCCCAGAAGACCACACGGATTCATGAAGGGCGCGGGGGAAGCCCGCACGAACGCACGGAATGGACGGTCGATGGGGCGACCATCGCCATCGAGTACGGGCGTCCGTACGTCAAAGGCCGGACCATCTTCGGCAATGTCGTCCCGTTCGGCAAAATCTGGCGGACGGGCGCGGACGAGGCCACGACGCTGACGACGGACCGCACGCTCGTCTTCGGAGACCTCACGCTGGCCCCGGGCAGGTATACCCTGTGGACGTTGGTCGAAGCCAAGGCGCCCTGGAAGCTCGTCGTCAACAAGGAGACCGGGCAGTGGGGCACGGCCTACAAGGCCGAGCAGGACCTTGGGCGGGTCGACCTGAAGGTGGAGCCACTCCAGTCGCCGGTCGAGCAACTCACGATTTCGATCGACGACACCCCCGGCCCCGGCGGCGTGCTGCGGATCGAGTGGGAGAAGACGCGGGCCTCCGTCGCCTTTGCCGTGAGGTGACCCCCTGCCGACGCCCGGTGCAGGTGCCTCGTGGCGTCGCGCGTAGGCGAACGGGATGGGACCGTCGTAAGATACTTGCCGCGGCGCGCGTGTGGTGCGCGCGCCGGGGCTCTGGGCCGCTAGCTCAGTGGTAGAGCGTCTGACTTTTAATCAGAGGGTCGCAGGTTCGATCCCTGCGCGGCCCACCACGCCTGAGGCTCACCTCGCCCGCCGCCGTGCGGCGTCGCCGGCTCCCCTGACGCGGCACGGACGGGCGACCGCGCGATAGGGGTCGGGCGCGTCAGTGCGCAGGGCGTGGTACAATTTCGCGGTTGCGCGCGTCACGGCGCGCCCGAGGTCCCCATCGTCCAGAGGCCCAGGACGCGGCCCTTTCAAGGCCGAAACACGGGTTCGAATCCCGTTGGGGACGCCAGCTCGTCGCCATTCCCCAACGTCTCGGTACGTCTCGGGACGTCGCGGCCCTCACGACCCCCGTGAGATGATAGACCGCCGCCGCGCATGAAGCGCGCGGTCACGATGCACCCCACCTTCCCTAACGTCGAAGCTCGGATGCGCGACGGGACCGTGCTGCGCGCCGACGTTTATATGAGCGCGGAGAGGACGCCGACGCCGGCCTTGCTGATCCGGACGCCGTACGGCAAGGACGGCTGGCGCGACCGGGCCTTCCTCGCCCAGGCGCTCGAACGTGGCCTCATCGTCGTCGTCCAGGACGTCCGAGGGCGATACGCCTCGGACGGAACGTTCGACCCGTATCGCCAGGAGGGACGGGACGGCTACGACACGATCGCCTGGCTCGCCTCGCAACCGTGGTGCGCGGGCCGCGTGGGGATGTGCGGGCTCTCGTATCCCGGGGCGGTGCAGTGGCTCGCCGCGGTCGAAACGCCGCCGGCACTCGCCTGCATCTTTCCGGCGATGTGCTTCTCGTCGGGCCGGCGGTTCTTCTACTTCGGCGGCGCGTTCGATCTCTCCTGGATCCCCTGGGCCGCCATCAACATCGCGCCGGAAGAACGCCGGCGCCGCGGCCTCGAGGGACCGAAGACCCCGCGCGAGGCGCGCGAGGCCTGGCCGCTCGTCGCGCGCGACGCGTTTCGGCACGTCCCCCTCCTCACGCTCCCGCTTCTCCGCGACGTCGCCCCGTTCTATTACGAATGGCTCGACCACCCGGACGACGGGAGCTACTGGGATTTCGCCGACGTCGAGAGCAAACACCACCGCGTCACGGTGCCGAGCTTCAACCTCAGCGGCTGGCACGACGAGGGCTACGGTCCCACCGGCGCGGTCCGCAATTTCCTCGGCGTTCGGGCTCGCGGGGCGTCGCCCGCCGCGAGGCAGCCCCGTCTCGTCATTGGCCCCTGGACCCACGGCGAACCCACGCCCGCATCGACACGGGTGGGCCATCGTGACTTCGGAAAAACAGCCGGCCTCGACTACGACGCGCTCGTGCTCGACTGGTGCGAGTGGCACCTCCGCGGGCGCGATCGAGGCCTGGGCGGCGCCCTGCCGGTGCGCATCTTCGTCATGGGCGCCAATCGCTGGCGCGAAGGATCCGACTGGCCCCCTGTCCCCACGGAGCGACGAGAGTTGTACTTGCGCGCGGGCCGGCGGCTTTCGTGGACGCGGCCGGCGGGGCCCGAGCCGCCCGATGTGTACACCTACGACCCGCGCGAGCCGGTCGAGGATCCGTACCATGCCGAGGGTCTCGGCCCTCACGACCAGCGCGCCATCGCCGGGCGGCCTGATGTGCTCACGTTCACGACCGAGCCGCTCGCTGACGATGTCGAGGTCGTCGGGCCGATCGAGTTCAGGCTGTGGATCGCGTCGAGCGCGCCCGACACCGACATCTTCGCCCGGCTGCTCGACATCGAGCCCGGTGGCCCCGCCTGGAACCTGATGAGCCCAACGCTCGAGGTGCTCCGCCTGCGGTACCGGAAGAGCGAGCGGGAGCCCGAGCGCCTCGCGCCCGGAGTGGCCTACGAAGTGGGCCTGGCGCTCGGCGTCACGGCGAACCTCTTCCGCCGGGGGCACCAGATCGGCGTCCAGATCACGAGCAGCTTGTTCCCACACCTCGACCGGAATCCCAACACCGGACGCCCGGTGCCCATCGAGGAACGGCTCGTACCCGCGAGGCAGACGATCTTCCACGATTGGATCCACCCCTCGCGCGTGATTCTGCCGGTCGTTCAGGCGTGAGGCGGCGGCCGGTCCCAAGCGCCGCCGTCGCGCTGCGCGCTATACTCGGTCGACGCACCGGGGGCACCCGGGTGTGCGGCGCCCGCTTGGACGTCCGGGTCCCTGGGGTGTGCACGTTCGTCATCGCGCCCGGGCTCGTGCGCCCGCCCGGCCTGGTGTGACTGGAGGCCGAGGGGCGACCGATCACCGGCGCGCTCGAGGAGGATGGATGACCCGCCGCACGCTCGTTGCGACTTCCCTAGTGACGCCGGCGGTACTCGCGTGGGCCGCCTCGCTCTTCGCGCAGGCACCCGCCGAACCGCTCGGCCTCGTCAACGCCAACGTGGTGGACGTCAGGACGGGCACGGTCTTGCGCGACAGGCCCGTCGTGCTCCGCGACGGCCGCATTGCGTCCGTGTCGACCCCTGTCCCGCCGGGCGTGCGCATGCTCGATGTCCGCGGCAAGTATCTCCTGCCGGGACTCGTCGACGCGCACACGCACATCGCCACCTCGTCCGCCGCTCGCGCGGCGCTGCTCTCGGGCGTCACTACGGTGCGCAGCTCCGGCGTTTCCAACTTCTGGGACGTCGGCCTCCGCGAGCTGGTCAAGCGAGCCTATCTCCCTGGCCCGGACATGCTCGCAAGCGGTTACCACGTTCGGCCTCGAGTGGCGGAGGAGGTTTTCTTCAATGAACCGGGGCTCGGAGACCTGATGCGCGGGCTGCGTAGCATCGACGACCTGCGCCGGCTCGTCCGGTTCAACCTGGCTCACGGCGTCGACTGGATCAAGGTCCTCGCGACCGAGCGCGCCGGCACTGCCGACACGGACCCGCGCCAGCAGGTCTTCACTGAAGAGGAGCTGCGAGCGGTCGTGGCCGCGGCGGCCGCGAAGGATGTGCCCGTCCAGGCCCACGCGCACGGAGACGAGGGCGCGCGGGCCGCCGTGCGCGCGGGCGTGCGGAGCATCGAGCACGGCACGTATCTCTCCGACGCCACGCTCGCGCTGATGAAGGAGCGCGGCACGTTCTTCGTCCCCACCTACACGACGGTGATCGACCTGGCTGAACCGGGTGGGGACTACGACCAGGCGTCGCTCCAGATCCGCGGGCGCCACATGCTTCCCCACCTCCGGAGCGCCGTCCAGCGCGCGCACCGCCTGGGGTCAAGATCGTCACCGGCGCCGACACGAGCTACGGCCCCGCGAGCGTGACGCGGATTGCGCAGGAGGTCGCCAACTTCGTGGCCCTCGGCCTGCCGCCGCTCGCGGCCCTCCAGTCGGCGACCCTGACGGCCGCCGAGCTGCTGCGCCTCGACGGTCGCATCGGGGCGATCGAGCCGGGATTCGAGGCGGATCTCATCGCCGTCGAGGGCAACCCGCTCGACGACGTCCAGGTGTTGCAGGATGTGCTGCTCGTCGTGAGCAACGGCCGCGTCGTGCTGGATCGGCTGGATTTCAGCGCCGGGGCGCGGCGGTAGAGCCATCGGGCCCGGGGCGCACGCAGAGGCTGCACCGCGGGCCCGTTCCGTGGCTCAGGCGTTCTCCTTCTTGTGGCACTCGGCACACTTGGCCGGCGGCTTCTTGCCCGCCGCGGCTGCCTGCGTGTGGCAGTCCACGCAGGTGCCCTTCTTCGCCATCGGGTCGTGGAACGCCGCCTGGTACTTCGTCTTCATCGGCGCCGCAGCGGTCTTCGTGTGGCAGTCGCTGCACTTCTGCTGCTGGGCCTTCGCCGGCTTCTCGGGCTTCGACGGGTGGTGACACGTTTCGCACTTGGCGCCGTAGTCCTTGGTGTGCTTGGCGTGCTCGAACTTGACGCCGCCCAGCGGCGCGCCCTTGAGGATGACCGTGCCCGGCTCCTTCGGCGCCTGCGCAGAGACGAGCGGCAGCGCCACGAGGCCTACCACCGCCGTCGCGAGGAACGTCCGCAGTACCGTCTTCATGACGCGAGTGCCTCCTCTCTCCAGGCCCCCCGTGCCGACCGGCCGCCCCGCCAACAGACTACCGCGGCGCCCGGGCCGGTGCAAGACCCCGGCGTGCGCATCTTCTGGCGCGCCGTCACGTCCCCGTCGCCTCGTACAGCGCCTCGTGAACGCGCCCCACCATGGAGGCGCCGGGGTTGACGAGCGTCTTGTCGCCCTCGTCGCGCCACTTCGATGGACACACCTCGTTGGGCTTGCGCGTCATGTACAGGTGCGCCTTGAACTTGCGCAGCCACTCCTCGAAGTTGCGGCCCAGGTTGTAGAAGTTCGTCTCGGTGGCGAGCACGAGGCCCTCGGGGTTGACGAGAAACGTGCCGCGCCACGCGAGCCCCGTGTCCTCGTCGTAGACCCCGAACAGCCGGCTGACCTTGCCCGTGGGATCCGCGGCCATCGTGTACCGGACGTTGGCCAGCTCCTTCTCGGCCTTTTGCCACGCGAGGTGGACGTACTGCGTATCGGTGCTCACCGTCACGGGATCGCACCCCATCTTGGCGAACCGTTCGTGCTGCTCTGCCAGAGCGGCGAACTCGGTCGCTCAAACGAAGGTGAAATCGGCCGGATAGAAAACCAGCAGCGTCCAGCGCCGCCGCGCCAGTTGCGCCGCCAGCGAAAAGGTCCCGAAATCTCCGTTCGCCGGCTCGTAGGTCGCCAGCTCGAAGTCCGGCGCCCTGCGGCCGAGCTTGACCGTGGGTTCGATCATGACCACACGCCCTCCTCGATGAACCGGTTGGATGACCCCGGCACCCGCCGGCGCGCGCCGGTCTCGCCCCGCCGGCCGGTGCCGATCGACTCCCGACATCGTACCGCTGCGCGCGCGGCCGCGACAAGGTCAGCGGATCGCCCCTTCTGCACTATCATGGAGGACCCGGAGGCGCGGAGGCCGCATGCTCTTGTCGCTACAGCCGACACCGGTCGCTGGCGCGTATCTCGTGGGGTCGCCCATCTTCCACGACGCGCGCGGCTCGTTCACCACGGTGTTCGAGGCCCGCGAGGTCGCGGCCCTGGGACTCGACTTCCCCGTGGTCCAGTGTCAGATTGCGCGCAACCGTCGCGCGCGCACGCTGCGCGGCCTGCACTATCAGGCCGAGCCCAGCGCTCAGGCGAAGCTCGTACGCTGCATCCGCGGGCGCATCTGGGACGTCGCCGTCGACCTGCGTCCGAAGTCGCCCACGTTCCGCCGCTGGGCAGCCGTCGAGCTCGGAGAGGACAGCGACCGCGCCTTCTACATCCCCGCGGGCTGTGCCCACGGCTACCTCACGCTCACGGACGACGCCGACCTCCTCTACCTCGTCGACAACGTGTACGATCCGCCGCGCGAGCGCGGCGTTAGGTGGAACGACCCGGCCTTCAACATCGAGTGGCCGGCCGCCCCGGCCATCATCGCCGACCGCGACGCGAACTTTCCCGACTTCGCCGCGACGCGCGAGGGGGGCGAGGCGCCTGCCGAGCCGCGGTGACCTGGACCGATTCGGTGGCTCATGAGGCGGCTGGTTGCTCCCCTCGTCGCCTCGGCGGTCTTCATCCTGTTGGCGCCGTTCATCGGCCAGATCCGGGACGCGCTGCAGCGCAGCCTCCCCTCGCACTTCGTCGTCGTGGTCGGCGGCGGGGTGGTGGTCTTGGTGCTGGCCACCTTCGGAGCGGCGCTCGCCCGCATCCGCACGGGACGGCGGGCGCGATGGAGCGCGCTCGGCGGCTCGCTGGCGCTCTTTGGTCTCTGGCTCTGGGCGTTCCGCACGGGCCGCGGCGAGGTCGACGCGGTCGAGCTCGTGCACTTCGCGGAATACGGGCTCGTGGCCGCGCTGTTCTACCGGGCCGTCCGCCACCTGGCCGACCCCTCCATCCTCGTCCTCCCGATCCTCTGCGGCACGCTGGTGGCCACGCTCGAGGAATGGGTGCAATGGCTCGTCCCGACCCGCGTGGGCGAGGCGCGGGACGTGGCGCTCAATCTGTACGCGGTCTCGTGCGGCTTGCTCTTCGGGCTGGGCGCGATGCCGCCGCCGGCCGTCGAGTGGCGCTTCAGCCCCTCGAGCCGCCGTGTCGTGTTCCGCCTCGCCGCCGCCGTCGTGCTCCTGTTCGCCGCGTTCTTCGACTGCGCACACCTCGGGTACGAGATCCGCGACCCGGAGGTCGGTCGCTTCCGGTCGTACTTCACCCCCGCCGAGCTGGCCGCGCTCCAGCACGCGCGCGCCGTCGAGTGGCGCACACGACCGCCTGAGCGCCTCGAGCCCCTCTCCAGGGAGGACTACTACCTGACCGAAGGCGGCTGGCACGCCCAGGCGCGCAACGACGCGTACGCCGCCCGGGCGTTCGACGCGGCGTGGCGCGAGAACCGGATCCTCGAGAAGTACTTCCAACCGTTTCTCGAGCTGCGATCGTTCACCAGCCGTCGGCCCCACCGGTGGCCGCCGGCTCAGCGGGCCGAGGTCGACGCGGGCCGCCGCGCGGCGCCGGCGCCAAACTACGTGAGTCCGGCTGGCTTCACCCGCATCTACGTCAAGCCGACGCGACCAATCTTGTGGACCCTCGCGCTCGCCGCCAGCGCGACCCTGGCGGCGGCCGGCCGCGTGCGGCGCACGCGCGCGGCACCGTGACGCGCGAGACCTCCACTTGCCGCGCCTGCGCGGCGCAGACTAGAATCGGCGGGTTCGACTGCCACCGACCCTGGGAGGAGGGGTTCGATGCCGTTCATCATCACCGATCCGTGCATTGGCACCAAAGACACCGCGTGTGTCGACGTCTGCCCGGTGGACTGCATCCACCCGCGCAAGGATGAGCCCGAATTCGAGCAGGCGACGATGTTGTATATCCACCCGGAGGAGTGCATCGACTGCGGCGCGTGCGTCCCGGCCTGCCCGGTCACAGCCATCTACGACGGGATCGACTCGACGCCGTCGAGTCAGAAGGACCTGATCGAGGCCAACGCCGTCTACCGCGCCGGCGACCCCGAGGCCTTCGCCAAGGCCGAGGCGATCGTCAAGCGGCACATCGAGACGCACCAGGACCTGATGGCGATCCCGCCCGCCGAGCGCCAGGCCGCACATACCTAGCGCGGGTGCCTGATGACCGTTGTCACCGCGGCGGCCCCTTCGCTCCGAAAACCGGTTCCGCAGCCCGGAAACCCGCTGCTCCGGCTCACCGTCCGCCGAACCCGGCGTGGGGCCCCCAACCCCACGCCCTATCGCCGGCCGCCGCAGCGTTTCTCGTGCGGGCGAGACGGGCGGCTCCACACGGTTTCCTGAGGCAACGGGCCGCCGCGCCTGGGCCAGTCACGAATGTTCCGCCCTGGGCCGGTGTCGCCGCGCCCTCAGTAGCCGTCGGCCTCCACCTTGACCGTGCCCGCGAGCCGCCGGTAGGTGAACGCCACGCAGGCGGCCACGACCAGGATCCCCGGCACGAACCAGGCGAGCCCCACGCGCAGGCCGTGCTCCCCGGCCGCCGCCTGGTAGAGGTCGAGGCCGCCGTGCGCGCCAGCGCTCGACGGCAGCACGAACGGGTAGAGGCCGAACGCCACGCTCGCCAGCAGGCCCGCGAGGTAGCAACACGACGCGAGGAACGCCGCGCGCGCCGCGCGGCGCCGCGCGAACGCCTCGACGCCCGCCAGCCCGACGAGGGCGACCGTGGGAAAGATCAGGCCCCACGGGTGAGCCTGCAAGCGGACCAGCACGTGCGGCTGCAGCCGCTGGGTCACGACGGTCACGGCGACGGTCCACGCCAGCACGCCCCACCAGGCGACCCGCGCGAGCCCGCGCGCCCGCTGGGCGACCGGCCCCTCGGTTCTGTAGCTTACCCACAGGGCGCCGTGCAGCGCGAGGGCGAGCGCGGTGCCCGCCCCCACGAAAAGCGTGTACCAGTCGAGCACGCCCGGCCGCGCGCCCGGCCGGAAGTCGGTCCACAAGGGCAGGAAGAATTGGGCCTGCGCGTCGAGCGGCACCCCGCGGACGACGTTGCCGAGCGCCACGCCGAGCGAGGCCGCGAGCAGCGCGCTGGCCAAGGCGAACACGACATCCCAGAAGGGCTGCCAGAGCGCGTTGGCGACGTGGTGGCGAAACTCGATCGCGACGCCGCGCAGGACGAACAACCACAGGACGATCATGAGCGGCAGGTAGAAGCCGCTGAAGCCCGCCGCGTAGAGCACCGGGAACGCGAAATACAACGTGCCGCCCGCGGCGACCAGCCAGACCTCGTTGCCATCCCAGACCGGGCCGATGCTCTGCAGCACGAGACGACGCTCCTCGTCGGTCCGCGCCACGTAGAGGTGAACGGCCCCGGCGCCGAGGTCGAAACCGTCGAGCATCACGTAGACAGCCAGCATCGCCGCCACGATCACGAACCAGACCGTTTCCACCAGGTCTTCCTCCCTCCTGGGGGCGTCAAGCGTCACCCGGCGCGCGGCCAAGCGCTTGCGGGCCGCGCTCGAGCTCGCGGTAGAGCAGGACGATGCACAGGACGCTGAGTACGGCGTACAACCCCATAAAGCCGATGAGGGTGAACAGCGCGTTCCCGGCCGACACATTCGTGGAGGCGCCCGCCTCGGTGCGCATGAGCCCGTAGATCACCCATGGCTGGCGACCCAGCTCCGCCGTCAGCCACCCCGCCGTGTTGGCGATGTAGGGAAACGGCAGCAGCAGTGCGAGCGCCCACAACGCGCCGCGAGATCGTTCGAGGCGCCCCTGGGCGAGCCGCCAGGCCGCGGCGCCGAGGACCACGATGAAGATCGTCCCCAGGCCGACCATGACGTGGTAGGCGTAGTAGACGAGCGGCACGTGGTCGGGCCAGTCCTCGCGGGGAAACTCGGTCAGGCCCTTCACCTCGGCCTGCCAGCGCTGATAGGTCAAGAAGCTGAGCATCCGCGGCACGTGCAGCGGGTTGTCGAGCTCGAGGCGCATCATGTCGGGCTGGCCGATCAAGACGAGCGGCGCCCCCTCCACGGTGTGAAACAAGCCCTCCATTGCCGCGAAGGTCACCGGCTGGTGCCGCGCGACGAGTTTGCTCTGCTGATCGCCCGTGGGGAATGCCACGAGAACAGCCGCCACGAAGCCAGCGGGCACACCCAGGCGCAGAAACACCCGCGCCGTCTGGACGTGACGCCCGAGGAGCACGTAACCGGCCCCGACCGAGGACACCACGACGGAGGCGGTCACGAGCGACCCGAGCATCGTGTGGGCGTATTGCCACCACGCCCAGGGATTCGAAAGCAGCGCCCGGAGGCTCGCCAGCTGCAGCCTGCCCATCTCATCCGCGACGTACCCGACCGGGTGCTGCATCCAGGCGTTGGTCGCCACGATGAAGAACCCCGAGAGCCAGGTGCCGGCGAACACGGCGAGCGCGGCCGCCCAGTGACCGCGCGGGCCGAGCCGCCGCTCCCCGAAGAGCAACAGGCCGAGGAACGTCGACTCGAGAAAGAACGAGAAGACGCCTTCCATCGCGAGCGTCTGGCCAATCACGCCGCCCGCGGCCTGCGCGAACCTGGCCCAGTTCGTGCCGAACTGGAATTCCAGGGGGATGCCGGTCACGACACCCATGACGAAGTTGACAGCGAAGAGGCGGATCCAGAACCGCGCGGCGGCGTTGTACCGGGCGTCACCCGTCCGCAGGGCGAGCGTCTTCCAGATGAAGATGAGCAGCGCCAGCCCCATCGTGAGCTGCGGGAACAAGTAGTGATACGCGACGGTGAACGCGAACTGGAATCGGTGCAGGCCGACGGCGGTTTCCATCTCAGAACCCACGCCCACCGCCGCCGGCGAAGCCGCCCCCGCTCGACCCGCCGCTGAACCCGGACCCCCCAGCGCTCCGCGGGGCCGACGCCATCGCCGCCGCCGTCGTCCGCGAGAGCCGCCCCATATCCTCGGCGAACGTGGTCGCCCGGAAGCCGCGGACACTGGGGCCCACGTACCAGCTCGGCGGCTGCGTGTAAATCCCCTCGAACGCCCTGGCCCACTGCTGCTCGACGCCCAGGGCCATCGCGTACGGGAGAAAGCGCTCGAACAGCTCGGGCGTCTTGACGACGCGATCGAACCGGTCGGCGTCGACGCGGCGCAGGAACTCTTCGAAACCCAGCGCGGCGTCGAGCGCCCGCGCCCCGGCGCGGGTCCGCGCCGGCATGAACCACCCGAACGTCACCACGATGGCGCCGGTCAGGAGGCCGGCGAGGACCGCGCTCGCGGGTGCCAGCCCCAATGGCTCGCTCGCGACGCCACCGCCCACGGCGAGCACGCTTGCCGCCACGAGGCCAGCGACCACGTAGACCCGACGCACGCGATCGGGGCGACGCCCGTAGAAGCCGCGGCCGATCAACCCCTCGAAGAGCCGGTCCCTGATGCCGGGGAGGTGTTCGTAGAAACGCTGCCCGAGCGAGGAAACCGTCACGCTGCCGTCGTCCTCGCTCCCCTGCCCCGCATCCTCGCGCGTCGCCCTCGCGAACAGCCCGCGCAGGACCTCGCGCTCGTGTGGCTTCAGGCCGGCCCAGGCCGCCTCGGGCTTTCGCAGATGCAACCGATAATCCTTGCTCGTCACGAGGCCCAACACTCGGCGTTCGGTCTGCTCTTCGATCCGGACGTAGCCGCGGACGGCCAGGTCCACGATCGTCGCCGTCACGTCGCGCAGGTCCGGCGAGTTGTCGACGAGGGCTCCGAGCTCGCCAGGGGTGAGGCCCGCTGGCGGCGCGTACTGCACGACGAGCGGGCCCCGCCGGGGATCGCGGCCGCGCGTGCGCCACCACCACCACATCGCTGGCAGGACGAGCAACGGGAGGATCAGCACGACGTTCGACCGGACGACGCCGGCCGCCCGTTCGACCGGCGTGGGCCGCCGGACGACGCCCGGATTCCACGCCACGGCGATCGTCAAGCCTTCGTGCATACCGAGGGTCCTCGCGAGCGCCACGGCGACCTCGGTACCGTGGACCGCGACGCGAGCCGCCTGCTCGCGCGACCCGTACGCCCCCGTGAACGCCACGGCGCGCACGTGCGCGACCCCGGCTGGCAACACTACCCGGGCCGACGCGGCTTCGATCGGCACGTCCCACTCGTCGCCGGTCACGTTCCAGTAGAGCTCGTCGTGCTCGTCGAAGAACCGCAGCGCGTTGGCGACCCGGTAGCGCAGCACGACGGTCCGGGTCGCATCGACCGCGCCAGGCACCCAGACCTTGAACTTGCGGTAGTGCCGCTCTCGGCTCGTCTCGACGCGAAGGGGACGGCCCTCTCCGTCGGTCACCGAGGTGTCCGTCAAGCGCAGCGTGTAGGCGAGGCCCTGCGGCGTGCGGTACTCGACGGGAATCAGCCGGTAGATGCCGTTCCACGCGCCCTCGAAGCGCGCCCGGATCGTCTCGACGACCCGGAGTCCCCCGCCGGCGTCCACCTCGAGCGCGACGTCGAAGCGCTCGAGCACAAGCGTCCGCTGGGCTGCCGCCGGCACCGGGCCGAGCAGGACCGCCAGCAGGCACGTGGCGGCCAGCCCTGTCGGGCGGTTCCGTTGCCCTTTCGGCAGGCTCACGCGGAATCCCCCGGTGCCTCGCGCGGCAGATCGACGCGCGGCGCCGCAGCCTCCTCGCGGGCTGCCAGCTCGAAGAACTCCCGCTCCCGGAACCCGAACGCCCCGGCAACGAGGTTCGACGGGACCTGCTGGATCCGCGTGTTGAGGTCGCGCACGACGGCATTGTAGTATCGCCGCGCGCTCTGAATCGCCTCTTCGATCTCGACGAGCGTCCGCTGCAGCGCCGCGAATTGCTCCGACGCGCGGAGCGAGGGATACGCTTCGGCGAGTGCGAACAGGCCGCGCAACGCGTCGCTCAAGCCACCTTCCGCCACGCCACGCGCCGCGGGACCAGTGGCGCTCACGGCCCTCGCGCGGGCCATCACCACCCGCTCGAGCGTCCCGCGCTCGAACTCGGTGTACCCCCGGACCGCTTCCACCACGTTGGGCACGAGGTCGTGGCGGCGCTTGAGCTGGACGTCGATGTCGGCCCAAGCGTTGTCGGCGAGCACCCGGAGCCTGACGAGCGCGTTGTAGCCGACCCCGACGGCGACCCCGATCGCCAGGGCCACCACCGCGACGGCGAGCATCATGGGGCAGGCCTCCGCCCAGGCGGGGCCGCCCGCAGCACACCCGCGACTGCCTGGAGGTCGCCATCGTTGGGGGCGGGCGTGACGCCGAGAATCCGACACAGCAACTCGTAGAGGTGAATGCTCTCGAACGGCGGCACCACGGCGCCGCGGCGGATGTGGGGGCCGCGCGCCAGGAATATCGCGCGCATGCTGGCGAGCGCGTTGTCGTAGCCGTGGTGGCCGTGCACCCACCGGCCGTTCGCCCGAGCGAGCTGCGCCTTCGTCACGATCGTCCACCCCTCGTCCGCCACCGCCAGGATGGGCGACACGCGGCGGTGACCGGCGATGTGCCACCGCGGCGGCAGCTCCGACCGACGATAGACCGTCAGATGCGGGTGCACCCCGCGCAGGCGGGCAAAGACGGCCTCCTCGCGCCCGGGAGCCGGCCAGAGCCACAAGGTCGGCGTCCAGTCGGACACGTCCACGTCGGCCAGGTCCAGCCGATCGTCCAGCACGATGGCCCGCTCGCGCGGCGTCGGAGCCATCCCGTGGTCGGAGACGACCAGCAGGTCGACGGCGTCGAGCAGCCCGCGCCCGGCGAGGCCGGCCACGAGGCTGCCCAGCAGATCATCGAGGCGCCGCACACTCTCCGCCATCCTCGGCGAGTCCGGCCCAAAGCGGTGGCCGTCATCGTCGGCGTCGGAGAAGTACAGCGTCACGACGGACGGGCGCTCCCGGGCCGGCCGATCCAGCCAGCCCAGCACGCGCGCGACCCGGGCCTCGTTCGGAAACGACGCGTCGAACGGCGACCACTCGTCGGGCCGCCAGCCACCGATCTCGGCGTCCGTGCCCGGCCAGAACATCGCGTTCGCGATGAGCCGCGCCTTCCGCGCCGTCACCCAGATGGGCTCCCCGCCCCACCACCGGTCGTACTGCGCAGTGCCCAGGGCCCTTCGGTCGAACCGCTGCTGCCACTGCGGGTCCCACATCTCGTTGGCGAGGATCCCGTGGTGCTCGGGGTACAGGCCCGTGGCCATCGAGTGGTGATTGGGGTACGTCTTGGTCGGAAAGACCGGGATGAGATACTCCGCGCGGGCACCCTCCCGCAGGAGACGCCGCAAGGTCGGAGCCTCGAACCGGTCGAGATAGTCGGGCCGGAAGCCGTCGAGGGCCACCAGGATGACCGTGGCGGCCGGCGGCTGCGACTCGGCGGCGACAAGGGACGCCCACAACGCCGCCGAGAGCGCGAACGCGCCCCCGGTCAGCACGGAGGCGACGAGCCATCGTGGGCGAGAACGCATCGGCGGTTCAGAGTATGACACGAGTGAGGTCCTGATTTGCCGCTTCACAGACCTCCGTCACGGAGGGGGATCGCCGCCCAGGACTGCGCGCATCCGATCGCGCAGTCGGTCGGCCCGGTACAGACGATGTCGGCCCGCGCGTTCGAACGGCACGCCGTCGAGACGGACCTTGCGCTCGATGCGGGGCGCGTCGCGGTCGGCGATCACGACCACGACGTCGGGCGCCGCGGCCTTCAGGCGTGGCCACAGCCGTCCGAGCGGGAGGTGTTCGATGCGTCCGGGCGTCAGGGCGTGCCGCCGCGCCGGGTCGAGATAAAAGAGCAGCGAGCCCACCCGTTCATCCACCACCCACACGGCCGCCGGCCACGCGCGCTCGGCGTTGAGACGCCGAGCGAGGTCGCGCGCCGAGAGCTCCGGGGCCACCGCGGGCATCAGGCCTCGCATCAGGACGATGAACGTGACCGCGACGAGCGCGAGAAACCAGGTGAGGGTCCGCCGCGCCGCGCGTGCCCGCCAGGCCGCGAGCGCCTGGCCGTAGCCCAGGACCACCCCGACGGCGGCGAGCCAGACGGGCCACCCGATGTGCACCTGAAAGCCAGCCTGCACCACCCACACCGCAGCGGGCAGGATCGAGACGCCCACGGCCGCGTGCAGCCAGAGTGCCGCCGTGAATCGCGACCCCTCGGCCGCCGGCGGCTCGTTGGCTCGCGCGTGCCAGGCCCGCGCGGCGAGCACTGCGATTGCCGGCATCACCGGGAGCAGGTACGTCACCAGCTTCGACCTCGCGGCGCTGAGGAGCACGAGGCCGGCGCCCAGCCAGACCCACGCCAACCGCACCCCCCGCCCCGCGTCAGCCTCGCGCCCGCCGCACTGGTCCCGCGCACCCTCTCGCGCCATCGGCTTAGCGCCGCCGCGCACCGCGAACGGCAGATAGCAGACCCACGGCCAGCCGCCGCCGAGGACGAGGGGCAGGTAGTACCACCACGCACGCGCCCCGTGGGGCTGCGTCGGCGTGGCAAACCCGAGGAGGTGGCGCTCGACGAAGAAATAGTGCAGATAGCCCGGCCGGGCCTGCTCCATCGCGAGGTACCACGGCGCGGCCAGGGCGACGCCGACCGACACGCTCACGAGGCCGAGGGTGGCCGTGCGCGGCGTCAGCCGGCGCTCGACGAGCAGCCAGAGGGCAAAGGGCGCGCCGACGAGGGCCACCCCTAACAGCCCCTTGGTCAGGATCGCAAGACCCACGACGCCACCGGCCGCGATCGCGGCGAGACATGCGTGCCAGGCCGTCGCCGCGCGGTCGAGCCGCCACAGGAAGAGGAGCGCCAGGTTGGTCCACGGCACGAGCGCTAGGTCGTGCACGGCCGCCTGGGTGACTGCGAGCGGGAGCGCGAGCGTGGCGGCCAGCGGGTACGCCAGGTCGCCCGCGCCGCGCCCCAGCAGCCGTCGCGCGAGCATCCAGGTCGTCAGCGCCCCGAGCCAGCCGCACACGAGGCCCGGCAGCCGTACCGCGACCTCGGTCGGCCCCAGGCACCGGATCGACGCGGCGAGCATCCAGAAATAGAGGATGGGCTTGTCTAGGAACGGCTCGCCGAGCACTCGGGGCACGAGATAGTCGCCCCGGTCGACCATCTCCCGGGCGATCGCGGCGTGCAGGCCTTCGTCCGGATCGAGGAGCGGCACGTCGAGGGTGAGCGGCCAGGCATAGAAGACCACGGTCCATAGCGCCGGTCCGGCGGCGGGCCACCAGCGGGCGCTCGGGCGCGTCACAGCCATCGGAACCACCGGAGCGCGAGGGTAAACGTGCCGATTGTCCACGCGAGCAGGATGCCGCTGTCGGCGAGGACCCCGCCCGGGCCGGCACCTTCGAGCATGACGGCGCGAAGCGCGTCGTTGAGCGCCGTGAGCGGCAGCGCCTGGATGACCGGCTGCATCGCCGCCGGGAAATGCGACGAGGAGAAGAACACACCGGAGAGGACCCACATCGGCAGCATCACGACGTTCAACCAGCCGGACACCGCCTCGACCGACTTCGCCCGAGCCGCCACGAGGAGCGCGAGGCCCGCCGCCGCGACCGCCCCGAGGAGGCAGAGGCCCGTCAAAAGGACGAGCGAGCCGTGCAGCCGCACGTCGAAAACCCAACGGGCGAACGCGAGCAGCACCGCGACCTCCGGCGCGAGAAAGATCAGGCGACCGAGCAACTGCGAGAGCAGGAAATCGCGGCGCCGCATCGGCGTCGCCACGAGGCGCTTGAGCAGCTTGCGCGTGCGCGTCTGGACGATCGAGAACGCGACGCCCCACAGACTCGTGCTCACCAGGTTCATGCCGAGCAGCCCGGGCACGAGCCAGTCGATGTAGCGCGAGCCCGGCGTGACGACCTCGGCGTCTTCCGCCCGCCACACGTCGCGCCGGCCGCCGGCGCGCTGCAGCGCATCGTCGACGGCGAGGCGGGCCAGGCGGCTCTCGGGCCGCGTGGGGTCGTATCGGTAGACCGGCGGGTGGCCGGGCACCACGACGACCTGAACCTCGCCGTCGCGCAACGCAGCCTCGCTCCGGTCGGCGGCGACGACACGGACGTCGAAGCCGCCAGCCGCTGCGAGCCAGGCGCGAAGGGGCTCAGCGCCCGGCCGCGGCTCGACGCCGACGTACACCGGCGGGCGGACCGGCGATCGGAACGCGATGCCGAGGGCGAGCACGAGCAGGATCGGGAAGACGAACACCCAGAAGAGGGCCTCCGGCTCCCGCGTGTACTCGCGAACGCGCACGAGCGTCAACTGCACGAGCGGCGAGGATCGGCCGGACGCCCTACCCATCGCGCAGATGCCTCCCTGTGAGCGACACGAAGACGTCCTCGAGCGTGGCCGAATGGGTGGTGAGGTGAACCAGCCGGACACGGCGGCCGTCGAGCTCGGCGAGCAGGGCCGGCACCACGCGGTGCGGGGCCTCGGCGATGAGCAGCACGGCCGTCTCCTGGTGACGCACCTCGCGGACGCCGTCGAGGCGTCGAAGCAGCGCGTCGGGGGGCACCAGCTCCGGCGGCTCGACGGCAAATTCCACCACGTGTCCCGCGCCGAGCGAGGCGATGAGCGCCGTCGGCGGGCCGAGCGCGATCAAGCGGCCGCGGTCCATGACTCCCACGCGGTGGCAGAGGGCCTCGGCCTCCTCCATGTAGTGCGTCGTGATGAGGACCGTCCCGCCCGTCAGACGAAATCGCTCGAACACGGACCAGAGCTGGCGGCGCGACTGGGGATCGAGGCCCGTCGTCGGCTCGTCGAGAAAGAGCACCTCGGGCCGCCCGGCGAGCGCGCACGCCACGGCCAGCCGTTGCCGCTGGCCTCCCGACAGCCTCCCGACTCGGCTGTCCCGCTTCGAACCGAGCTCGACCAGCGCGAGGAGCTCGTCGATGGTGGGCCCCTCGCGGTAGAACGACCGGAACAGACGGAGCGTCTCCTCCACGGTCAGCTTCTCGTTGAGCTGTGTCTCCTGGAGCTGGATCCCGATGCGTTCCCGCAGGCGGTGGCCGTCGCGCGCCCAGCTCCGGCCGAGCAGCTCCACCTCTCCGGCGTCGGGCGCGAGCAGGCCCTCGAGGATCTCGATCGTGGTCGTCTTGCCGGCGCCGTTCGGACCGAGCAGCCCGAAGCACTCGCCGCGCTGGATCTCGAGGTCGAGGCCGTCGACGGCCACGACCGGTCCGTAGCGCTTCACGAGACCGCGGCACCGGATCGCCACATCGCCCGCTCTACCCACCATGGTCGCCATTGTACGCGGCGCCCGGTCCTCTCCGGAGTTTTTCCCGGCGCTCTCGGGTGTTCTTCTCGGCCTCATCCGCAGCACGCCCGATTGTCGGCGAAGCCGCTGCGACTTACCTTGCGGACAGAGAGACACGGAGAGCACCCCAGGAGGTGGGCCATGTTCCGATACACAGGCGGTCAGACGGTCAGGCACGGGTTCTACTGGAATTTCGACAAGTGGGCCGTCACGCTCGTCGAGCGCGGAGGCGGCACGCTGCCCGGCGACGGCACCGAGCGCTACGCGCGGGTGCCGGCGGTCGTGATGCTCGGGCTCGCCCCGATCATGGGGGCGGCCTACGTCTTCTTCCTGCCGCTCGTCGGGTTCGCCATGGTGGTGGACTTCGCCGCGCGGCGGCTGTGGCGACTGTTGGGCAAGGCGGTCTGGGCGGTGATGGCTACCGTAGCCCCGAGCTGGCGGCCTGGAGAGGCGTATCTGGCCGAGCGGGGGCAGAAGGACAAGGCTCGAGCCCCGGAATTCGCCGAGCCTCGCGAGACGCCGAAGCGAGATGCCTGACGGCAGCCCGCAAACCGCGCCGGCGTCGACTCAGGACTCGACGCGGATAATGCCCTTGCGCAGCGCGAACCGGATGAGGTCGGTTCGGTTGTGGAGGTCGAGCTTCTCCATGAGGCGTTCGCGGTGGGACATGGCCGTTTTGACGCTGATCTCGAGGAGCTCGGCCACCTCCTTGTTGCTGTGCCCTTCGGCGATGAGCTTGAGCACCTGCTTCTCGCGGTCGGTCAGCGTGTCGTACGGATCCACCGCCGCGTCCGGCGGCGCCGCGGGCGGGCCGACCAGCTCGCGGGCCACCTCCGGGTCGAGCACGAGCCCGCCCCGCGCCGCCGCGCGGATGGCCGCCACGAGCTCGCTGGCCGCGGCCTTCTTGAGGACGTAACCCGAAACCCCGAGCTTCAGAAAGCGACGAACGTACTCGCGGTCCTCGTACTGCGTGAGGACGAGGATTTTCACCTCGGGCAGCTCCTTCCTGAGCTCGAGCGTCGCCTCCAATCCGCCGAGGCCGGGCATGGCGATGTCCATGAGGACCAGGTCGGGGCGGAGGCGCCGGCACGCCTCGACGGCGGCGAGCCCATCGGCAGCCTCGCCGACGACGTCGATGTCCTCGGCCGCGGCGAGCAGGGCCCGGATGCCCTCGCGCACGATCGCGTGGTCATCCGCGACGAGGACCCGGATCTTCGGCACCTCTCGCCTCCGCCGGCGCCGGCACGCGGACCGAGACGTGCGTCCCGCGGCCCGGCGCGGAGTCCACCTTCACGACACCCCCCAGCAGCTCGACCCGTTCCCGCATGCCGAGCAGCCCCAGCCCGCGGCCGCCCTCCGCCGAGGGCGCGACCGCGGCCGGGTCGAACCCGCAGCCGTCATCCTCCACGTCGATGACGAGCTGATCGCCGTCGAGGTCGCACTCGACGAGCACCGTGTCCGCCCTCGCGTGCTTCGCGATGTTGACGATCGCCTCCTGCACCACGCGAAAGACGGCGACCTCGAACTCCAGCGGGAATCGCCGGTCGATGTCCTGGCACTCGCATCGGACCGCGACGCCCAGCGGCTCGAGGTGGCGCACGGCGAACCACCGGATCGCGGGCACCAGCCCGAGATCGTCGAGAATCGACGGGCGCAGGTCGTGCATGAGGCGATGCAGCTCGTCGAGCGCCCGCACGGTCAAGCGGCGGGCCTCGGCGAGCCGCTGCCGGAGCGTCTCGGTCTCGGCCACCGCGCACGCCGACTCGAGGCCCATGGCCAGCGCGCTCAGCGTCTGGCTGGTCTCGTCGTGCAGCTCGCGGGCGATGCGCTTGCGTTCCTCCTCCTGGGCCGAGATCACCTTGTTCAGCAGGTGGCCGCGCGACTGGTCCCGCCGGCGCAGCTCGTCGTACAGACGCTCGAGCTCCCGGGTGCGCTCCTCGACCCGTCGCTCGAGCTCGGCATTGGCCCGCTCGACCTCGTCGATCGAGCGGCGGAGCGCGGCGCGCATCGCCTCGAGCGCGGTCCCGAGCTGCCCAATTTCGTCGCGGCCCAGCGAGGGGATCGGTTGCGTCAGCTCCCCGGCGCGCATGCGCTCGGCGGCCTGCGTGAGGACGATGAGCGGGCGCGTGAGGCTGCGCGCGGCGCCCCAAGCAAACAGCGCGCCGACGCCGACGAGCAGCGGGATCAGCCCGAGCAGCCGCCGCCGAAACTGCGCGATCACGCCCGCCTCTTCGTCGCCTCGCTCGCGGACGACGACCACCCAGGGCGCCGAGCGCAGCCGCGCCACCGCGGCTCCCCCGGTCCCCATCCCGACCTCGCGCGCCGGGGCCGTGGGGCCCGACCTCAGCTCGCTCATGGTGAACTGACGCGATACGTCGGTCGCAGCGATCACGACCCCGCGACCGTCCACCAGGTCGATCGCGCCGCCGCGGCTACCGCGGAACGGCCGCAGCAGGGACCCGAAGGCCGACGAGGTGGCGTCGACCTCGCCGCCCACGACCCCGGCGACCTCGCCACGCCAGCTCCGCACCGGCACGAACAAGTAGAGCCGCCGCGCGCCCGGGCCAACCGCCACGAGCGACGACACGGCCGGCCGCCCCGTCGCGAGCGCTTCGCGGGCCACCTCCGCCGCCGGCGCTGCGAGACCCGCCTGGGGCACGGCCGCCGGCTCGTCTGCCACCATGCCGCCGGCGCGATCGAGCACGAAGGCCCGCTGCAGCAAGTGTGACCGCAGGAGCGCCGTCCTGAGCGCCGCCCGTTCGGGGCCCGGGTCGGCGTCACCCGGATCCACGCCGGACGCGGTCGCGACGCCTTGCAGCAACTCGAGAGTCCCCCGCACCACATCGTCGAGGTGCTCCGCGAAGCTCGCGGCGAGCAGCCGGCGCTCGTCGTCGACCAGCACGCGCAGGGCCCTGAGGCTGCTCCAGCTCGCCGACCCGAGGGCCACGAGCGGCACGACGACACCGACGCCGATGAGCACAAAGATCCGCGTCTGCAGCCGTCGCCCGTCGGCAGCGCGAGGACCCGGCCGGTTCACGGTCGCCTCCGGCGGAGACTGTGCGCGATCGCGACGAGCTCATCGGCCCCGCCCGCGTAGCGGAGCACGATCGTCCCCGAGTCCTGGCGCCACACGAGGTCGTGGCTGACCGACCCGTCGGCCACCTGCACCCGCTCCAGAACGGCGGCCGCCCCCGGCGCGCCCGGCACCTCGACCGTCACGCGGTGGAGGCTTCTGCCCGCCGGCAGCAAGTCGGGCGGCGGCGCAGGCCCCCGTACCTCGCACAGCCACAGGCGCTCCGTCCGACCGTCGCGCCCGGTGAACACGAGCACGACGGCGACCGGCGGCGTCGTGCGCACCCGAACGGCCGACGGCGGCCAGGCCAACGTGTCGGGGAAAAACGCCGGCAAGACAAGGGGCGTGCCGAAGAGCCGTTCGGCGGCCTCGACCGAGTCGACGCGCACGACGCCCGGGCCGTCACGCCGCAGCAAACTAGGCAGCGCGTCGAGACCGCGCAGACCGACGCCGGCCAGCGCGGTTACGAGCGCCACCGACCCGACGATCTCCGCCGCGTTCCGTACGACCCCGCCCTCGGTGCGCATCGCGTCCATGATGACGCGTCACACGACGAAGAACAACAACGTCGCGAGGCTCGCGCCGGCCAGCACCATGCGCAGACGCGGGTAGCTCGAAGGCACGGGCGGCCAGCGAGCCCTGAGCCGCGCGGTTCGGCGTTTGAGCGCCACCGCCTGGGCGCGGGCGGCGACCGCGCCCCCCAGCGCGCGGCGCCACGACCCGGGTGTCGGGTTCCGAGACGGAGCCATCCGCTCCGCCAGCAGTCGCTCGATGCCCGCCGCGACCAGGGCCGGGTCTCCGACGACGAACGAGGCAGCCTCGTCGGCTCGCCGCTCCAGCTCGAGCGCGATCCCCCGAGCCACGAGCTGGGTGACGGGGTTGAAGACCATGGCCGTGCGCAGGGTCATCAGGATCCATCCGAGGACTAGGTCACCTCGGGACAGGTGGGCCAATTCGTGCGCCACGACTGCGCGAAGCGTCTCCGGATCGAGCCGCGCGATCGCCCCGCGCGACACCACGAGGATCGGCCGCCCGGCGCCGGCCACAAACAGCACGGGCACCTCGTCGTCGAGCAGCCGCACTTCGGGCGCCCGCGCGAGGCGGAGTGTCGCCGCCACCTCCCGCACGAGCCCGACGAGCGGCGCTCCCGGGATGAGGGCTGCGCGGGGCTCGTCGCGTCGACGCGCGTCCCGCACGAGCGGCAGCAGGTCGCGCAGGTAGAGCCACGCGCCCGACCCGACCGCCGCCCCGAGCAGCAGCGTCCCGACGCGCACGCCGCCGACGCCGACGTCGGTCCAGTGCCGCGAGGCGAAGAGCGCCCACGTGTCAGCGAACACCGGGTCGAGGCGAAACGGGGCCACCGCATGCAGCACCGCGGGCTCGAGCATCGGTAGCGTCAAGGCGAGGCCGCGCAGGGCCACGCGCTCTCCGGCGCACGCCGGCCGCCAGCGCGCGAGCAACAGCTCGACCACCCCGGCAGCCACCGACGCGTGAAGGAGCCACTGGACGACCAGCTCACGCAACGGGGTCTTCCTCGATCTCGCCCGCCGCCTGCAACCGCTCGAACTCCAGGGGGTGCTCGTGTCGCAGCCGCTCGACGCTGATCCGGCCGGTGAAGATCGTCGGGTCGAAGGGGAACACGTCCGGGTTGAGGTGGGCGTTGTAGACGTGCCAGATCACGACGACGAGAAACGCCAGCAGCCCCTCGGAGCTGTGCGCGACCTGGGCCGCCGGGATGACCTCGCCAGGCAGGACCCGAGCCGTCGCGATCGGGAACAGCAGGATGAACCCCGTGACGATGATGATCGCCGCCCCCATCACGAGTCCCCAGTACTCGAACTTCTGCCGAAAATCGAAGCGGTCGAAGCGCGCCGGCTCGTCCGTCAGGCCCAGGTAGTAGCGCAGGTTGACGACGGCATCCTGGAAATCCTTCGCGGTGGGTACGATCGACGGCCGAAGTGTTCCGCGCAGAACGCCCGCGATCGCCAGGCCGAGGTGCACCGCCGTGAGGACGGCGAAGGTGACCCCTGCGGTGCGATGGATCCACCGGGCCGTCTCGATGCCGCCGCACAAGTTGATGAGCCACACGGCCCACGCCGCGTCGGCGTACTTCTGGGGCAGCCCGGTCGCCGACAAGACGACGAACAGGACCATGGCGAGCAGATGCTCGACCCGCTGCCGGACGCTGAACCGCTCGACGTCGCGCGTCATCGATTAACCACAACCCGCCACAGGTGCAGCAGGATTTGCAGGACGAGCCCGGTCACCATGACCGGGATCATGATCGCGTAGAACAGCTTCACGCTGTAGACGAGCGGGGCGCGCTGCCAGGTCGGCTCGTAGTGCGAGAGCCAGGCGGCCGGGAAATTCTCCGTGGCCCCCGGGTGGCACTGACGGCAGGTCCGGACGAGGTTCGCCCGCATCACCTTCGACTCCGGGTCGTCGGTCCTCGTGATGTCGTGCACGCCGTGACAATCGGTGCAGAGGGCCGCGACGGCGCCGCTCGCCCGCTCGGTCCGCTGGAGCGAGGCGGTCTTGCCGTGAAAGTCATCGAGGTAGGTCTGCAGCACCCGCGTCGACAGCCCGTAGCGTCGCGCGAGCCCCGAATCGGTGTGACAGCCGCCGCACAGCTCCGGCGTGTGAAGCCGCCACTCGCGCTCGCGCGGCCCGGCGATGTCGTGCGACCGGTGGCAGTCCGTGCACACCGGGACGTCGCGGTTCTGCTCCTCGATGAGCGCGCGGCCGTGCACGCTCGCCGCGTAGGTCCGCGACACTCCCTCGTGGCACTTCGCGCACGTCCGCGAGATCCCCGCCCGCGGCTCCCCAGGGCGCGCCGTGGTGTGCGCCTCGTGACAGTCGACGCACACCGGGGCCATCACGTCGCCGCGCGCCAGGGCGTGGTAGTGCACGCTGTCGATCGTCTTCGTGTAGTTCGCAAAGTGACAGCGCTTGCACTGTTCATAGTACGCGATCGTGAACTCACGTCGGCTGCGGAACGGCCTCGACGGATGCGGAAACTCCGTCATGTCCGCGTGGCAGTCCGTGCACTGCAGGCGATTGCCGTGCACGGATCGGGCGAAGGCCGCGTAGTCGACGAACAGCCGCTGCACCTCGCCGCTCGCGAGCGTGACAGCCAGTGCCGGGTCGCCGTGACAGCTCAGACAGGCCTGCGACTGCTCCGACGGCTGCGGCACGGCGGGCGCGGTCACCCCCAGCAAGAGGACGAGCGGCAAAACCTCGGTCATGTCACCTCGATGCGACGCCGCGCTCCAGCGCCGACCCCCACGCGGCTCCCCGTCCCCGAAAGGTAGCAACGCCACTGCCAGGCCGGCGGCGGAGGCGGCCGCCCGGAAACTCACCCACAACCGCGGGGGTCGGATCCTCGCCGTGGGCGGCGTGCCGGATTCCCGGCACGACTCGGCTGCACAAGCCTCCCGCTGTCGAGGCTTTCCCGCGCCGGGGGCCAGAGTATAGTAGACGGCCGGAGGACCGCCCACACATGCGATTGCCCGGAACCAGCCCGCTCGCGCTCGTCGTCTGCACCCTGCTCATCGCAGCGCCGGCGCGGCCGGCTGCAACCGACCAGGCGCTCGTCGAGGACCTGCGCGCGCGCCGGGCGCGCCTGATGGAGCGCCTGGGTGCGGACACGCTGTTTATCGCCTGGAGCGCACCGACGCGGGTCTACTCGCGCGACATCGACTACGAGTACCGGCAGGACAGTCATCTCTACTACCTGACCGGCATCGACCAGGAGGAGACGATCCTGGTCCTGATGCCGGGCAACCGCGACCGGAAGGAGTTTCTGTTCGTGCGCGATCCGAATCCGGTCCGCGAACACTGGACGGGACACGCGTTGACGCGGGAAGAGGCCGCTGCCGCGAGCGGCGTCGAGACGGTGCTGCTCGGCTCGCAGTTCGACCGCTTCGTCGAGGCGATGCTCGCCGGCCAATCGTTCGGCCCAGCCGGCGACAGCTCGGCGTTCCGCGACGCGGTGACCTCCGGGCGCGCGAAGCTCGCCCTGATCCTCGAGCCGAAACCCGGCTTGCGCGGGCCGCTCCCACCGGTCTACGAGTTCGCCAACCAGGTGCGCGCGCGCTACTTCGGGGTGGGCATCGTGGACGCCGCGCCGCACCTGGCCGCGCTGCGCCAGGTGAAGACTCCCTACGAACAGCGCCTCCTCGAGCGCAGCGTCGAGATCTCGAGCGAGGCCCATCTGGCCGGCATGCGAGCGGCGCGCCCTGGCGCGTGGGAATACGAAGTGGAAGCCGCCATCGAGGCGGTGTACCTCGCCAGCGGCGCCATGAGCCCGGGCTATCCGTCGATCGTCGCTAGCGGCGCGAACGCCACGATCCTCCACTACAGCAAGTCGAGTCGCCAGATGCAGGCCGACGAGCTGCTGCTCGTCGACGCGGCCGCCAACTACCGGGGCTACACGGGCGACATCACGCGCACCTATCCCGTGAGCGGCACCTTCACGCCGGCCCAGCGCGACATCTATCGCCTCGTGCTCGCGGCCCAGGACGCCGGCATCCAGGCCGCTCGCCCGGGCAGCACCCCTGCCGACATCCAGAAAGCCGCCGAGGCGGTGGTCCGGAAGGGGTTGTTCGAGCTCGGTCTCGTGACCGACCCCGCGAGCAACCAGTTCCGGACCTGGTGGACGCACGGCATCGTGCACTTCATCGGCCTCGACGTCCATGACGTGGGCGACCCGACGCGACCGCTCGAGCCCGGCATGGCCTTCGTGATCGAACCTGGACTCTACATCCGGGCGGCGGCGCTCGACACCCTGCCGCCCACGGCAGAGAACCGGACGTTCGTCGAGAAGGTACGCCCGGCCCTCGAGAAATACCGGGACATCGGCGTGCGCATCGAGGACTCGTTCCTGCTCACCGAGAGCGGTCTGAAGCGGCTGTCGGCGAAGGTGCCGAGAACGATCGAGGAGGTCGAGCAGTTCCTGCGCTCGCGGTGATCCCGGGCGGCCGACGCCGCCGACGGTGCCGTGAACGACGCTTACGGGGGCCTGCGGAGTCTGCGTCTCTGCGCCCACGAGCGCAGCATTCGGTCGACCAGCCAGTCGTTCGAAGCGTACGGCGTGGCGGCGCGCCGTCCCATCGGACTCGCAGGCGCCGGGGGCGCGGCCGTTGCGCGCGGTGAGGAGGGCTCGGTAGACTGAGGGAATGGTGACAGAAGGGGTGGCGCCTTCAGCGATCATCATCGGCTCGGCCGACGTCATGCCGGCTCTGCGCGAGCACGTCCGCGCCGGCGGCGAGACCCTGAGCTTCGCGGACACGGAACCGCTCCAGGCGCTGCAGGCCATCACGACGCACCGGCCGCCGCTCGTCGTGCTGGAACGGCTGTTCGCCGCCACGCCGCGCGGCGCCGCGCTCATCAATCGCATCAAGGCGGACCCCTCGCTCTCGGGCCTCGAGGTGCGCGTCGTCTCGTACACCGGCGACTATGTGCGCACCGTCGCGCGGCCAGTCGTGCCGCACGCTCAGCCGCCCGCCTCGGCCGCGCCGGCCCCGGTCGCCACCGAAGCGCCGCCGCAACCGCTCGACTGGCACGGGACGCGCCGGGCCCCTCGCGTCCGCGTCAAGCCCGGCGTCGAGATCCAGGTCGACGGCAACCCTGCGAAGCTCGTCGACCTCTCGGTGATCGGGGCCCAGGCGCTCAGCCCGAAGGCGCTGCGTCCGGACCAGAAAGTGCGGATCACGATGGTGAACGACCGGGAGGTCGTCCGGTTCCGCGGTTCGGTCGCCTGGGCGCGGTTCGAACTAGCCAAGCCGCCGGCCGGCCCTTACTATCGCGTCGGGCTGGAGTTTATCGACGCGAACCCGGTCTGGCTCGAGACATTCTGCGAGAAGAACAAGGCGTAGCGACCCGGTCCTGCAGCGTCGGGGCTCGCCTCATCCCAGCAGTTGCGCGGCCAGGGTGCCCTCGCGGACGATCGTGTCCTCGCGGGCGGACCCGGTGGAGATCAACACGATCGGGACGCCCGTCGCCGCTTCGAGCCGCGCGAGGTACTGCCGGGCCTCGACCGGCAGATCGCTGAAGCGCCGGATGCCACTCGTCGGCCGCGACCAGCCGCGGTGGGTCTCGTAGACCGGCTCGGCCGCGTGGACCTGCGCCAGGTCGCTGGGGAATTCGGTCAGGACTCGCCCGCGGGCGCGGTACGCGGTGCAGACGAGGATCTCATCGAGCCCGTCGAGCACGTCGAGCTTGGTCAGGGCGAGCGCGTCGAGCCCGTTGACGCGCGCGGCGTAGCGGACCGCCACCGCGTCGAACCATCCGCAGCGGCGGGGTCGGCCCGTCACGGCGCCGAACTCCTGTCCGCTCTCGCGCAGCTTTTCGCCGAGCGGCCCGTGGATCTCGGTGGGGAGCGGGCCCTCGCCCACGCGCGTCGTGTAGGCCTTGGCGACCCCGAGCACCGCCTCGATCGCGCGCGGACCCACCCCGAGCCCGGTGCACACCCCGCCGACGGTGGCCGACGACGAGGTCACGTACGGGTAGGTGCCGTGGTCGATGTCGAGCAGCGTGCCCTGGGCGCCTTCGAACAGGATGGCGCGGCCCTCGGCCTGCGCCCGCGCGAGGAACAGCGAGACGTCGGCCACCCACGGCTGGATGCGCGCCCACGCGTCGACGAGCTCGCGCATGACGGTGCGCCAGTCCATGGCCACGCCGCCGATCAGGCGGTTCCGCGCGGCCACGTTGTGCCGCACCGCCTCCTCGAGGAGCGACGGCTCGGCCAGATCGCCCAGCCGGACGCCGCGGCGCCCGACCTTGTCCTCGTAGGCCGGTCCGATGCCGCGCGAGGTCGTTCCGATCCTCCGTTCGCCGCGCCGCGCCTCCGCCAGGACATCCAGCTCGCGGTGGTAGGGCAGGATGACGTGCGCCTTGTCGCTCACGACCAGCCGGTCGCCCACCCGCACGGCGCGTCGTTCCAGCTCGTCGACCTCCGCGAGGAGCGCCTGCGGGTCGACGACCACCCCGTTGCCGATGACGCAGGTCACCTCCGGCCGCAGGATGCCCGAGGGAATCAGCCGGAGCACGAACTTCGACCCGCCGACGTGCACCGTATGGCCGGCGTTGTGCCCGCCTTGGTAGCGGGCCACGATCGAGAAGCGGGCGCTCAACAGATCGACGATCTTGCCCTTGCCTTCGTCTCCCCACTGCGCACCGAGGACGACAAGGTTCATAGTCAGTCCGTTCGCGTTCGTCTCCTGCGCGCCTCGGCCCGGCGCGACGGGATAGAATAGATCGGCCGCCGCCGCGTCGCCACCCGGCGTGTCGCGGTCGCGCCTCCCGTCTCCATGATTTTCCTCGACGGAGCGTCCCTCACGCTCGACGACCTAGTGGCGATCGCGGACGCGCGTCGAGCGGTCGGCCTCGCGCCGCAGGCCGTCGAGCGCGTGCGGGCGGCGCGGGCGCTCGTCGACCGCCGGGCAGCTGGCGACGCGCCCGTTTATGGGGTCAACACCGGCTTCGGGTCTCTCGCCGAGGTCCGCATCCCGCGCGAGTCGCTGAGCGCCCTCCAGCACAACCTGCTGCGTAGCCACGCCGCTGGCGTGGGCGACCCGCTCCCGGTGCGCACCGTGCGGGCCATGATGGCGCTTCGCGCGAACGTACTCGCCAAGGGCTACTCGGGCATCCGGCTCGAGACGCTCGAGTTGCTGGTGGCCATGCTCAATCGGGGCGTCCACCCGCGGGTGCCGAGCCGCGGGTCGGTCGGCGCGAGCGGCGACCTGGCGCCGCTCGCCCACATGGCGCTCGTGCTCATCGGCGAGGGCGAAGTCCTCACCCCCGACGGCTGCATCGACGGCCGAAGGGCGCTCGCCGCCGCGGGGCTCGAACCCGTCACGCTCGAGGCGAAAGAAGGCCTGGCGCTCGTCAACGGCACGCAGGCGTCGACCGCGGTCCTCGCGCTCGCCGTCGCGGCGGCCGACCGGGTGGCCTCGGCCGCCGACATCGCCGCGGCCTTGTCGATCGACGCCCTCCGGGGGTCGGTCCGCCCGTTCGACTCCCGCATTCACGCCGCACGGCCGTACGAAGGCCAGGCGGCGTCGGCCGCCAACATCGCGCGGCTCATGACCGGCAGCGCCATCAACGCGTCGCACGCCCACTGCGGGCGCGTCCAGGACGCCTACTCGGAGCGCTGCGCGGCCCAGGTGCACGGCGCCGCCCGCGACGCGTTGCGCTTCGTGCGGCGCACAGTCGAGGTCGAGGCCAACGCCGCCACGGACAATCCGATGGTCTTCCCCGAGGACGACGCCATCGTCTCCGGCGGCAATTTCCACGGTGCACCGGTCGCGCTCGCGGCGGACCTGCTGGCGCTCGCGGCGGCTCAGTGGGCGACGATCAGCGAGCGACGGACGGCGCGGCTCGTCGACCCGGCGGCGAGCGAGCTGCCGGCATTCCTGACGCGCCAGAGCGGTCTCCATTCCGGCCTGATGCTGGCCCAGGTCACGGCCGCGGCCCTCGTGTCTGAAATCAAAACACTGGCGGTGCCAGCCAGCGTCGACACGATTCCGACCTCGGCGGGCCGCGAGGACCACGTGAGCATGAGCATGGGCGCCGCGCTCAAGGCCGCGCGCGCCGTCGACCTGACGGCGGCCGTCGTGGCGGTGGAGCTGCTGTGCGGGTGCCAGGCTGTCGACCTGCTCGCTCCGCTCACGACCTCGCCGGCGCTGGCGCGGGTGCACGCGCGCGTGCGACGAGACGTGCCGGTGCTCGAAGCCGACCGGCCCCTTGCGGGGGATATCGACGCGGTCTCGAGACTGGTGACGTCGGGCGAGCTCGTGGCCGTCTGCGGCATCGAGATCGCGTAAGGCGTTCGGCGGGGACTTTGGGCGCGATCTTTCAATTTGACAAGGCGCGCCGACGTTCTTAGATTGCATCTTGAACCGGCGAGGTTCGTCGCCCCCACGATGGTTTGCGTGGGCGACGAGCTCGTCCCGTGGTCGAGGGGTCGAGCGATGGCGACCATGACGCGACAGGTTCGCGCACCGCGAGGCACGGCGATCTCGTGCAAGGGCTGGCCGCAGGAAGCCGCGTTGCGCATGCTGATGAACAACCTCGACCCCGAGGTCGCCGAGCGGCCGGACGACCTCGTCGTGTACGGCGGCTCGGGCAAGGCGGCGCGCAACTGGGCCGCGTTCGAGGCCATCGTCCGCGAGCTGCGCGAGCTCGAGCACGACGAGACGTTGCTCGTGCAGTCGGGCAAGCCGGTCGGCGTCTTCAGGACCCATCCTCGGGCGCCGCGCGTGCTCATCGCCAACGCCCTGCTCGTCCCGAAGTGGGCGACGTGGGAGACGTTTCGCGACCTCGAGGATCGCGGCCTGACGATGTTCGGCCAGATGACGGCGGGTAGCTGGATTTACATCGGGACGCAGGGGATCCTGCAGGGCACCTACGAGACGCTGGCTGCGGTCGCGCGCCGCCACTTCGGGGGGAGTTTGAGCGGGCGGCTCGTCGTGTCGGCCGGCCTCGGAGGCATGGGCGGGGCGCAGCCGCTGGCCGTCACGATGAACGGCGGCGCCGCGCTCATCGTGGAGGTCGACCCCCGGCGCATCGCGCGTCGGCTCGCCACCCGCTACGTCGACGAGTTTACGACCGATCTGGACGAGGCACTGGAGAAGGTGCTCGCATGGCGCCGCGACCGGGTCGCGCAGTCGCTGGCCCTTCAGGCCAACGCCGCCGACGTGTTGCCGGCGCTCGTGCGCCGCGGCGTCACGCCGGATGTCGTGACCGACCAGACGTCGGCGCACGACGCGTTGAACGGCTACGTGCCGAACGGGATGTCGCTCGCCGAGGCCGAGGTGCTGCGGCGGACGAACCCCGAGGAGTACGTGACCCGCGCGATGGCCGCGATGGCCGAGCACGTGCGCGCGATGCTCGAGCTGAAGCGCCGCGGCGCGGTCACCTTCGACTACGGGAACAACATCCGGGCGCAGGCGCAGCGGGCCGGCGTCGCCGACGCGTTCGACATCCCGGGCTTCGTGCCGGAATACATCCGACCGCTGTTCTGCGAAGGCAAGGGCCCCTTCCGCTGGGCGGCGCTCTCGGGCGACCCCGAGGATATCCGCGCCACCGACCGCGCGGCGCTCGAGATGTTCGCCGACAACGACGCGTTGTGCCGCTGGATCCGGCTGGCTGGCGAGCGCGTGGCGTTCCAGGGGCTGCCCGCCCGCATCTTCTGGCTCGGCTACGGCGAGCGCGCGCGCTTCGGCTTGCGCATCAACGAGCTGGTCCGGCGCGGCGTGGTGAAGGCGCCGGTCGTCATCGGCCGAGATCACCTAGACGCGGGGTCGGTGGCCTCGCCGACGCGGGAAACCGAAGGCATGCGCGACGGCAGCGACGCCATCGCGGACTGGCCCATCCTCAACGCGCTCTTGAACACCGCCGCGGGCGCCACCTGGGTGTCGGTGCACCACGGCGGCGGCGTGGGGATCGGCTACTCGATCCACGCGGGCCTGGTGGTGGTGGCCGATGGCACCCGAGACGCCGACGCGCGGCTCGAGTGCGTGCTCACGTGCGACCCCGGCCTCGGCGTGGCGCGGCACGCCGACGCCGGCTACCCGGAGGCGCTCGCGGCGGCCGCGCGCGGCGGGATCCGGATCCCCATGCGCCCGGGGGGTGGGTCATGACGTTCGAACGCCCCAGCCTCGAGCGGCGCCTGCTGTCGGCCCTCGACGCCGCGCCCCCGCGCGTGCCGGTCCTCGTGGGTGGATGCGGCACGGGGCGCACGACGCTGCTGCTCCGGCTCCGCGATCTGCTGGGCCGCACGGCCTGCCAGTACATCGACGTCGAGCGCAGCGCCACGACCCCCGAGCGGTTTCTGCAGGCTGTGCTCGACGCGTCGCCGTTCCCGGCACCGCCGCACGCGGCCGCGCCGTTCGGCTCCGCCGCGCCGCGCGAGGCCTTCGACCGCGTGCTCGCGTTCTTCACCACGGCCAGGGCGCCGGGCGACGGGGCCGCCACGTTCCTGCTCGACGAAGTGTTCGAGTGCCGGACCTTCGAGAATTTCCCCGGCCTGCGCAGCGTCGCGCGCGAGCTGATCGAGGCGCTCGCGGCCAGCCCGAACCGCTTCGTCCTGACGACGCGCTATGTCGCGCGGGCGCACCGGCTGCTGCGCGACGCGCCGGCCGAGTTCGAGGTCATTCACGTGCCGCCCCTGACGCGCGCCGAGGTTGCCGCGGCGGCGTTCGGACCGGAGGCCGGCAACCTCACCGCGGATCGCGCCGACCTCGTGCGCGCCGTCCACGCGCTGGCCGAGGGACGGCCGCGCTACGTCGCACCCCTGCTCGAGACGACGGCCGCCATGCAACGGCACGGCGGAGGCGACGCCGTCAGCGCGCTCGTGGCGCAACTCTCCTCGGGCGCCCGTATCGAGGCCGCCTGCCGCTACACTTACGAGCTCCGCCTGCACCGCGCCCGCGGCTACGGCGCCCTGAAAGCCATCCTCGACGTCCTGGCCGCCGAGGAGCCGCTCTCCCTCACCGAGATCGCGAGCCGCCTGCGGCGCACGCCGGGCTCGACCAAAGATTACCTGTCGTGGCTCGAAGACGTCGACCTGGTGGCCGTCCGGCAGAAGCGCTATAGCTTCGCCGACCCCGTCCTCCGCCTCTGGGTTCGCCTTTACTGCCGCCCTTCGCCGCCCACCGACGAGGATCTCGCGCGCGAGGTCCAGGCGTACGCGCTCGCGCGGCTCCCCCGGCCCGAACCCGCCCTCGCCCTCGCGGGCGGCAGCGGCGACGAGGCAGAGCGCGAAAGGGGCTGGGGCATCATCGAGATTGACTGAGGCGCTCGAGGGCCGCTCGCGCCGCTCGCTGCGCCGCTTCCTTCTTGCTGCGCCCCTCGGCCGACGCCAGCGTCTGCCCGTCGAGCCGGATCTCGACCTCGAAGCGCTTGCGATGGTCCGGTCCCGTCTGGCCGGTCACCCGGTACTCCGGCAGCGGTCGCCCCTGTCCCTGGAGCCATTCCTGGAGCGCGGACTTGTAGTCAGCCGTCACGTCGGTCGAGCCTTCGCGCGCCCGCGCCTCGGCCAGCAGCTCCGCGAACTCGCGCTCGATGAAGCGGCGCGCGACCTCGAGGCCCCCGTCCAGGTAGAGCGCGGCGATGAGCGCCTCGTAGCAGTCCGCGAGGATGGCCTGCTTGCCCCGGCCTCCGCTCAGCTCTTCTCCCCGGCCGAGTAGCACGAACTCCCCGAGGCCGACGCGCCCGGCGAGGCCGGCGAGCGTGCGCGCCGAGACAAGCCACGACTTGAGCTTCGACTTGCGCCCTTCGTCGTGGTCGGGGAAATCGTGGAACAAGCGGTCGGCAATGACCAGCCCCAGCACCGCGTCGCCCAGGAACTCGAGCGACTCGTTGTCGAAGACGCCGCCGGTGGCGTCCTCGTGGGCGCGGGACCGGTGCGTCAGCGCCTGTTCGAGGAGTCCAATGTCCCGGAAGCGGTACTCCAGCCGGGCCTCGAGCGGCGCGAACTCGTCGCGCAGCCGAACAACCCGCCCCGCGGGCACGGCCTGGCGGTGAGCCTCGATGAGGCGCCGCGCCTCGCCCGCGTCCGGCTCGGCGACCAGCACCCGCAGCTCCCACCCGCTCACTGCGAAGGGAAACGCCGTTCGCCCCCGCCCCGTCGACACCACGGCCGAGATCCCGTGCGCCTCGAGGAGGCCCCGCACGACGTTGGCTTCCGCCTCGGAGCCCGTGCGAAAGATGACCACCGGATCCGCCATCGCGCCACCGCCCAGCGACACCTCCGCCCTCACCCGCCGGTCGCGGTCGGGGGACCCATCCCGACCGTGGCACGTTCCCGGTCCGCGCGGGCGCCGCAGGCGAGCTCGCCGGCGCCGCGCCCGACCGCCTCTACCTTCAGGACGATCATGGTGAGATCGTCGTGGGGGTCGGCGGCGCCGACGAACGCCTCGACCTCGCGCAGCACCCTCTCGCCCAACGCCGGGGCGTCCAGGTGCGCGTGCTCCTCGATGAGCGCGCGCAAGCGCGACTCCCCGAAGAGCTCGGCGTGGTCGTTCATCGCCTCGCTCACGCCGTCCGTGTAGAGCACAACGAGGTCGCCGGGCTGCAAGTCGAGCCGGTGCTCTTCGAGCAGCTCGCTGAACTTCCCGTCGCCGCCGGGCAGCCCCAGGCCGACGACCATCCCACTCGGGACCACGACCCTGGCGTCGCCGCCGAGCGCCGGCCGATAGATGATCGGCGTGTGCCCAGCGCGAGCGTGCCGCAGGACGCCCGTCTCGAGGTCGACGATCGCGTAGGTCATCGTCACGAAGCTGCGGCTGTCGAGATGGCCTGCCAGGAGGCGGTTGACTTCCACGAGCAACTGCCGGGGCGAGTCGCACACCCGGCTGAGCGACAGCACGATTCCCTTCAGCTCGGCCATGTAGAGCGCCGCCGACGTGCCCTTGCCGGCCACGTCGGCGATGAGCACGCCGAGCCGCCGCGGCGCGAGCGGGAAGAAGTCGTAGTAGTCGCCGCCCACCTCGCGCGCCGGCACACAGACGGCCGAGACCGACAGTCCAGGCATCGCCATGGGCTCCCGCGGCAGCAGAGACATCTGGATGTCGCGGGCGATGCGCAGTTCTTCTTCGAGGCGCCGCTTCTCGGCCGCTTGCCGCAGCAGGTCCTCGATGCTCGCCGTCATCTCGTTGAACGATTCCGCCAGCTCGCCGAGCTGGTCGCGGCTCTTCACGACGATCCGGTGCGAAAAGTCGCCGCGTCGCACCCGCTCCGTGCCCACGAACAGCTCGTGCACCGAACGCGTGATCGACCGCGCCAGCGCGAAGCCCATCACGAGGGCCGCCGCCTCGATGACCAGGAACAGCGCGGCGACCACCCCGAGCACCAGGAGAAACACCTGCCCGAGCGTCAGGCCCCCCGCCAGCAGGCGCTGCGCCCGGGAGATCCGGTCGTACAAGCTCCCGAGCCGCGCCGACAGGCTGACCGAAGCCGCCGCCGTCCGCCCGGTCGCCCAGTCGGTGAAGTCGAAGAGCGCCACGCTGTGGCGGAACGTGACAAACCCGACGGCCTCCGGCGACCCCGCCGACGGCTCCGACTGCCACCCCGCGGGACGACGCCCGGGCAGCGGACGCAGCTCGCGGTCGAACCCGAGAATCGACACGGCGCCCGGCCGCACTCCCGTCGTCGTCCGCAGGCTCTCCTTGACCGGCTCGGTGAGGGGCAAGTCCACCACCACGGCATACCGCCCGCCCGGACCCGGCAGCCTGACGGCGCGAATCAATAGCTCGGGCCCTGGCGGGTCTCCCCCGGGCGCATAGGCGAGCGTCCCGACGAATCCATCCTGGCTCAGCCACGCGGGCAGCTCGGTCGGGGGCTCGACGTGCGCCCATGGACCCGCCACCACGACCGGCCCGCCGGTGACCCCGCCCGGCGCCCCCGGTAACAGGGCGACCGACAAATCGGGAAACGTCGGGCGGAGCTCATCGAGACGCCGGGCCAGCAGCGCCCTCGGCACCGCGTCGCGCGCGTGCAGCTCGACTTCGATCAGGCGCGCGAGGTGATCGACCTGCTGGACGAGACCGTCGTACCCGCTCCGGAAGAGGTACGCGCTCAGGTTCATGAACATGAGCTGCGCCCCGAAGAGGAAGAAGACCGCGACGAGGAGGGTGGGAACCAGCCCGATGAAGATGTACGAGAGGATGAGCTTGCGGCGGACGCGCCAGAGCAGTCGTCGCCTAGCGGCGGCCAGGCCGCGCCAGAGGAGGATCGCCCCCGCGGCCACGAGGGCCAGCGTCGCCAGCGTGTTGGCGGCCTGCCACGCGCTGCCGGCCGGCCCGGGCGCGAGTCGCGCTCCGGCCGGCGCCATCAGCTTGACGACGACCGCCGCGACGAACACTCGGACAGGCCACGTCCGGAGGACCGACTGGCCAGAGGCGCGCGGGAACAGCCGCTGCGGTTGGCCGGTGAGGGGCTGACGCGACGTGTCGAACGAACGGCTGGACGTCGCACCTCGCCGAGACATGCGCGATGGCCACGGCCATCATAACAGACTCCCCTGACCGCGCGGCGACGAGTCTCGCGCGCGCCGCCAGAAGACCTCGACGTCTAGCGGCCCGCCTGTGCGCGCGCGACGCGCCAGTTGTGCGCCGCTACGACCGCCGTCACGCCGTTGGCTGCCACCATCACGGCAATCGCCCCGGCGCGGTTCTTCTTCCACAAGCGCTCGACCGCGAAGATCGTGGCCGCACCGGTGGCCGCCTTGAGCGCGAGCGTTGCGCCCAGGTGCCCACGGAACTGGGCGAGCACTGGGTTCTGCTCTTTCGCTCCGGACTCGAGCGCGCGCGCCGTCGAATACACGTCGAGCGCCTGCACCGCGCCGAAGCTGACGTAGAGCCACGGCAACGCCCCGGGACGCCGTGCGGCGCGCGGTGCCACGACAGGCCGCCCGGTCCAGTCCTGATCAGCCACGCTGGCCTCGACTCCCGGCATCGCCGGGTCCGTTCCCGAGGCGAGCTCCTGGGCGTTTGCCGCCTGGGCCGCGACCAGCGCCACCGCCAGCACGAGCATGCTCCGCTTCGACATCTCTCACCTCCGCGAGGCTCCAGGTGCCGTTTGAGTGCCAGAACACTCGAAGGTGGGTTGCTGCGCTAACCCCCTGCGTTTGTGCGAGTTCGAGACCCCGAGAGGTCCGGCGCCATTGGGACGGCCGTGCCGTCAGGGGCACGCACGGCGACGCCGACGGTTCATCGGGTGTCCGAGACGCACACCCGCGCCGGTCACTCGACGGCCGCGCCGCGTTCGACGTCGGGGAACCAGAAGGTGGGAAGACCGGCGTCGTTGCCGACGGCCGCCCTCAGGGCACGCGCGATGGCCTCGGCCCCGCCTGGCGTCACGGCGACCGCTTCGTTCGCCGTGGGTCGCCGCCGCCGTTGCGCCGTGCAGGCGATGTCGGCCAGCCGCGCCGCACCGAGATCGACGAACGCCCGCGCGAGATCGGCGTGAAAGCGCCCGGCGCGCGCTTCTCGCTGCAGTTCGTCGAGGGCGCGGGCCGTCGGCCACGCCGGCTTGTACGGACGCGCCGTCGTCAGGGCGTCGTACACGTCGACGATGCCCATGACCTGGGCGAGAATCGGGATCTCATCGCCGCGCAGCCCGTTCGGATATCCGCTGCCGTCGTACCGCTCGTGGTGCCCCCGGATGATGGGGCGCACACGGCGAAGCGAGTGCAACTCGCCGCAGAGCGCGTCGCCGACGAGCGTGTGTCGCTTCATGACCTCGAACTCGGCGGCCGTCAGGGACCCAGACTTCAGCAGCAGCGCGTCCGGAATCGCGATCTTGCCGAGGTCGTGCAGGAACCCGCCCAGCTCGAGCGCCCGCAGATCCTCGGCCTCGAGCCCCACGCGCTCGCCGAGCGCCACGGCGTAATTGGCGAGCCGCTCGCAGTGTCCGATCGTGTACGGGTCGCGCGCCTCGATGGTCAGGGCGAGGCTCCGGATGACCGACTCGGCCGAGTCGAGCGCGTCGGTGTAGCGCCTGAGCCGCACGAGCGACCGGACGCGCGCCAGTAGCTCGTGCACGTCGACCGGTTTGGTGAGGAAGTCGTCTGCCCCCGCGTCGATCCCGGCGAGACGGCTCTCGCGGTCTTGCAGGCCCGTCACGAGCACGACGGGCAGCAGGCGGGTCTGCGGGTTGGCCTTGAGGCGGCGGCACACCTCGAACCCGTCCAACCCGGGCATCATGACGTCGAGCAGCACCAGGTCCGGATGCTCCTCCAGGATCGCCACGAGCGCCGCCGCTCCATCCGTGGCACCGCAGACCTCGAACCCTTTCGCCGTCAGCACTCGATGGAAGAGTCCGAGGGTCGCAGGGCTGTCGTCCGCCACGAACACCTTCCCGGAGGCGGGCCGCCGCGCCTCCCCGGCCGCCGCGCGCGCCAGGCTATCCATCATCGTCTCCCCCTCCCGCCCGCAGGCCGCCTGAAACGGTCGTGCCAGAGGTGGCCGCTCGTCTCGCGGCTGCCCGCATCGAGCAACCCCCGCCGCGGCAGCACGTTAGCTTCCAGGCAGGTCGAACTCCAGGACATGCGTGCGGCAACCGACCGGGACGCCGGCGACAAGCCGTGCGCCTGGGACACGGGCAGCGGGCGTTCTCGCCCACTGCCGCGGCCCATGTGCTAAGCTCATCCCGGCGTCATGGCCGAAGCCTCTACGCCACTCCTGCTCGTCGTCGACGATGAGCCGCAGGTTCTGAGCCTGGTCGGCCGCTACGCCTCGGCGGCCGGCTTTGAGGTTCTCACGTCCTCGGGAGGTCGTCAGGCTCTCGAGCTGCTGCAGCAGCGGCCTGCGGACGTCCTGATGGTCGACCTGCGGATGCCCGAGATCAACGGCCTCGAGGTTCTGCGCGAGGTGCGGTCGCGACTGCCCAGTTGCGAGGTCATCCTCATGACCGGGTATGCGGATGTCCAGAGCGCTGTCGAGGCCGTCAAGCTCGGGGCCCGCGACTATCTGGCCAAGCCGTTCCAGGCCGAACGGCTGCGGGAGCTGCTCAGCTCGGTGCAGCAGGAGGCTCAGCGGCGCCGGAACCTGATCGCCCTCGAGCAGGCAGCCGCGCGGGAAGTGCAGTTCTGCGGCATGATCGGCCGCAGCCCCGCGATGCAGGAGATCTTCAGTCTGATCCGGCGGCTGGCGCCGCACCTGCGGACCGCGCTCGTCACGGGCGAGACCGGCGTCGGCAAGGAGCTCGTGGCGCGGGCGCTGCACCAGCACGCGCCGCGGCGCGACCGCCGGTTCGTCGCGGTCAACTGCTCGGCGGTGGTCGAGACGCTCTTCGAATCCGAGCTCTTCGGGCACGTGCGGGGGGCCTTCACGGGCGCCGTCGACCACAAGCCCGGGCTCTTCGAGCTGGCCTCCGGCGGCACGCTGTTCCTCGACGAGATCGGCGAGCTTCCGCAGACGTTGCAGGCCAAGCTCCTGCGCGTGCTCGAGACGGGCGAGGTCCAGCGCGTCGGCGCGCTCGAGACGCGGCGCGTCGACGTTTGCGTCATCGCGGCGACCAACCGGGACCTCCGAGCCGAGGTGGCCGCCGGCCGGTTCCGCAACGACCTCTTCTACCGCCTGGCGGTGGTCGAGCTGAAAGTACCGCCGCTCCGGGAGCGCCGCGAGGACATTCCGTACCTGACGGCCGCGATGGTCAAGGAATTCGCCGACCGGCTGAGGCGTCCCGAGCTGGCCCTGAGCCCGGGTGCCGAACGGCTCCTGATGTCCGCGACGTGGCCCGGCAACGTCCGGGAGCTCAGGAACGTCATCGAGCGTGCGTGTATCCTGGCCGAGTCCCACTGGATCACCGAGCGCGAGGTGGCCCGCTCGCTGGCCGCGGCCGTCGACACGCGCCCGAGCGACCAGCCAACCGCCGCGACCCGGACGGAGGCGGCCGCCTCGGCGCCGGCCGCCTCGCTCTCCGACCTCGAGCGGGACCACATCGCTCGCGTGCTAGAGCAGACCCACGGGAACAAACAGGCCGCGGCGGCGATCCTCGGTTTGAGCCGCCGCGCGCTCTACCGCCGCCTGCATCGGTACGGGCTCATCAGGGAGGCCCGATGACGAACGAGGGTTCGGGCGACGGCCGGGCGTGATCAGCGGTCGGGTTCGACCTCCCCGTCGGTGTCGTGCTCGGATCCCTCAGGCGCTCCTTCCGGCGCTGTGCTCTGCGTGACCCATCGCAGATAGGCTGCGCTGCCGTCCACGATCGGCAAGACGAGAAACTCCGGGACCTCGTAGGGGTGGAGTTGCTGGACGCGCCCCCAGAGCGCTTCCAGCCGGCCGCGCGTCGTCTTCACGACAATCTGGCGTTCCGGTTCGTCCTCGACGCGACCCTGCCAGGTGTAGATCGAGCGCATCTCGCCGAGCACGTTGACGCAGGCCGCGAGGCGTTCCTCGACGAGTTGGCGCGCGAAGGCGGTGGCGCCGTCGAGGTCGGTCGGCAGCGTGGTCAGGACGAGGACGAACTCGGGGATGGCCGTGGTCATGCTCGCGCTCGTGGCGCCTCGCTGCAGCCCCTATCGTCACGTACTGTTTCGGTCGAAATCTCCATGGGTATAGGCCTGCCGCCCCATGGACCCGTCCTCCCCCCCGCCGCCCGTCCCCCGTCGGATCCCCGCCGTGCGCCGGCCGCTCTGGGTGTGGCTCCGCGGCCTCGGCCGTCTCGTTGTGGCGCTCCTGGCGGTCCTGTCGCTGCTGAAGGCGCTGCTCGGCGAGAAGGGTCTGCTCGAAGCCTGGCGGGCGCGCCGCCAATACGCGGCGCTGGCGGCCTCGCTCGACCGACTGCGTCGCGAGAATGCGGCGCTGCGGGAGCGGGCCAGGCGCTTGCGGGACGACCCGCGCACAGTCGAAGAACTGGCGCGGCGCGAGCTGGGGCTCCGGAAACCCGGCGAGCTGCTCGTCATCGTCAAGGATGGCACGACGCCGGGCGCTTCGCACGTCGACGAGCCGCCCGGTGGCGAGCGAGGTGAGATGCGTCAGGCGGCGTCGACGCGGTGACGACGCGGGGACGGACCTGATCCGATTCGGTGGACGAGTTAGTTAACCCTGATGTGACAAAAAACTCAGGCGGCCCTGCACTTTGAAATTGAAAAAGGCCCGCCGTTGTGGTTGAAAGGAGGCGCGACCCAACCTTTCACATCCACAACGAAAGGCCTTTGACGATGAGACCAAGGAAACTCGATTTGCAGGCGCGTGTCAATGGCGATCTGCCACTGGAGTTCCGCGACGTCGCCCTGACGTCGGACGCCGGCCTCGAGTTGTTCGGCCGGTATCTCCGACGGACGCGCTTCAATGCCCTGGTGCGCGAGGTGTTTCGCGGCACCGCTCGATGGGGTGATTACGGCATCGTGGCGATGGTTCGGCTGCTGGTCGGCCTGCTCGTGGTCGGCGGGCGTCGCCTGCGGCATGTCGCGTATGTCGCCGACGATCCCGTGTTCCAACGTTTCACGGGACTCCGGTGCCTGCCGGCGGCCCGCACGGTCAGCCGCTGGCTGAAGCAGTTCACCATGACGACGGTGGGCCGTCTGCAGGATCTCAACGCGGGCGTGGTCGCGCGGGTATTGCCCGCGCTCGGGCTGGGGACGATCACGATCGATGTCGATGGGGTGGTGGTCTCGACCGGGCTGCAGGTCGAACGCGCGTTCCGCGGCTTCAACCCGCATCAGCGGAAGGTGCCGAGCTACTACCCGGTCCTGGCGCATGTCGCCGAGACGACCCACATCCTCCGGGTGAAGAACCGCTCCGGCAACGGGCACGACGGCAAGGCGAGCCTGCCCTTCTTGCGGGAGCTGTGGGATCAACTGGTCGCGACTCTGGGGCGACGCCGCGGCGTGCGGTTTCGCATGGATGGGGCCTTTTTTCGCGAAGATGTGCTGCGCTGGCTGCGCGGGCGGCCGGTCGCGTACGCCATCAAGGTGCCGTTCTACACCTGGCTGGATCTGCAGGCCGAGATTCGGCGCCAACCCACATGGACGCGGGTGACCCACGACGTGAGCGGCTTCGCCCTGTCCGAGGCGATCAGGGGATGTCCCATCGGCTGTTGAAATTCAGCGGCGGCTCGAGTGATGACTACGCGACGTGACGATCGGTGTCTGTAGTCACGAGACCCAGCTGACGATCGCGCGCACGCAGGGCGCTGACGAGCGTCGGCATGTCAGCATACCCCTTGAGCCGGCGGAAGCCCTTCACGGCTTCGAGGATCCCTGCGGCGACCCACCGGAGCATCATCTGCCCACCGCGCCAGCGCTTCACGTTACGTTTCACGGAGCGTGTCCGGCTGATGAGACTCTCAGCGGCGTTGGTGGTCGCCAGCGAGCGGCGCAAGCGTGGCGACAGCTTGAGGGTCAGGACGGTCAGGGTCTCGTCGAGGCCTTCCCGCACGCTCTCGGCGGCACTGGGATACTCCGTCTCCAACCGGCGCGCGAGGTCGAGCAGCAGCCGCTGCGCGGTCTTCACGTCGGTCGCCTGATACGCCCGCCGCAGGATCGCCTGCGCCCACGGCCGGTCCCGATCGCTCAGGTACTCAAGGACGTTGCGCGTCTTGTGCACTTGGCACCGCTGCACCAGCGCGGCCTCGCCGAACGTGGCGCGCACCGCTGTCCGCAGCGCCTTCGAGCCGTCGAGGATCACCAGCAGGCTCCGGTCGGTGCGCAGGCCGCGGCTCTGGAGATTCGCGAGCAAGTCCTGGCAGATGCGTGCGTTCTCCGTCGAGCCGTCCCACAGGCCGAGCGCGTGTTTCTGGCCGTCGGCCGCGATGCCGAGCGCCACGATCAGGCAGTGCTCGCCGATGTGCACGCCGTCGATGATCAGGCCGACCAGGTCGAGCGCCTCGAGCGAGGCGGTCTGCCACGCGGCCAGCTGCGCGGCGGTCTTCGCCACGAACCGGCGACTGACGGCGCTCTTGCTCGTCCCGCGGCTCCGCATCGTCGGCGGGACAGGCTCCAAGCTCCGCGCGTAGCGTCGGGTGGCGACGCCGACGAGCATCTGCTCGACGACCCGCCGATTCAACGGATCGCCATCGGCCATGGCTTGGAACGTCGGCAGCGGGACCTCCCGGCCCTCAGCCCGCACGCGCGGGCGGCGCACGGCCACCTTCCGGCCGCCCAGCACGACTTCGCTGCTCACGGTGCCGGCCCGCGACGCCTGGCGGTCGGGGACATGCGCGTAACGCGGCCCGCAAATCGCCGTCCGATCCTCTTCGAGCATCGTTTCCAACACCTTCAGGCCCGATCGGACCGCAAGCTCGAACAGCTCGGTGCGCGCATCGACGAGCAGATCGACCAGCGGCAGGCGGCGGGCAGATTCAACAGCGGCGGGACGAGCGAGTGTGCGAGACTTCTTCATGGCGGCTCCTTCTCTGTGAGGCTTTCGCCTCGGGTTTGGTCACCACTCGTGTATCACGAGCAGCGACGGAGCCGCCGCTTCAATTTTCAACAGCTATCGGGACATCCCCTCGCCGTAGCTCGGAAATCGTTCGCCCTCTTCCTTCTTCACCGTGGCGAAGAAGCTCTCGATCACCGCATTGTCGTAGCAGTCGCCGCGCCGACTCATGCTGCACGTAATCCCCCGGGCCGCAAGATACGTCTGGTAGTCCTCGCACGTGTACGTGCAGCCGCGATCCGAGTGATGCAACAGTCCCGGATCGGGGCAACGGCGCTGGACCGCCATCTCGAGGGCCTTGAGCGTGAGCCGGCGGTCGTTGACTGCACTGACCGCCCACCCGACGACGAACCGCGAATAGAGGTCGAGAATCGCGGCGAGATACAGCTTGGCGCTGTCGCCGATCACGAACTCTGTGGTGTCACTGACCCACCGCTGATTCGGCGCGGCGGCCGTAAAGTCTCGGGCCAGCACGTTGGCCGCGATCGGATCCGCGTGATCGCTATTGGTCGTCAATTTAAATCGCTTCGGGACCTTGCCCTGGAGGCCCTCCTCGCGCATCAGGCGGCGCACGCGCTTCTCACTGACGGCTTCGCCGTCGTCCCGCAGGTTCTGCCACAGACGGGGCCGCCCGTAACGATGGCCACTGGCGGCATGAAACGCGCGCAGCTTCGTCCGCAAGATGAGGTCACGCTGGCGCCGGGCCGAGAGCGGGCGGCGGAGCCAGGCGTAAAACCCACTCCGCGTCACGCGCAGACAGCGACACAGGATCGTCACCGAATGCCTGGCCTTCTCCGCGGCGATGAAGGCGAACCTCATCGCTGGTGCTTGGCGAAGAAGGCCGCCGCTTTTTTTAGAATTTCTCGCTCTTCTTGGAGGATCCGGTGTTCGCGCCGGCGTCGCGCCAGCTCCTCACGCTCGGCCGTCGTCAGGCCCGTCTTCCCTTTGCTGCGATCGGCGCGAGCCCGGTTCACCCAGTCCCGCAGCGCCGTCTCGGTCAAATCGAGATCTCGAGCCACGCTGCCGACGCTCTTGCCCTCATCGAGCACGAGCCGCACCGCCTGGGCTTTGAACTCTTCATCGAAGCGCCGGCGCGGCCGGCGCGGGGGCTTGTCTGCCATCGGTTTGGACATCGTATCCGCCTTTCGGAAGATGTCCACTAAACCGGATCAAGTCCATCGTCGAAGTACGGCAGGTCGTGTTCGCACGCCCATTCGCGAATGTCATCGGGCGTGCGATCGGGATGGCCTCGTAGTCGTCGCGATCCTTGTCGCGCTCGTGCAGCCATCGCTGGTACTCGCTCTTCAGTTCATGGTCAAGGACCACGCGCTCGATGTGCGCTCCGCGTTCCAGGAGGCGCGTCTCGGCGTCTTGGAAGGCGCGATAGACCTGGAGGTCGTGTTCGAGTTCGCGCGCGCGGCCCAGGCCCGCGTAGAACGTCTGTGAATGCTCTCGATCCGGATCGCGATGGCTGTCAAGGAGACTGCGCCCGGCCTTCGTCAGACTCACCGCGGGGTCGCGGTATCCAGGCACGCGCTGGATGTCGATGAGCCCTTGTTCACGTAGGTGACGGAGGTCGCCCGAACGAGGGTCGGCGGGACGGCCGTCGTGGTCGCGGAGATCACGACTGGAGACCACTCGGAACGCGCCGACTGTCGCGAGCGTGCGCGTTTCCGACCCGCGTAAGGTGTACTCACGACCGCGGTCGCGAACGAGCTCTCGGTCGGGTCCACGCGGCAGCCAGACGTGTCGATTGAAGGCATCCGGCACATTGCGGTCGCGCTGCCCAGTGTCGCGGTCGCGTTCGGCCCAATCCCGGTCGTCACGTCGGTCAGCGGTGTGGTCATTGGAGGCCTGGCCATCGTTGCCACGCCCGCGCCCGAGCGTGCGGACATCATGATCCTCGCGGTCGCGCGAGCGGGCGTCAGAGTGGTGCCAGTCGCCGT
>FWPU01000927.1_pt1 | contig 51073 bp, 39 predicted proteins | sample 2228361 | NCBI WGS metagenome assembly FWPU01 (sample SAMEA103939777, study PRJEB20133) | metagenome | reverse complement strand
CCGCCCGGCGGCCGTCCACAAGCCGTGCAAGCTGACCAGGCCCTGCGCATAGCGGTCGCGCAAGTCCAGGGCCTTGTCCAGCAGCGCCCGGACGGCCACCGGAAAGCCCCCGCAGCCGGCGAAACCGCTTGCGCCATTACGCGGCAGCGCCGCACCAGATGCGCCACAAAGCTCTGACGGAAGGCCCGCTGGAAGCCGCAGTAGCCGCGCAGGCCGTCATGCACCAACCAGCCAGAGTACTCCGCCCCCAAAAAGCACTGCGGCTTCTGCGAACCCGCGACCGGGCAGCACCCTTCAGACGGTCACCTGGGCAGTGACCGCCACCCACATCCACTGGAGCCTCCCCCCACCCCCCAACCGGTTTCATCCACTCCCGTTGACCAGGCTGGCGCGCGCCGCGCGGATCAGGGCCCGGTAAGTGGGTGCGGCCTTGTCGGCCATCCGCTCGTCCACCCGGCGGGGATGGGGCCGACAGCAGTGCCGACCGTATTGCTCGCCCGCCTTGCGCCCCGGTAGTTTCGGGTCCGGTTTCAGTTGCCTGCGGGAAAACGGGCCGGCTTGGTGCTGGATGACCCGGAGCGCCTCCTCCAGTGGCCGGCGCAGACGCTCGATCTCTTGCCGGAGGCGCGTTCTCCTTCAGCGCCCGGTCCAATTGATCGCCGAGCCGGCGGTTCTCCCGCCCCCGTTGTTCCAGGCGCCGCTCGAGGCTCCGTTGGTTCGAAGCACGCGTCCACCCCTACGGTAGCCCAAAAGCGGAAATTCCTTGACCACAATCTTCCCTCTTTCCCCCAGCCGAGTCAACTATATGCTTGGTCCCTGTATGTGTCAGCGATGCAACACGTCATCCGATACCGGCGCGTTTCTTGGATGTCCGCCTGGACTCGGAGCGCAAATTGTCACCGCCTCACCTCCCGCGCCGGCCCAGCCCCACCCGAGTTTTTTCGCGTCCGCTGTAAGGCAAATCCCCGCCCGCCCGGTCTTATGAATTAGCCGCCTAAGGACGGCGGCCGCGATGAATCCGTTAGTGACCGTCACCATCGTCACCCATAACAGCGCCCGGTTCATCCGCACCTGCCTGAAGACCGTCTTCCAGCAGACGTATTCGCCGGTTGAAATCATCATCGTGGATAACGCCTCCACCGACGGCACACCCGAACTGCTGGCCCCATATCAGCACGCCGCCCGCCTCACTTGCAATCCCTCCAACCTCGGCTTCGCCGCCGCCCAGAACCAGGCCATCGCCGCCGCCTGCGGCGACTGGGTGCTGACCCTCAACCCGGACGCCCGCCTGGAGCCAACCTTCCTCGAGCGGCTGGTGGCCGCCGGCCGCCTCGACGACCGCGTCGGCATGGTTTGCGGCAAGCTGCTCCGCGCCGCCCCCGACCTTAGCATCCCTCCCTCCCCCCGCCTGGATTCCACCGGCATCTACTTCACCCCGAACCTCCGCCACTTTGACCGCGGCTGGAACCAGCCCGACGACGGCCGCTACAACCGCCTCGAGTACGTCTTCGGCCCCAGCGCCGCCGCCGCCCTCTACCGGCGCGAGATGATCCTCGATGTCTCGCTCGACGATGGCTTCTTCGATCCCGATTTCTTTATGTACCGCGAAGACGCCGACCTCGCCTGGCGCGCCCAGCTTCTGGGCTGGCGCTGCCTCTACGTCCCCGACGCCGTCGGCTATCACTTGCGCCGCTTCGTCCCCGAGTACCGCCGCCGCGTCCCGCCGGTCTTTCGGATGCACTCGGTCAAGAACCGCTTCTTGATGCGCGTCAAGAACATGACCCCGGACCTGTACCGGCGGCAGTGGGTCAGTGCGACGCTGCGTGACCTGGCCGTCATCGGCGGCTGCCTGCTGATCGAGCCCAGGTCGCTGCCGGCCTTCTGGCGCTTTGCCGCCTGCCTCCGCCGCGCCCTCGCCAAGCGCCGCCGCATCATGAGCCGCCGCACCGCCCCCGGCGACTACATCGCCAGTTGGTTCTGCCACCGCCCGGTGAGCAAGCCGCTCCCGGCCACGCCCCTCAAGTGCGCGGCATCTTCTTAGTCGCGTGGAGCGGGCCGCCAGGTCCGCCACGACGGCTGTCAAGCCGTCAGCTGTATGCTCCGGGCGCCGGCGAAAACGGAAACGACGCCCCGGGCACGGCGTAGTTTCTTTCAGGGCTCTGCCCCGGAGGCATATCATGATGACCGCAGAAAAACGCGAGGATGTCACCCCCCTTTGCCCTCATTGCCGGAAGAATCTGACGCGGGTATGGTACCGCGAGCTCGAGCCCGACCTCGGAAAGCGCCTCATCTACTTTTGCCCGGAGTGCCGCTGCTGCCTCGGCGTATCCCACCGAAAAGGGATTACCTTCGGCTTATGAGGCCGCCCGGTTCCGGCAACGTTGAACGGCCGACATGCAGCCTCCCCGCTGATCCGTTGAGTCGCTTAATAGGCCGCTCGTTATTCGGAGGATGAACCATGAGCCCCACAAGAGCACCTTCGGCGCTCTGCGCTGCTGGCGCAGCACTCATCCTGTGCGCGGCCCGCCTTGCTCTCGCCCAGCCGCCCGCCCCCTCGCCGCCCGCCGCGCCGGCCATCCAAGTCTCCCACCTGTCCCCCTTCGGCGCCCGCCCGGGTTCGCTGGGAGGCCGGGTCCGAAACGTCGATCCTGCCCGCCACCGACTGGCCCCGCTGATCTTCATCACCGGCATGGGGTGGTTCTCCAGGCCTTCCTGCGCTTCGACAACCGTGCCCCTGGACTCCCAAGGCTCGTTTGCGGTCACGTTCACCACAAGCGGCGTCGATGAGCGCGCCGAACGGATCGCCCTGTTCGCCGTCCCGGCCGAAACCGCCGTCCCCTGCCGCCTCAACGCCCCCGGAGTCCCCGAAGACCTCGAGCGGCAGGCGGTGGCGCAGCTCGTCCTCTTGCGCCCGGATCCGGACCAGCGCTCGGTGCGGTTTGCCGGCGAAGACTGGCTTGTCAAATCGGTTCCCGTCCCCGTCGGCCCTGGCCCGAACCTGTTCTCGCCGAGCGAGCAGTCCGTCTTCGTGGATGCGGACGGCCGCCTCCACCTGAGGGTCCGTAGAGAAAACCGCCAGTGGCTTTCCTCCGAGGTTTACTCCCGCCGCGCCTTCGGCTACGGGACCTACACCGTCGTGCTCGCTTCGCCTCCCCACCGGGATCCGAACGTGATCCTGGGCATGTTCACTTGGGCCGACGCCGAACGCGCCGGCCGTGAAATCGATCTGCTTGAAATCGGCAAGTTCGGCAACCCGCAACAGTCCTCCAACGCGCAGACTGTCGTGCAACCTTTCGACCTGCCGGGCCACATGCACCGCTTCCGGCTGCCCGAAACCGCTCCCACCACCCACCGGATGACTTGGGAGCCCGCCCGCGTCCTGTTCCAGTCCTTCCTCGGCGAAACCACCGACGAGTCCGCAAAGATCCACGAATTCACCTTCACAGGTCAGGTGCCCAAGCCCGACACGCCGAACCTGACCTTCCGCTTTAACCTCTGGATGTTCGATAACCGGCCCCCAGTCGATGGCCGGGCGGTCGAAGCCGTCATCAAGAGCTTCCGCTATGAGCCCCTGGCCGGAGCGGCGCCCTTCCCATTGCTCGGCGCCGTCGTGGACCCCGCATCCTGCCTGCCGGACGTTGCTGCCGGTGAGATCGCCGCCGCCTTCGGAACCGAACTCACCCCGTCGAGGCCCACCTCGGCGGCTTGCCTGCTTGCCTCGATTTCCTCGGGCTGGCGCCGTCCCTGCTCGCCGTCGGCCAAGCCGACGTCAAAGTCCCTCCGTTGCCGGCCGGTCCCCACGACTTGGCCATCCGCGTCGGCCGAGCCGCTTCCGCCCTGCCACATCGCGGTCGCCGGTTCCTGAGCTGTCTCCGCCACCCGCAGCCATCACAAGGCAGGTCACTACACAACTTCTTGAAATCAAAAGCAGTCAGTGCCGGCGGCGGGAGCCTGGCCCGAACCGCCGTCATATAATAAACGTGGAAGGGGCGCCCGCCGGCGGTTCCGCCGTGCCCATTCCGCCACGTTTGGGTCCGTTGCGAAAAAAGCCCCCACTGGCGTTTCGGTGATTGCAAATAAGACGCTGGTGCGTTCCGCCCCTGTTGCGCGAGCCCGGGGCGCCCGCTCCAAAGTTGGGTCCCTTCCGTCAAAAACCGTGCGGGGGCGTTTCGCAAATTCAAAATAAGCTCCTCGTGCGTTCCGCCGACCCGCCTCGCCCGGGGGGCAAAACCGCCTTGAGCCAAAATATGATAGAATTGGACTAAAGATATTGCATATCACAGTGCTCATATGATATACTCGATCCCAGAAGACCCTCGGGCGGCGCGACTCGCACCGCCCCATCGGAGGTGAATAGCACTCATGGATTTCAACCGCTTCACCGAAAAGCTCCAGGACGCAATCCGCGCCGCCCAAACCAGGGCCATCCGCCTTAGCCACCAGCAGCTCGACGTCGAGCACCTCCTGGCCGCCCTCCTCGAGCAGGAAGGCGGACTCGCCCCCTCGATCCTCCTCAAAGCCGCCATCAACGTGGAAGGCCTCCACCGCCGCCTCGAAGAAGAGCTCGCCCGCCGGCCCAAGGTCGTCTCCACCACCGGCGCCGCCGACCAGATCTACCTCACCGGTCGCCTCCAGCGCCTCCTCACCAAGGCCGAAGACGAGGCCCGGCGTCTCAGGGACGACTACATCTCCATCGAGCACGTCCTGCTCGCCGCCATCGACGACGGCGGCGCCGCCGGCCGCATCCTCAAGGAGTTCGGCCTCACCCGCGAGCGCCTCATGAAGGCCCTCCAGGAGGTCCGCGGCAGCCAGCGCGTCACCTCCCCCACGCCGGAGGCCACCTACCAGGCCCTCGAGCGATACGGCCGCGACATGACGAAACTGGCCGCCCAGGGCAAGCTCGACCCCGTCATCGGCCGCGATGACGAGATCCGCCGCGTCATCCAGGTCCTGTCCCGCCGCACCAAAAACAACCCCGTACTGATCGGCGAGCCCGGCGTCGGCAAAACCGCCATCGCCGAAGGCCTCGCCCAGCGCATCGTCCGTGGCGACGTCCCCGAGGGCCTCAAAAACAAGCGCGTCGTCGCCCTCGACATGGGCGCGCTCATCGCCGGCGCCAAATACCGCGGCGAGTTCGAGGAGCGCCTGAAAGCCGTCCTTAAAGAAGTCCAGGAGTCCAACGGCGAAATCATTCTCTTCATCGACGAGCTGCACACCGTCGTCGGCGCCGGCAAGGCCGAGGGCGCCATGGACGCCGGCAACCTGCTCAAGCCCATGCTCGCCCGCGGCGAACTGCACTGCATCGGCGCCACCACCCTCGACGAGTACCGCAAGAACGTCGAAAAGGATGCCGCCCTGGAGCGCCGCTTCCAGCCGGTGATGGTGGATCAGCCCTCGGTCGAAGACACCATCTCCATCCTGCGCGGCTTGAAGGAGCGCTACGAGCTGCACCACGGCGTCCGCATCAAGGACTCCGCGCTCGTCGCGGCCGCCGTCCTCTCCAACCGCTACATCTCGGACCGCTTCCTGCCCGACAAGGCGATCGACCTGGTCGATGAGGCCGCCGCCAAGCTGCGCACCGAGATCGACTCCATGCCGGCCGAACTCGACGAGATCCACCGCCGCACCATGCAACTGGAAATCGAGCGCGAGGCCCTCAAGAAGGAAACCGACGCCGCCTCCAAAGAACGGTTGCAGAAGCTGGAGAAAGAACTGGCCGACCTCAAGGCCGAAGGCGGCGCCCTCCAGGCCCGCTGGCAGGCAGAAAAGGAGGCCGTCCAGCGCCTGCGCCGGCTCCGCGAGCACATCGACGAAACCCGCACCGAGATCGAACGCGCCGAGCGGGAGTACGACCTCAATAAGGCCGCCGAGCTGAAGTACGGCCGGCTGGCCTCGCTCGAAAAACAACTCAAACAGGAGGAGCGCCAACTCCAGGACGATACGGGCCTGCCCCGCCTGCTCAAAGAAGAGGTGGACGAGGAGGATATCGCCCAGGTCGTCAGCCGCTGGACCGGTATCCCGGTCTCGAAGCTCCTCGAGGGTGAAATGCAGAAGCTGCTCCACCTGGAAGACACCCTCCACCGGCGCGTCGTCGGCCAGGACGAGGCCGTCAAAGCCGTCGCCGAGGCCGTCATGCGCGCCCGCGCCGGCCTCAAGGATCCCAACCGCCCCATCGGCAGCTTCATCTTCCTGGGCCCCACCGGCGTCGGCAAAACCGAGCTGGCCCGCGCCCTCGCCGAGGCCCTCTTCGACGACGAGCGGGCCATGATCCGCATCGATATGTCCGAGTACCAGGAGCGCCACACCGTGGCCCGCCTCATCGGTGCGCCCCCCGGCTACGTCGGCTACGAGGAAGGTGGTCAGCTCACCGAGGCCGTCCGCCGCCGCCCCTACGCCGTCATCCTGTTCGACGAGGTGGAAAAGGCCCACGCCGACGTCTTCAACGCCATGCTCCAGATCCTCGATGAGGGCCGGCTCACTGACGGGCAAGGCCGCACCGTCGACTTCAAAAACACCATCGTCATCATGACGTCCAACGTCGGCGGCCGCCGCATCCTCGAGTACCGCGGCGCACTCGACAGCGGCGACTATGAGCTGATGAAACTCGCCGTGCTCGACGAGCTCCGCCGCCACTTCCGGCCGGAATTCCTCAACCGCGTCGACGAGTTCATCGTCTTCCACTCGCTGAGCGACGACCACCTCAAACGCATCGTCGAGATCCAGCTCGCCGGCCTGCGCAACCGGCTGGCGGACCGCCACGTCACCATCGAGCTCACCGAAGCGGCCCGCCGGCACCTCGTCCGCGTCGGCTACGATCCGGCCTACGGCGCGCGCCCCTTGAAGCGCGCCATCCAGCGCGAGGTCGAAACTCCCCTCGCCCGCTTGCTGCTCGAAGGGAAGATTCGCGACCACCAGACCGTCCTGGTGGACCTGGATCGGGAAACCGGCAATCTCGCCTTCCACGCCGAAGGCGCCGCCGTTCCGCATCAGTGATGGTGTTCAGTGACTATGGCGCCCCACATCGGTGGGGCGGTGGAGGATAGAGGATAATGGTTGGCAGACCGCCATGTCCCGCAGCACAACCCGCATTTCCATGCTTTATACGACTCTGTCCCAGCCGGCCTCAGAGACAACCTGGAGCCCGGCGGCCGACGTCTACCGGACCACGGACGGCTGGCTGCTCAAATTCGAGCTCGCCGGCGTCAGCCTGGAAGACATCCGCGTCCACGCTCACGGCTCGGCGATCACCGTCGCCGGCGTGCGGCGCGACCTTACCGCGGAGGAGAACTGCTGCTGCCAGTATTCGATGGAAATCCCGTACAGCCGGTTCGAACGCACTATCCACCTTCCCTGCAACGTCGACCAGGCCCGCCTGGACGTCGAATATCGAAACGGGATTCTTTTGGTGCGCCTCACACTATAGGGAGGACAGCCGATGAGCCAGGAGCATGAGCTGATCGAGACCCTGCCGCTGCTGCCGCTCAAGAACACGGCGCTGTTCCCGCACCTGCTGATGCCGTTGTCGGTCGGGCGGCGCAAATCCGTGGCCGCCGTCGAGGCCGCGCTGGCGACCGAGGAAAAAGAGCTCGCCATTATCGCCCAGCGCGATGCCGGCGTCGAGGTGCCCGGCCCCGACGACCTTTACACCTACGGCACCAAAGCGGTCGTCCGCAAAGTGGCCCGCCCGAATGAAAATACCATCGAGCTGCTCGTGCTCGGCGTCGAGCGCATCATGCTCCTGGCCCTGGATTCCTCCGGCGACTACCTGCGCGCCAAAGTCCGCCTCTCGCCCCCGCCGTGCGAGCTGACCGCCGAAACCGAGGCGCTCCAGCGTTCGGTCATCGAGCTGGCCTCCAAGGCCATCTCCATGGCCCAGCCCCAGATGCAGATCGATCTGTCCCAGCTCGCCCCCGGCAAGGAAGACCCCATGAAGCTGGTCTATCTGCTGGCCTCGATGATGGGCCTCGGTCTGGAGAAGGAGCAGGCGTTGCTGGAGGCGCAGAGCTGCACCGACGCTCTGCGCCTGCTGCATAACTACCTCTCGCACGAGCTCCAGGTGCTCGAGCTCCGCACCAAGATCGCCGACGAGGCCCGCTCGGAGATGAGCAAGGAACAGCGCGAGTACCTGCTCCGCCAGCAGTTGCGCGCCATCCAGCAGGAACTCGGCGAAAAGAACCCCGAGCAGGCCGAAATCGATATGCTGCGCGAGCGGCTCGACGAAGCCGATCTGCCCGACGAGGTCCGCAAAGAAGCCGAGCGGGAGCTCCGCCGCCTGGAGCGCCTGCCCGCCCACGCGCCCGACCATCACGTCCTGCGCACGTACCTCGAGTTCGTCCTCGAACTGCCGTGGCGCGTCTCCACCGAGGACAGCCTCGATATCCCGCGCGCCCGGCAAATCCTCGACGAGGACCATTACGACCTCAAGGAGGTCAAGGAGCGCATCCTGGAACACCTCGGCGTGCTCAAGATGAACCCCGAGGCCAAGGCCCCGATCCTGTGCTTCGTCGGTCCTCCGGGCACCGGCAAGACTTCTCTCGGCCAGTCCATCGCCCGCGCCCTCGGCCGCAAGTTCGAACGCTTCAGTCTCGGCGGCATGCACGACGAGGCCGAACTCCGCGGCCACCGCCGCACCTATATCGGCGCCATGCCCGGGCGCCTGATTCAGGCCATCCGCCGCGCCGGGGCCAATAACCCTGTGCTGATGCTCGACGAGGTCGACAAACTCGGCCGTGACTTCCGCGGCGACCCGGCTTCAGCCCTGCTCGAGGTGCTCGATCCCGAGCAGAACAACACCTTTCGCGACAACTATCTCGACCTCCCCTTCGACCTGTCCAAGGTGCTGTTCATCACCACCGCCAACACCCTCGAGACGATTCCACAGCCCCTGCTCGACCGCATGGAAGTCCTCCGCCTGGCCGGCTACATCGAGGAAGAGAAGGTCGAAATCGCCCGGCGCTACCTGATCCCGCGCCAGCTCAAGGAAGCCGGGCTCACCGCCGAGCAGTGCGTCATCGAGCCGGAGGCCCTCAGCTCGATCATCCGCAATTACACCCGCGAAGCCGGCCTGCGCCACCTGGAGCGCTCCATCGGCCGGCTGTGCCGGAAAGCCGCGCTGAAGTTCGCCGAAGGCAACACCGAGCCGGTCATCATCAAGGCCGAAGATCTCGTCGAGTACCTCGGCCCGCCGCCGTTCATGCCGGAGCAGGCCCGCAAGGAGGTGCCGCCGGGCGTCGCTACCGGGCTGGCCTGGACCCAGTTCGGCGGCGAGGTCCTTTACGTCGAAGCCACGCTGCTGCCGGAGGGCAAGGGGCTGACGCTCACCGGCCAGCTCGGCGAAGTGATGCAGGAGTCCGTCAAGGCCGCTCAGAGCTGGGTGCGCGCCCACGGCGCAGAACTGGGCATCGAGGCCGAGAAATTCACCAAGAACGGCGTGCACCTGCACGTGCCGGCCGGCGCCACTCCCAAGGACGGGCCTTCGGCAGGCATCACCGCCGCCGTCGCCCTGGCCTCGCTCTACGCCAACGAGCCCGTCCGTAACGACACCGCCATGACCGGTGAGATCACGCTGACCGGGCTGGTTCTGCCCGTCGGCGGCATCAAGGAGAAGGTGCTCGCCGCCCGCCGCGCCGGCATCCGCCGCGTCGTGCTGCCGAAGCCCAACCAGAAGGACCTCCGCGAGCTGCCGGAGGAAGTCCGCCAGACAACCGAGTTCATCTTCGTCGAGCGCATCGAGGAGGCGCTCGAGGCCGCCGTCCCCGCACTGGCTGAGCGCCTCCACGCCGTGGCGGAGAAATAACTCCCCGCGCAGCCTTGGTATACCCTGGGCCTATGCGCACCCTCTGCTGCCTGGCGTTGTTCGCCGCCGCCCGGCCCGGCCTTCCCTCCGAACCGCCTGCGTCCGGCCCGCAGGCTGCCGGCCGCGTCAACCGCGTCGAGCACGTTGCCCGCGCCGTCGGCGGCGGCGTCGAGATCCGCGCCCGCCGCACCCGCCCGCCCGATCCCCACAAAGCTACGCTCGCCGAGCCGGAGATCGTCCCGGGCGAGTGGACGGCCCCGGTCGTGGTCCCATTGGCTCCCAAGCCGGTCGCGCTGTTTTGGGCCGACCTCGACGCCGACGGCAGTGACGAGCTCGTCGCCGGCAGCACCGCCGGCTTGACCGTCGTCAAGCGGCAGCCGGACGGCGCCTGGAAGGCCGGCCCCGCCGAGTGGCCAGGCTCCAGGCAGGCCTGGAGGCGCCACATCATCGCCGAAGGCTACATGAACCAGACGGCGATCGCCGGGGACTTCACCGGCGACGGCATGCCCGACGTCATCGCCACCGGGGCGCGCGAGCCCCGCACGATCCTCTATGTGGCCCCGGACTGGAAACCCGTCACCCTCCAGACCCGTACCCAGGCCATCCACAGCGAGGCGATGGACGTGGACGCAGATGGCGACCTCGACTACATCGCCGCGCGCTACTCGCCCGGGTTCATCTTCTGGCTCGAGAACCCGGGCGGCGCCCCTCGCGGCCCCTGGCCGCTGCATCTGATCGACGCCGCCGAACAGGGCGGCGTTAACGGGGTTCACGGCGTGATGCTCGGCGACATCGACCGCGACGGCAAGCTCGACCTGGTCGCCAACAGCGCCCAGCCCGCCGGCGCCTTTCCCAACTCGCTGGCCTGGTTCCGCATCCCCGCCGATCCCCGGGCCCGCTGGCGCCGCCACGTCTTCGCCGCCGGCGATGCGCCCGGCCTCAGTCACTACCACGGCATCGGCGACGTCAACGGAGACGGCCGTCCCGATATCGCCTCGGCGGCCAAGATCGAGCCCGACGGGAACTGGTTCGCCTGGTGGGAGCAGCCCGCCACGCCCGGACGCCCCTGGACCAAGCACATCATCTCCCCCCACGAGCCCGGCGCCACCAACATCCTCATCGCCGACGTCAACGGCGACGGCCGCAACGACTTCATCGCCTCGCGCGGCCACGGCGTCGGCTTGGTCTGGTTCGAGAATCCCCACTGGACGCCGCACCAGATCAATGACCGTCTCATCGGCCCCCACTCGCTCGCCGCGGGCGACATCGACGGCGACGGCGACCTCGATGCCGTCACCTGCGCCAAGGACTCCCACATCGCCGCCTGGTTCGAGAACGACGGCCAGGGCCGCTTCACCACCCACCACATCCACGAGAACCAGGCTTCCTACGACATCCGCTTGGTGGATATGGACGGCGACGGCGACCTCGACGTGCTCAACGCCGGCCAGGAGTCCCGCAACGTCGTCTGGTTCGAGAACCGGCTCGCGCGATGAGTTGGCGGGTTACTGGCCCCGGAGTTCCTTGAGCCGCTTCTCCTTGTACTCTTCGTACTCCTTGATCAGCGCCGGGTCCCGCGGCCGGCCGTAGATCTCGTGGGACTTGTATTTGCCGGTCTTGAGCTTCATCTTCGTCCACTCGTCGTGAACCCGAATCTCGACGGCGTTGTCGACGATTTGCTGGACCAGGTGCGGCGGCACGAACGTCGTTCCCTCCCGGTCGCCGATCACCACGTCGCCCGGCATCACCGTCGCCTTGCCGATGCGCACCGGCACGTTGACGCCGACGAGCGTGAAGTTGGCCACCGCGTCGGGATGGGCGAACCGGTAGTAGATCTGCGTATCCATGCCGTGCAAGCCCTGAAGGTCGCGGACACCGCCGTCCACCACCAGCCCGCCGGTCTTGGTCGCGACCATGATGTAGGTCGCCAGGTTGTCGCCGACGAACCCCGGCACCTCGCCCCAGGCGTCCACCACCAGCACGTCGCCTTCTTGCAGGCTGTCAATCACGTACTGGTGGCCGCGGCTGGGAAAGCCGGTCGCCTTGATGCCCGCCATGATGATCTCATCCAGGTCGGGCCGGAACGGCATGTAGACGGCCGTGAACGCCCGCCCGGCGAGCTTGCGGTCCGGATTGAGGATTTTCCAGTTCCCCTCGAACTGGTTCATGAACCGGTTCTGACGCAGGATGCCCCAGCAGTCTTCGGCCGAAAGCTGCCGGGCCCGTTCGATCAGCGAGTCCGGCACCTTCGGCCGTCCATCCGGGAACCGCTCGTAAGGGTTCTTTGCGGTGTACTTGATCATCTCCTCCCGGCTGAGCTTAAGGATCTGGGCGCCCAGCGGGCAGCACAGCAGGATTGCCACGACAGAGGTTGTCAAACGGCTCATGCCGGGCAATGTACCACAACCGCGCCGCCCCCGCTCAGGGCGCGCCGCCGGCTTTCTTCAGATGCGTGTCCAGGAACCGCCGGATGGCCGCGTAGCCCCGGATGCGGTTGGCCTTCTTGGTGAAGCCGTGCCCCTCGTCATCGAAGACCACATACTCCACCGGAACGCCGTTGTTGCGGACCGCCGCCACGATCTCGTCGGACTCAACCTTGACAACGCGCGGGTCGTTGGCGCCCTGAAGCACGAGGAGCGGTTTTCGAATATTCGAGGCATGGAACAACGGCGAAATCTTGCGCAGGTAGGCCTCTTCGGTCTCGGGATTGCCCAGCTCCTTGTACAGCGCGTCGCGGTGCGCCGTCCACCAGGGCGGGATGCTTTTCAGCGTCCGCACCCAGTTGGCCACCCCGAAGATGTCCACACCGGCGGCGAAGGCATCCGGCTGGAACGCCAGCGCGGCCAGCACCATATAGCCGCCGTAACTGGCGCCGAGGATGCCGATGCGCTCCGGATCCACCCAGCCGGTGGAGGCGAGGAATTTCTTGGCTTCGACGCAGTCGAGCAGATCGTCCTGTCCGTGCCTGTGGTCATCGGCCTTGAAGAACCTCTTCCCGTATCCGGAACTGCCGCGGTTGTTAACTTGGAGCACGGCATAGCCATGGTTGACCAGGTATTGCAGCAAAGGGTTGTATCCGATCCGGGACTGGCCGCCTGGCCCGCCGTGAACCTCGACCAACGCCGGGACCTTTTCGCCGGCTTCCAGGTGCGGTTTATACAGCAACGCCGGAATCTCCAGGCCGTCGAACGAGCGGTAGCGCACGACCTCAATGTCGGCCAGGTCGCGCGGGTCGATGTCCGGGTTCTGAGCGTCGGTCAGGCGGGCATACCGCTTGGTCTCCAGGTCATAAACGTACAGATCGCGCGGATTACGGGCGCCGGAGTGGTAGAAGGCCAGCTTCTTCTCGCTGCGGGCGATGTGGACGCTGGCGATATCCCCCTCCGGCAGGTCGGGCAAAGCAACCCGCCGCATAGTCGCCGTCTCATACATCCTGACCTCGGTCCGCGCATCCCGATTGATGGCGGTCACCAGGTACGTCCCGTTCCAGGACAAGTAGGTGTACATCACGTCCCAGTCCAGCTTCTCGATCACCTCGGTTTCGCCCGTCTCGAGGTTGCGTTTGACCAGGTAGTCGAACTCGTGGTCGGCGTCGGTGGTGTAGTAGAGGCTCTCACCATCCGGGGTGAAGTCGGCCGGCGAGTACTTGACGTCGCCTTCGTGCGGCGTCAGATGGGTGGTCCGCCCGGTCGAGAAGTCGTAAAGGTACAGGTCATTATTGTGATCGGTGTGGACCTTGATAAGGATCATCCGGCGCTTGTCGGCAGAGATCGGGCCGAGGGCGTATCCGCCGTCATTGCGGTAGATCATCCGCCCCTTCAGCGTGGCCAGATCGACCTCGTACAAGTCCAGATGCCGCGGGTCGCGCGCGTTGGAGCGGTAGAAGAAGCTCTTCAGGTCGTGCGCCCAGCCGGCAAACAGCGCGCGGTTCTTCTCACCCGGAGTCAGGTCGGTTTCGGCGCCGTCCTCGCTCCGCAAATAGATGTGGTAAATCTCGTTGCCGCCGCGGTCGCGCCGCAGCAGGATGCGTTCGTCGTGGGGGAAGTAGGAGATGGCAAATGTGGTGTCGGCCGAGTCGGTGAGCTGTTTCGGCTCGCCGCCGGTGAGCGGCGCTTCGTAAGCGTTAAAGACGCCGGAGGCGTCGCTGGTGAACATCACCTTGGATTCGTCCGGCGAGAAGGCGGCGCCGGAGACCGAGGTGGTATTCAGGAACTGCTCGATCGTATACCGGCGGACTTCGCGCCTCTGTTCCCGGCTGGTGCAGGCGGCAAGGGCCGCGGTCAGAGCGCAAACCGCCAGGGTCGGAGAACGACGGAGGAGCCGCATTCCCTCATTGTGACGGAAGCGGCTAGCTCCGCAAAGCCGGGAAGCAGGCGGCCAGGAGGGAATCTTCGAGCTCGACGCCGAAGCCGGGCGCTTCGTTCGGGTAATACCAGCCGTCGCGGAACCGGGATGTGAAGGCCCGCCAGAGAGGGTTGTCGCCCTCACCTGTGCCGAAGCTTTCGGCCATCGGGCAATTCTGCGAGGCTGCGATCAGCGCCAGCCCGTACGGACTGCCGCCGCGATGAGGAACCACCGGCAGACCCGCTTGGGCGGCCATCTTGACGATCTTCCTGCCCTCGGTCAGACCGCCGGACCAGGTCAAGTCCGGCTGGAGGATATGCGCCGCTTTGTGGCGGATGAGCTCACGGAAGCCGTACCGGGTGTATTCGTGCTCGCCGCTGGCGATGCGGGTTCCGCGGACTTCCCGGCACAGCCGCTCATATCCGTCCAGGTCGTCCGGATACAGCGGCTCTTCAATCCAGTCCAAGTTTAGGTCCGCCGCCCGGCGGGCGAACTCCAGCGTGTAGGGCACGTCCCACCGCGCCAGGCAGTCGATCATGAGCTTGGCCTCCGGGCCGACGAGCTTTCGGGCCTTGGCCACCAGCTCGAGGTTGCGCTTCATGCCCTCCCGACCTTCGGCCGCTCCGACCGGGATCGGGATCTTGAACGCCCGAAATCCCAGCTTCAGGCCCTTCTCAACGTCGCCGGTATAGTAGGCGGGAATCCTTTCCCGGACGGCGCCGCCGATCAGTCGGTGGACCGGCTGGCCGGCGTGCTTGCCGGCGATGTCCCACAGCGCCAGGTCGATGCCGCTCATGGCCATGATGGTGACGCCGCGGCGCCCGTAGAAGGAAGTCGAGGCGAACATCTGCTCCCAGAGCAGCTCGACGTTCAGGGCGTTCGCGCCGATCAGGAGGTCGCGCAGGTGGTGATCGATGATATGGATGGCCGCCGTGCCGCCCCCGCCCAGCCCGTAGCCGGTTACGCCGGCGGCTGTTTCGATCCGGACCAGAATCTCGCCGGTGAGCTGGGAGAACGGGCCGAACCAGCGCCACCGCGCCGGGTCGTGGTCGGAGTTGAACTGCCTGGTCCGGAATGCGCTCGCCGGACGTAGCGGCGCCGGCGCCGCCTTCACGCGGGTGATTTCCAGCCTGTCGTCAACGCCGGAGGCCGCCGCCCCGGCCAGTTGCAACAGGAAGTCCCGTCGTGAAGGCACCGCAAGAGGCTACTTGTCGGTCAGCGCGGCAACGCCGGGCAGCTCGAGGCCTGCGAGAAACTCCAGCGAGGCGCCGCCGCCCGTTGAGATGTGGGAGATTTTGTCGGCTACGCCGGCCGCTTTGATCGCCTTTTCCGAGTCGCCGCCACCCACCACGGAGACCGCTCCGGATTCGGCGACGGCCTTGGCCAGCGCGACCGTTCCGGCGTCAAACGGCGGCATCTCGAAGACGCCCATCGGCCCATTCCAGATCACCGTCCGGGCGCCGGAGACGACTTCCTTGTAAGTTTCGACCGTCTTGGGTCCGATATCGACGCCCTGCTTGTCGTCGGGGATCCCGCTCACCGCCTCGCTCGGCGCGCCCGGCTTAAGCGCCGCCACGGCGATGTGGTCTACCGGCAACAGGAGTTTGGCCCCGGCCGCCGCCATGAGCTCCCGCGCCAGGTCCAGCTTGTCTTCTTCCACGAGCGACTTGCCGACCGGTGCGCCCCGGGCCTTGAGAAACGTGTAGGCCATGGCGCCGCCGATGAGAAGCTTGTCCACCAGCTTCATCAAGTTTTGGATCACCTCGATCTTGTCGGACACCTTGGCGCCGCCGAGAATCGCCACACACGGCCGCTCGGGGTTGGTAACCGCTCTGCCGAGATATTCCAGCTCTTTTTCCATCAGCAGTCCGGCCACGGCGGGCGATAGATAACGGGTCACGCCGACGGTGGAGGCGTGCGCGCGGTGCGCTGAGCCGAACGCATCCTGCACGAACAAGTCGCAGCCTGCGGCCAGCTTCTTAGAGAACTCCGGATCGTTGGCCTCCTCTTCGGCGTGGAAGCGGGTATTTTCCAGCAGCAGCACCTCGCCGGGCGCCGGCAGCATCTTCTCGACCTCCGGGCCGATACAGTCGGGGGCCATCTTCACCGGCTTGCCGAGCAGCTCTTCCAGCCGCTTGGCGACCGGCGCCAGGCTCATTTCGGGGACCCGCTTTCCCTTGGGCCGCCCGAGGTGGCTTGCCAGAACCAGCCCTGCTCCCTTTTCCAGGGCGTATTGGATGGTCGGCAACGAGGCCCGAATCCGCTTATCGGAGGTCACCGTCTGGCCGTCCGGTGACAACGGAACATTGAAATCCACGCGCATAAACACGCGTTTACCCGCCAGATCCACATCACGAATCGATAACTTAGGCATATAAATTCTCCCCCAATCTTAACAAACCGGCTTGTCGGCGCAGTGTGTTGCCGAGCCGCAACGGTAAGGAGCGGACTGGGCCGGCTAGGATACCGGCAGGTCGAGGGCGACCTGCTCCCCGACTTCTAGTCCGGAGAGGACCTGAACGTGGGTGTAATTGCGGAAACCGAGCTCGACGGGCCGTTTCTCGTATTTCTCACCCCGCTGGACGTAAACGTAGGCCTGGACGGCTTCCTCGTGGACGGCGCCCAGGGGCACGCGCCTGGCGTTGTCGACCCGGCGGATAATGACGTCGGCATAAGCCGACAGATCGGGGAGCAGGCGGGGGTGGGAGCCTTCGATCCTGATCCGGATAGGGATGTCGCGCACGTAGGGGTTCTGGGTGGAGCTTTTGGCCAGCGCGCCGATGCTGAAAACCTTGCCCTTGAATTCGGCGCCCGGGAAAGCGTCAAGCCCGATGCGGGCTTCTTGGCCGATGCGAAACAGGCTGCTCTCGCTCTGGTTGATGGTGGCTTCGACCTGCATGTTGTCCGTGTCCATGACCTTGAGGAAGAGCATGCCGGGGTACAGTTGATCGCCTTGCTCGATCAGGCGCATCTCCCCGCCCCGGAAGACCTGCTGGCGGACGGCCATGCCGTCCATGGGCGCCTCAATCGTGTACCGCTCCAGGTCGTAGGCGTGCCGGTCGCGATGGCGGATGTGGCGTTCCCGGGTGTAGTTCAGGATGGCAAGTTCGGCGGCGTGCGAAGCCTTTTTGAACTCCAGATCCCGCTGTAACTGGCGGTAGCGGGCTTCGGACTCCTCGACGCCGAGCTTGAGGATCTCCCGGTCGATCACGGTGCGGATCTCGGCGGCCGAGGCCTCCAATTTCCACTTGTCGCGCTCGGAGGCGGCGATGAGCAGGTTCTGCTCGAGGTTGCTCCAGTCAACCTGCTGTTCGGCTCTCCGCTTCTTGATGTCGGCGGCGGCTTCCTGGACAGTCGAGTTGACATCGTCGATGTGGTCCTTGAGTCCCTGGCCATCAATTCTGGCTACGACGTCGCCCTTGTTGACCCTGGTGCCGGAGGGAATCAGTTCCAGCAAGACGAGGGAGCGGCGCTCGGGGCCTCGCTGGCTGGGCGCACGAACATTAACGTATGTAATGGAGCTCGTGATCCCGCTCAGCCGAACGACATGCTCGAGCGGTCCGGAGGTGACCGGCGCAGTCCGGATGATCGCGACGGGCGCCGGCGGGGCGAGGACGCGGGGTTTCAGCAACAGTTGATAGGCGGCAAGCACCAGCACGAGGACTGCGGCCAGCGCGGCCAGCAGCTTCCAGCGGGTGCGGCGAGGCCGCCGGGGCTCGGGGGGCGCAACTACTTTCCGGGGTTCCTCAACCGGAGCGGGCTTGGGACTCGAGATGGCCGACATGACTCGCTTGGCTGCTACCTGAAAGGATACACGACGACGTTCTGAATAGAAACGACGTTCCGTCGACCGGTCGGGGTTACCCGATCGGCTATACTTGCCGCTATGCACCCGCTGCTGGTCCTGGTGATCTCCATCGGGGTCGTTTTCCTGCTGATCATCCGATTGAAAATCAATGCGTTCATCGCCCTGGTGACGGCCGCGGCCACGGTCGGGCTGCTGTCGCCGCAGATACCGCTCGGGGAAGTGATGCCCAAGGTCGCGACGACATTCGGCGAGGTCTGCGGCAAGATCGCCATTGTGATCGCCCTGGCGGCCCTGATCGGCCAGGGGATGATGGAGAGCGGCGCGGCGGACAAGATCACGCGGGCCTTCGTCCGCCTGTTGGGCGAGCGCCGTGCCTCGCTAGCGCTGCTCACCAGCAGCTACATCCAGGGCATCCCGGTCTTCTTCGACACGGTCTTCTACCTGATGGTGCCGCTGGCGCGAGCGATGTACGTGCGCACGAACCGAAACTACCTTCTGTACGCCCTGTCGATCGCGGCGGGTGGGACGGTGGCCCACAGCCTCATTCCACCGACGCCCGGGCCGGTCGCCATGGCCACCACCCTCAGTCTGGATCTGGGGACGCTGATTATCGCCGGACTCATCGTGGGCGCGCCGGCGGCCATGGTCGGCTGGTTATTCTCGGTCTACTGCGACCGGCAGGTCCCCGTTCCGTTCCGCGAGACGCCGGGGACGTCGGTCGAGGAGTTGCGCAAGCTGGCAGCTCTGGATGAGCGGCGGCTACCCGGCTTCCTCGACTCGCTGGCGCCAATCGCCATCCCGGTAGTCCTCATCACGGCCAACACCGTTCTCAACACCGTCGCTCCGGCCAGCCGGTTTGCGGCCGTGATGTCGTTTTTGGGCAATCCGAACTTCGCCCTGTTGCTGTCGGCGGCGATGGCTATGTACCTGCTCGCCCGGTATCGGGGGTATTCGCTGACGGAGCTGAGCCGTCCGGTGGAAACGGCGTTTGCCAACGGCGGGCTGATCATTCTGATCACGGCGGGCGGCGGCGCTTTTGGCGGCATGTTGGTGGAGGCGGGGGTGGGCAAGGCGCTGGGCGATCTGGCGCGCGAGTTTGCCATTCCACTGCTGTTGCTCGGCTTTCTGCTGGCGGTGCTGATGAAGATCGCGCAGGGCTCGGGCACCGTGTCGATGATCACCGTCTCGTCGATCATGGCGCCGCTGGTGGTGGCGGCGCCGCCGCCCTACCATCCCGTGTACCTGGCGCTGGCGATCGGCTCGGGCTCGCTGGCCGGATCCTGGATGAACGACAGCGGCTTTTGGGTCTTCGCCAAGATGTCGGGGCTCACCGAGGTCGAAGCGCTGAAAAGCTGGACCCCGCTGCTGGCGGTTTTGGGGCTGGCGGGTTTTCTGACGACCGTGGTTGCGGTATGGGTGGCGCCGCTCGGCTGAGGAGGATGCCCGGGCGGCATGGGGTCGCCGGGGGGAGGCGCGCTGGGAGATGATACCCCTATGAAACGAAGGGAATTCTTGTTCACGGCAGCGGCTTACGGCCGCGTGCTCGGCGCCAATGACCGGATCGTGGTGGCCAACATCGGCTGCGGCCGCCGCAACCTGTTGCGGGAACTGATTGCCGTCAAGGACCAGGCGAACATCGAGATCCGCGCCGTGTGCGACACCTGGCGCCAGCGGCGTGAGAAAGCGGCTGCCCAGGTGAAAGAGCACATGGGCAGAGAGCCGCTCCAGATCGTGCGCTTCGAGGATGTCCTGACGATGCCCGAGGTCGATGCGGTCGTCATCGGCACGCCGGACCACCTGCATGCCAGGATGCTGGCCGAGGCGGCGCGCGCCGGCAAAGACGCCTACATCGAAAAACCCGTGGCCATGAACATGGCCGAGCTGATCGAGGCGGTGGAGGCGGTCCGGCAGCGCCGGCGCATCGTTCAAGTGGGCACGCAGATGCGGAGCTACCCGCAGGCGGCCGCCGCCCGGAACTTCGTCACCTCGGGCAAGCTGGGCAAGATTTTGAAGGTCGAACAAGCCCGCAACGGCTACGAGCCCTACTGGCAGAGCTATGGCAGGGAAGAATGGAAAGAGGTGCCCGCGCGGGAGGACGTGGACTGGGAGGCGTTCCTGGGGGAGCGCCCGAAACGCCCGTTCGACCCGAATCTGTACACCGGCTGGTATGGCTATCGCGAGTTCTCGCGCGGCCCGCACACCAACCTCGCCGTCCACTTCTTTGACATCGTGCATTACATCACCGGGGCGACGATTCCCCGCCGAGTGGTGGCGTTGGGCGGGACCTACCGCTGGAAATCTTCCTTCACCGCGCCGGACTCGGTCGAGGTGGCCCTGGAGTATCCGGAGGATTTCATGGTCCGCTATTGCACGATCTTCGGCAACAGCGCCGGGCGGTTTGCCAAGTGGTTCGGCACGCTCGGCACGCTGGACGCCAAGAACCTGTCGCCGAGAGAGGCCTGGACGGTGAGCGGGGAAGGCTCCGGCGAGGAGGCCCGCATCCGCGGGGAGTTTGCCTTGCCCATGGAGGAGCGGGTGCCGCATATGCTCGACTGGCTGCAATGCCTCCGCACGCGGAACGAGCCGGTCGCGCCGATCGAGGCCGGCTACGCCCACGGCGTGGCCGTGATCATGGCCGACGAGGCGCTGGTGAGCGGCCGGCGCCAGCGTTACGACGCGGGGCGGAGAAGGATCTATGCGGGCTGAGGAGCCGAGGGCGGTCGCGCCGGAGGCCGGTCGGTCCGACTCAGCCCGGGTTTTCACCGGCAAGCCTTCTCCGGAAGAGGGGCTTTGACATCAAAACATCAAGGCTGATATGCGTTGATGTATGAGGACCACGCTGACGATTGACGATGATGTCGCGGCGATGCTGAACCAGCTCCGCAAACAGCGGAAAGAGACTCTGAAGCGGCTGGTGAACGAGGCGCTGCGCGACGGGTTGGCTCGTATGATGTCTCCCCGGCCCGGGAGGCGGAGATTCCGAACAAGGGCGATCAATCCGGGCCGCTGCCGGCTCCCGAACGTGGATAACATCGCCGAGCTCCTGGCGATCGCGGAAGGCGAGGACTACCGGTGATTCTTGTTGACGCCAACCTGTTGATATATTCGCGCTTCGCGAGCTTCCCGCAGCACCGGCGAGCGCGAGAGTGGCTTGACGGGAAACTGAACGGGCGTGCCCGCGTGGGGATCCCGTGGATGAGCATCGTGGCCTTTCTGCGCGTGACTACGAACCCCCGGCTATTCCCGAGGCCTGATTCCATTGAGTCTGCCTGGCGCCAAGTGGAGGAGTGGCTCGATTGCAGCGTTGCGTGGATTCCGGAGCCGACCGAAGCACATCGCACCGTATTTCGGGCCCTGCTGGAGCAGTCGCAAGCTGCCGGAAGCCTCGTGCCTGACGCTCACCTGGCCGCTCTGGCCATCGAGCACGGCCTGACGCTATGCTCTACCGACAGCGATTTCGCTCGTTTTGCCGGGCTGCGGTGGGAGAACCCGATCGCCTGACCCAGCCGCGGTGAACAGCCATCGGAGCCGCCGAGGACGGGCTCGAGTCGCAAGCCGGCGCCGTCGCGAGCCGCCCGCACCCGCCGGCGGCCGGGCTTGGCGGACGCGGTCGGCGGGGAACATTACTTCTTCTCCGGCTCGGCGGGGCCCATCTGGATGTTGGGGATGCCGAAATTGCCGCCCAGCTTGGCCAGGTCGGCGGGGTGAAGCGCCCCGACGATGTGGACAATGGTCAGGCTTTTGGGTTCGGCGGCGAGAATCGTCAGCCCGGCGACCTTGTCGCCTTCCTTCTTAAGGAAGATTTGAGCTCGCTCGCCTTGTTTCTTGCTCCGGAAGTTGATGATCGGGACCCACTCGGGCTCGCGCAACTGGGAACGGATTTCTTCGATGTCGGCGGCCGAATACTGGCCCTCCTGGGCGAACTCAAAGCTGCGGATGTAGATTCCCTTGAGGGATTTAACGAGCTCTTTGGCCTGCTTCTCCTCCGGCTTTTGCTCGGACATGAACTGGGTGGCCAGGCCGAGCATATTGGCGTCGAGAGTGACGTTGACGACCTCCTCGGCCTTCTCGGCCAGCTTGTCGAAGCTGGCCGGGAACTGAATCTCCTGGGCGCCGAAAGCGGCGGCAGCCAGCCACAGGGCAGTGATGGGTGTTCTCATGGGTTCCTTCCTTCCGGTCCTTGGGGCAAATGCAGCCCCTGGACCTTTTCATGGACGGTTCGCAACTCTTCGGCGGTAATCCGCAGCGCCAGCATGAGCTGCTGTTTGGCGCGTTCGCCTTCGGCCTGGATCCGCTGCTGCCGCTGATAGGTGAGTCCCGAGAGGATGGCGATGCACAACACGGCTGCTGCGGCGACCCAGCGGATGCGGGGCGTTGGCAGGTGAGCAGCAAGCCGCGCCCAGCGCCCCGGTGTTTGGCCTTCGGCGGCGACGCGCGCCAGCACACGCTCGGCAAACCCCGCCGGCGGCGCCTCGCGCCGCAGCGCCCGGCGCAATTCCTCGTCCAGTCGGTTCATGACGTCTCTTCTCCGAGAATCCTGGCGGCTTTTTCACGAAGCAGAGCCAGCGTGCGATGCAGTTGGGTGCGCACGGTGCGGGCCGGCATCCGGAGCGTCCGCGCGATCTCTTCCGGCTCCATCTCTTCCTGGTAGCGGAGGATGATCAGCAGCCGTTTTTTGGCCGGCAGCGACGCGACCAGTTTTCGCAAACGCTCGCGCAGCAGCGGGTCGGCCGGTTGGGGCTGGCAGACGGGCTCGGGAGCCGAGTCCAGATCCACCGGTCTTTCCCGGCGCCGCTTGCGGGCGAAATCGATGCAGCGGTGGCTGGTGACGCGCCGGAGCCAGCGCGCGGCGTGCTCGGCGGAATCGAGCTTGTCCAGATTGCGGTAGAGCTGGAGGAAGACTTCCTGGGCCAGCTCTTCGGCCAGCGCCCCGTCACAGACGAAGTGGCGAGCGATGCTGTAGACCATGGCCTCGTTGCGGCGGACGAGCTCTGCGAAGTCCAGGCGCCGGACTCCGCTGGTGAGGGCCGCGACCGCCACGGGCTGATTCACTGTACCGCCTCACTTCCCAGTTACGATGCGCCGCAGGAAAATGGCTCAAATTTTTTCGCCCTCCGGTGGAACCGGCTTGACAGTGACGGTCGACGCCCGTAACCTTATAGTGATCCGGGGAATGACTGGGACGTAATGCCGTTGGCTGGGTCACGCGTGCTACAGATGGCGCCGGTCGTGGGGCTGTTGTGCGCGGCCGCTGCGGGGGCCGACTTCGAGAAGGCCGTTTTTCCGTTTCTCGACCGCCACTGTGCGCTCTGTCACAACGGGAAGCTCGCCATGGCCGGACTGAATTTCGAGACGTACAAGGACCCGGCTGCGGCAGCTTCAGCGGAGGAGGTATGGCGGAAGGTGATGCGGAAACTGCGGGCGGGCGAGATGCCGCCACCGGGCCGTCCGCGGCCGCCCGCCGAGGAAGTGCGGGCGATCATCGAGTGGATCGAGGCGCGGGTGTCGGCGGTGGCGCCCGATCCGGGACGCGTCACCGCCCGGCGACTGAACCGGGCCGAGTACGACAACACGATTCGCGATCTGCTCGGGTTGGATCTGGGCCTGGCCCGCGACTTCCCGGCCGATGATTCCGGCTACGGCTTCGACAACATCGGCGATGCGCTTACGCTGTCGCCGGTTCATCTGGAGCGCTACCTGGCGGCGGCGGAGAAGGCGGCCCGAGAGGCGATCGTCATCGACCGGCCGCTGGAGGTCACCCAAGACCGCTACCGACCCGAATCAACGCCCTCGCCGAGCGGCGAGGCCGTCTGGCCGGAGGCATTTGAAGTCGAGCATGAGATTCCGGTCGAGGCCGAATACGACGTGCGTGTGGGTGTGGGGGGCCGGCGGCCCGATGGCGCCCGCGCTGTCGAGCTGGCGGTGTGGCTGGACGGCCGGGAACTGGGGCGGCAGGAGGTCTACCCGGGTTCTTCGAGGCGCCGCTTCAAGCGACGGTTGAAACTCGAGCCGGGCAAGCACAGGCTGAAAGCGGCGCTGCTTGAAGATGCGTCGCTTGCGGACGACTCCCGGGGCGAGGCGCCCGGACCGAACACTCGCGAGCACAACATAGTGCTGGACGATATCGAGATCACCGGTCCGTTCAACCAGGCGCCGCGTCCGCTCACCGACAGCCACCGGCGGATTTTTGTCTGCGGCCACCGTGCGGGCGAGCATCAGCCGGAATGCGCCCGACGGATTCTCTCGAACCTGGCGCGGAGGGCGTATCGCCGTCCGGTGAGCGCCGGCGAAATCGCTTCGCTGGAGCGATTCGTGACGCAGGCGGTGAGCGGCGGCGGGAGCCTGGAAGAAGGGGTCCAAGCGGCGCTTCAGGCGATCTTGGTGTCCCCGCACTTCCTGTTTCGGATCGAGCGGGATCCCCGCCCTGGCGATCCAGCCGCGGTTCATCGCGTCAACGACTTCGAGCTGGCGTCGCGGCTGTCGTACTTTCTGTGGAGCAGCATGCCGGACGAGGAGCTGTTCCGCCTGGCCGAAGCCGGCAAGCTCCACGAGCCTCAGATCCTGGACATCCAGGCGCGCCGGATGCTGGAGGACCCTAAATCCCGGGCCCTGGTCAGCAATTTCGGCGGCCAATGGCTTCAGCTCCGCAATCTCGCGCTGGTCAAGCCCGACCCGGAACGTTTCCCGGAATTCGACGACCGGCTCCGCGAGGACATGCGCCGCGAAACGGAGCTGTTTTTCGAAGCGGTGATGAGGGAGGACCGCAGCGTCCTGGATTTCATTGACGGCCGCTTCACCTACCTGAACGAGCGGCTGGCGCAGCATTACGGCATCGATGGGGTTCGCGGCGACTACTTCCGGCGAGTCGAGCTCGATGGCCGCCGCCGGAGCGGTGTCTTGACCCAAGCGAGCATTCTGACGATCTCCTCCTACCCGACACGGACGTCGCCGGTGCTGAGGGGCTTGTGGGTGTTGGAGAATTTCCTCGGCACGCCGCCACCGCCTCCGCCGCCGGACGTGCCGGCGCTCGATGACAGCGCGATCGGGACCAAAGGGACACTGCGCCAGCAACTGGAGCAGCACCGCGCCAATCCGGCGTGCGCGGTCTGCCACGACCGGATCGATCCGCTGGGCTTCGGTCTGGAGAACTACGACCCGGTGGGCAGGTGGCGGACACACGACGGCAAGTTCCCCATTGATGCCGGCGGCACGCTGCCGAACGGCCGTTCCTTTGCATCGGCGGAGGAGCTGAAACAGATTCTGCGATCGAGCGGCGAAGCCTTTGCCGAATGCCTGACCGAGAAAATGCTGACGTATGCGCTCGGGCGGGGTCTCGAGGAGTATGACGAGCCGGTGGTGCGCTCGATCGCCCGAGCGGTGGCCAATGACGGCTATCGATTTTCGCGCCTGGTGCTGGAGATCGTCCGCAGCCTGCCATTCCAGAAGCGGCGCGGCGACGCCGGCCGGGCGCCAGGAGGGAGTTCATGATCACTGGAAGACATCTGCCGCGACGAACGGTTCTCAGGGGGCTGGGGGCGACGGTTGCCCTGCCCTTTTTAGACGCCATGGCTCCGGCTTTCGCGGCGCCCGCGCGCTCGGAGTCCGCGCCCATGCGGCTGGCGTTTGCGTATGTGCCGAACGGGGTCATTATGGAAGACTGGACGCCGTCGAGCGAGGGGGCGGAGTTCGAGCTGAAGCCGATCCTTGCGCCACTAGCCGAATTCCGCCGCCACATGCTGATCTTGTCGGGGCTGACGCACAATAACGGCCGCGCCCTTGGCGACGGTCCCGGAGACCATGCGCGGGCGGCGGCTTCCTATCTGACGGGGGTTCATCCGAAGAAGACCGCCGGCGCCGACATAAGAAACGGCATTTCGGTGGACCAGGTGGCGGCCCGCTCGGTTGGGGCACAGACACGGTTCGCCTCGCTCGAGCTGGGGTGTGAGGATGGCCGGCAGGCCGGCAACTGCGATTCCGGCTACGCCTGCGCGTATAGCAACAACATCTCCTGGCGCAGCGAGACCTCTCCGATGCCGCCGGAAATCAACCCCCGGCTGGTGTTCGAGCGGCTGTTCGGCGCCGATGCGGGGTCGGACCCGGCCGAACGTCTCCAGCGGCGCCGTCTCCGCAAGAGTATCCTCGACTTCGTGGCGGAGGACACGCAGAAGCTCCAGCGCGAACTCGGCCCGACGGACCGGCGTAAGCTGGACGAGTATCTCTACGCGGTCCGCGACATCGAGAAACGCATCGAGGCGGCCGAATCCGACGCGGCGCGGGTCGAGCCTGCGATGGCCAGGCCGCTCGGCGTGCCGGTCGAGTACGCCAACCATGTGCGGCTGATGTTCGACCTGCTGGCGGTGGCCTTTCAGGCGGACCTTACGCGGGTTGCGACCTTCATGCTGGCGCGCGAAGGCAGCAACCGCACGTATCCGGAAGTCGGCGTCAATGAAGCCCACCACGGCCTGACCCATCATCGCAACGACCGGGAGAAGATCCGCAAGATCAGCCGGATTAACCGCTTCCACATTGAGCAGTTCGCCGCCTTCCTGGGAAGACTCAGCTCGACGGCTGACGGCAACGGCACGCTGCTGGAGCATTCGATCATCGTTTACGGGAGCGGCATTGCCGACGGCAACCGCCACACCCATCACGATCTGCCGGTTCTGGTTGCGGGTGGCGGCAGCGCCCTCAAGACCGGCCGTCACATCCGGTATCCCAGCGAGACCCCGATGACCAACCTTTACCTCAGTCTGCTGGACCGCGTGGGGGTGCAAGTCGAGGCTCTGGGCGACAGCACGGGCAAGCTCGAGGGTTTGTCGGACCTCTGATCGCAGCGTGCTGTGGGCTGCTACAGAAACGGGCCGGCCTCGTCTGGAAGGGGTTAACCACCGTCGGGGAGCCGAAGCGACGTCCGGGCTGAAAATCTTCGCTGAGAAGCGTTGTACAGCCAGATTGCGCGGCCGCGGCCACGATCAGAGCGTCCCGGTATCTTAGACCCGCTTCGTCCATCCGGCGCCCAGCTCTCCGGATGAGCGGGAGGCCGGTGTCGGGCGGCTGCCACTGAGCGTAGATCTCGACAGCCCGGCGCGCTACCGGCGCCGGCGCTCTGATCCTGTGAACGGCGTAAACGCAGAACTCGTGCAGAACCTGCCAGTTCAGGCTGCCGGATCCCTGCTGCCAGAGCGCATCCAGCCACCCCCTTGCGGATGCCTGTTTGGGGGCATCGGCCGCGGCCAGGGCGTACAGAAGAACATTCGTATCCATGGGGAATCGGTCATCAGCGCTCATGAGCTTGTTGGCGGCTCAGCCGATGAGCCGCGTCAATTGCCTCAGTGCCGCCGATCCTTTTCCAGCGCTCCAAAGCACGCCAGTAATCATCCCCCGTCCGCATGTAACGCTCGAGCATCCGCGCGAGGAATTGGGACCCGGAGGTATCTTCCTCGGCGGCCTCTCGACGCGCCCATCGGGCGACCTCCTCGGGCGCCGCTGTGGTGATATTTTTTCTCACGGCTCTGCCATAGCACGGGATCACTGACTCCGGGCCCAGGTTGCGGAAGTCTAGGGTCGAGGACCGAGGTTGGACCTTAAGCGAACGGGCAAGCGCCAGACGGGGCGCGGTTCGTGGTCGAAGCCGTGCGGGAGGAGATGGCGTCGCGGCCGCGCGGGTGAGCCGGCTTGTTCAGGTCAAACCAGCGCTGGGTTCTTGGGGGCACGCAAGGATTTGAGGGATGGGCGAGAATTGTAACGTTGCCTGCGCGTGCGGGACCTGGCGTGGGCCGGAGCAGCCTGGTGTAGAAACTTCGGAGAGGAAACTCGATTGACTGAGCACGCCTTGGTGGGGTTGACGGCGATCCTGATCGCCGGAATGGCGGCGACGTGGCTGGCCTGGCGGCTGCACCTGCCCTCGATTCTGCTGCTGTTGATATGCGGGATTGCGGCGGGGCCGGTTACGGGCTTGCTACAGCCGGACGACCTGTTCGGGGACTTGCTGATGCCGCTGGTTTCGATCTCGGTGGGCGTGATCCTGTTTGAAGGCGGCTTGAGCCTGAACTTCGCCGAGCTGCGGGAAGTCGGTGGGGTGGTGAGGAACCTGGTGACGCTCGGGGTTCTGGCGACGTGGGTGATCGGGGCCGGGGCGGCGTACCTGGTCTTGGGGCTGGACCTACCGCTGGCGGTGTTGCTTGGGGCTGTCCTGGTGGTGACAGGGCCGACCGTCGTCATACCCCTGCTGCATCACGTCCGGCCGGCCGGTCGGCTGAGCGCGATCCTGCGCTGGGAAGGCATCCTCAACGACCCGGTGGGCGCTTTACTGGCTGTGCTTGTGTTCGAGGGGATTCTGGCGGGCAACCTGGCCGATCACGCGAGCGCGGCGGCGAAGCAGTTCCTTCAGGCGGTGGCCACGGGCGCCTCGACGGGAATCATCGCGGCCGCGGTGGTCATCGTGTTTCTGAGCTATTACCTGGTGCCAGATTACTTGCAGAACGCGTTTTCGCTGGCCGTGGTGGTGGCGGCCTTCACATCATCGAACGTACTCCAACCGGAGTCGGGCCTGCTGGCGACGACGGTGATGGGGATCGTGCTGGCTAACCAGCGTTTTGTTCCGGTGAGGGGCATTGTCGAGTTCAAGGAATCGCTGCGGGTGCTGGTGATCGCGAGCCTGTTCATCCTGCTGGCGGCGCGGCTGGGCGTCTCGGATCTGGAGCAGATCGGCTGGCGGGCGTGGCTGTTTCTGGCGATGCTGGTGGTGGTGGCCAGACCGGCGGCAGTGTGGCTGTCCTGTCTGAGGTCGGATCTGAGCCCGCAGGAGCGCAAGTTTCTGGTTTGCATGGCGCCGCGGGGCATCGTCGCGGCCGCCGTGTCGTCGATTTTCGCTGAGCGCCTGGCGGCGGCGGGCATCGGCGGGGTGGAGAAGCTCGTGCCGGTAACTTTTCTTGTAATCATCGGCACGGTGACTTTGTATGGCCTGACGGCGTTTCCGGCGGCGAAGCGGCTGGGTTTGGCGGAACCCTCGCCGCAGGGGGTGCTGTTCGTGGGGGCGCACTCCTGGGCGCGGGCAATGGCGGAGTTTTTGCGGCGGGAGGGTTTCCAAGTGGCGCTGGCTGACAGCAACTGGGCCAATGTGACCAAGGCGCGGATGGCGGGGCTGCGGACCCATTTCGGCGGAATCCTTTCCGAAGCCGTGCTGGACCGGATTGACCTGTACGGCATCGGACGGCTGCTGGCGCTGACGTCGAACGATGAGGCGAACTCGCTGGCCGCGCTGCATTTCTCGGCGATTTTCGGGCGCAAGGAGGTGTACCAGCTCGTGCCGGAGGCGGGGCGTGAGGCGACCCGGAAGATGGTGGCCCCGAATTATCTCTCGGGCCGGTTTCTGTTCGGGGACAACGTCACCTATGACTACCTGGCGCAGCGGTTCGGCGAGGGCGCCGTACTTAAGAAATCCAAGCTGACCGAGCAGTTTGACATGCAGGCGTTCCGGGAGCGCTATGGCGAGTCAGCCGTGCCGCTGTTCATCGTACGGGCGAATGGGAGGCTGGTGGTCATCACGGCGGAGCGGCCGGCGAAGCCGAAGCCCGGGGACACGCTTATAGCGGTTGTGGATGGTGAGCGGCTGAAAGCCGAGCGCGAGACGCAAGCGGCGAGCCGCGCCGGCGAGGCTGCGGCGCGAAGCTCTTTGGAGCCGGGACAACCGGAGTGACGATTCCGAGCTATTTCAGTTAAGATAGACAGCCGGGAGACAACGGTTCTCCCAGCATTCTCAAGACAGGAGGAGTGGCGACAATATGTTTTGGAGGCTGGGAAAGTTCCGGCCCACCGCGGCGGTGAGCGCGCTGCTGATGTTCGCCGCCGCGGTCCAGGCGCCCGGGCGACAGGCGCCGGCCAAACCGGTGGTGCTGGAATCGATTCACGATCTGACGCCGCAATTGCGGCACATGCCGCCGATCAGCCCGGCGCCGGACGTGCTGAAAGGCGTGCGGGAAATACCCCGGAAGATGCTGCCCCACCGCGAGGGCAGCGTGGTCCCCGCGGAGTCGGACCCGGTGGTGCAAGACTCGATTATCGGGCCGGGCGCGCCGACGATCGGAGTGAGCTTCGATGGCGTCAACAATGTTGACGGCGTGCTGCCGCCGGACCCGACGGGGGCGATCGGGCCGAATCACTATGTGCAAATGGTGAATCTGTCCTTCGCGGTCTACGATCGGACGGGCAACAGGCTTTACGGACCGGTGGACAACAACACTTTGTGGCAGGGGTTTCCGGGTGTGTGCGGCACGAGCAACGACGGGGATCCGATTGTACTATACGATCATTTGGCCGACCGGTGGCTGATGACCCAATTCGCACTGCCGAACTATCCGTTCGGGCCGTTTTATCAGTGTCTGGCGGTGTCGAAGTCGGGCGACCCGCTGGGGCAGTGGCACCGCTATGAGTTCAAGATCAGCGACACAAAGATGAACGACTACCCGAAATTTGGGGTCTGGCCGGACGGCTACTACATGTCGGTGAACCAGTTCAAACAAGTAAACCTGCAGTGGGCGGGCGCGGGCGCCGTGGTGTTCGAGCGCGACAAGATGCTGGCGGGAGCGCCTGCGCGGGCGTTGTATTTCGACCTGTACAACGTCGACCCCAACCTCGGTGGCATGCTGCCGGCGGACCTTGACGGGCAGGCGCCGCCGCCCGGCGAGCCGAACTACTTTGTGCAGATCGACGACAACGCGTGGGGCTACGCTCCGGACCAAGTCCAGATCTGGGCCTTTCGCGCCGACTGGAACAACCCCGCCAACTCGACCTTCACCCGGCGGGCGGCGCTGAATGTGGCGGCGTTTGACGCCAACATGTGCGGCTACAGCCGCAACTGCATTCCGCAGCCGGGCGGCACGAACGTGGACGCGATATCCGACCGCGCCATGTTCCGACTTCAGTATCGGAACTTCGGCACGCACCGGACGATGGTGCTGAACCACACCGTTGACGCCGGGGGCGATCACGCCGGCATCCGGTGGTACGAGCTTCGGGAGACGGCAGGCTCCTGGAGCATTTACCAGCAGGGGACTTACGCGCCGGACGGGCATCATCGCTGGATGGGAAGCATCGCCATGAACGGCGCGGGCGATATCGGTCTCGGGTTCTCGATTTCGAGCACTTCGGTCTACCCCTCGGTCCGCGCCACCGGGCGATTGGCGGGCGACAGCACGGGACTGATGACGCAGCCGGAGATTGTGATTGCGGCGGGCAGCGGCTACCAGACGCACAGCAGCGGGCGCTGGGGCGATTACAGTCACTTGTCGGTGGATCCCACTGACGACTGCAGCTTCTGGTACACACAGGAATACTACGCCACGGTGGGCGCGGCGCCGTGGCGGACGCGGATCGGATCATTCAAGCTCCGCGATTGCGGCGGGGGCGGCGAGCCGCCTGCGGCTCCGACAAACCTCGCCGCGGCGTCGGTCTCGAGCAGCCAAATCGATCTGAGCTGGGTTGACAACTCGGGGGATGAAGACGGTTTCAAGATCGAGCGGTGTCCGGGAGCCGGTTGCACGAACTTCGCACAAATCGCCACCGTGGGATCCAATGTCACCAGTTACAGCGACACCGGTCTGGCGGCGGCGACGACGTACAGGTACCGGGTGTTTGCCTTCCGGGGCGCGGCTAACTCTGGGTACTCGAATGTGGCGGAGGCGACGACGGAGGCGGCGGCGGGCCCGCCGGCTGCGCCCAGCGGTCTGACGGCCAAGGCGCGCACCGAGGGCAAGGGCAAGAACCAGACGTATGCCGGAGCGGTGGATCTGGCCTGGTCGGACAACTCAAACAACGAAGACCGCTTCGTCCTCCAGCGTTGCGAGGGCCAACTCATCGGCAAAGGAAAGAGCAAGCAAGTCACGTGCCCCTCGGAGGCGGCCTGGGGAACTATTGCCGGCGACGTGCCGCCCGGCACAACCACGTACGCCGACACAGGGGCATTGGCCAACACGACCTATCTTTACCGGGTGAGAGCCGAGAACGCCGCCGGCGTTTCGGACTGGTCGAACGAGGCTTCCGTCACGACACCGCCATCGCCGTAGAGAATCGGGCGGTTGCGACTGCGAGGCCTCGCGGTCTGGGAGTACCAGTACCGCGGCGTTCTGTTTCGGAGCAAAATTTCTATCGACATAGTGAGGAATCGGTGATAGCATGGGGGCAACGCGAGATCCCGGGATGCGGCGCTTCTCGCCGTTTAGGCGAAGGCTCTATCGCCGGAGAGGAGGATTGTCATGACGTCTCGGCGTCGCTATGTTCTGGCTGGGGTGATCGTTCTGCTGGCGCTGGGCGCGGAGCTTGTTGCGCAAGGGCCGGAGCGGGTCAGCGTGCTGGTGCAACTGGCGCCGGGGACTGACCGGGGTCCGGTGCGTGCCTTCGCCGCCGGGCAGGGAGGACGGATTCACTTCGAATACAAGATCCTTCCGAACGTAATCAATCTGCGGAACGTTCCTGTGACGGCGCTGAACGGCCTGCGCAACGTACCGGGAGTCGTGCGCGTTGCCCAGGATCCGGTGCTCCGGGCGAACCTTCAGGACAGCACGCCGCTCGTTCGCGGCCTGCAAAGCCAGATCCAGGGGGCGGGTCTGACGGCCAATGGTGAAGGTATCCGAATCTGCGTCCCGGATACGGGCATTGACTCGAATCACTACATGTTTCAGGACTGGCCGGACACGACGAAGACGCGAATCGACTACGCGGCGGCCCGGAATTTCATCAACCTGGGCGAATTTCCCGAAGATGATAACGGCCACGGGGCGCACGTGACCGGGATTGCAGCCGGGCGCGAGGGCCTGTTCTTCAACGGGGAGCCGCTGCAAGGCATTGCACCCAAAGCCACGATCATCCCGGTGAAGGTGCTGAATTCGGCGGGCCAGGGACAGGGGTCCGACCTGATCGCCGCGTTTGAGCACTGTGTCGCCGTGGGCGCGGATGTGGTTAACGTCAGTCTGGGGTATGGGCCGTTCTCCGACCAGACCACATGCGACGCCGAGGAGGTCGTGCAGGCGGCCAATGCGGCGGTGGAGGCGGGTGTGGTCGTTGTGGCCGCGGCAGGCAACGACGGCAGCGCCGAGGGCCTGGCTGCGCCGGCGTGCGGGTCGCAGGTGATCTCGGTCGGCGCAACGTGGGACTACACGGGGCTTGACTATCTTTACTGCGGCTTCTTTGTGCCCGTTCAGGTCGACCAAGTGATTTGTTTCAGCAACCGGAGCAGCATGCTGGACGTGGTTGCGCCGGGATGCCGCATCCATTCGGCGGCGGCGGATTTGCTGTTCGATGCTCCGAACGCGGTGACGGAGATGTGTGGGACCAGCCAGGCGACACCGCATGTCACGGGTTTGGCGGCGCTACTGCTGGACAGGAACCCAAGCCTTACGCCCGCGCAGGTGCGGGAAAAGATCCGGCAGGGCGCAGTGGATAAGGGCCCGAGCGGATTCGACCCGGCCTACGGGTACGGGCGGATTGACGTGATCAATTCGCTGAATCTGGCGCCCGGGAATTCGCCGCCGACCGCCAGCATCGTGAACCCGGCGGAGGGGGCGGAGGTCTCGGCGACGGTGACGTTGCAAATCCACGCCACAGATGCGGAGGACGGAGCGGGATCGCTGAGCGTGGAGTGGAATGTGGACGGCGGGGCATGGATGCCCGCAGCGTGGAACGCGAGTACGAGTCACTACGAGGCGAGTTGGGACACGACGGCGGTGAGCGACGGCCCGCATGTGCTCAACGCGCGGGCTACTGACAGCGCGGGCCAGACGGCCAGCGACAGCAACAATGTCACGGTGGACAACGGCTCCGGGAACCCGGTCGCGGGGGTTGCCGGATTGGTGACCGGCCGGTACGAGGGCAAGGGGAAGAATAAGTCCTTCCGGGCCACCAGCAGTTTCACGCGCGGTGACCAGGTGATCTTCCGGGCGACGGTGAAGGACGCCAGCGGCCAAGCAGTTGCGGGCGCGACGGTGACACTTCACATCACAGGTCCTGAGACTGCTACGGTGACGACCGGCCCGAGCAACTCCGAGGGCGTCGCTGAAGGGAGTTGGCAGACGAAAGCCCCGAACAAGCGCGGCGTGGGCGGCACGACGCCGGGCGGTTACAACGCGACGACGGCTGGTGTCAGCGCCTCCGGCTATACGTGGGATGGCGTGCCGACCCATGCCAACTTCACAATCCAATAATTTTAAGGTTAGAGGTCGCAGAAGTGGCGGTGGTGGCGGACGTCAAGGTTAGGTAGCCGGCTTCTAGAGCGAACAAAAAGCGAATATAGTTCCCTCCGAACACTAGCATAATTTTATTGAGATGACGTAACATTTCCCTTGCTTCGCGCCGATTTTATGGACTATAGTGGAAGCTAGGCGCTCATTGATGACTGATTTTGAGCAGCGATTGGATCATTCTGGCCCAAATGGGACGCCACCGACGGGAACCTTCCAGGTGCGTGTCGGGGCCAATGGGCGCCTGAAGCTTCCGGCGGCGATTTACAAGTACCTGATCCGGCTTGGCGAGGAGCGGGTGTTCATCACCTCGCTGGACTGGAAGACGGTCCGGATCTACCCGCTGTCGGAGTGGCGGCGGAATCAGGCGTTTTTCAGTGAATTCCGGGACGACCCGCAAGCGGCCGAAGACGTGGCGTTCATTGCGAACCATCTGGGCCGGGATTCGGACATCGACGACCAGGGCCGGGTGATGATACCGGCGGAGCTGCGGCGCGAGATCGCGGTCGAGGATCAGCCGGTATGGCTGATCGTGCATCGGGGACACATATCGATGTACACGAAGGCGGTGTACGAGGAACGGCTGCGGCGGGCCTCGGAGGGCCTGCAAGAGAAGCTGATGACGCTGGAACGGGCGGGGCTGCGGTAACTAACGATGTATGCACTATCCGGTGATGGCCGGCGAAGCGTTGCACTACCTCGCGGTGCGTCCGGACGGCTGGTACCTGGATGCGACGGCGGGGCAGGGCGGCCACACCGAAGCGCTGGTCCGGCGGCTGGAGAGCGGGCGGGTGGTGGCAAACGACCGGGACCCGGAGTCGCTCGAGGTGGCGCGGCGGCGGCTGGCGCCGTGGCAGGACCGCGTGCTGTGGCTGCAATGCAAGTTTTCCGAGTTAGAGACCGGCGTACAGGCGCTGGGGATCGAAGCGTTCGACGGGCTGCTGGCCGATCTTGGGGTGAGCTCGGGGCAATTGATGGATCCCGAGCGCGGCTTCTCGTTCACCAGCCCGACGCTGGACATGCGGATGGACCGCCGTCAGGAGCTGACGGCCGCGGATTTAATCAACAGGCTCGCCGAGCGGGATCTGGCGGAGCTGATCGGGCGCTACGGCGAGGAAAGGAGGTGGAGGCAGAGGATAGCCAGAGCCATCTGCCGGGAGCGGCCCTTTCGGTCGGCGCAGCAACTTGCCGAGACGATCGAGAGGGCCGTGCCCCGGTCCGGTGGGCGGATTCATCCGGCTACCCGAACCTTCATGGCGCTCCGGATAGCGGTCAACCGGGAGCTCGAGGAGCTGGACGCGCTGCTGGAGGCGCTGCCGCGGCTGGTCCGGCCGGGCGGCCGGGTGGTGATTCTGACGTTTCATTCGCTGGAAGATCGGAGGGTCAAGCTCCGATTCCGGTCACTGGCGCAAGCCGGACGGGCGGTTATCCTGACCAAACACGTGGTCCGGCCGAGCGCGGAGGAGAGACGGGAAAACGCGCCTTCGCGTAGCGCGAAATTGCGGGCCCTGGAGATGAAGTAAGGAGGAAGATGATGGCGACGTTGGCGAGTTTGGTGGGGTGGCTGGCTGCGGCGGCGGGCGTTCGGGACGCAGCCGTGCGGACGGCGCGCGACGACGGGGAGGCCGAGTTTGCTTTGAGGCCGCTGCCGAACGAAGAGATCTATCTTTGGGTGAAGGAGGTGGACAACTCCGGCGTAGTGCCGGAGGCCGATCCGCGCGCCGCCGGGGCGTGCTGGCGATTCATCGGTCTGGCTTTGTTGACGGCGGCGCTGGTGCTGGGGGTCCTGGCGCCGTTCGGTTATAACCAGTTGGCCGGCTATAACATTGCGGAACTGGAGAAGCAACGGCAGGAACTGCTGCGGGAGCGCGCTGAACTGGAAGTACAGGAGGAGCGGCTACTGAGTCCGGAGCGGCTGGCCGAGCTCGAGTCATTTCAGCAGATGGTGGACCCGGCGCCCGGCACGTTCATGTCGCTGCCGCCTAAGGCCGACGGTGACTACGCGATGAAACGGTAGCGGGTGGGGTATCGGGGGCATCCGTTGTGGATACGGTCTTTGTTTCCGAGCGCCGGATCCGCCACCTGCTCATTTTGGTGCTGGGGTGGGCGGCGATTCTGGTTGGCCGTCTGATCCAGCTTCAGGTCTTCCACCACGAGCGCTACCTGATCCGGTCGATAGACCAGGCTTACAAGACGTTGGAGGCGCCGGCGCCGCGGGGCCGCATTGTGGACCGGGAGGGCAAGGCACTGGCGCTGAGCGTGCCGGCGGAAACGGTGGTCATTAATCCGCGGCAGATTCGGGACCGATCGCTGGCGTGTGAAATCCTCTGCCAAGTGCTGGACCTCGACCGGGCGGACTTCCAGGCCCGGCTCGAGCGGGCGGTTGAGGAGAACCGAGGCTACCTGGTGGTCAAGCGGCGCATCGGGCTGGAGGAATCGCGGAGGTTGAAGGATCTGAAGCTCGTTTGGATGCAGATCCAGCCCGACAGCCGGCGCCACTATCCGAAAGGTGAGCTGGCCGCGAATGTGGTTGGCAGTGTGGATTTCCAAGGCCGGGGCAACGGCGGCCTGGAGCTGAGCTTGGACGCCGAACTTCGAGGCCGGCCCGGCGTCGTCCGCGTGCTGCAAGATGCGCGGCCAAGGACCCTGCAGACGGAAATCATCAAGCCGCCGGAGCCGGGCGCCTCGATCGGCGTGTCGATTGACGAGCGCATCCAGTTCGTGGCTGACCGGGAACTGCAGCGGGCGGTGAAGGAGCACGGCTGCTGGAGCGGAAGCCTGGTGGTGATCGCCCCGCACAGCGGCGAGATCCTGGCGATGTCGAACTACCCGACGTTCGACCCTGCCGCTCCGGCGCCGTCCAAAGCGGAACTTGCCGCGCGGACCAACCTGGCCGTTTCGACGCCGTTTGAGCCGGGCTCGGTGTTCAAAATCATCACCCTGGCGGCGGCGCTGGAGACGACGGACGTCACTCCTTCGACGCTGATCGACTGCGGGCCGGGCGTGATGAGCCTGTTCGGCCGGCGGATCCGCGACATCCACGCTTACGGGACGCTGCCGGTGGAGAAGGTCCTGGCGAAATCCAGCAACATCGGCGCCATTCAGATCGGGCTGCGAGTCGGCGGGCAACGGCTGCTGGAGTATGTGCGGCGGTTCGGTTTCGGTGAGCGGTCCGGCATCGAGCTTCCGGCGGAGTCATCCGGCAAGGTCTGGGGCCTGGAGGCTTGGGGCAAGACGTCGATCGCGTCGGTGGCCATGGGGCATGAGGTCACCGCGACGTCCTTGCAACTGGCGCTGGCCACCTCGGTGATCGCCAACGGCGGGATCCTGAAAAAGCCCCGGCTGGTGCTGTGGCGCCAGCGGCCGGGGGGGCCGCGGATCGACACACCGGCGGCGCCGGGGCGGCGCGTGCTGAAACCGGAGACGGCGATCCTGATGCGGCGGATGATGGAAGCAGTGGTGCTGGAGGGGACTGGTCGGCGCGCGAAGCTGGACGGTTACACCTCGGGCGGCAAGACCGGCTCGGCCCAGATCTTCGATTTCGCCAGCCGGAGGTACATCAAAAAATACAACGCGTCTTTCGTCGGGTTCGCGCCGGTTGGCGATCCGGCCGTGGTGGTAGCGGTAACGTTGAACGGCGCGTCCGAGTACGGAGGGGTCGTGGCGGCGCCGGTGTTCCGGGAGGTGGCGCAGGCGGCGCTGAGGATCCTGGGTGTGGCGCCGGATGTGCCGGACGACGAGCCTCTGCCGCCCTTGCCGCCCGAGGAATTGGTGGATGTGGCGATTGCGGATCTCGGCGCGCCGCCGGACGCTCCGGCGCCCGCCGCCCAGCGGCCGGCTTCGCCATATGTGCTCGGGCCGACGGTGCCGGACTTTTACGGCAAGACGATGCGGGCGGTGGTGGTTGAAACCTCGCGCCTTGGCCTGGAAGTCGAACTTTCGGGGGCCGGCGTTGCCCGCGCCCAGTACCCGCCGCCGGGCGCAGTGCTGCCGGTGGGCGAGCGGGTTCGTATTCAGTTTGAGCGGTAGGCGTTTCTGATGACCATCGCGGAGTTGCTGGCGGGCGTGGCGCTGGCCGAGCCTATTCCCGGCGCGCTGGCGGGAAAGGAGATAGCCGGATTGGACTATGATTCGCGGCGAATCCAGCCGGGCTGGCTATTCTTCGCTTTCCGAGGCCAGCGGCTGGACGGGCGCCAGTTTGCTCCGGAGGCGATGGAGCGCGGCGCGGTGGCGGTGGTTTCAGACGCGCCGCGGCCCGAAGGTCTTGGCGGAGCTTGGATCCGCGTAGAGCACGGGCGCAAGGCGCTCGCGGTAGCCGCCAGAAACTTCTATGGACGGGCGCTGGAGCGGGTGCGGCTGACCGGCGTCACGGGCACTAACGGCAAGACGACGACGACCTATCTGCTGGATTCGATTTTGCGGGCGGCGGGGCTGACGACGGCGCTGGTGGGCACGATCGAATATCAGCTTGCCGGTCAGCCCCGGCAGGCGATCAACACGACGCCGGAATCGTTGGACCTCTACCGGATTGCGGAGGAACTGGTCCGGCGCGGCGGCACTCATGTCACAATGGAAGTGTCCTCCCATGCCCTGGCGCAAGGGAGGGTCCACGGAGTTCCGTTCCACACTGCGGTTTTCACCAATCTCACCCGCGATCACCTGGACTATCACGGGACGATGGAGCGCTACTTTGCAGCGAAGCAACTGCTGTTCTCGGGGACTGAACTGCCGGCGCCGAACTATGCGGTCGTGAACCGCGACGACGCGTGGGCGTCGAGGATCGAGGTGGCGGCCGGCACCCAGGTGCTGTGGTACGGGCTCAAGGAGAGTGCGCAGCTGCGAGCGGCGGCGATCCGCGCCGATTTCGCCGGGCTCCGGTTCCGGATGTCCTGGAAGGGCGGGGAGAAGGAAGTGCGATCGTCACTGCTCGGGCGGATGAACGTCTACAACATTTTGGCGGCGGCGGGCGCGGCGCTGAGCTACGGGATTGCTTCCGAGGTCATCGTTGACGGCGTCGCGGCTTGCGGACAGGTGCCGGGGCGCTTTGAGCGGATCGAGGAAGGGCAGCCGTTCCTGGTGATCGTGGACTACGCCCATACGGACGATGCGCTGCGAAGCGTGCTGGCGACGGTGCGCGCGCTGGCGCCGAAGCGCGTGCTCACCGTGTTTGGTTGCGGCGGAGACCGGGACCGGACCAAGCGCCCGCTGATGGGGGAAGCGGCCGCCGAAGGCAGTGACGTAGTGTTCCTGACGTCGGACAACCCGCGCTCGGAGGACCCGCTGGCCATCATGAACGACGTCCTGGTCGGCCTGCGCCGCTACGACGTCCGGCATACGGTCGAGCCGGACCGGCGGACGGCGATCCGGATGGCCCTCGAGCAGGCGGCCGCCGGCGACGTCGTCTTGATTGCGGGCAAGGGGCACGAGCGGTTCCAGGAGATCGGCAGCGAAAAGATTCCATTCGACGACCGCGAAGTTGCGCGGGGCATTCTGAAAGAGTTTGGCTACCGGCGAAAGCGAGCATGATGATCGGACTGGCAGAGGTCGCCGCCGTAATCGGCAGCCGCGTGACGCCGCCGCCGGCGGCGGCGAACGGCTGGAGCGTGGATTCGCGGACGTTGCAGGCAGGGGAGGTGTTCTTTGCCTTGCGGGGGCCGAACCATGACGGGCACGACTATGTCGCGGAGGCGCTGAACAAAGGGGCGCTGGCCGCGGTCATCGAGCGGCCGGTGGCGGCGGCCGGGACGCTGCTGCCGGTTGAGGATACCTGCCGGGCTCTCCAAACCCTGGCAGCTTGGGGACGCCGGCGCTGGCCGGGGACGGTGATCGCCGTCACCGGCAGCGCCGGCAAGACCACGACCAAAGACGTGATCGCCCATCTGCTGGGGACACGGATGAAGATCGGCAAAACCGTGGGGAATTTCAACAACCACGTGGGGCTTCCGCTGTCGATATTGCGTCTGGAGGAAGACTGCCAGGCGGCGGTGCTGGAGATCGGGATGAACCACGCCGGCGAAATCCGCCACTTAGCGGGGATCGCGCAGCCGGAAATCGGCGTGGTGACTAATGTTGGCTACGCGCACATTGAGAACTTCGACTCGGTGGCTGGGGTGGCGCGGGCCAAGCGGGAGCTGATCGAAGCCCTGCCCGGAACGGGCACGGCGGTGTTGAACGCGGATGATCCGCGCGTGGTCCGCTTCCGCGAGATCCATCCGGGGCCGGTGGTGACCTTCGGGTTCTGTGACGGGGCGGACGTTCGCGCGACGGCGATCGAGCGCAGCTCGGCGGGCACGCGGTTTCAAGTCAACGGAGTCTGGATGACCACTCCACTTGAGGGGCGGCACGGTGTGCGGAACATCCTGGCGGCGCTGGCCGTTGGGCGCGCGATGGGTTTTGAGCCCGGGGCATTTGTGGAAGCGGTGGCGTCGCTGGAACCCCCGCCGATGCGGGGGCGGCGCTTCGTGCACCGGGGGATCACGATCATCGACGACTGCTATAACTCGAACCCGGACGCGGTGCGCGCGATGCTGGAGATGCTTGGCGCGACTCCGGCGCGGCGGCGGATCGCGGTGCTGGGGGAGATGCTGGAGCTCGGCCGGTGGACTGAGGCCCTGCACCGGGAGATCGGGCGTTATGTAGCCGAATGCGGGGTGGATGTGCTCGTGGGAATACGCGGCGCCGCACAGTGGCTGGTGGAGGCCGCCTCAGATGCCGGTATGCGGGCGGGCGCCGCGTGTTTCTTCTCCGATGCCCTCGAGGCGGGCGAGCATTTGAAGCAGGTGGCCGGGGAAGGCGACGTGATCCTGTTCAAAGGGTCCCGGGGCGTGCGGGTGGAGCGCGCGCTGGAGAGGTTTCTGGAGCGAGGCTGAATGTTCTACTGGCTATTCTATGAGACGCTGTTCCCCCTGTTCAGCCCGTTTCGTCTGTTCAGCTACATTACGTTTCGTACAGCCGTGGCCAGCTTGACGGCGCTGTTTCTGTGTGTGGTCCTCGGGCCGTGGCTGATCCGGACGCTTCGCGAGTTTCAGATTGGCCAGCACATCCGGGAAGACGGTCCCAAGTCCCACCAGAAGAAAGCGGGGACACCCACGATGGGCGGCGTGCTGATCATCGTTTCGGTGGTCGTGCCGACGTTGCTGTTCACGAACCTGCGAAACCCGCAGGTGTGGGTGGCGCTGTTCGGGTTGCTGAGTTTCGGCGCGATCGGCTTTTACGACGATTACCGCAAGGTCAAAAACAAAGCCAACCTTGGTTTGCGGGTGCGCACGAAGTTTGGGCTGCAAGTCCTAGCGGCATTCTGCATCGGGTCGCTGCTGGCGCTGATGCATTACAAGGGGTTGTACACAACGGCGATGAACTTCCCCTTTTTCAAGCAGTTCAAGCCGGAATTGCTGATCCGGTCGTTGCTGGACAGCCCGGTGACCTATCCGGCAGCGTTCACGTTTTTTTACATCTTTCTGATCCTGGTCATTGTGGGATCGGCCAACGCGGTAAACCTGACCGACGGCTTGGACGGGCTGGCGATCGGGCTGATGATCATCGCGGCCGGGGCGATGACGGTGCTCACGTACGTGAGCGGGCACGCGACCTTCGCCGAGTACCTGGACCTGTCGCGGGTGCCGGGCGCGGCCGAGCTGACGATCTTCTGCGGCGCGCTGACGGGGGCGTCGCTGGGGTTTCTGTGGTACAACGCGCATCCGGCAGAGATCTTCATGGGCGACGTGGGGTCGCTGTCGCTCGGCGGAGCGCTGGGGACGGTGGCGGTGCTAATCAAGCAGGAGATCCTGCTGATTTTCATCGGCGGGGTGTACGTGATCGAGGCGCTGTCGGTGATTCTGCAGGTGGGCAGCTACAAGCTGCGGGGCCGGCGCATTTTCAAGATGGCGCCGCTGCATCATCACTTCGAGGCGATCGGCTGGGAGGAATCCAAAATCATTGTGCGGTTCTGGATTGCCGGGCTGGTGATGGCGCTGTTTGCGCTGACGACGCTGAAGCTGAGGTGAGCGGATGGAACTGGCGGGGAGGAAAGTGCTGGTGGTCGGGCTTGGCCGGTCGGGCCTGGCGGCGGTAGAGCTCCTCTGCGAGCGCGGCGCCACGGTGGAAGCGACGGACTTGAAGCCGCTGGACGCGCTCGCGGAAGCGGCTTCAAGGCTCAAAGAGCGAAACGTTCCGTTCCGCTTGCAGGCCCCCGCCGTCTTCGAGGGAAAGGATCTGATTGTAGTCTCACCGGGGGTGCGGGCCGACCTTCCGGAATTGGAGGCGGCCCGCCGGGCCGGCATTCGGGTGATCGGGGAAGTGGAACTGGCCGGCTGGTTCCTTCAGGGCCCGGTGATCGGGATCACGGGGTCCAACGGCAAGACGACGACCACCGCGCTGGCCGGCCACATCTTGCGTGAGTGCGGGATCCCGGTTCAGGTGGGCGGCAACATCGGCTTGGCGCCCACCGCCATGGTCGCCTCGAGCCGGCCGGGACAGTGGAATGTGCTCGAGCTGTCGAGTTTTCAGCTCGAGACGATCGAGCGTTTCCGGGCGGATGTAGCGGTGGTGCTCAACATCACGCCGGACCATCTGGACCGGCACGGGAGCATGGCCGCCTATGCCGCCGCGAAGCGGCGGCTCCTGGAGACGCAGAAGCCGCCGGACCAAGCGGTGCTGAACGCCGACGACGCCTGGTGCGTGGAGTTTGCCGGCATACGCCCGGCCAAACCGGTCTGGTTCTCTTTATCCCGGCCGGTTTCGCCCGGCCTGTGGCTGGACGGCGACCGCGTGCTGTTTGACGGGGACCTGCTGATGGAGACGAGGGAGATTCCGCTGCGCGGCCGCCACAACGTGGAGAACGTGATGGCGGCGGCGGCGGCGGCGCGGCTGGCCGGGGCGGCGCCTGGATCCATTGCCGCCGCCATTCGCACGTTCCCCGGTGTCGAACACCGGCTGGAGTTTGCCGGCACTGTCAGCGGGATCGATTTCTACAACGACTCGAAGGCGACCAACGTCGACGCAACGCGGAAAGCGATCGATGCTTTCCCGGGGCGGCTGTGGGTCATTCTGGGCGGGCGGGATAAAGGCGGTGACTTCCGCGCGCTGCGAGCGCCGCTCGCCGCCAAGGCGCACGCGGCCCTGCTGGTCGGCGAGGCTGCGGGCCGGATCGCCGAGCAGCTCGGCGACGCGGTGCCGCAGCTCAGTTGCGGAACTCTGGAGAGCGCCGTGCGCGAAGCCTTTCGGCGGGCGAGGGCCGGCGACACGGTGCTGCTGGCGCCGGCTTGCGCCAGCTTCGACCAGTTCACCGACTTCGAACACCGCGGGCGGGTATTTAAGGACTTAGTGGCGCAATTGGAGGAAGAGGTTGCGGTTAAGAACTGACTGGCCGTTGTTCCTGACCGTGGTGCTGATGGTGTGCTTTGGCCTGCTGTTTGTATACAGCACCTCGTCGGTGGTGGCCGAGGAGAGCCACGGCCAGGCGAGCTACTACTTCCTGGTGCGGCAGGCTGGGGCGGCCGTTTTGGCGCTGGTTTTTTTGGTGCTGCTTGGAATGTTTGATTACCGCAGGCTGAAGTCAGCTGTCTGGGTCTTTGTCCTCCTCGGCTTCGTGGTCGCCTTGCTGATACTGGTCTACTTCGTCGATAAGGGCCACCACCGGTGGCTGGATTTGGGTCCGTTCAAGGTGCAGCCGTCGGAGCTCGCCAAGCCGGTTCTGATTGTCTTTCTCGCTTGGTTTGTAACCCATCAAGCGCAGGACATCAATAACCGCCGCACGCTGTTTCTGGCCACGGCGGCGTTGTTGATCCTGACCGGATTGGTGGCGGTGGCCGACCTCGGAACGGCGGTGGTGCTGGCGGGTGTGGCGGCGGTCGTGTTCTACATCCGCGGGCTGAAAAATCGCTACTGTCAGGTGGCGGTCGTTGCCTGGGGCCTGATCATTGCGGCGGCAATCATCGCCGTGCCGTTCCGCCTTCAGCGTTGCCTCCACATGGTCGATTCCGAGCACAAGATTCTGGACGTCATCGATCCGAGCGGGTATATCAAGGCTTATGCGCACAAAGCGATGGTCACGGACACGACGTACCAGCAGCGCCAATCCAGAGTCGCTGTGGGTTCGGGGGGACTGTTTGGAAAGGGTCCCATGCAGGGGACGCAGAAGCTGTTTTACCTGCCGGAGGCGCACACCGACTTCATCTACGCGATCATCGGCGAGGAGATGGGCCTGTTCGGCTGCGGGCTTGTCCTGGCCGGGTATCTGATCATCCTCTGGCGGGGTCTTCGCTCGCACTTGATGGCGCTGGACGAGTTCGGGCGATATGTGGCGATCGGCGTAACGGCGGCGGTGGTATTGCAGGCGTTTGTGAACATGAGCGTGGTGCTCGGTCTGGGCCCGACCAAGGGAATCCCGCTGCCGCTGATCAGCTATGGCGGGAGTTCGATGGTGAGCAGCGGTATTTCGCTCGGGCTGCTGCTGAGCGTGAGCCAGCGGGCGACATGAAGGCTCTATTCCTCATGGCGGGCGGCGGCACGGGAGGCCACGTGGTGCCGGCGATTGCGGTGGCCGAAGAGTTGCGGCGCCGCGGCCACGAGGTTCTTTTCGTGGGCACGAGGACGGGGATTGAAGCCCGGCTGGCGCCTGCCAAGGGATTCGCCATTGAATGGATCGAGATCGGCGGGCTGAAGCGAGTGGGGACGGCTCAGGTGTTCCGGACCCTGGGCCAGTTGCCGGCCAGTGTGCTTCAGGTCTTGCGTCTGATCCGGTCAAGGCAACCGGTGGGGGTGTTCAGTATGGGAGGCTACGTCGCCGGGCCGGTTGTGCTTGCCGCCTGGCTGCGCCGGCTTCCCGTGATCGTGATGGAGCCCAACGCCGTACCGGGACTGACGAATCGGAAGATGGGGCGCTTCGTAACCCGGGCGCTGCTCGGCTTCCCTGAAGCCGCACGGTTCTTTCCCCCGGGGAAAAGCGAAGTGACGGGGCTGCCTGTGCGGCGGGAGTTTTTCGACATTCCTCCGAAACGGCGGGAGGAGACGTTCACGGTGTTGATCACCGGCGGCAGCCAGGGCTCGCGGACGCTGAATGTCGCCGCCCGCCAGAGCTGGCCGCTGTTTCGGGCGGCTCCATTTCGAGTGCAACTAATTCATCAAACGGGCGTGGAGGCCTGGGCCGAGTTCGATGCTGCGTTCCGAGCCGCCGGGCTGGCCGGCGAAGTGGTTCCGTTCATCGACGACATGCCGGGGGCGTTTGCGAGGGCGGACGTGGTGGTCTGCCGCTCCGGGGCGGGCGCGGTGGCCGAACTGGCGGCGGCGGGCAAGCCGTCGATCCTGGTTCCTTTTCCGTTTGCGGCCGACGACCACCAGTTGCGCAACGCGGAAGCCTATGCCCAGGCGGGAGCGGCCCGGCTGGTACGGGACGAAGAGATGACCGGACGCCGCCTGTACGAGGAGGTGGCGGCGCTGGCCGGCGACGCTGACGCCCTGGATCGGATGGGCCGGGCCGCCCGCTCCCTGGCGCGGCCGGGGGCGGACCGGCGGGCGGCGGACTTGCTCGAGGAGCTGGCCGGGGTGGGCCACGCCGGCCCGGATGGAACCGTTGACAGGGAACGAAAAAGCCGAAACAATACGATGTGAAAATGTTTTTTAAGCCCCAGCGACTTCATTTCGTCGGCATCGGCGGCATCGGCATGAGCGGCATCGCCGAGGTGCTGCTGAATCTGGGCTACGAGGTCACGGGCTCGGACCTGCGGCTCAGTCCCATCACCGAGCGCCTGAGCCAGTTGGGGGCGAAAATCACCGAGGGGCACGACGCCGCCAACGTGGCCGGGGCCAAGGCGGTGGTGATCTCCTCGGCCGTGGGCGAGGACAACGCCGAGGTCCAGGAGGCGCGCCGACTTCAGATCCCGGTGATTCCGCGGGGCGAACTGCTGGCCGAGCTGATGCGGCTGAAGTACGGGATTGCGGTCGCCGGCAGCCACGGCAAGACGACGACGACCTCGATTCTGGCGACCGTGCTGAGCCAGGCCGGCCTGGACCCGACGGTGGTCGTCGGCGGGCGCGTGGGGACGATGGGCGGCTCCAACGCCCGGGTGGGTCGCAGCGACTTTCTGGTGGTGGAGACGGACGAAAGCGACGGGTCCTTTCTGAAGCTGGCGCCGATTCTGGCCCTTGTCACCAACATCGACCGCGAGCACCTGGACCACTACCAGAGCTTCGACAACGTCGTCGCCGCCTTCACCGAGTTTGCCAACAAGGTCCCGTTTTATGGGGCGGCGATTCTGTGTCTGGACGACGAAGCGGTCCAGCGCATGCTGCCTCAGGTGCGGCGGAGGACGATCACCTACGGCACGAGCGCGCAATCGGACCTGGTGATCGGCGACATTCACTGCGGTCCGCATTCGTCAGCCTTCCGGCTGCGATACCGGGACAAGGACCTCGGCCGGTTCCGGCTGGCGATCCCGGGGGCGCACAATGTGCTGAACGCGGCGGCGGCAGTGGCGGCGGGGCTGGAGCTGGAGGTGGGCATCGAGCAGGTCCGCGAGGCACTGGCGCAGTTTTCGGGTGTGGAGCGGCGTTTCCAGTGGCGGGGGGAAGCCGCGGGGGTAACGGTGGTTGACGACTACGGGCACCATCCGACCGAGATCCGCGCCACGCTGGCGACGGCCCGCCAGTGCGGATACCAGCGGGTGCTGGTGCTATTCCAGCCGCACCGCTACACGCGGACGCAGCTTCTGATGGACGAGTTCGGTCGCGCTTTCCACCAAGCCGATGCCGTCTTTGTCACGGACATTTACGCGGCGTCGGAGCGGCCGATCGAGGGCGTGTCATCGGAGGGGCTGGCCCGGCGGGTGCGGGAGTACGGCCACCGGGCGGTCCACTACGCCGGGTCGTTGGAAGAGGGGATCGAAGCGGTGCTGGGTGAGGCGCGGGCGGGGGATGTGATCCTGACGCTGGGCGCCGGAAACGTCTCGCAGGCCGTCGATCGGTTGCTGGAGCGATTAAAGGAGCGCGAATAGATGGCCCGGAAGAAGCCCGAGACGAGAAGGTCGCGGCTGCCATGGCGGCCGGCGGCGCGGTATTTGCTCTTCCTGCTGCCGGCGGCCGGCCTGCTGGTGGGCGGGATCGCCGCCCTTCAGGCCGTAGAAGGGTTTCTGATAGAAGACCGCCGCTTTGCGTTGCGGCCCGCGGAGGAGTGGGGTGAGGTGAGCCCGGACATCCACGTGGAGGGCGTCGTGCACGCTCGGCGCTCCGAGGTCCTGGACGTCTTCGCCGAAGACGCGGGGCGCAGCCTGTACTTATTGCCCGTGGAGGAACGCCGGCGGAAGCTGCTCGGTGTGGATTGGGTGAAGGACGCCACGGTGTCGCGGGTGTGGCCAAACCAAGTCCACGTGCGGATCCAGGAGCGGACGCCGGTGGCGTTTGTGCGTCTGGCGCCGCGGCGCGGCAGCGGGCCGGGGCGGATCGCACTGATCGATGAACAGGGGGTCCTGCTCGAGCCACCCGCGCGCACTCGCTACGACCTGCCGGTGGTGACCGGGATTTCGGAAGAGCAGGGCGAACAAGCGCGGTCCCAGCGGGTGCGGAGCATGCTGCGGCTGGTCGGCGAGCTCGGCGAACTGGCCGGCCAGGTCTCCGAGGTAGATGTCGCCCAGCCGAAAAACCTCAAGGTCGTGATGGCGGTTGAGGGGCGGGCGGTTCTGCTGTATCTGGGCCGTGAGAACTTCCGGCCGCGGGTGGAGAATTTCCTGGCCCACTGCGCCGACATCTGGCGGCGGTTGCCGACGGCGGACACATTTGATCTGCGGCTGGACGATCGAATCACGGCGGTGGGCGGAGTGAGTGGTGGGAACTGAGATGGAGATCGCCGCGGGGCTGGACGCGGGCAGCGCGTACACGCGCTGCATGATTCTGGCGCTGGAGGGCGCGACAGTGCGGTACCTCGGGCACGGGGAAGCCGCCTCGAGCGGCTGGTCGCGAGGACTGGTGGCGCATCGGCAGCGGCTGAGTGATGCGATGGTGACGGCGGTGAGCGAGGCGTCAGCGGAGGCGAAGGTGCGCCCGGAATCGGTGGTCATCGGGATCGGCGGCTCTACGGTATACGGCCACAACCACTACTGGACGCTGAACTTCGGGCATCCGCGCGCGGTGCGGATGGACGACATGCGGTTTGCGGTTGAGCGGGCGGCCGACATCAATCTGCCGCACGACCGCATGCTGCTGCACGTCTGCCCGCAGGACTTCATCGTGGATGGGCGGGCCCGCTATCAGAATCCGAAAGGGGCGACCTGCACGCGGCTGGAGGCGAACGTCCACCTGGTGACAGCGTCGACGCGGGAGACGAACATCATCGTCTCGGCGGCTCATCAGGCGCATCTGAAGGTGCAGGAAGCAGTGTTCGAGGCCTTAGCGGCGGCCTACGCGACCGTTGCTCAGGAGGACCGCAGCCGGGGCGTGGCGGTGGTTGATATCGGACTGCATTCGGCCGACATGGTGGTTTACGAGGGTGACGCGCTCGTGCATTCCTGCAGCGTTCCGGTGTGCGGCGACCTGTTCACCAAAGACGTCGCGTGGAAGTTCAAAGTCAGTTACGACGATGCCGAGGCGCTGAAGCACCAGTACGGGTGCGCCATTTCCGGGCTGACGGGCGACAACAGTCTGATTGAGTTGCCGCCGGTGGACGGGCGCGAGCCGCGCGAGGCAGGCCGGCGGGAGCTGAACGAAATTCTGGAAGCGCGTGCCGATGAGCTGTTTCTGTACGTGGCAGACGAATTGCGCCAGGCGGGGATGGAGCAGGCGCTGGTGGAGGGAATTGTGCTGACGGGCGGCGGGGCGCAACTGGCGGGCATGTGCGACATGGCTGAGCGGGCGCTGAACTGCCCGGCGCGGAAGGGGCTGGCGATCGGCATCAAGGGGTATCCCAGGGAATGTGACAATCCGGCGTGGGCGACCGTGGCGGGTCTGGCCATGTATTCGGCACGCCTGAAGTTGAGGAAGGACAACCGGCGCAAAGCGCCGGGGTTGCTGGGCCTGGTGGCCCGGTGAGGCGCCGCGCGCGATGAGGCGCGGGGAGGTAGCAGGATGATGTGGGACAACAAGGATGCGGAGAGTCTGAAGTTCGAAATCGCCGACGAGGGCTGTCAGGAGACCCAGATCAAGGTGGTCGGCGTGGGCGGCGGTGGCTCGAATGCCGCTGCGCGGATGATGAACGAAGGACTGAGCGGGGTGGAGTTCTATATTCTGAACACCGACCAGCAAGCACTGCGGGCCTCGCCGGTGGCGAACAAGGTGCCGCTCGGGCGGAAGATCACGAACGGGTTGGGCGCGGGCTCGGATCCGGCGATCGGGCGCAAGGCGGCACTGGAAGAGACCGAGCGGATCATCGAGATTTTGGAAGGGGGGGAGATGGTCTTTGTCACGGCCGGCCTGGGCGGGGGCACCGGCACCGGCGCGGCGCCCGTGATCGCCGCGCTGGCCAAGGAGCTCGGTGCGCTCACGGTGGCGGTGGTGACCAAGCCGTTCTCCTTTGAAGGTCCGCTACGGACGAAGATGGCCGAGCGGGGGCTGGCCGAACTGGCGGCGACGGTGGATACGGTGATCTCCATCCCGAATGACAAGCTGCTGGAGATCCTGCCTCGCGGCACGAGCTTCGTGGAAGCGTTTCGCACGGCCGACGATGTCCTCCGCCAGGCCGTTCAGGGCATCAGCGACATTATCACTACGCCGGGCGTCATCAACCGAGATTTCTCCGACGTGCGCGCCATCATGCTGGGCATGGGCTACGCGATGATGGGCACGGCCTCGGCCAAGGGGGAGAAGGCGGCGGTCGAGGCCGCCCGGCTGGCCATCAGTTGTCCGCTGCTGGAGGATGGCGGCATAAAGGGCGCTCGGGGGGTCCTGATCAATATCACGGCGGCAAGCACGCTCGGCATCCACGACGTCCACGAGGCCTGCACGCTGATCCGCGAGGCCACCGAGAACGAGGAGGTGCATCTGAGCTTCGGTGTCGTGCTGAACGAGAGCCTGGGCGAGGAGGTGAAAGTCACCGTGATCGCGACCGGCTTCCAGCGGGAGAGCCTGCCGGAGATCGACCGGCGGCCGGCCGCCAGCTTTCTGGATGAGCACTCGCCGTTCTCGCTTGAGGCGCCCGTCTACGACCGGGGTCCGACGGCGGCAGTTCCGGAGCCGATGAAGCTGGGCTATCCGGAAGCGGAGCCCGCCCGGGTGTCCTCGGAGGAGGGCGAGGAGTTGGAGGATCTGGAAGTGCCGGCCATTCTCCGCAAGGAGCGGGGCATGCTCGGGGCATTCCGGCGCAGCGAGAGCGAGCGGTGAGTGGGGGCGACGCAAGCTAACGCTTGCGTCCGGGAGCGGATGGCTCAGCGGCGGTGACGGGGGTGGCGGCTGCGCCGCCGGCGTCGGATTGGCTGCATCAAGTGGGGGAGGAGGGCGGCGGTGTTGGGCAGGCGCGCTAGTCGAGGCGACCGAAGATGCGCTCGTTCAGTTCGGCGATGATGTCTAGCGAGTTGAGCCCGTACTTGCGCGAGACTTGCTCGATGGAGCAGTCGTCGCACGGCCCTCGAAATCCGTGTTTTTCAAACACGGGCAGGGACTCCGGATGTCTGAGCTTGACATCGCGGACCATCATGTCGGGCCGGATCATTTCATCGAATCGCACGGGCACTTCCTGGTTGTTGAATCTCCTCAATTCTATCGGACCGGACGGCGGCGAGTGGGAGGGGCTTGACTGGGGCGGCACGGGGAGCCAGAATTGAGAAACAGTGGCGTTCGCCCAACGACGAGGGAGGAGACGCCGATGTCCGACCTGAGAGAGCAAAACAAGGTGCTGGTACGGCGGTGGATCGCCGAATGCAATCGGAGGAATTTCGGCGCCATGGAGGAGCTGTTTGCGCCCGATTATGTGTT
>FWPU01002461.1_pt1 | contig 51074 bp, 69 predicted proteins | sample 2228361 | NCBI WGS metagenome assembly FWPU01 (sample SAMEA103939777, study PRJEB20133) | metagenome | reverse complement strand
CGTTATTAGGCCTCACCCGACAAACGTTGTCTATCTCGTGGAGGTCGAGAGCGGCCTCTACGGAGAGGCCGCAATCACCTCTATTGAGGGGGGTGATATTGCGCTGTGCGGAAAGGTGGTCACCCGACCCCGCCAGATTGCCTGGGCGTTGGTGAACTCCGCCCAGGACAGGATACTCGTCTCCGCCCATATAACCGGGCGGAGAGTGACAAAAGAAGATGTCGTTTTTGCCCTTACCCGCGATGGGCGGGTGAGGGAGGAGGAAGAGGTGACGGATGAGGAGGAGCTGCTCTTGCTGAGGTAGCTCCACACCCCCCCACATATCCGCTAGGGGGGCGGCCAATCTCATAGGCCCATGCCCCCCTAGCGGAGGTACACCCCACACGCATGACGTACTACGTGGTTTTTTTTTTTTATCTTGCGCATGCGGCGGCGGTGGCCACATATGCTGACTCTTATTTGCAATAAGCGCCCGCGCGTTTATTGCCGCCGCCGCCGCCGCCGCCGCCGCTAGTTATGTTAGGAATACGTAGCGTGGGCCATTCGGCCCGCTACGGGAGGAGGAAAAGAAAAATGGATAATACGGAAGCCGAAGTGCTTGCGGAGTTGGCCGTTGCGGAGTATATACTCCGCAACGTGAGTGAGGCAGTGGCGGCGGCCATGTTTTGTGGCTGCCGTCACTGTAAGGCCACCGCCCGCAGCTGGGTAGAGTGGTGGGCGGGGGATGATAGCACCCCGGCCTCTGCTAAAACCGCAGAGGCGGGGCTAGAATAGGAGGGATATAGATGAAGACCCATGTGATCCAAACACGCACACCGCACAGTAATCACGGTGCGGTGTGGGATGAGTGGGAGGTTGATTCCCTCCCACTCCCTGATGATCTCGTGGCCAAGCTCCGCAAGATTTGGCCCGAGCAGGTGTTCATCGCCGCCGGGCACGACCGTGACGAGTTGTGTCCGGTGTGCGACGAGGTGATTTACTATCTTACTACAGAAGAGGAGGAACAATGAGGGGAGACATAGTCCTGGAACTCCGTAGGGCGGGGGAGTCGCTCTCCCACTCCACGGATGTCCGCCTGGAGGCGAATGGTCTCCGGGCTGACGTAAGCGGTAGGTGCAGCCCGTACGCCACCCATGTGCGGGTGGAGTACGGGGCAAGCGACATGCGTGTACCCGGCTGTTGGGTTGCTGGCAATAGCCGGTACACGCTGATGCTATCATTCGGGGAGGAGCCAGAGTCCCTCCCCGGGCTATCTCCTGACGGTATTTACCGTCAGGAGTGGGCTGGTGGCGTTGTGCCCACGGCATTCTTTTCCGGACTCATTGAAGAGTTTGGAAAGTGGTTGGGCGTGAAACGCCCGACCACTCTGGGGAGGATGCTGTGGGCCTATATAGCCCGACGGGTCGTCGGGGGGTGGTATATGCTCCCCGACGACAGCGGTGACGTGCGCCCCGTCATCCCCGTGTTTGAGCTCGCCCGCACACCCTGCACGTGCGAGCCACTGGCTGTGCAGGGGAGCCTGCGGGTTTACAGCCCGCAGGAGTGGATGCTGGGGTATGGTGTCGAGTACATTGGCACCCAGGGTGCGATTATTCTTAATCACACCCTGGCCCCTGAGGAGGACGATGACCCCCCGCCTGCCCCCCATGTGCCGATTGGCACGTGGGAAGGGGACTTTGTATGGGCAGTTCATCGCCACTGCCGTCCACTGATAATTGCGTCGGGGGATCACCCTGACGCCAGGGTGGAGCTGCCGGCAGGAGACTATTGCCTCATGCACCGTATCCCCCGCCCACGCGGGGATATAGACTAGCCCCATCTCCTTCGTGATCGGGGAAGCGGGGGCCGCGCATCCGCACAACAACACGCGGGGTGATATTCCCCCCCGCCATGTGCCGGCGGTGGAGGAGAATAATACAGGAGGGAAGAAAATGGAAAAATTGATTGTAAGCAGACACCAGGCTGCTATTGAGTTCATTGCCCGCGAGCTAGCGGGCAATAACTCATACAGCATTTTCCCCGGGTATGTTGAGATACATACCCAGGGGGGGGTGGAGACCATCCCCGTCATCAGCGGGGATGCTACCGCCGATGATGTCAGGGGCAAGCTGGTTTATGGCAACTTGCCCCTGGGCCTGGCCTCCGAGGCGCACGCGGTGGTGGCCATTGAGTTTTCAGGGCCCCCGCCGCGGGGGCGGGAGTACAGCCTCCAGGACATGGAGGCTGCGGGGGCTCATCTGGCGGAGTACGTAGTGCTCCGTCCAGAAAAGCTTATGGCGCTGCTCAACGGTGCCATAAGCCTAGGGTGGTGCGGTGACCCCGACCTGGTGTAGCTGCCTGGTCGGGGAGGAGCTATGGGCAGACGGGCACATCGTCGGCCCACAGCTCCTTTTTGCATATGACAATACAGAAAGGAGAAAAAATGATAGGAATTAGGCTAATAGCGGTGGAGCGGGATTTTTCCCTCCGCTCGCCGCTGATGGACACTGCATGGGAAAACGCGGAGGCACATGCCTCTTGCGTCTTCGGTATGACACCTGACATGTCCCCATACGAGAAGGCCCTCCACATGGAGGCGTGCGTGTGCGGGATCCGCATTGCACGCAGGTGGAGGGATGCGGCGAGGTACATGCAATACAGCAACCGCAAAACGCGGTATTACATTAGTGACCTCGTCGTGCTCGTGTCATCCCCACAGGGGACAGTGATGGATGACGTGCTATCCGAGCACGTCAGGCGGGTCTCCCATGCCCGCATTGAGGCTATAGTTAGCTTCAGTGGCAACGACCCCCAGTTCTATTCCGCGCTCGCTGGTGAGGTCTCCGCACGTTACAATTTACCCATTATTGATCTTGTGTCCGCAGTCTCTCTGATAGAGAGTCAAGACTGGGGCGGCAATCCCCAGCCATGGGGCACATGGCCCGAGATGGGCCAGCCGCTGGTGCCACCGAAGCTTCGCCATCCCCGTGTGAGATTTTATCTCGTTTCACGCCCGCTGTATTTCCGCTCCTACCTCCATGATGACCGAGAGCTAGCCACAGATTGGTGGCATATCGGAGTCACTTGGGAGGGACGGGAAAATAACATCCTCTTCCTGTGCGCAGGTGGGGTTGACCTGGCCATCGTCGGGGGATGGCCTCAGGAGAGGCCCGATGTCATTGAGCTCATATCGGAGTTCAGCAACAAGTCGGGCCTACCCCTAGTTGATTACCGTACAGCCCAAGCGGCTGTAGGATTTGACACATTAAATTACGGAAGGAGGTAAAAGTGACCATGAACACGTACAAGGAATATGCCGCCAGAGCGCGGCAGCGTCTGGACAGGGTGGCTATGGAGCTGGCCCGTGCCGAGGCGGCTTTCTGGCCCGAGGAAATCCCTGACGATCATCCTCTATCTCGCCGTCTATTCCGCGAGATGGCCAGGTGGAGGGGGATGAAAAACCCCGAACGGTTAGATGTTGCGAGTTGCGGGCGGAATATACTGAAAGGAGGTGATGCCGACATCTGAGTCAACTCCCCCGCGCTGGCTCGTCACCACGCGCGGGGGAAAAACCTGTAAAAGAAGGAGGAAGGGATATGACAGATAACGACATTAAACAGAAAATCGTTGATCTCCTAACCGATGAGCTCGGCCCAGAGCTATCCATAATTGCGGCCGAGCTGATGGAGAAGGAGCTGCAGCGCCGCGATAGGATCGCGGCTAAGGCCGCCGCGGACAAGATAAAGTGTGCTGGAAACCACCTAGTGCAGGCCTGCCTCAACGCGGTTGCTCTGGAGCTGGCGCATATCCCCGATTATTTCCCACCGAACTTCTCGGGGACAATCACAGTGGTTGTCTCTGAGGGAGGCAACATCAGGGGCAGCTTCCGTAGCGGCTATGTTAGCCGCACAAGCGTGAACGGTACAAATCAGCCCCCCAAGAAGCCGGTTGTCTACCATGGCATCGTGTTCCCCGACATAGATGCCCTGGCCAAGCACCTCGGCCTTGTCCCCATTCCAGCCAAGGCACAGGGCAAGGCCCGCTGGGACGGCGGCCTCACTGAGATACAGAGAGGCGGATATATGTTCCCGGACGGTAAGCGCTCACGCCTTGTCCGGGGACGCGATTTCCATCTCCTCGCGGACATCCCTGAAGAAAAGCGGGACACCCTCGTCCTGCCAGACGGTAGCCCATTCGGGGACAAAGGATAGGTGCCAATCGGGCTTCCCGCCACGTTAGCATGGCGGAAAGCCCGAAGGAGCGCTCCGCCATGACTGACCAATTTTCCCATCTCAGCGGATCACAACGCCGCCACATTCACAATTCCTTGCGCAGTGCCCTAGCTGGTATGCACCGCGTCTTCGCCGCCGTCTACGAGCTGGAGCGCCTGTGCGGAGAAGTGCCAGGTATTGTGGAATACATTGAGGAACTGGCACAGGCCGTCCGCCCAGAACATGTCAATCAGGGCACGGTGACGGCCTTACTAAAATACATCTCACAATACCACAAGGAGGATGACAATGAGAGCTAAAACGTTTGCCTACTACGAGGAGGAGTACAACCGCCGCACTGAGGCCGAGGAACGGGCACGCCAGGAGAAACTTGAGGAACACAAACTCAACCTGAGCAGGGCCTATGACCAGGCGCGTGAGCTTATCTCCCTCTACCTGCAAGAGGAGCGGGGCCTGTCACGCACCGAGATCAACGAGGCCCTCAGTATTGAGCGGGATGAAAACGCATCCCTCCCCCTGGAGCGGGTGCGCGCGTTCATCTCCTTGCCAGGACATACCCCCCTCTGGCGCACGTACCGCCTGGGTGAGCACGGAGTTGAGAGTGTCTCCCCCTGGAGCTGCAACACGCCATTCGGCAAGCAGCACAAAACAGATGACCTGGGCGAGGCGCTGGCCGTAAGCCGCCAAAACTACCTGGCCCAGGCAGAGCAGAGCTCCGCCGTTGACCCAGGGGAGCTGGAACACGTGGACACCGAATGGGTGGCCTACCTCACCCTCCCCGCTGGTGAAGTGCTCATCTGGTATGTGCTCTATTCAGAGATGGCATTCATCCCAGGGACGGAGGTGCGCCGGGGATATATGGTCATCCCCAAGCCGATGGTCAAGCCCGTCACTACACGTGACGGGAAGGTCATCCACGTCGGGCCATATCCCAAGCTGCTCGTCCTCCCAGAAAGTGAGCTGGTCTGGGAGCGGATTGCCCCGACCACAATATACTGCAGGGACGAGTTATAAACTAGCTCAACACATCACGGCGGAGGCGCCCGGGGCAGGGGAATACCCCCAGGGGCGTCCTGGACGCCCCCGCCACAAAGGAGGTCACTATGCCAGGTGCCAGCATATCAAGTATATATCGCACAACCGATGACCAAATTGTCTTGGCCGATCTGCGGAATAAACTGGCCGCACTCGGTGTGCCCACAGATAACCTGACGGTGAGCTTCATCTATAGGTTTTGTATAAGATTTGTCAACTCCCACATGGATCACGACGGTCGGTTCATCTGCCCCAACTGCTCGCAAGATAGGAGCGATGCCCCGTGATGTCCGTGATGTCCCCGAAAGAGGATAAATACCCTCTGCCGGATAGCTTGCGCCCGCCAGAGTGGGACGACTTCCTGGGCCACACCGACCAACGCGATGCGCTGCGGGACGCCCTGGACGCCGCCAGGCGCGAGGGTCGTCTGCCGCCGCACGCTTTGCTCTGGGGCCTGCCTGGCACGGGGAAAACCTCCCTGGCCCGCCTGGTGCTGAACGGCGTGGGGAAAGGGCAGGTGATCTTCTGTGCCCGTCTGAATGACTATCAGCTAGTGGCTGCCCTGCGGGAGACACACTCCGGTGTCCTGGTGCTGGATGAGCTGCATATGCTGCCCAAAGCGGCGCAGCACATCTTGCTCCCCGTGCTGGAGCACGGGGAATTGCACTGGGGAGGGGAGAGACGCCAACTCTACGTGTGTGTCCTGGGATGCACCACCGAACGCCATCGTGTGCTACCCACGCTGCGCGACCGCTTCCTGATAGACCTGTACTTCGGTCCCTACTCCACCGAGGAGATCGCCGCCATATTGGAGCGCACAGCGCGGAGGATCGCCATCACGCTCTCCCCGACTGTAGCGCAAGCCTTGGCCTCGCATTCCCGAGGCATACCCCGCTTGGCCCTGCGGCTCTTGCTGCGGGCACGCGACCGGGCGGCGGGAGAGGCCCTCTCCCCAGCCGCTATTGAGCAGGCCCTGCATGACCTGGGCTACACCGATGGGCTATTGCGCGAGGAAGTGCGCTACCTCCTCGCGTTGGCACGCTCACAGGGACGGGCAAGCTATGAGACATTGCGCCTGACCCTGGGTCTGAGCCGGGATGAGCTCTCTGGAATAGAGAGCTACCTGCTGAACGCCGGCCTGATCTTCATATCCCCCTCAGGGAGGACGCTCACCCTGAGCGGCTGGGAAAAGGCCGGTGAGCTAATAGCTACGAAAGGAGGAAAATGACATGGACAGCACGAACCCACCCACCCCAACGTCAACCCGCAAGACAGGCAATGCGCCCACGCTGAAGCAAGCGGTGGAGGCCCTGGCGGGGGTGTGCGACGGCGCCGTGCGCCGTGACCACCACGGGTTCAACGCCTACGATGCCCGCATCGGCCACGCCCTGGCGCTTCTGCCAGAGGATGAGTGGGCCCCAGGCCATCGCCTGCTGGCTTACCGCCTGCTGGAGAAGTACCGCGCCCAACTCGCCGCTATGGGCATAGACTACGACCAGATCACACCCCCACCACAACGCTGTATCAGCGTGCATGTTGACCCCATATACGGGACTCAGCTCCTGGTCACGTTTGAGTATGACCCCGAACTGTATCAGGCCGTGCGTGCCCTCCCGCGCCGCTTCTGGCGCGGGAACATGGGATCATGGGCCATCCCCCTCAGCGGCCCAGGAGTCGCCGAGAGCCTGGCCGAACTGCGCAAGATCGCGGTGAAGTACCACTTTGAGATCGCCGAGGGAGTCAGGGAGGCCGTGCACTCCGCCCTGGCTAATCAAACTGTGCCTGAAAGGAGGTAATACTATGGACGAATACCGTAACACCACACCGAAGAAAGCCGATAGACCCAAGCTGTGGGTCATGATAGAGCAAGAAGGCGAGATAGTAGCCTGGCTTGGTGCGCAGCGTGACGGGGGAAAAGTAGAATATGACTACGATTCCGAACCCCTGTTCACAGCGGAGGCAGACTCTATTATCCTGGCCGAACTAGGCCCGTTTGAAACCTACGATCAGGCCTGGGACGCCGCCTACGCTTTCTTCACCCGCGCACACAACCCAAATAAGGAGGGATAGCTATGGACGATGTACAGCAGGAATATACCCTTTTCCTCCGCCTGGTGAGTCGGTCAGACCCAGTGCGCTGGCTGATCACCGAGGTGGAATTCCCCACCAGGATACCCGCTCACCTCATGCGGGCTGTGGATTACCTGGCCACATCCACCTGGCGCCCGTCACCCTGGGCCGAAGGGCCATGCCATGACGGGTTCTCCCTGTCACGGCAGAACGACAAGGTAGTCTGTAGGGTGTTCCTCGCCCCCGCTTACACATATGAGGTCTCCAGCCCACTGTCCTCCTTGGTGGAGCGGATAGCTAAGCTAGAAGACCACCTGTCTCAGACAGCCCATAAGGTGTCTGACGACAGGTACTACATTCATCTGCTCATGCAAACGGACGAGGAGGAGGGATGACAAACAAGATAGCCGCTCTGCTCAAACTGGTCAGGCAAGTTGACCGCTATGAGTATAGCCAGATGTTCCTGGTGGCCAGATACCCAGGCGGAGTGGAGGCCCTGCAGCGTGACCTGGAGTGTGACCTATTGTCCGCATGCAGGGTAGCCCTGTGCTGCCCCCCAGGGGGATTGCAATCACCGCAAGACTGGGCCTTGCAAGTGGCTAGGTTCACCAGACTCCCCCTAGACAAGCTGCTCAAGGTGGCCGAGGTAGCCTCACTGCCGAGGTGCGCGCGCTGCGGCGGCCAGCTTATGTTTACCGGCAAGCCAGGTAGGGCCTTTTGCCCCGCCTGCCTTGCGCCGAGCACACTACATGAGGAGAAAGGAGAACGTTATGAAAGCTAGATTCACATACATAATCTCAGAGGGGAATGCCGGCCTGCGCATTCCTGGCGCGAGGTATCTTGCGCTGGAGTGCGAGGCACACGGCATCGTGTTCCGTGACATCTTGCGCCAGGTCGAGGAGTGGGGAAAGTACTCCGAGCCTGGAGATTCCGCCCCCAGGCCGGTTCCGTCATGGGCACGGCCAGACCTTGAGGAGAGCACCGACCACGATGTGGTGGTGGCCCAGGCCTATGAGCGCCTGGCCGATGTGGTCGGCGCCTGGGTGACGGCGCACGGTGTCATCATCCTCCCCAAGGTATACCCCTCCCTTAGGGGGATGGTCCGCTACATCTACCTGTTCCACCCCAACTCACCCGATAAGCGTTCGGGGTGGGAGAAGCGCCAGTGGGCGATCTACTACCTCAAGCCCCTGCGGCCAGATGACATGCGTGAATTCGCGCAGGAGCTTGATAAGCACCACGACGATATTTCCGTCGTCGTGGGGGAGATTTACGTATAGCCATGTAACTGCCCCCACACTCCCCGCGTCGGCCTGCAACTACAGGCCGATGCGGGGAGTCCCCCCCGAGTCATCCTCTCTCGGGCTTCACACCTATACCCCGTTCATAAGCCAAGCGAGCCACCAACCTGCGGTTTGACTCAGCATGGTCGTAGGCCCCAGGGGTGACCCGCGAGGTTGTGTTGGACAAGTGCCTTATCCCCATAGTCACAACCTGTAGTGGTATCCCTAGCTCGTGTGCCCGCAGGGCCACATATACATCGTCAGCGTAGTTTCCCGGCAAAAAGTCAGGCCATCCCCCTATATTTTCCCAAACCCCCCGCGCCCCAGCTAGGCACCATCCCTCCAGATAGGGGAAAGCCACATCAGCGTAGTCAAAAATCATTGCCGCCGCGCCGTAGAGCGCGGCATCGTCGGCGCACTTCTCCAGCGGTTTATACCATCCCGGCCCAGCCACGATGTCATTGTTCAGGAACAAGAGCACATCTCCCTTAGCCCACTTCATCCCTATATTGTTGGCCCGTGAGAAGGTGAAGTTGCGTGCGTTGCGCAGATACGTGCCACCCAACCTCTCCGCCATACGAGCTAGTTGATAGCCGCAGGAGGGTGAGGAAGCATTGTCCACAATGACCACGTCCAGGCCGCGCACGGCCCGCTCGTACTCGTCAATCAGCTGCGGTTGATTGTGCCATGGGGTAATCACCGAGATCATCACGCTCTCCTGTCGCTGCCGATACGGTAGAGCACGAAGCGCCACACTGCGATGGCCTCGTCCTTCCCGTAGGTGGGCACAAGCGTGCGGCGCATCCCATCCCAAGGATCGTGGATGATAATGCTCTCATCCTCTATGCCCACGCCAAGCACAAAGTGCTGATCTAGGGGGAGAGTGCGCGTGTTGATGTCCACCTCAATAATGGCTGGGCCTCCCACCGCCAGATGAGAGCGCAGGCGCTCCAGCTCCTGAGAAGGCACGGGGTCACTCCAGCGTGGGGACAAATGCAAGGCCGCGACATAGGGGAACGCCCGGCGCAAGGAGAAACTATTCAGACAGGCCATGCAGGTGGGATAGCCTATCAAGCCCGCCTGCGTTAATCGCCTGTTGGCCTCTATAGGCGTAACTCCTACCATCATAGCAATGCTGGTGACCAAACAGCCATAGCGCCCCATAGTACTGCGCGAATGGCCAATGAACATATTTCTCCACCGCGGGTCGCGTTGGCTGTATAAATGATAGGCAATCATCCCATCCTCCGTTAATCTCGTTGAAACGGCTGACAGCTAGCTGTTGGCGCGGTCATATTCCCATATGGCTAAGTCTACCTCTTGGACAGGCCAGCTCAGCTCGTCCGCGAGGCGCCTTATCTCCCTAAGGTATCTTATGTAATCCGTAGTGGAGAACGCGGCCTTATTCTCACGGAATAGCTGCCTCCAGGTGCGGAAGTCGATCACGGCGTATTTTTCCGGGAACATAAGTGCCAGGAACGCGGATGCTACCGGGACCGCCACTCCGCGCAAAGAACAAAGCAAGTTAAGCCTTAGCTCGGTTTCATATTCTTCATCGGGGTGGGTCACAGAGAACGCGGCCTGCGTCACCACGCGGATCACTTCCGGTGTGTTCTCCGCGAGTTTCTGGCGCAAGCGCGCATAGTAGCTGCGCAGTTTCCAGCGCAAGACAGCGTCAAATTCGTCAGGGGTCAAGTACAGAGGGCAGCGTTCACGGCGCAGATGCGCCATTCGGGCTTTCAACCCTTTAGTGACGTCGTAGCCGCTACTAGATGTTCTATAAGGGATAAGCTGGCTGGCCGTGACCATCAACCCCACTCCAGATAGTTGCTCATGACGTAACCCCAGGCCGGGCCTGAGCTGGAGGGACGCAGCCACACGCCAGCAGCCTCCACCTCCGTCAGTGGCAGCCTGGCCCAGCTATCGTTTACACGCTCCACAGGCGACAGCCATACCCCATCCTCCGGCAACACACCCAGGATAGGTTGGTTCGTCCCAGCCCCGGCGCGCACACGCAGCCCGGCGCCTCCTGTGCCCACCACACGGGCTCTCGTCGCCTGTGGCGGTGGCTGCGGCGGTGGAGAAGACCACTCTTCCCAATGGCCAGCAAACCAGGAGAGCATCTCCGGCGAATCCGCGTGCTCGTATAGCCGCCACTGCTCCGTGCCCCAGAAAGTATATATGCAAGCGATCTCCACACCGAAGTCACGGCAGCGCTGAGCGTAGCGAGAGTATCCCTGTTGCACTTCCCCTACGCTCATCACCCCCCGATTGACGAGGTCGCGCCAGGCCCCGGAGGGAATAGGCGTGTTGCACCTATCGTATCCAGCCTCAGTGTGTATCCAGCGCACACAGCGCACACCCAGGGACTCCAGCCTGGGAGTGAAGGTGAGCACATCGCGGAAAGCCAGCCACTCCTGGTCATACAGGATAAATGATGGCCCATAGCCGTGATAGCCCACGTACCCATCCCGATCAAGGCAGTAGGTGATGAGCGAGGCAAACCTGTCTATTTCCTCAGGTTCCGGATTGCCCACAGCTAGGTTAAAGATGCAAGGCTTCACACCGCGCTCGGCGCAGGCGTCAATGAAGCCCCAAGTCCAAGCTTTGGCCCGGTATTGGGCCTCTATGTCGCCGCCGGGGACATACTCGTTAAGTCCCTCCAGTATATCCACGCCCCCCAGATCGCCCTGCTCGTCCACAAAGCGCCGTCCACCTCTCGCTCCCTCTCTGAGATAGGCCTCTTGGTCTTGAACCCAGCGGCGCTTGATAGTGATGATCGCGGGGTCAATGGACTTGACGTCGCGGCAGGCTCCAGACGAGAACGTTTTCACCGCCTTAGGACGAACGGACAGCGAGGCTAACCAATCCAGGCCACTGCCTTGCTCAATGTGAGGACACAATGGGCTTGTACTTATCCTTGTCATCGCTCACCTCCCTATGTCTCCTGTCATCACGTGAATTCCAATAGCACTATAGTACTACTCAGAATAAAACAATGGATACTTGTCTCTCATCCTATCCATTGACATGGCACAATATTCATATGACAGATCAAAGCATGCAAATCTTCTGCCCATCGCGGCAGCCACTAAGGCAACCGTTCCACTTCCACAGAAGGGATCAAGTACCATAGATGGTACAACATCACTGTTGCATTCACACGTGGGAGTCCATCCAACAGTCCTGACTATGTCCTGATAGCCCCCGGGTGGTGTAAATCCATCCATTCTTCCAGTCCTTTCCCTATGCGCCCTTCTGCGGAGCTCACCGCTGCGGTTATATGGCTTCTCGCGTGACAGCATCCTGCGCCATGGCGCCCCACATCGGCTGCACACCCCCCTTGCAGATGTGCCAGCTGAGAGGCACAATTCAACCAGTTTCCTGGGGAACACAGCAAAATGCTGCCGGGGATAGATTTCTGTGGGTATTGACCACACGGTGCGCCTGTTGCGTCCTTGCTCATTGGGCCGCAAACTAGCGCCTGGGCGTAAGGCGCTGGTTTTGCCGACTGCGAGCAAATTGTCACGGTAGTATCGTCCTTTCCTTGTGTCAGAATTTTGCTTATCGCCGCCCCAACGATTAATTGGGCCATCGCATGGCTCCAACACAGCTATGTGATCGTAAAAATAGCGTGGTAGTTTTGCCAACAAAAACACGTACTCATGAGACTTTGTGGGCCTATCCGCTATGCTGGACGGCATGGCGTTAGGCTTATACCAAACTATGTCACTCCTCAGATACCAACCATCCTCTTGAAGCGCAAACGCCACACGCCAAGGAACGCCAGCTAGGTCCTTATTTTTCAGCTTGATATTCGCACTCCCGTACTTACCTGTATTAATGTATCTGTCCCCGATAACCAGCCATACTGTACCCGTAGGATGCAGTACACGGCGTATTTCTCTAAACACATATACCATGTGTTTCACATATTCTTCTATATATTCCTCTAGGCCTAAAGCAGACACGCTCCCATCCTGCCACTGGAATGCCTGATTCCCGGAATATACCCGTAAGTTCCAATACGGGGGAGATGTTACCACACAGTGCACACTATCATTGGCAAGTGGCAATTGCAAAGCATTTGCTTGTCCTATCACTCCTGCGGCTGACACAATTGTATTTCTGTTATTTTCCACTCCTGTGCTCCTTACCGGAAGCCGATAGTACCACTCAGGCTTGGCGTAATTCAGGTCAACAGACTGACCACAAAAGACCACCGTGTCACTTAGGTACGATTCCAAAACTTGTCCCAAGGATTATTAGGTGGCGGCCAACCCAGGCGACCTATGGGCCCCTGGGGGGCATTGTCCCTGGGGGGACTCATGTCCACTATTTCCTTGTGGCATTCCCCGCAATACCCCCCATGCCAGGGATCGCATACATCGCCGCAGCGTTTACATCTCCGCACCGGCCTGAGCACGATGGTCATGGTCCTTCCTCCCCGTCCTCACCGTTATGGGATGCACCTCGCGTACAGAGCAGTCCTCCCTAGGCCACCCCGCCTTGCGACAGGCCTCCTCAGGGCTACTGGCCTGCACCCAAGCCCAGCCCTGACCATAGCGGTTTATCACACGATATATCCTAAGTCCGGTCGTTTCCATCGCTGCCATCAACACTTTTTGTAAACAGGCGGTATGCAGGCACAAGACGCATGTATCCATCTACCGCCTGGCGGTAAACTCTCACGCTTTCCAGCAGCCCCTGGCGCTTCAGTATGCGCAAATGATCCAGCACGCGCCGCCGCGACCATCCCAGTTTGTCGGCGATCTCCTCGCAGGTCATTCCGGCACTATGTGTGTGCTGGGCTACCTCCAGGAGGGCCTGCAATAGCTCGCTCTCACTCAGGTTGCCATCGTGGAGCGGGCTGCGGACAATATCGTCTGGGGATGACCTCATACCGCCCTCCTTGACAAAGAGTGATCACACCCCCGATGTCGGGGAGGTGATTGGGAAAGTAGCGCTGGGCATACTCGTTCTTCACCCCCCAGCAGGGCAGGTGGATCACCTGGACGCGGTGGTTATCGCCCGTGTTAGCATAGACATGGCGATCGCCGCGGAAGGCCAGGTGAGGTGGCTCCCTCCCCTGCCTCAGGGCCTTCAACTCTATCTCCACCGCCGTGCGATGAGCCAGGTTGGCCACGGTCCAGGGCAGCCGTCCCAGGCTGCCGTGGTGTTGAAAATTCAGGATGACTCCCTGTGTCTCCATCTCCAGCTCCCAGAAGCTCCACTGCCCCGTCCCCCTATCGCGGGCTATCTTCCCCGGATAGACCCGCGCCAGGGCTTCCGCCAAGATTTCGCTGCGCCAACTCAGCTGGCCATCGTGGGCCGATGTGCCTTTGACAAAAAATGTCATATCGGCCATTTGCACTAGCCCCTCCACGATCTCGTAGGCCTGCTTGAATTGGTCGCTCTCCACAAGGGAAGTCACCTGGACGCTGCGATGGTGATAGCCCTCCCATATGTCACCCACGAGTTCCACATACAGGTCAAAGCCTGTGTCCCGCTTGAGTCTCCACACCTCGCGCCAGAAGTCCAGCCAGCATGACCACAGCCAACACTGTGCCCTAGCAGGCAACACTGCCCCCCCATCGGCCAAGGTCAGGCGCTGGCGCCCCAAGGCGATCGTGGCCCCTATGTGCATATCCGCTACGCTGGCGTGTATTGTCCCCCCTCGTCCCGCTGAGAACATCCCCGCTTGTCCCACAGTCCCCTCCCCGTCCCGTTACCAGTATATTAATCTCAGCCAGCTCCAGGCCCCCAGCACGCTTTCCACCAACCGCAGGGCCATCACGCCGCGCCAAAATGGGGAACGTTGTGCCAGGAAGAGGACTATCACCATCTGGGCCAGAGCCAGAGCCCCCAGCCCTGGCTTGCCCCAACGCTTGATGATCTCCAGCGAAACCCAGAATATCTCCCGGATGGGTTCGTCCCAGCCAGGGGGGACCAACCCGTCCATGGCGATCACCAAGCACACATCCGCCACACTAGCGACGACGTAAGCGCGCTCCACCCAGACCCAAAAGCCATCCCCCCAAGATGGAGGTGGGAAGGGCCTGGGCCAGTATCCCCACCGCCACACATGCGCTTACTCCTTTCCACCAAGCAAATAGTCCGTGATGAAGTCGTGCACAGCGGTAGCCCCCCTCCCCAGGAGCAACCCGGTGATCACCACTCCCACCTCCGTGGGGGGGACATCCGGGATCAAGGTGAACAGGTCAAGCCAGTAGCGCACGGCCACAAGCACCCCCACCAGAGCCGCTGTGCTCTTCATGAGGGGTGTTTTCAAGTGCTGATAGGTAGGGGGGAGGAAGTCCAACCACATCCCCAACAGGAACTCGGCCAGGGCCTCAATGGCAGCGGCCAGGGCCACTGCCAGGAGGGCCACCCACACCGCGCTGGCCAGCTTGTACGCGAGCTCGGTTTCCATCGTCATCCTCCTAGCAGCGCTCCAACCTGGCCTCACAGCCGGGCAGGGGACAGAGAGGCCAGGCGGAGCGCTGCTCAGTCACGGCGGCGCCTCTCCTGGGAGGCAGCGGGGCAAGACGCCAGCGGTGATAACCACGAGGCTGAACGTACCAACGCTGAGAGGGGCAACAGGGGCAGACATACGGGCCAGGGGAGTAAGCCCATAGGGCTAGGAGGTCCAGGGTGGATTGCCACAGATGTCTCAGCGCAGCCATGTGGTCAGCACGCTCAAGCCGCCGCTGAGCAACCAGGCCAGGAGCGCCATAGCTAAGGCGGCCGCCAGCACACGAGTAACATAGTCGGCGAGCATCTGATGCCGGGCGTGTTGGTTCAGATGCTCCCGCAAGCGGACGTGATCGTCGCGCTGTACCAGGAGTAAAGCCCTCCCCCACTTTGGGGTGCGTGGGTCCTTCAGGGCTGTGTCAATTATCTCAATAATCCCGTTCTCCTCTCCCATCAGAATTCCACCGCCAATTCCAGACGCGCTAGAACCTGGTCACCCAAACTTGTGGTAGCTAGCACGTCCAGGAAGTGTTTACCTACCAGAGAGAGTGGACCCACAGTCACTGGGACTATGTTGTTGCTGATCCCCCCCACCACGGGCACAGGGGCCGTGCCCGATGGGGGTATCACTGTGGCGATAGCGGAGACGACATTCTCACCCGCGCGCATCCTGGGGCCGTAGTCAAACTCCCAGGTCACCACCTCAGACCGCGCTTGTCTGGCGTAGAACAAGTCCATAGTTCACCTTCTCACCAGGCGCAAAGCGCGCCGCCAAGCCAACTCCCATCTCTGGGACACGCTCAGCACAAGCCTCGTGCGCTTCCCCAAGACCATGCGCTCACGCGGCACAGCCCCTCCTCTTCTCCACCCACTCTAGGGCAATAGAGCCCGGCGCAAGTGCACATCCCCAGCCATGACGGTGGCGCTTTGCCCGGAGGCATCCACTACCTCAAGTTCGTGACGGTACACGCCGGGTGCCATGGCGGCAGTGTCGCTGGGGACAAGCACGATGTCAAGGACTCCCTGAGGGCCATTTGTGATCACGATCCCGCCAGTGGCGGTTGTCTTGAGCACGGAGACACTGCCGCGCGCCATACTCCAGCGGGCGCTGGAGCCGCTGATGTCCTTGCGTCCCCCTGTGGCGCCATCAATGATGGTCACCGTGATGCGCTTGTCGTCCCCGGCGCGCATGGAGAAGTTCTGGTCGCTGCCGGGATAGGGCGGGTTGGGAGCCAGCTCGCCGCTCACATTGAAGCCAGCGGTAAGGTAAGACATAGCTCCTCACCCTCCTTCCGTGCGCGCGGGCCACACCCCACGCAGGGTCACATGGCGGCGCAGTGGGGGCTGGCGTTGCAACAGGCGCTTTTTCAGTTCCTGGCGCACAAGGGCGAAGTCCTTCACCCCCCATCCATCCAAACCGATGGCTTCAGCCCAGGCCTTGGCCTCGGGAGTGGTGATCCAATAGCGCGCGCGGTCGCGTCGGTAGGTGTTGGGGGGGCGGCCTTTGTCCACGGACTCCTCCAAGTCACAGTCACGCAAGGCCTGAAGCAACAGAGCAGCTACCAACCGACGACAGGCGTCATCGTCCAATTCATAAGCCATCTCCGCCGGGGAAAGCAGGTCGTCCAGGCCATGTATATATTCCGTTCTCCGAAACTTACTCAAATCTACCATTGGTGGATTGACGTTCGGTTCCTGCTTCCACGAGACTGCTTGCCGAAGCAAGTCTGATTATCTCTCCGCAGGCGTTTGCTTGTTCACCACAAGCCTGTTCCGGGCGAACTGCCCGTACAGCAAGATTCTTCAGATTGATTGCAGCCCATGCGCCCCTCTTAGGTACGATTCCAAAACTCGTCCCAAGGATTGTTGGGTGGCGGCCGACCCAGGCGACCTATGGGCCCTCACATACAATAAGAGGGAGCAGGTGACAAACTCATATCCGTGGATTGTCACCTGCTCCCCGCGCACGACAGCGCCTTCCAGGGCGCTCTACCTCAGTGTATTACGGCTTTGTCTGCGTGTCAATATTACTCCGGTACTACCATCTAAGGGCAAGGGAGGGTCCCCTAAAGTGTCCTCCCCCAGGTGAAGAAAGGCGGCCAAGATAGCCCGGTCAAGGCGGGCTATCTCCAGCACGTGGCGATCATACGAGTTTCCAGGCACCATCACAGCCCCGCGCAACACCCCCCGCCGCCGCTTGTCCAACGTGTCCCGCCACTCCAGAGCCGCCTCCACAAGCACTCTCAGGTCCTCCTGTCTGAGAGGAGTGGCGGGTGGGCGGGGCCTGAGAAGCCCACGAAGCCAACGAAACACCCTGGGCATAGGCTCTCAGCCTCGCTCGGTGTACAGGGAGTATCCCATGAGCATCCCCAGGCCCACGGCGGTGGCCATCATGTGGATCATCTCCTGAGGAGTGAAACCCTCTTCCTGGTTCAAGATCAGATAGCTCCCCGCGCGGGCCAGCCCAGCCACAACGTCCCAGTCCGCGTGCTGTAGCACCAGGGCCAGGTCACCCTCGGAGAAGTTGGGGGAGACCACTCCTAAGGAGCGAGCCATGTCCACAAAAGCCTTTGTCCACTCCGGATTGTCCAGGTAGTTGTGTATCGTGTCGTCATTAGCGTGGTCCGGCATGGGGCTCTACCTCCCGGGTATGCCACCAGAAGTTGGCGGCTTCCACACGGTAATTTCCACTGGGAGCAACGGCTCCACTCTCTAACAGCTTGGCGTAGATAGAGGACACATGGTTCTTGACAGTGTAATAGCTCAACCCGATAGCTTGGGCGATCTCGTAATTGGAATAGCCCTCTGCCAGAAGCATGAGTACCTCTCTCTCCCGCGGGGTTAATCTGGCATAGCGGGTGTCAGCTTTTTCCATCGTGGTCTCCTCCGAGGACAATGCGGCGGGCTCGCCGCAGGTTAGCCACGTAGCGCAACCCCTGCACCATGACCAGGCCGGCGTCCCAACGGTCCAGCAGCTCGCTGTGGTCACCGGCAAAGATCACACGCACACGCTGGGGGTTGTTGCGGTCCACAGCCACGATCTCCTTGCCCTCATACAGGAGATAGGCTATGTGGTACATATCCCGCGTGGCGGTGACTTTGGCTGTGCCTGGGGAGGGGTTAGGCGCGCTCATGTCGGAGGGCTCCTTCTGGCGCGAGCCGCTGTCAGGCCGGGAGACCGGATGGCCATTTGGTTAGGGGATGCGAGAGGTAGCCTACTGTCATTCATGACACATCCTGTTATATCCTCCCTCTTCTGCTAAGATCGTTACAAAGTATATCACAAGTTATACAATAAGTCAAGTATCTAGCGTAATTTTTTAAGATATAGTCTAGTACTCTCCAGGACACAGCTAACTAAATCTTAAAAAATACCAGGAAGGTATTGACTTTTAACTAAATCCATGATATAATTCTCTCAGGTTAGGGACCAGGAGAGAAGAGCATGAACGACTTGACCAAGACAAGGGACAAGGCATCCCCAGGCCAGGGGAAGGCGCATATTGTGCAAGTTGTCTTGCCTAAGCACCTATATGATATTGTGGAGAGTGAGGCTCGTCGGCTGACCGTGCCGGTGAGCACGGCCGTCCGCCTATGGCTGGCTGAGCGCTTCCGCGACCACCTGGAGAGCTAGCTAGCCACCCTGCCCGTAGCATCCCCGAATAGGAGACGATATGGGATCATTCTCCCTAGGTTATGCGAATAAACTTGCCGAAGCAGCGCCGCTACACAAATACAGTAGCGGCAATTTCATCAGTGGAGGCCGCCATGGTTGATCTCCCTCCCCCGCCCACCTATGAGCTGCCCTTCCCGCACTTCCAACGCGGCCAAGAGGAGGCTATCGCCGCCATACTGCAGGCCTTCTCCCAAGGGGCCGACCTGGTCATGCTCCAGGCCCCCACAGGGTCGGGCAAAAGCCTGTGCGGCCAATACGTGGCCCGCGCGCTGGGGGGGCGCAGCCTGACCACGGTGAGCACCAAGCACCTCCAGAGCCAGATGCTGACTGACTTCCGTGACCTGGTGACACTCAAGGGACGGGGCAATTACCCCTGCCTGATCCAACCGGGGGCCTCTGTGGATATGGCCCCTTGTCTCCTGGCGGGGTTGCGCTGCAGCTACAAACATGGCCCCTGCCCCTACTTCCTGGCCAAGCGCCAGGCCGCAGGGGCCCCCCACTTGGTGACCAACCTGGCCTACTTCCTGGCCGAGGCCAATCAAGTCGGCGGCGTGTGCAGCGGGAGGAATACCCTGGTGATTGACGAGGGTCACCTTCTGGAGGGAGGGCTATTGGACTATCTCTCCGTGCACCTCACCGCCCAGGACCTGGCCGCCTTCGGGATAGCCTACCCCTACACAGCGGACACAGTGGAGGCCGTGCAGGCCTGGGCTCAACAGGCCTTTGAGCGGGTGAACGCTATGTGGCTGCACGTGCACTCCCTGGGCGGGTCCCTCTCGTCTGAGGACGCCTGGAAACGAAGGGATAACCCTCTGCGCGATCTAAAGCAATTGTACCTGCTGCGTGAAGTCCACCGCGCCCTGGACACCCTGTGCCAGGTGCGCCCGCGGGAATGGTTCCTGCTCCAAGGCTGGGGGATGATGACGCTCAAGCCCATTGTGGCCGGGCACTACGCTCCAGAGCTGGTCTTTTCCCACGCCCGACGCACGCTGATAATGAGCGCCACCCTCCTCTCCCTGGAGGTCATGGCCCGCCAATTCGCGCTTGACCCCCGCAGGATAGCCTATGTGGAGATGGACAGCGCCTTTCCCCCGCTGTTCCGCCCGATAAACTATTGGCCGGTGTTGCCCATGACGCGGCATACCCAGGACTACGACCCCCTGATCCGCGCGGTGGAGGCCATATTGGACCACCATTCCCAGGAGAAGGGGGTGATCCACACAGTGAGCTACCGCTTGCGGGATGTGATCACCTCGCGCGTGCGCCAACGCTCGCGCCTCATCAGCCACAGCCCAGCACGGGACGGCGACCGCGACCGCGCCTTCCAAGCTTTCCTGGAGAGCAACCAGCCCCTCGTCCTGGTGTCCCCCTCAGCCCAGATCGGCCTGGACCTCAAAGGGGACCTGGGACGTTGGCAGGTGCTGCTCAAGGTGCCCTTCCCCGACCTGGGAGACAAGCAGGTGGCCCTGCGGCAGGAGATGGACCCGGAGTGGTACCAGTGGTGCGCAGCAGCGGCCCTCATCCAAAGCTCAGGCCGGGTGGTGCGCAGCCCAGGTGACTTCGGTGTCACCTACATCCTGGACACCGTCTTCGGCCACTTCTTCCGGCGCAACCGCCACCTCTTCCCATCCTGGTGGCAACAAGCCTTGCATCCCATCGCCTCGCTGGACCAGGCCCATTTGCCGCCGCAGATGCTCAAGCGCCGTCTAGCGACAGCGACGGGGTGAAAGGCCAAGTAAATATCTCACACAAGGAGGAAACTATGCCAGCACACGATATATACACCGAGTCCCAGATCGCTCCGGATGACATCCTGAACATACAAAACCCGGAGTTCGTGGGCAAGATCATGAACGTTACCCTGGACAAGGGCACGGACCCGCTCACCGGCAACCCCCAAGACCGTATCGTGGTGGAGATATATAACCCCACCGGAGCCAACGGCCTGGGCACAAGCCTGTATGCCCGCTTCAAGTGGAACCGCAACCCGCGCAGCCTATGGGGACGCTGGTACAAGGCCCTGACGCGCTGTGGCCTGAAGGTGGACCACGTCAGCGACATGCTTGGCCGTTGGTTGCGCTGGCAACGCCAGGACATTGACTTCGGCACCATAGACGGCAAGCCTGTGGTGATAGAGGACGTGATCATGCCCCTGGAGTTGTTCGCTAGCGAGGAGGAGGCCCTGGCAGAGGCCTCACGCCTGGCCAGAGGGGTGACGCCTACCCTCCCAGAGGATGACCCCCACGACGAGGAATCCCGGCTAGCCACCCTGGTGGCTGTGGCTCTGGACGGCAAGACATACGATGAGTTCGTGGATTGGCTGTTCTCCTCGGAGGACGTCCCCGCACCCATCGCGGACAACAGCGCTCTCATGAAGGCCCTGCTGGACCCCCAGCGCAGCTACATCCAATCCCTGATAAGTTCGGGTGTGCTTCAGGAAGGACAGGATGGGCGCTATCACTTCGCCTCGCCCGTCTGAGCCCAGGCACTGGCATCTGCGCGCGGCCCTGGCCTACGCCAGCTGGGGGTGGTACGTGTTCCCACTAGCCAACGGCAAGGAGCCTCTCACCATGCACGGTGTGCTGGACGCCTCGCGGGAGGCTATGCGCATCTGGTCATGGTGGAGCCGTTGGCCACGTGCCAACATCGCCTTGGCTTGCGGTCCCAGCCAGATAGTGGTGATAGACATAGACCCCCAGCATGGCGGGATGGAGACATGGGTCCAGCTGCGGCGGCAGCTGGACCTGAGCGATGACAGCGTGCAATGTCTCAGTGGGGGGGGAGGTCTCCACCTGTACTACCGTGCCCCACACAACGCCGAGGTGCGCAACTCGGCGGGTCTATTGGGCCCAGGAATAGACGTGCGCGGCAAGGGTGGCTATGTGGTCCTGCCACCCTCCGTGCACCCCAGCGGGCAGCGTTACCGCTGGGAGGCCGGGCATCATCCTGAGGACATCCCCTTGTTGCCCCTGCCACAGGCCCTGGTGGAGCGCCTGCGCCAACACAGAACAAGGGGAGCAGCCACGCTATCGGATAATGACATCATCCCAGAGGGTCAGCGCAATCTGACGTTGACCTCTTTGGCCGGCGGCATGCGCCGCCAAGGGTTCAGCCACTCCGCTATCTTAGCAGCCCTCCTCGCGGAGAACCTGGAGCGTTGTCGTCCCCCCTTGCCCGAATCCGAGGTGAGACACATCGCTTCTAGCTGCGCGCGCTACACTCCCGAGGAAAAGGTGTGGGCTCCTGGAAGGGACGAGGTAAATGTCTCTCGTTGAGCTTGTCCTCTCCACACTGGTGGATACGGCCCCACCCCTGGTGTACTTCCGCGTGCCCGGCGAGCCCGTGCCCAAACAGAGCTTCCGCTGGGCTGCGAGGGGGTGGCATGGCTATCGCTCCTCCCGCGTCAGCCAATGGCAGGAGAACGTGTCAGGGGCTGCCAGGGAAGCCTTTGCCCCCCGTCCCCCGCTGACCGGCCCCTTGGCCTTGTCCCTGGACTTCTCCTGCCGAAGGCGGCGGGGTGACCTGGATAACCTGAGCAAGGCCGTGCTGGATGGCCTGGAGGGCATATTGTTCCAGGATGACAGCCAGGTAGTAGCCCTGTTTCTGCGCAAGCGTGCCGCACGCTCGGCACCCGGTGTGGATGTACGTCTGTGGGAGCTGGCCTCATGGGAATAGACCACCTGAGCTACACATCGGTGACCACCTGGCTGGCCTGTCCCCAGCGCTGGTACCGCCACTATGTGGCCCAGCACACTTCCCCCCTGTCACCTGTCCTCTTCCTTGGGGGGACACTGCATCTCTCCCTGGCCTACTACTTCCAGTCCAAGTTGGAAGGATACACCCCAGCGATTGCGGAGATACTGGAGCACTTTTGCCGGAATTGGCGGGCACGGACCTTCCTGGAAACATCCCCAATGGCCACGGGGGTCAGGTGGGGGAGAGGGGACGAGGAGACACGCGCCTTGGCCTTGGGAAAGGAGATGTTAATGGCCTTGTTGGAGCACTCCGGCCACTTGCGCCCCAAGGGTGTGGAGCAGGAATTCAGCTTCACTGTGGAGGATATGCCCATCACGGGGAGGATAGACTTGATCACCCAGGAGGGCTGGGTGATTGACTGGAAGACGTCACAACGAAGCTGGACGGAGACACAGCGCCCCGCCTCCCTGCAACCCCTGTTCTACGCGGCGGGATTGGGAGGCCCAATAGATTTCCGCTACCATGTAGTGCTTAAGACATACACAGCCGACGTGGAGGTCCACAGGTTTCCCGTGTCCCTGCGAGAGATCAGGTGGTTTCTGCACGACTATCTCCCCCCGGTAGTGCTCAGCATCCGCCAGGCCCTGGAGAGCGGCGTCTTTCCCTACGCCGACCCCGCCTCCAGGGCATGCAATGAGTATTGCGACTATTGGGAGGTATGCCCTAGCGGGGCGAGGAGGGTGAGCTGGGCCAGGGAAGCTCGGAAGAAAAACTCACTAGAAAGGATGTCACCATGATGCAATTCACGCTCAAAGATGTCATAAACCTCAGGGATGCCGCCATGCGTCTGCGCTCGTCCCTGGATAAGTTATATATCCATCTCAACACTCAGGGCATCGCTCGTCCAGATGACTCGGTATGGGACGCTGTGGTGCGAGTGGACGATGGATTGTGCTATTTGGAGTATGTGTTGGACAGTCTGCTCTGGGCCAAGGACGAGTCGGAGGGGATATGAGCCGGCGTCTGCGCGATGGCGATCTGCTGAAGCCCGCCAACTTGCAGCCCGTCTACACCGTCACAAACGGTGATGGATATGACCACATCCTGGACAGCCACGGCCTAGTGCTGTGCGGCCTGCGCGACTCACTGTCTGACCCCAGACCGTATACCCCTGGGGAGACATATGTCTTTTGCCCCACCTGCCTGATCAGGCATGTGCGCGGAGATGGCTGGCATACCCAACGTGGCCCTCACTATTACACGCCAGCGCAGGCCTTTGCCGTCAGGCGCGGCTACTGGGCTGGCACTAACCTGGTGGAGTTGGCGCGGATGTGTGGCCTATCTCTCCCTGGTGTGTTGTACCTGGCGCGCTGGCCCGACAAGCCGCCAAGACGGTGCGGATACAAGCGCCTCTCTGTGCGGACAACATGTCGTCGCGGCCATCCTCTGGAGGGAGATAACCTGTACATATCCCCGGGGGAGAGCAAGCGCTACTGTCGTGCCTGCCGCGATCTGAACAGGAAGCGGCGCGCCAAGACAAGTGAGAAGCCAGAGACAAAACGAAAGGAGGAAACGTCATGAGACAACCCCCCATACGTTGCCTGTTGGTGTGGGGTGAGCCTGGCAGTGGCAAGACCATTTTCGCTGCCTCCTCACCCTACAAGCCCGTGCTCCTGTTGGACACAGAGGACGGGTCCGGCTTGTATCAGCGGGAGCTCGGTTTTGAGCGCATAGACTGCCTTGACCTGGACAGCATTGAGAGCCACCTGGCCGCCCTTCAACCCGGGCAATACGGCACGGTGGTGATAGACACCGTCTCCGCCTGGTGGGAGGCCGTGTCCCTGCGTTTCCAGGAGAGGGACCCCCAGAGATTTGAGAAGATGAGCCAGCTCGTCTGGGGAGATGCCAAGCGCCATGTGCGCCGCGTCATCCGCGAGACGCTGGAGAGATGCCAGGTGCTGGTGTTCACCGCGCATGACCGCAGCGACTATGACAACAAGAGCGAGCGCGAGCCCAAAATCCCCAGCACGGTGATGGAATGGGCTTCGGTATCGCTGCAGCTTATGCGCCGCCCAGAGGGTGGCCCCCCGCTTGCCAAGGTGAACAAGAGCCGCATCCTGGCCCTGCCCTCGGGCACGCTGCTTGGGGAGGCCACATGGAAGCGGCTGCTGGAATTCATTCAGTCAGAGAAGGTGCGCAAGATCGTCGGCAGTGAGCCATTGGACGAGTCCTTGCTGTATCCTGACCTGACCGCGCCTGTGCCACGCAAGGTGGACGTACGCCTTGTGGTGAGCGAGGGCAAGAAACTAGGGCTGAGCCTGGCCGATGTCCAGGCCATCTTGGGGGACATAACTGCTATCACCGATTTGGACGCCGCCTTGCGCTCCCTGAGCGAGGCCGCTCAAAGGAAGCAAGAGGCCTCCTAGGTCATAGCTATCCTCATTCACGCAGGCGCAGGGGTAGGGCCTGTCCCTGGCCCACCCTGCGCCTGAATTGAGGCCAGGCGGCTTTGCAATTCCTCAATCATATTTTGTTGCTGCTTCACGGCCTCCACCAAGATGGGGATAACGCGGGTGATGTCCATGCCAAAGGGTTGGCCCTCATCGTCATAGCTTATCGCCTCGGGGACGACATCACCCAGGTTCTCTACAGTGAAGCCCAGCTCGTGCACTATGGGACGATGGCGTTTGATGCTCACCCCCTCTGGAGTGACGTGGCGCTCGTCCACGAAGCTCACTCCCACCAATCTCTTCACTCGCTCCAGGGCATCCCCGATGGGGCTTATGTCGCGCTTGAAGCGCTCTGAGGACGCATAGGTTGTCCAGGCATCGGCGATGGGGTCTGTAGGCGAGTTCTGGAGGACCTGTATGATCGCTTCTGCCGGCCAACCCACTCCCACGTGGGGCTCAGCACCATTATGGGTGATATATAACGCATTCCCGCCAGCTGCCGCATTATTTACAGTAATAACGAGACGCAGTGAGTGGCTTGTGATAAATGCTTCATATGGGCTCTGAACTGCTATGCTAATACCGCGCTCAAGGTATCCGCTACTCCCCACAGCATTTCCGAGATTAACATATCCCTTAGATACATATACAGGTGCCTCAGCATTAGGATTACTTGACATCTTGACCGCGTAGGCGGATGGTGTCCCCGGTGGGGTCCCACTTGTCCCCGCCGCTCCTGTGTCCATGAACGAGTAAGCTGTCCCAGGAGCTATCCAGTACATATTCTGTCCACCAGGCCCACTTCGTCCGTAGACACGGTATCTGTATTTGTCAATAGCGTCCGTCCAGGTCACCAACACCGCGTTATTCGGTGACGAGACAGTTACTGCCACCTCCGCTGAGGGCAACGTCAATCCTCCAAACAAATCCTCTCCCACTACCTTGTAGTAATATGTCCCCGGAGCAAGTGATCCGCCAGTTGTGGCAGAGGCCGCCACACCTGTCGGAGCGGGCATATACAACCCTAGAATGCTATTGGGTGGCCTATAGAGATTTTGAGACCAGGTTCCCGCTTGGACACAGTGATAGATGACATTTGTGTCCGTAGCCAGGTACACGTCGCCAGGATTAGGCGAGCCGGGCAGGCTACTGGCCGAACCAGAACGGATGGTCCACACAGGAGCTCCGCTGTCTGCTGTGCCCGCGTGAGTGTGCCCCACGGTAGTGGAGAGAACATCACTGCGCAGCAAATTGTATTGATCAACAATGACGGTGTCACCCGCTGATAGGTTAGTGGACTGAGCCATGCTTACCTCCCTTATTGCTTGAATTCAACATACCAGTACACGGTGATCACCGTGTTATAAGCCTTGTTCTTATCGGTGGTCAGCTCCGAGCGAAACCACATTGTCCCCGATCTCTGAAACAGGCGGATTTTATCCAGCCTCTCCGTCACGCTATTTGTCTTGGTTGAAAACACCCAGAATCTGCTAATGGCATTAATATCTGGGTTCCCTATAACCTGTGCCGACGATATGGGCAAGGAAAACCAGTTCCACCCCGTAGCTAGCTGGCCAGAGATGGTGAACTGGTAGTAATCCGATCCACTTGAGCCGATGTGGAGACGCATGAGCGTCAATAACGTGGGATCGGAGATGTAATACCACAGTTGGAGGCGGTCATTGGTGGTGAACCCTGAATAGGACACGCCCAGTGAATAGTTAGCCAGTGGGATGCTATCCGTGCCCACGGTCTCAATGCAGGCGGATCCCTCCTTGGGATCAATGGTGTTCAGAACAACCACGCCGTTTCCGCTTGTCCAGTTGGTGGTCACATCGCAGCTGTTGAGCATCTGCTGCTTAGCGTCGGCGTCAAACAGACCCACCTCGCGGATGGTACCGCACCCCGTGGTCGCCGAGAATGTGGCGGCCAAACGAGCCTTGGTGTCCTGATACACGCTTCTCGCCGTTACCGCAGTGCGCTCAAACTCGTCCTCCAAGGCAGTCAGGCTGCGGGGATCGGGGTTACTGGTGCGTGTCTGGCCCAGAGCGATGTACCAGTTCGTCTGATTGGCTAGCAAAGCCGCCAGGGCGTTTACCCCAGTGTTCACCAACATATCTCCCCCCACAATGACCTCAGCCCCCTGGGGGATGTCACCGTCCGCTATCGGCTGAAGCCCATGTCCCATGTTCCCTCCTAAGTGTAATATGGCCAACTTCGTCCTTGACCGTTCATCCACAACACTCTGATCATGGCAGGCGATAAAGCCCGGCGGTAGATGGATACCTCATCTAACCTCCCATCCAGGTAATCGTTTGGCTCTGGCCCGTAGCCCAAGTTAAAGTCAGAGCTACCGGCATATACCCCATTTGACCATCCCACAATATCCGTATATGTAGCGTTGACAGAGATTCCAATATTATTGGCCACAGCATCGTGCCAGGCCGTGACCATATACCACACGCCGGTCTGCGGAGAACCAAGGCTGTTGCCGACCACAGTCCACTCATTAATCCCATTTGATGACACCTTGAAGACAAATCTGGGCTGCCCTATCCCACCGGCAGTGGGGTCAAGGAACAGGACATACTCCCGCTGGTCGGCCGCGGTCTTCCACTTACTTACTAGGCCCATCCTGACATCCGTCCTGAGGAGGTATACCCAAGCATTTATGGAGAAACTCTGTTCGCTCCCCATAACCAACACCGGGGAACTCACTCTGGTGAGGTACTGGAAGCTATCCCGAGAGAAGGTGGCAGCATAGCCCACTCTTCCCGCATCCCGTCCCACGCCTTTCACGTCAGTGAGGTCCAGATCGTTCACAGTGTTATCGTAGCGTGTCCCTGAGGCCTCCTCCAAGCTCCAGTGCGCATATAAGAGGTGATTCAGGTGGTCCCATTGCCCGCTTCCCCAGCGTATGTTCAGGTTGGGATCAAATTGCCCACCTGCGGCCATCCACACCGCTGGGAAGGCATTGTCCTCCACCACGCCCTCTGGAGGAGCGGGCTCCTCCACCCTGACAACCTCCTGTTGCAACAGATAAGTTAGCAATTTCCTGTGCGGGCTTTTGCGCTCCAGGTGTTGCATCCGATCGTAGATTTGGGCCACGAGCTCACTCAGGCTGGGCATATCTATCTCCGGTAAGGATGGTCAGAGAACTCCACCTCAGTGAGCAAGGCCTGGACGCTTCCTCCTGGGGTGAGGGCTTGCACAGTCTTGCGCACTCTCTGTGTCCACACCTTCACTGGCACTTTGAGAGTATGACCACTGTTGGCATACACAATGGGATCGTAGATGTCGCGCACATTGCTCGTCAGCTCAAACATCTGGCTGCTGCGCCAACCGCGCATATAAGTGCTGAACTTCCCGGAGATCACCGGCCAAGCCTCGCGTCCGAGGACCTGCTGAGCGTAAATCTCCACGGTAGTTTGCGGCGATGTCTGGCTGGGGCGGTCAACGTACCAGTCTGGGAGGGAGATCATAGCTTGATATTCGCCATCGTCGTCATAGGCCGAGCGATAGGTGATCTCCTGCTGCGAGGTGGCGTCAAAGAACACCGCGCTCTGGTCGGGAAGAACGTAGTCATATTGCACGTTGACAATGCTCCCCGTGCCGGGCAGGTCCACGTTAGGGAAGCGCACACCCCAAGCCTCAAAGTTGACATAGGCATAGCCTGGGAGTCCATCAAAGCTCGCTGTGCCCCCCTGTCCCCCGTCCAGCAGGTCAACCTGCAAAGTGCGCGGGCTGCCATTCACAGTCACGCTCATGGACGACAGGTCGGGCCAGGGCTCAGCCTGAAGGGCGTAGAAGGTGCGGGCACTGCCCTCACCGACGAAAATCTCCCCTGGGACGGTGGGATTCCATCCCTGCGAGGCACGCTGCTTGAAGTCCTTGATAATCACAGTGTTATGTAAATTTGAGCCGTCCTCGTTGACAATCAGGTCAAATATCTCCGGGTTGGTATCGGCGTCAAGTATGTTGTTATAGTTGGCGCTCAGGGGACTGAGCTCCACCAGGGAGGGAGCGAAGTGTACCCGGCGAAAGGAGTCCACATACCACTGATACCCTATGCTCTCGGCGATGTTGTCCAGCACGCTGGACACAAGCTCATGGTCGTATTCCTGAGGTGGCAGAATGTAGTCGTTGGTCTGGATATAGGTCGTGTCCTGAGCAAACAAGGGGGCAAACTCGGTAAGCACGGCAATGACCCTATCAGAGGCCGTCTGGAAGCCATAGCTTTGGGTCACCAGGCGTTTATCCAACAGATGGGTGTAGTCCCAGCACTCCACAGCTACGTCCATGGTCTTGGGATTGAGGAAGCGGTCCTCAGTCTGTATGACAATGCCCTCAAATTCCTTCATGTCATCAATAGACACCATGATGATGTGTCCGAAGCGGGGCTTGATCACCAGACCCGCTTGGAGATCGCTATAGGGGATGGTGATCTCAAAACGCAAGATGTCGCTCTTGGCAGAGAACCCCTCCTCTATCTCCAAGCGACGGAAGTCCACATAGGGTCTGAGGTCATAACCCGTAGTGGGACTGGATACCAGGATGATGTCCACACCAGGCATAGACTCACCTCATGCGTGTCAGCACGCGCACGTGTCCTGAGATTTCCTTGACTATGTCTTGGCCGATCACCTGGGCTAATTCGTGCATCCCCCCACTACCCACCACGGTGTTGTCACTCACGTGGACATTCACGTGAAGGGAGAGCCCCCCTCCCATGGAGGGGGCGGGCAGGCTCGCTGCGGGAACTGTGACAGCCATGCTTCCCAAGCTGTGGGCCACCTCGCTGCCGATGTCATCAATCGCGGACATCACCGCCGAAGCCCCTTGGCGCAGCCCGTAGGCATACTCCTCCATGAGGTTCTCACCCCAGTCGCGGATGAAGTGCAATGGACCCAACCTTGGCGGGGAATGCGAGCCGAAGTGATCCCTGAACCACTCCACTATGGTCCACAGGATACCCCCCTCACCTATAAGCTGGTTCCACTTTTCCGTTATGCCATCCGCGAAGTTTTGGATCAAGTTACGTCCCCACCCCAGGGGATCAAAGTTACCCTGCGGAGTGAACAGGCCGGGGAAGGTGACCTGGAGAAAATTGCGCACAGGCCTGACTATATGCTCATCCAGCCATCTGCTGATCTCCATGCCGATCTCTTCTACTTTGCGCTTAAAGCCCCCCCACCAATTGCCGATGTCTATCGCTCCGGTTTCCTCGTTGACCAGGCCTGGGAAGTGGTAATTGAGGAACTGGCGTATGGGCACGAGAATGTTCTGTTCTATCCAGGCAGCGATCTCCGTCCCTATCTCTTCCACCTTGCGCCTGAAGCCACGCCACCAATTGCCGATGTCTATCTCGCCGGTTTCCTCATTGACCAGGCCGGGAAAGTGGTAACTGATGAACTGGCGCATAGGTATGAGGATATTATCCTCCAGCCAACTGGCGATCCCGGCACCTATTTCCTCCACCTTGCGCCTGAAGCCACGCCACCAATTGCCGATATTTATCTCGCCCGTCTCCTCGTTGACCAGGCCGGGAAAGTGGTAACTGATGAACTGGCGCATAGGTATGAGGATATTATCCTCCAGCCAACTGGCGATCTCGGCACCTATTTCCTCCACCTTACGCCTAAAGCCACGCCACCAATTGCCGATGTCTATCGCTCCGGTTTCCTCGTTGACCAGGCCTGGGAAGTGGTAATTGAGGAATTGGCGTATGGGCACGAGAATGTTCTGTTCTATCCAGGTAGCGATCTCCGTCCCTATCTCTTCCACTTTGCGCCTGAATCCGCGCCACCAGTTGCCAATATTTATCTCACCCGTCTCCTCGTTGACCAGGCCTGGGAAGTGGTAATTGAGGAACTGGCGTATGGGCACGAGAATGTTCTGTTCTATCCAGGCAGCGATCTCCGTCCCTATCTCTTCCACTCTGCGCCTGAAGCCACGCCACCAGTTGCCGATGTCTATCTCGCCGGTCTCCTCATTGATCAGGCCGGGAAAGTGGTAATTGATGAAGCGGCGTATGGGGATCAGGATGTTATCCTCCAGCCAGCCGGCCACATCTATCACTGTCCCCCTGGTCAGCGCGGATATGCCGGCGAAGAAACCGGTGATTATTGACCTGACAGCTGAGTAAGAGAAGCCACCGCGGAACAAGGTCTGCATACGGCGGCGCAAGTTTTGCAGAGGACGCAATCCATCGCGCAGGAAACGCGACACGGAGTTGCGGAATGGCACAATGCCACGATCAATTTGTTTTGTACTTTCCTCAACCGGCAACAGAGATGGGAGGACCTTCTTGCCACCTCCCTCTCGTATTTGGCTGCGATTTTCCTCCTCCTCAATAAGCCGTTTGAGATTCTCATATCCCGGTATGTCCGACAGGAATCGCGAGCGAGAGACGAGGGAAAATAGGGACAGCGTCCTATCCTGCCGTTTAAAATACTCAAAGAACTCATCAAATCCCAATTCGCCTGGTTGGGGGAGAGGAGTAACCTCCTTGCCTGACAACCTCTCCCACAGAGCACGCCATGCCAGGGAGAAGGTGCGTTTAAAGTCACTGAGGTCCTGCATAAAACGCTTGACAAACGGGGCCTGCTCTATAGACCTCTCGGCCTGCTTCATAGCTCCTTCGGTGGTGCTGACCCAATGCTTGATTGTGCCGCCATAGCGTCTGAGGATAGCCTCCGTGGCCACAATAGCCACCTGTTGGCGGTTCATACCGCGCACCATGTCGTCTGTCAGCATGACACCTTGGCGGCGCAGGGCAGCCAGATTGGGGCCTTGTGAGCCAATGTCACCCACAGCGTCGGCAAACATACCTGCGGCCTCCGCCGCCGAGATACCGCGCGCCCGCGCCAGTTCCAGAATAGCCATGATGGTGCGCATGTTCTGTTCTTGGGTCTGCATCTGGGTGATATTGCGGTCCGCCAGCACCTGCATAGCCGCGGCCACATCCTCCACATCGCCCCCTGTGACCCTAGCCAATTCGCTGGCCACACTCATCATAGCTGCTGTGGCCCGCCAGCTGCGGGTGGAATATAACAGGTTTCTCCCCAACCTCTCCAGGCTGTCCCCCAGCCTATCAACCCAGCCCAAGAACACCTGCATGGCCGTGGCTGCTACCCCGGCGAGGATACCGCTGAACATGAGCATTCTCTGCGCAGCTGTCTTCACATTGAATTGCATGAAGATCAATGAAAACAGAGTGCTCTGTATGTCCCCGCGCATGACGTTCATGCCCAGCATGAGGCCTGAGGTGGCCGCAGACAGGTTGTGAAAGCTCACCATAGATTCCTGATTAGTGCGTTTCATTTCCATGCTGGCCCGCGCGGCCTGGCGCATATCTGCGGCCATCTTGTTCAGTTGCCTGGAGGTGCGCTGCAGCGCGTTGACATAAGCCCGCTCCTCCGTGCTGGCAACCCGCTTTATCCTAGTTATCCCCTCTGTCTCCAGGGACAAGCCACGCTCGGCGGCGATAGCGCGCAGGGCCTCTTGTCTCAAGCCGTCAAATTTCAGGGCCAGGTTCTGTACCTCTCCAGCCGCCACTCTAGGAGCATGGCTGAGTTGGACCATGCGCTCCAGAGCGCTCTGCAAGGGACGGGAAGCTTCCCCTGCCTTAGAGGCCGCACGAGACAGAGATTGACCTAGCTTGGCTATGAGGGCTTGCTCAGGACCTACACCAGGAGCGATCCTGCGGACGGCGGTGAACTGGGCACGAATGCCCTTGAGCCGGGCCATCTCGGCAGCGTGCCGGCGCTCCTGGGCCGCCTCGCGCTGCAAGCGGCGAAAGTGTTCCTCGCTGGTACGGCGCTCAAATCTCAATAATTCTTGCTGTACCCTCTGTTCCTGCCTGGCCTGCTCGCGCACACGGCGGTGGTGTTCGTTCGCGGCACGCCTCTCAAAGCGTTGCAGCTCCTGCTGAACTCTCTCCTCCTGTCTGATGTTGTTGATCACGTGGCGAAAATGTTCTTGGCTGGTTCGGCGCTCAAACTGGGCTTGTTTCAGCATGGCCTCCCGCTCCGCCCGTGCCATTTCCTTGGCGCGTTGGGAGGCGATCACGGCCTCGTCCGTGCTGCGGGCAAAGCGGGCGCGAGCCGCGGCGGACTGGCGCTCGGCGGCGGACAGCCCCTCCAGGACACCTATCTGTCTCTCCAAAACAGCTAGGAACTCCCTCTCCTGGGGTGTGGCCTCTGCCAGAATGCGCTCCAGGTCGTCCAGGTTGCCAGAATATCCCTGGCTGGCCGCCAAGGATTCCAAGAACACCTGGCGCACTCTGGATAGGGAGGTGGCCAGCTCGTCCAAGCCGCGCGTGGAGGGCACGCGGGAGAACTCACGGGTGAGCTCCACCATGGTGCTCCCAAAGGATGCCAAGGCGGCCTGGGCTGCGATGATAGCCGGGCTGGAGATGGTCTCATTCATGAAGTTGCCCATCTGGGTGGTGACATTCATCAGCTCACTCTGAATCATGCCGCGCGTCAAGCCACCCAGACGGCGCATCTCCTGCTGAATGCGCTGGAAGGCCTCCAAGCCATGCGAAGTGACATATATGCCAATACCCAGAGGAATCTCACCAGCCATTTCCCCCTCCTACTTCCCGCCCCGTATACTCCCTTTGGTGTACAGATATGAGCGTTCCCCGCGCAGTGTACCTGAGGGACCACCCCTTACCATGAACATCCTGGAGAACTCCCTCCCCACAAAGCCCAAGTTGCCTCGGTTGGCCTCCGCCACCACTGTCGCTAGGAAGTTGCGCGCACTTGACGATATACCGCTACCCGCCCGGCTAGAGGCCCGACTCAGGGCCGGTGTGATGTAGTCATGGGGTTTCGTGCCCAGGTCTCTGGCGATGTTGCCCACAATGCAGCGCACGAACTTCCTCACATCGTCAAAACCTGACTTGCTATGCCAGCGCTTAGGCTCCTGGTCCAACAAGGCCGCGTACATCCTCTCCATCTCGCGGCTGTAGTAGCCACCGGCATTGATGATGTCCTCCAACTGTTTCTCAAATCTCTGCAATTTCTGTTTCCACAGCTTGTAATCCATCTCATATAAGGCCAGCTCTTCCTGGCCGGGTATGCCCAAACGGGAGTAAGCCCAGTGAGTGATGCGAGCCACCATGTCACTGCCGAACTTCTTACCTGGTCGCGCCCCCTTATAGATGGGAGTAGCGTAGCGGACTGCGTGGGGATGTCCCTCCCGCGGGTGGGTGACTTGCGCATTGTGCTTAGTGGGCAACACCGGCCCCACTACAGCCCAGTAGTTTCTCCCCTTAGCGGAGGTGAAGCGCCCGCGCTCATCGCGCATTTGCTGGCGGCGCAGACGGGCGATACCCCACGACGAACTCAATCCCCCGCTCCACTCCAGGTTCTGGTTGACTATCTCCTGGCGGATCTCCGAGACCACGAGCTCGGCCAGATGGGAGGCCAACAGCTGTGACATCCCCTCCACCATATCCAAGCCGAACTTGGTCAATTGCCTCTCCAGGCGCATGAACTGTATATCGGTATCCACAGAGATGCGCAAGGGGGCCGCCTTGACTATACCACCGATGACACGGGTGGGACGGAACTTGGGAGGAGCGAGGATGGGACGAGTAGGCGCGGGCATATCTACCTCGGCGACATCCCGCCCTGGCGGGCCTTGAACTCGGCCTGGCGTTGCCATTGCTCCTGAGCTTTGTTTTTCATGGCCAGGTACACCCTCAGCTTACGGATAAAGTCCAACGAGTTGTCATTATACAATTCCCGCTCTGTCCAGCCGGTTTGCAGCACCAGCTCGCAATCAGCTGCCCAGGCCGGGACACTCTGGGCACTGCCCATCAGGGCGGACCAGAGCAGGTCTAACTCTGAGGGGGGATTCCGTCGTGAGGCTCACCCTCCTTTCCCAGGGCAGAATCCTGGCGCAACCAAGTCTGCATCTGGTCCACAAACTCCCTCGGCAGAGCATACAGGGGGGAGGTGTCCTCCGGGGTGGGGAGGGGCAAGAGCTCCCCGCTGCGTGGGTCTGTCAGGTTCCAATCCACGATCAGTTTGGCCAGCGTGCGGTCATCCTCCTCCATCAAGGTGCGCAGCTTGTCCAGGGTTTCCTCATCCAGCATATCTGGGTCGCGCCTCAGGCCGATGATGGGCAAACTGAACATGCGGCGGCTCTCCCCATAGGGCAGAGAGGAAAGGCGGCGCAGGCGCACCCAGAACTGCGGCGCCATGGGGAAGGTATGCTTCACAGCGGACTTGCGATAATACATCTCCCAGACATCGCCAGTCTGGGCCTCACGCTCCTTGGCACTCATTTTGTGCTCTCCTCCTAATCACCATAAACTCTCCTCCCTCCAGGGAGGCCAGGTCGTAGTGTACCCCGCTGGGGCTGACGACATGTTCCACGTGGCGGGCATAGAAGGTATGGCCGGCCAGGTGGAGCACCTCACAGCGCAGCCTGGCTATCTCCTTGGGGCGCAGGCCAGCCAGCACGCGGGCACGTTCCAGGGCTACCCTGGGATAATACAGCACATTTCCCTCTCCGGGCCGTTTGTGTCCCTGGGGCAACCAGCCTCGGCTCACCCAGGAGCGCAGTGTGCGCCGGGGCACGCCACAGCGTCCAGACAACTCGCTTAAGGTCAACTCCTCATTATTTGACATCCCTATGTCACATTCTCCCACATATACCCGCCTAGGGCACATAGCCCAGGCGGGTAGGCTTCACACAGCGTAGCTGGCGTAATTGTTGCCCAGGGTCCAGTCGCAAGGGCCGCCGAAGCTATTGTCGTGCAAGGCCCGGAACTGAAAGGTTTGCTGCACCCAGATTTGCGATCGGTTCAGCTCCGCCGGGGAGTCACCCAGGTGAATGCGCGGAGCGCGGAAGCGCAGATAGCGCGAATTCACGCTGGATGCCGTGCCGGCATAGGCGGCCTCGTTCATGAAGATGACAGTGAACGTGCCCTGGAACACCTGCTGATACAGATCGTCGTAGTACGTGCTGTCAAACGAGCAAGTGAAGCGGCCAGTGACCTCCGGCGGGCCGGCCACGATCAGGCCAGGGACGCCACCGGTGTTAGCGGTGTGGATCATGGCCAGCTCACGAGCCATATTGATCTCCCCCTCAATCAAGGGGAAGGCGGTCTGTGTGCCCAGGGAGGAGTTAATGATAGCGCCGCGCCAAGGGGAGTCTGGCTCTCGGTAGGACACAGTCACAGCCGTGCCAGCCCTGTCCTTGCCGAACAGGGAGGCGGTGCACGTCACCAGGCCTTCGGCTGTGTTGAAGCGGAAACCCAACTCGGCCACCATGACGCCCCGGTAGCGCCAGTTAGTTACGCCATTGTTCTCGTCCACGAAGAACGAGGGTGGCGAGTCTGAGGTAGTGAACACATGGACATAGGGTGGCGAGCCCGCGGCAGTGGTGTTCACTGTCCCCATCATGCCCAAGAGCAGGTAGCCGATCATATCGGCATACACGGGCAGGCCAATATTGCCCTCCACTCGGCTGGCGCCCTTGTAGGCGGCGAAGTCCTTGGCGGCAATGCCGCGCATGGCATTGTCTACGATGTTCTCGTAAGGCAACCCTAGGGAGATTTCTGTGACGGGCAACATAAGCGGTGGCGAGCCACCTGTAGCAGTGCCCGCACCCCAGGAGGCCTCGCGGCGGATACCTATACGGGTCTGATAGGACGTAGGCATAGCAATCTCCTTAATATCCCGGGCAGGCTAGAAACGATAGTTAACCATCTTATGACGCTCCAAGACTATCTCTATATCAGCGCTATGGCACAAAGCCCCGGCAAACTCGTCCAGGGCCTCTGAGGCCGATACACCGCGCACGACGAGGTCTCCGCGCACCACTGGCCTAGCCTCAAAAGCATCCACTAGGGCATCCACCAAGGTGCGGAAGTCGCGCACGCTCAAGCCATCATCTGAGTACTGATAGTAGAAGCGCAACAGGAACACCTGTGTGCGCAAGCTGCTCCCCAAGGGAGCCCCGGAGTCCGTCCCACCGCGCTGCATATCGCTGGAGCGGCGCGAGATGAAAGCGCAATTGATGCGCTTGCGCCCCGCATCTCCCATCTCCGGCGTGGTAAGACGCAGCAGAACATCCTGGCGCGTTTCCACGTTGATAGGGTCGGGATAGACTGGCCCCACCCCAGGGACGGAGGAAGCTATCTCAAGGCAAGCTTCCAGGGCATTGTACCACTCGCTCATCCGCTCATCCCTCGTGCATCAACGGGTCATGGCCAATAGCGGAGTGCAAGCTATCCATGTCCATATGGTACATGCTGGCCGCCGAGGGGACCAGGTCATCCGGGTGCATGCCCATATGGGCTGAGAACATATCCTGATAAGTGCGCGCTAGGCGCTCGTAGTCACTGCTCTTGCTGCGATAGCTGATGGTATTGCCCACCAACACATCGTCCTCGGTGGAGGCGTAGCGCGCTGACAGGGCTCGTGCGGCCAAGCTGGCGGCTAGGTGGCACACGGCCTGGCGGTCAGAGGGGGGCAGCGTATCCTGGCTCTCGTTCAGGACATGCCCGGTAGTATACACCACCGCCACGCTTCCCTGGGGGACAAACGTCAGGAGGCGCAGACGGTAGACATCGCCACTGCCCAGGGACACACTGTAGTCACGGGGCGTCATCAGGGTAGGGTTCTGGCCCCCGCTAGGATACTCCAGGCTGACGATGCGGCTGAGCTCGGCGTCCCAGTCGGGGGGCAAGCTGAACTCATAGGTTTGTCCATCCCCAACGTAGGTCACCCAGCGCAAGCGCGGGCGCAGGCGCGAGTAGAACTGCACCGCGTCCAGCACGGCCTCGTCCAAGCTGCCTTCGGGCAAGCTGCTCTCCACGCCGGGGAGCAGCCTTTTGAGGCGATTGACATAGTCACCCAGAGGCACGTTCCTCCCCCTGCCTTCTCCGCCTGAGATCGCTTTCCAGCTCCTCCAGGACGGGCGTCCAGTACGTCTCCATGACACGAGCGCAGTCGTAGCTTAAGGCGAACTCACGGGCCTTACGGCTCTCCGCCTGACGGTCGCAGGCGTAGGCCTCCTCCAGGCGGCGATAGATTCCCTCCACAGAGGGCAGGCCCTGATAAGCATACAGGCCGGTGAGCAGCCTCTCCCCCACAGGCACCTTCCAGCCTGAGGCGGTCAGCTCGGGCATGGCACTGAAGTCGGTAGTGATAACGGGCACACCGCAGGCCTGGGCCTCCACGATAGGCACACCGAAGCCCTCCCCCCGCGCGGGGTTGAGAAACACATCAAAGGTGGAGTACAGGTAGCTCATGTCCTCTGCCTTCAGCCCCATGAGCAGGGTGTAGGGCGCGACGAGAATGACATCATTGTCCAGGCCAAACTGGTGAGCCAAGCGCACCAGGTCAACACCCCCCATCTCCGTCCCTGGCCAGGAGTAGCAAAACAGCTTGCTATCTGGGTGCTCCGCCCTGAAGCGGGCGAAGGCTTGGAAGGCCAGGTCAAAGCACTTGCGTGGGGGGAAGTCCTGATTGGCGGCCACCATCCCCACCACGTAGTGCGCTGGGTCCAAGCCGAAGCGCCTGCGCGCCTCGGCCTTGTCCCTAGGCTGGAAGGCACGACAGTCCACGGCATGGGGGACATAAGACACGGGCAAGCCCAGGGCGTACAGCCTATCGTACCCCCAGCGCGAGTAGGCCAAGACGCGGTGGGCCTTGCGCAAGCGGCTCAGCACCACCTCTGGCACGGGCTCGTGATCTATCGGCGCCAGGGGAGTCCACAGGATGGACTCCCCCAGGCGCTCTGGCAGGCGCTCGTCCAGCACCCAGACATCTATCAGGGTGATCACCACATCGGCCTGGAAGTGACGGGCATGCATGGGCAGGACATCCTGGCCGTAGGCGGCTAGCCCTGCCGGGTAGATGGGAAAGCCCTCCCAGGTGATCAGGCCACCGTTCAGGCCATAGAAGGCATGGATGGCCACCTGATGCCCCAAGTCACGCAGGCCCGAGGCGATATACCCCGTTTGCACGCCGTAGCCCGAATGGACGTAAGGCGCGTTAGAACTGATCAGTATCCTCACTGTTTTCCTCCCCGCTTCTCAAGCATCCCACTGCCGGGGTGAGGCGGGGCGTAGCGCGACGGCGCTTGCGCTGGGCACGCATCACATACCGGTCTGGCTGGATTATCCGCCGGAGTACTCCACATACCCGGCGAAGGCCGGGGCGTTTTGGCCGGTGCCTGCGATCACCACCCTGAGTTGTACCAGGTCACCCTGAGCCAGGGCGATGGGAGTCCCGGCGGAGTCATACACAGTCACGGCGCTGTACGCTGGCACAGTGCCCTGGGCGGCCCCGAAGAGGGCGGTGCCCAGGGCTGTGACCGTGCCAGACACCACTCTATCTGCCACTACGTTGAAGGAGTTGGCGGCACCCACCACCTGAGACACCGGGCGCACCACCACAGCATGCACCAGGGCGGAGAAGGGGGCCTCAAACGCCGGCACAGTAGCTGGCATACTAGACGTCCCGGTAGCCGGGATGAAGACTGGGAAGCGGCGCTTCCCGGCTATATCATGATCAAACGCAGACATAGATATGTCCTCCTCTAATGCGCTTCAGGCTACGTCCAATCCGGGTCAGCGGCGAACAGGCCACGATGGTCCACCGGGGCGCCACCATACACATGACGGATCTTGAACACGATCTTATCGGCAGTGAAGTGGGACCCCGTGTTGGGGGCCTCGGTGAGCAGCTCGGGCTCCTGGCGACCATTGAGGAAACCGATCTCAATGGTGGGCACCAGGCGCGGATCGGCCACCAGGAACCAGCGGTTGGTCAGGTCAGGCGTCCCTGCCCAGTAGGCCACCTGGATAGGCATAAGCGAGTCCTTATGCGGGTTGTAGTTATTTTGGCCCACAGCGTTGACTGTGGAAGCTGTGGGCGGTTGGTACTCGTAGTCCCCCTTGATGATCTGGTTAGCCAGGCCATACAGGTTAGGGGGGACCACAATGTACTTCGGGGTGATCTCCAGGTACAGGCCACCCCCCAGGGCAGTTTGCGAGGCCATAGCGACCTTAGCCGCGGTCAGGGCGGCGCTGGACAGGGCATAGGACGAGCCTGCACCGCGGTTGGCATGTGTCGTGGAGAACAGGTTGATCGCATCGTAGGTGGTGGGGGTGACGTCCCCATTAGCCAGCATGTCAAACACGAAGCGGTGCAGGGTGTTCAAGGCGGCCAAGGCCAACTTCTTGGGGATAGCCCGCAGAGCGCCGAGATCGTCGTTGACGGCCTTCTCCCAGGTGTAGTCCTCCAGGCCACCGCGCTTGGCGGGGGTGAAGCGGGCCTGCTCCTCATCGGGGGAGGTCAGGGACAGGTAGCTAGCTCCCTCACCAACGATGGGCAGGGTGGAGTAGTAGCCGGTGCGATTGCGCAGGCGCTCCTTGAGATCGTCAAGGTCACCGATGTCGGAGCATATCAGCTTCCAGGTGTCAAAGCCTGGGATTTGATACTCACGGATCAGGGCGCGGTTCATGCTGGTGCCCAGGGCCAGGCTCCAGGAGATGCTCTCCCGCAGATTAGCCTGGCGGGGGTCATAGCCCCAGCTCTCGGCCATGATCATGTCGGCGATGTCGCTGCGGGGCACATCGGCCAGGTTGAGGTTCCTGAAGGTAGCGAAGGCCTGGTGCAGGCTGCGGAAGCGGGGGATACCATCTATGTCCTCACCGATGATCATCCCATCAAGGCGCTTCTGCATCTTATCGCGCTCATCCAGGGTGACCTCCACGCGCGGCTTGGCGTTGATCTTAGCCAGGGCCTGCCACACGGCTTCCTTCTTAGCGATAGCCTGCGTCAGCTCCTCGCTATCAAAGATGCGCCCGCTGAAGGCCTCGCGCAGCTCCTCCTTGAGCGGAGCGGGCAGCTTGCTCTCGGCCAGGCGCTCGGCCAGAAGGGCCTGGCGCTCAGCCAGCTTGGCCTTGCGCTCCGCCTCGGCGAAGCGCCGTTCCAGCTCGGCCACCTGGCGCTCAGCGCTCTCCATCAACTTTGGGTCCACCGGGGGGTTGCTGACCTCCACGGCAGGACAGGACTGTTTATCCATAGCGATTCCCTCCTCATTACGCACACTTGCGATCAGATTAAGCAGGCGCCCCCCGGCGGCGCCTAGGGTGACATTATCCACGGAGGCCACGTAGTCAATTGACTCCACCTCATAGATTGTCCTACCGGCCTCATTCAGTGGACGCTGCTTGCCACTGGCATATATAGAAAACTGGATCAGGTCGGTGCACTGTCGTTCAGCGCACTCGCGCACTATGTCTCCCAGGGGGCCACTAGCCAGCACATTCCAGGTGGCCACTAGCCCACCAGCGGGACGGCCCAGGCCATCGGTCACAGAGTCATCCCAGTGCACGTCCTCAAACCACCCCGTCAGGTCACGCATGCTGCGTTCGGGTCTCTCCCGCATCTCCAGGGTGGTGGGGTGGTCCACGAACGAGCGCACCCGTTGGAAGAGGGGGATAGCCCGCTTGAGCACCTCTGGGGAGTAGCGACGATTGTTCTTGGACAACCCAGCGGTGATCAGCACGGCCTTCCACTTCATCCCCTGGCTACCTGGGATGGCCTCACTCAAGTGGGCGGACTCGATCAGGTTGACGCCGCTATAGTCTGGAGGAGACATTTCCACACACATATCCTGGGGCTCACCCTGTAGTGGAGCGGGCTCTGGCAAGAACATAAGAGCATAATCTGCCAAGCGCTCCACCGCAGGGGCGAGATCGGGAGGCAACTCCCCGGACATGGCGGTGTTTTTCAAGGTGAGCACGGCGCGCCTGATGGCAGAGATTCTCTCTTCGGTTGGGCCGGGGTTATCTATCCACGCCTCCAGCTCTCTCAGGGCGGAGAGCGCCCCCATGGGCAAGCGCTGGGCTTGGTCCTCCAACAAAGCCAGGCCAGTGCGCAACACCCCGCGCTCCACCTCAGACAAGGCAAGCATTCTTCCTCCTGAAAACTCGGAGCAGCGGCCCGCCACCCGGGATGGCGGGCGTCTCCGCACATTTTATACAATCACACATGTATAGTGGTGTCAATCCACAAATTAACCTACACCCAGGTAAGTAACGCGCAGTGTAGTGGGCTGGACGCCTGAGGTGGAAATAAACCTCACTGCGCGCAGGTGCACCGCCCCAATAGCTATGATAGAGCCCACGCTGAGCAAGTGCCCTTCCACAGCCGTGGGTATCCCCCCCGAGTCCAGGCGATAGCGAGCCGCCTGGTCCTCCACGCTGACAATAGCCGCCAGGGCATTAGCTGGGATGTTAGGCAGGCCGAAAGCCGATGCCGTCCCCCCGCTGAGCGAGGCGTAGCCAATGGCCGGCAAGTCACTCAAAGCTTCATATGTAAACATACTACTCATTCCTCCTTGCCAACGTTTATTGTATTAGGCACGACGTATCTCCACGGCAATTCCGATCATGACGCCGGCTGTGCCCTGGGTGATGGCGATCTGCCCGTTCGCCGGGCCGTTTCCGCGCCAAGTGGAATACAGCAGGCCACTGTATGGCCCAAGAGTGCTCTCGCTATCTGCGCTGATCACCTGCGTAGTATGCCAGGAAGCGAACAACGTGTTGCGTGCAGCCGGTGTGTTGGGCAGCGTAACCGTGAGCGTCGTGTTACTAGATACGCTATTGGCGGCAGTCTGGACCACGCCCATATCGGATGCGTCCCAGTCAGCCCCATCTATGCGCAGCACATAGGCGCGGCAAGACGCCTGCGTCTGCCCTGCGAAATTCACTGTGAGCACAACTCCGGGCACGGCGCTGGCCGACGTAGCTCGGAACAGCGTCACGCGCCTGACACCCTGCACCCGCGTATTCACCTGTGTCCAGGTGATACCCCCACTACTTACCGCGGGGACGTTAGGCGTGCCACTAGACACACTGTTCTGCACTCCCAGCAGCACCAGGACCCCTCCAGGAAAGTCAAACGCGGGCAAAGAATAGGTAGATTTTGCCGTTGTGCTATTGAGGGAGGACAGCATGGTAGTGGGCACATCGGCGCGGGAGGTATAGGCCAGCTCCTGGGGTTCATCTGTGCGGGTGAGGTAGGGTTCAAGCACAGCGGGGACAAAGTAGTTCAGGCCAGTGGTATTAGGGTGCACCCCATCACTCTCGCCACTGTCGGCGTAGCTCTTGTAGTAGCTGCGCCTGACGGCAAACCCATCTGAGCGTGTGAACCCAGGCTCAAGCCACCAATCCGGCCCCCAGCCCATCCAATAGGGGGCGGTGCTATACTCCCCGCTGTTAATGAAATCATGGATAATGCGCTGCATAGCAAAATAGCGCAACATGATATATTGCTCCATCACGCTGGCCCGCTCGCTGTAGTGAAAGGGATAGAGATTAGTAAACAGGACCAGGCGCAGGTTAGGGAAGCGTGCCACGACCTCATCGCGCAGTTGTAGCAGGCCATCACGCAGCGTCTCAATATATTCCAGGGGATCGGGGTAGTGTTGGTTCTCTGCCACAGCCCCGCTTGGCCCGAAGGCCCAGCCATTCTCCAAGAAAGCCAACCCCACCTGGGCTGCCACCAAGCCATTATTCGTCAGTCGCGTGGGCACCCAGTTGTTCCAATAGTCACTATATTCTGGCAGGTTGCTCTCTATCATGGTACGCAAGGCGTATCCTGGGCGCGCTGTGCGGGCATAGCGAATATAGCGGCTCTCATTTGCCCCTGGGAGAGCCTGCTTTGCACCCCAGATCAAGTGAGAGGGGCTACCCCCGAAGTCGGCTATGCCGATCAAGCCATTATCCCAATCTATCGCGCCGGCGCTTGTACGTGGGAACAGCGTGCGGCAGATGTCTCGCCCGCGCTCCAGGTAGGCGGCTGGCGGTGTGTTAGTGTATCCGGGATAATAGCCATAGATCAGTCCCCAGCCTGGGGAGCGTCCTGGGTGGTCAAAAGGCCAGATGTTATTCCCTCTTCCCTCCCCAGGATGGGCTACCACACCCCTGCGCCGGTAAGACAGGGTGCTGATACGTGTAGGCGGAATGAGCTGGACTCGCATAGTCTCCCTCCGCACCTGCTACGTGATCACCCCCATAAAAACACATCCCGCCATGGCCGTCAATCCACTGGCTGAACCTCAACCCTAGGGAGGGGGGATGGCCTCCAGTCGTTAGGCTTTCTAGCCAAGAGGAACACACCTGGGAATTCGGGGTCATTCTCCAGGGTGATCAGGGAGAAATCGGCAAAGGCGAGACGCATATCATCCAATGTGAATCGCCAGAAGTCGCCCGGGTGCTCATGGCGGGGGAAGCCTGGGGAGCGCGTAGTCAGGACGATCAGCCCGCCTGGGGCGAGCATGCGCTTCATGCGCCCCACGGCGCTGACCCAATCTTGGACGTGCTCCAAGGTCTCGGTACAGACGATCAGGTCTGGAGGGGCTGGGGGGGACCAGAGGGACTCCTCCCAGAGGGATATATCCATTACTATATCCACCCCTGGACCTGGGCGAATATCCAGGCCCAGGTAATGTGCGGGCCCCCAGCTCTCCAGGAGGTCGCGGGCGGAGCCATTGACGTTATAGCTACCCACCTCCACCACGGTTTTACCGGCCACGTCCTCGGGTTTCAGGGCACAGTACAGGAAATACATCACGCTAGTGTGCATCTGTCTCCCCCTGTGCCGTGACCCTCTCGGCCCTGAGCAGCTCCAACACCTCCTCTTCAAAGGCCTGCAGGGCGACTTGGTCGGCCTCGCCAGGCCAGAGCATTCCCTCTTGTCGGTACAGGGCCTTCAGGCGCGCGATAGCCCCGGCCCGATCCGGGCCCGCGTATTTATTCCCGCGATGGCCCCCTGGCGAGAGCAGGGCGGCCAGGGCTGCTCCCATGAGGGCGTGGTCGGGTTTGCCATGGCGCTTGACCTGGAGAGCCCAGGTGGAGGGTTTATCTGGGTCTGGGACAACCAGAAAATCCGAGGCGGGGTAGAGCACACCATCAACCACCTTCATTTTGGCTTCGGCCAGGCTAGCGAACAGGTGTTCCAGGCACAGCCCGGATTCCACGGCGGGCCAGCCACAGCCTTGGGGATAGGAGCAAGGCTCACCCAGGTCGGCGATCAGCCGCAAGGCGGCCTCTTTCATTTGTTTGCTTTTGCCGGCGGCGCGGATGCAGGCGAAGATAGCCTGGCGCTCGGCATCCTCTCCACCCCGGGCCAGGACGGCATTAGCTGCGGCTATGCACTTTTCCTGCTCTTCCTTCGTCCAATTCATAGCGACTTTAGGGGGGTTATCCATACTGTACGGCATAGGGCACACTCCTCAAGCTGATTTATGTATGCGGCCAGCTCTCTGGATAGCCATCCTGGGCCTCAGCGCAGCGTCCAGCTCCACCAGGCCGGGGCCAGGGAGCTGTCCCCTGGGGGGGAGCAATCGCACTGTCCCTTCCAGGGTGAATTGGCGCGCAAGCAACGTGGGCAAATCCAACCCACATGAGAGGCGCTTCCATGGCGATAGGGCTCTGTCCAGGTGGCCTCCTGGGGAGGGCAGCAGCACACTTTAGAGATGATGTCCTCTTCGTCCTCAGCGAAGATATAATAAGGTTTGCCACAACGAGGACACATATTGACGAAAGCCATATCACTGCTATTGTCACTCATGGTTTTACTCCTCGGCTTCCACAAAGCCAATCTTAGTGAGCAGCTCATTGAACACGGCGGCGGCGGCCTGTGGGGACAGCCAGCCAAGCTCCTGGGCCGTTCTCAGGGCCTCTGCGGTGCGCAGGATGGCTCCAGAGGAGCGCTGGAAGTCCCGCATCCCCAGTCGGGTGGCCTTGACGCTGACATCCATATCGGAGGTTTTCAGGCGCCCTGCGGCGCGGGCTTCATGCAGGACAAACAGGCCCAACCTCTTATAGAAGCTGTGGATAGCGCGTTGGCGGGCTTGCAAGCCGCGGATGACTGGGTCAAGCAGCTCACCGCGTTCCACCCTGCCGGCCTGTGGGCTGGTGTATTCGGCCAGGCCGGCGCTACCCAGGAGCAAGCTGAGGAAGAACTGGCCTTCCTCACCCAAGGCGGACTGCGAGAAGTTAGGTGTGACCAACTCCCATGTAGCCCGCTCGTTAGTGGCGAAGACCGTACCTGGACGTGGGGGTTGGGCATGTTTACCGTGCAACCATTTATCTATCTGGTCTTGGGTAGCTCCTTGGAGGACCACGCGCCACCACACCGAATCAAAGTGAGCGCGCTTTTCCAGGCGGTTGTACGAGAATGTCTCCCAGATATTGAACCAATCCAGGAGGGGGAGCATACGGCTGAAGCCACGCACCTGCATTCCCAGGCGGCAGGCTCGCAGGTAGGCGATCTCCCCGCTGAGGCGCATCTGGTGTGGGTCCCAATCCATCACCTTGTATCCGCGTTCCCCACGGCTGTCCTGCAGGGCCACCCAGCCTGGTTTGCCTGGGATGATAGCCTTAGGGTTATCTGGGTCCACATCGGGGGACACGCTCTGGATCAGGGTGGCTGGGATATAGGTGACGGCCACGAAGCCATCCACGGGCTGAAGCAGGTAGGCCAACTCGCCATATATGACCAGGTCTTGGATGTGACCTGGAAGCTCATTTTCAAAGTCATTGATGGGGCTATCCCAAAACTCCTGGAGCACCTTATCGGCGCGTTTGTTGCGCGAGACCAGGCGCAGGCCACTGCCCACCACGAAGTCTGTGATTGTCTCCACATAGCGGGCGGCCAGGGGGCTTTTCAGGAACAGGCGTTCGGCCATCTTCTGGGCGCGAGCGCGGTGAGTTTCGCCGAGTGGCTCCTCCACTGCTCCGAGGGAGCTCCAGCGATTCCACTGGCCGAGTTCGCTGGCGAAGGGGTCGGCCTCTGCCACGGCGGCAGCGGCTTCCAGCAATTTCTCTTGTGTAGGCCTTACAGGGGGGTGTGAAGAGATCAAGTCAGGCATGGCGCATCCTCATCGCTATACACATCAAAGCGCAGCGTTTTAGTCAGGCCGGTAGTTTGTTTGAGCGTCAGGCGCGGGGCCACCAGCCAACGGGGGGGCAATGTATATCCTGGCAGGTCCTGTTTATCCCTGATAGACCAGCGTTCGCACAGCACCTCGCGCCCGGCGATGGTGGTATACAGCTCCAGGATGATCTCGTCCCCTCCCTTAAGCTCAGACATATCTATAGCGAAGGCATACATAGCGGCTGGAGCGGCGTGGTACAAGGTATAGACGTACTCTTTCCCGTGGGGGTCGCGTCCGACGCGGGGGGCCACCTGGTCGGAGAACACCAGGCGCAGGCGTCCGACGCGCCTCATCCAGAGGGAGAATTCCTTGATGGCCCTCTTAATGAAACAGAGACAGAGATTCAGACGGTTCATAAGCGAACAACCTCCTTGTCCCCCACGGGGGCGGTTGAGGTGCTTCGGCCTCGGCCTGCTTGCTCAGGAGTTCGCGTTCCTGTGAGGACAAAGACATAGAGCTGCCCGCGGCAGGTTCTATCCCCACCTGGAAGGCGGCGCGCACGGCCTTATCCACGGCGTCCAAGGTATCATCGTGTCGGCCTTTGGGGAAGCTGGTCCACTCCTGGATAAAGGGGTTCAGCCACATCACGGGACCGATGGAGCCATCTGAGCGGACTTCGCCGGGGACAAGCACACGGCGGGCACGGAAGAACGAGGCTGTCTGGGCCAGACGAGCGGCTTTAGGGATATTATTGGAGTTCTCATCGGGCATCATAGCAAAGGAGAAGCCACGCTGGCGGCAGGCCTCTTCCAAGCGGCGATAGAAGTGCACCTGAGCGGCATTGGCCTCCACGCAGGTCATAAACGGCTTCCACTTCTGCAGGTATTGGAGCACAAGTTCCACATCCTGGCCGCTACTGGCATCCACATGGTCCTGGAACAGGTCCACCAGGAAACCGATGCCCTGCCTGCTCATGGCAATGACGGCTATAGTCAGGTTATCATCCAGGCCAGTATTCACGGGGTCCACACCCATGAAGTATCCCAGAACTTCCTCCGGTTCTGGAGCAGCGAGATAGTAATTCAGGAACTTGATGGAGAGGAAAGAGGAAGTCAAGTCCTGTGGTTCCTGTCCATATTGAGCGATAGCTGTAAAGTAGTCATCCTCGTAGGCTTCGGCAATAGCTTGCTCGTTGAAGCGTTCGGGCCAGAGGGGACGATAGCGTGGGGGATTGCCCTCTGGCAGAATTTTGAATTCAATAGTCTTAAACTTCTTGTTTTTGAGCACGCCATAGAGGTCTGAGGAGTACCAGCGTGAGCCGAAGTTGATCACCCTACCGCGAGGCTCCAGGCGGCGCATGAGGGAGCCGAACCAATATGACTGGATATTACGGCGCTCCACCTCACTGCGTGAGTTCTGCTGTGTGACCACATCGTCGCCTAGGATCAGGTCCAAGCGATAGCCAATAGTTGAGGAGCCCACACCCAGGGCCAACAGGGTGGGATGTATCAAGCGGACATCTGAGCGCGCGAAGAATTTCTCATCGGCGGTGATCTTCTTAGCCTGTGTGACCACATCCCCGAAGACATCCTGATGTGCCCGACTGCGCAGGATGTTTTCCACCTGCATAGACAGATCGCGTGAGTAATCCAGTGTATGGGTGACGATCCCGATGCGCACGTTGGGGTTCTTGCCGATGGCATAGGCGGCATAAGCCACCAGAATAGTGGTTTTGCCACTTCCTGGTGGCCAGAGGACCTGCAATCGGCGCACGTCTGGATTATCTATACTGCGCATAAATTCCTGCCCAGCAGATGTATTAAGCAGGAACGGGGGAGGAGACCAGCCAAGGATATGTGTGTAATAGCGCCAGAAGTCGGTGCGCTCCGCCTGATGCCTGAACGCCGTTTGGCGCAAGCCGCGGTCAAGCATATCCAGGATGTCTTGGGCACTAGCTGTCTGTCTCATGGGACGCGGCTCCCCTATGACGCAGTGGCCTCGGCCAGGTCTAAAGCAGCCTGTCCGTAAGAATTCAGCTCGTTCTCAATATGGCGACTAGCCATGGCGAAGTAGTCTGGATTGATCTCTATGCCAATGAACCCGATTCCCAATCTCACACAGGCGATACCGGTTGTGCCCGACCCCATGAACGGGTCCAACACGACGTCCCCAGCTTCGGCTATTCCTGGGATAAGACATTCCATCAGCCTCAGCGGTTTAGGGCATGGATGCCCATTGGCCCGGCTTTGCACCCCGATGGGGACATCCCAAACATCCCTCAAGTAGCCCACTTTAGCATAGCCATAGAACAAGATGGGCTCCCAGCAAAAGAAACCACGTATCTTTTTGCCGATATAGTTACGCGCCATCTGGTTGCTTTTCACCCAAATGACAATGCGGTGCGTTGGCATGATGTACATCCACATAGGCAGGTTGACCATACCTGGGGTGATAACCACGGCAGAGCGGGCTATGCGCCGGCACTCAGCAAACCAGGAGGCACACCAGTCCATGTAGTCCTGGTAGTTCAGCTTATCATGATAATACCCACCGTAGTCCATGCCCAGATTGTAAGGTGGGTCAGCGAACACGGCTTCCACGCTGGCATCCGGCAGCGTAGGCAGAATCTGCAAACAATCGCCCAAGTGAAGAGAGACCTGTCTCACATTTCCTCCGGGATGGGCAAGACATGTTCCACAATGTCTCCAGCCAATTCATCGTGATGGCTCTGGGGAGAAAAAGGCCTAGCCAGGGCACTGGAGGCGATCTGGCGTGTAGTGGCCCGACTGAGGTTGTTGGAGATCACCCCCCTAACCTCATCGGCAAATGCCTGCTGCAATATGGGGTCGCTGATAAACTTGCGACTAACGCTTACCAGGGCTTCCACGATGGTCGCGGTGACATCAATGTGGATATAATGCTGGCGACCGATCTCCATTTCCTGGACTGTCCTGGCCACTTTGGCCAGGTCCACCAGCAGCTTGCGCAGGCTGTCTAGCACCATGGGGTTGGTAGGGATGTCATCCTCAGACTTATGGTCTGCATCTCCATCCCTGGGGTAATGAGTGAGCAGCCAGTCCACGAGTTCCCAGAAGCGGAGTTTCATCTCGGCAAGTTCGGCCCGCATGCTGAGCAAGTCGGGATCATCCAAAAGCTGCATGATCTGCTCCCGGCGCTGTGGGGAGCGCACAATCTCCTCCAGTATCTTAGCGCGCTCAACACGCCTATAGCCCTCATGCCTTTTACAGTACCCCTCGCCAGGATGGGATGTCCCCTTGCCGGCCCTATCGTGACATATGGTGCCATCTCTTTTCCGCGCACCACAGATTTCCGTGTTTCTCAACACAATTTCCTCCAATCTACATCAAAACACAGGGGAATATAGCTGTCAATAGACAAAAATAACAGCTATATATCAGCATATACAAACAGCTTCTTATGACTATACGAAATGGATTTATGACTATACGAAATGGGTTTATGACTATACGAAATGACCCTGAGCCCACACTGGATATACCACGCGCCACACACAAATGTTGCAATATTTGCACTATATTACATTGCATGCATTGAAAGTTATCCACAGCCCCTGTGGATAACTCGATGACTATACGAAATAAAATCGGGAAGTTATCCACAACCATATGTGGCCTGTGGATAACTATTTGCACGTGAATATATCACGTATACGCCATATATGGGGGTAATACAGCCCTGGATCACCAAAAGTTATCCACAGTTTTGCCACTACTACTACTATATATAACAGCGAATGGCTCCGCCACTCACTCTATTGTCAATTGAGCAATTTATACTACAGCCCACTGCAATAAATCTTCAATACCCCAACAATTAAATATCAGCACGGCAACTAAACTAATAAAAAGCATCACCACAAATCCACCACATATACATGACCAGTAAAGCATGCCCTATCCCCCCATTGGTCACCTCAGCAGCTGAGTATGTCACATCCCCCCTATTGGTCACCTTAGCCGCGCGCTAAACATCAATGCATAATAACAATATCAATACATAGCAATACATTAAACATTTTAATAAGATGCACACTCACAAAGTAAACCCATAAATGCCGCTCGCGTGAAAAGCCCGCCAAAATGCACACACACGCATCCAGCAGTAGTACGCAAAATAAGCCCCAAAAGCATACCACACGTAACCCACCACCGTAATGTCACGCTAGCCCACAGGGCACGCCGTGTAACACGGAAACGCACCCATACACACAATG
>FWPU01001283.1_pt1 | contig 51166 bp, 39 predicted proteins | sample 2228361 | NCBI WGS metagenome assembly FWPU01 (sample SAMEA103939777, study PRJEB20133) | metagenome | reverse complement strand
CTATTAATGGTAACATTAATAGCCCCCAGGAGGCCTTTGCTTTTCAAAGACTTAAATTTCCAAAAACTGTACGGTACTCAGGTCGAACGCACAAGGATCGGGCAGCACAGGACGGTCTCGGTATTCGTTCCTCCCCGATCCTGACACGCCTGGCAGCTCAATCAGCATATAGCGGGTGTTGGGCCGCTGTCGTCCATCTTCAGTGATAACGCAATTGTTAGGAGCAAGCTGACCGTGAACAGGCGGCACGGCTCGAAAACCAGGCCATTGCATCATCTTAAGCAGCATCCCTATGCGCTTCAATTCAAACAGGCGCTGGCAGGTCATGTTGAGTCCTATCATCTCCAAAACGTGTTGCTCAAACGCTTGGGTGTGCGCTTCCAACGTCGCGCGGTTAGATAACGACTCACCGCTACTTGTCGCCCCCGTCTGCCAGTTTTTGCCATCGAAGAGCGAACTGTAACGCCTTTGACGATTCGTCAGGTGTAAGGTTGCCTCCAACTTCACCGCGCCCATGCCCAGCGGTTTGCTCATACCCAGATGATGGCAGTACTCTTTGCTAGGATCGCCTAACGGATGAAGCGTCCAACACAGCGCGCCCAACTCGCGATCAGATAGATTCTCGAAATAAACACGGAACGTGAACTTCACACCCGGTTTTACTGGCTTGAATTGCGTGTGTTGGGTACTGGTTGCTGCCAATTGGTTAAGCCGCGCCCTCTCATCCTCGATAAGTTCCCGAATTCGATCGAGCGTTAACCCCTCATCTGGGCTCAGACCTTGATGCCAGTAGCGTTTATGCCCGCGGATGACGGTTTCCCCAGGGGTTGGACTATCGTAGTGCTTCGGTGTGTTTTTGTTATCGCTGTTTTGGACCAAGTAGTGCTGAAAAGCCGTCGGCTTGGGTGTCGCCAGTATCCTTGGTGTGATTGGCTCATTAGAAAGCCAATAATCGGTCTGGCCTTCTTCTAACACGGCATCTGTTACAAACACCCGACCAGCGTAGGCGCACTGTTTGTCGCCCTGTTTTGGTATGACCTGAATAACACGGCGATGCCTCATGTTTTCGAGCTGTTCTTTTGTCCGCACGAAGCCAAACAGCGCTTCTGCATAGTCAATGTCTTCAGGTCGGCGTAATTCTTCTGGAACAAGATCAATGGGGCGATTAGCGTAGGGGAGACGGAACATTTGCGCTCGCCCGAAGAAGGTGAGTTGTCCGTTTTCACGGAGGAAGAAGACTGGATCACCCTGCCCGTGCAGGTTCTTACGAAGCATCCCGTTGCGCTCTCGGCAGTTTACATCGGGTTTATCCTTCGGAAAGGCTCGTTCTTGCCATTGGGTTATCTGGTCGTCATCGTGGAATCGTTCAATCATCTCCTCAGGCACGGGGATTTCCTCTGCATCGCTGGCAGGCAGTAGGAAAACAAATTCTTTCCTCTTTTTTGGAATATCACCTGTTATGACCAGTATCCCTTCTTTCCATTCAAACTGCTGATTATAGCGAAGGTCTTCGACAAACTTCCCGTTGCTTGACAGATGAACCCAAACACGCATCCACTGATGCGGTTGTCCATCCCAGCGCGGCGTTTTATTCGGCCCTTGTCCCTCATAGAGATTGCCGCCGACTTTGTTGCGCTGCACCCGCGCCATCTGGCAGACCTTGATAACATAGCCATCTGTCTTTGGTTTCAGGAAACCTGCTTCGACCTTGCCTGTCATCCGTTCCCGGTAATAGCGCCCAACCGCTGTATCATCAACTGTTCTAAAAAACAGCTTTTTCTCCGTAACCCGCTGCATCTTCCCGTAGCTTACAATCTCCAGCACGCTGCGCAGCATCCCGCGCAGACTGCTGCCGGGAATGACGGGTTGGTTGCGATCGTGGGTGTAAAAGAAGTCGGGCGTATTCCGCACCTGCTGGCGGAACGGTGCGTTCGTGTCCTCGCCGCGTTCCTGTCGTAGGAACTCCTCCAGGATGAACGGACACCGCACATACAGTGGTGACTTGGTCGTGAGCTTCACCTCGAAGTAGCCCGTGTGTCGGTCTGGATAGTAGCGGTCATGGTCAGGCAAATCTTTGGCATCATCCACCGCTGTCACGACAACTTCAGGCAGCGGCACGAAGTTATAGGGTGCGCTTGCCGTGCGGTCTGGCCGTGGATTCCTGTGCTTCGGCAGATTTAAGATCTTACGGTTGCTCATTTTGCTCCCTCCAATCTTAGGTCAAAAAGTCGGCTGACGACGATGCGGGTGAACCCGTTCGGGTCTTCCTGTAGGTAATGTCGCACCCACAGGCGAGGCGGGTCGGTCTCGTTGTTCTCGCCTAAGGGCAATTCCATGGGCACGGCATGGCGCAGGCCCTGGGCGCCATCCCAGAGTACAGTGAAGCCGTTGCAGTGTTTGCCATGGGTACCCCAGAGCATATGGGGTTCATCGATAGCCTCTGTAAATGTCGGGGTTTCTCCATCGGCAGGTCGGCGAATTAAGCGGGCATGCCATTGGTTATCGCCGTCGCGCCAGAGCAGCAGTTCGGCATGCTCTGCGAACAGCCGCGCTTGTTGCAGCGTCTCTGTGCGAAGTGGTGGAGAGACTTCAGGCGCAACGCTGTCGGATGTGACCAGTTGTCCATTGTCCACTGTGCCCCAGATCACGCCGTCATCAGCGTGCGCCAGCAGCCATTTCAGCTGGTACCTAGTTGCTTGCGCTTGCAGCCAGTCTTTCACATTGCTGAGCGAGTCAGTAGCAACAGGCTCCACGACCGCAGGATATTGCTTGATTTCTCGTTTCATGATCGCGCCTCCTTCAGGTGCTGGTTCAGCACGGTGACGAACCGTTCCAGTGCATCACGGTCGCCGCTTATGATCAGTCCCTGTCCGTTGGCGATGATCTCCCATGTTCGAGGTATCTGATCGCTCTGATAAGTCAATATCACGCGCTTCCCTTTGAGCCGTCCCCTTCCCACGCTGCTCTCACCGCCTAAGGGCAAGTCGCCCGTCCAGAGGTCCTTGAGCAATAACAAGAGAAGACCGATTTCATGATCTTTTGGGTTAATGAGCCGTATGTCCACCGTCAGGGTTGTGTCATTGCCGCCAAACGCGGGTTGCTCGCTGAACAGTGCGGTTTCCCTCGCGCCACCCGTGAAGCGGTCGATGCTGACACGGTTCTGCACAAGATCTGTCCTGGCGTTCTGCACCACGGTTTCGGTAACGACAACGCGACTGGCTTTGGGTTGAACGCCTTGACGCATTTCGACACCGAACATCTCATCGATCAGCGTCTGTGCTCGACCGTTGGCATCCAGCGTATTCGCAATCTTTAGCGCTCGCGCCCGCAGCGCGCCACCGAGACTTGTCCCAGATAGAATCGGTTTTCTTGCGCCATTGGCTTGCCGCGTGTGCAGGTGCACCATGTCAGGTCCCCGATCATCCTGTCCGCTTCCGGAGCGAATGAGCAGTGAGCCATCGAGCAAGAACGTGGCGTTGATATGAAAGAACTTGCGATGGTCGTCCATCAAAGCTCTGACACCAAGAGCTGTTTTAATGTCCGATACAGATTTCATGCTTGTCAGCGGTTTGTCACCATTCCGAATCCAATCGAGCAGCCCATCAGCTTGCGTCAAGTCATAAGTCTTGACGCGCCATCCTGCGACGGTCACCCGTCCGTAGCCGCGCCGTTTGCGTGCACCCAGCGTGATGCCGCCGTCGTTAAACCCCATAAGCGCCGTTGCTAGCGCACGCTTCAAAGCGTCGGCATCGTCACTCTCACGGATGAGTAATTCGAATCGAAGTGAAAAGGTTGTGCCCGCCTGCCACAGTTGCAGATCAAATAATCGATCCTCTCTTGCTGTGCGGCTCTTGGGATCAATCCCGACACCATCTCGCATCTCGATACCAAAAGTTCCAGGTTTGCCCAGCGCGTCCTCTATGATGAGAGGGCTCTGTTCCCCTTCGTCATCGCCTTTCAGGCTGCCAAAGAGCAACACGCTGGCGGATGAACGGTCGGCATGTTGACCGTAGCCGCGTTCGCGCTCACGCAGGTAAGCGCGCAATGCCCCAGCAATCGAAGCGCCTGTAAGCAGCGGCGTTTTGCTATCAAGGGGGTCTACCAGGAGCGGCATATCTGTTAGCTCGTCAGTGTCGCCGTTGCTGAAATGCGCGGGAGTTTGCAGAACCAGATCTCCCTCGACGACGATGCGAGTGATGATTCGCCGCGACGTTTCAGGCGACCAGAATTGTCTCGTCATAGCAATTACCCCTCCTTGCGGCGTTTTTTAGCGGCACGGGCAAGCACTGCATCAATTAAACGAAGAAGATACTCAGCGCGAAGCGCATCTGTGAGGTCAGCACCTATGCCGCCTGCTTTGCATGCGTCGGTCGGTTGAAAACCGAGCAACGATTTCCAGCCGTTCTCATTGCTTACTTGGAGACTTTCTTCGAGCCAATTTAATAGCATCTTTCTCCCTACACGCGCCCGCTCAAATTGCTTTCGCGCTGTACTGCGTTCCCTAACGCTACTCAGGAAATCAAGCACGCGCTGCAGGTTGGGTGCTTCTTTCATAAGTTCGTCATGAACAATGTTTCGCAGTCGTGAGAGTTGAGCATTGCTCGGTGGGTTGACGATCTCGATTTCATTGGCTTTGGCGACTAATAGTTCATCTAATCGCCGGCGCTGCATCCGTCCCACTATCTGCTTTAGCAACCTCTCGCTGTCTGAGCCGGGGGGGATCGTAACAATCGGGATTGCCCTCGACGGCGGGGTAGTATCCACCGCTAGCTCTGCTTCCGTATGCCAATTGACCGCCACGCGTCCGAAACCTTCAGCGCGACGCTCACCAATGCCCTGTGCTTCCAGTTGGCGCAATTTACTTTCGCCACAGTTCGGCTTGTCAAACACGAACACACTGCCCATCTGCACAGCCAGCGCTTGTGGCAAGGGTAAACCCCATTTACGGTTAAATCCGCCGATGGCTTCTCCGCGCAGGAACGCACGTTGCAACCTCAACTGAACGTTTAAGCGTTGGGATAACGCTTTCGTGACAGCACAAGGGTCAACCACAAATTGGCCATTATCATCGCGTAGGAGAGCGTCGCTCAAGAGCGTGATGATCAACTTACCATCTACATCGGCTACAAAAGAATTGCCCGTCTCACGCCAGTTATCCATGACTTTCGCATCATGGAACGACGTCCGCCCATACCCGCCACTACGCGAACCGCCCAGCGTCGCCTCACCAGCTAATAACGGAAGAATCCTGTTCACATCCGCATCGCTGTCGCAGATAACTACAGCCTCAAACGTCTGTCCCGCTGCCAGCGCATCGTAGCGATAAACTGCTCCTTGCATGTCGCCTTTTGACGGATCGATCACGTTAGTTGGCATTGCTCTCCCGAACCTACGGGTGCGCGCCGTGTGTACAGCGATGTGGCGGTCGGGCCGAACCAGCCGGACCTTTTGCTTATCTTCATCCTCCTGTTCACCCAGCGAGCAAAACGGCTTGCTGACGACTTGCCATTGCTTATCATCTGCATCCGGCATCTCAGCTGCGAAATCGAAGATGTGAGTTTCGTTGCCCTTCTCGCATTGCCAAGATTGCGGCGTAGGCAAGGTGCGCCTACCCAGACGGTCAAGTGGATAGCCGTTAAGATAACGTGTCGTTCCATCGAAGAACAGCCGTCGTACGCCTGCGTCGGCAGCATCTAAGTCGGTCAAGTTGTTGGCGCGCAGGTATTTGCCGATGACCGCGCCGCGCAAGACGCTGCCAGGCAAGTAATCGAAAGCTACACCCTCGTTCGGATCGCCTTCGAGTGCCGTCACCAGCGTTGGCTCCATAAGCGTAACGTGATAGGTGATGACTTTCATTGAGCTCCTCCTTTCACGAGTTGCTGGAAGCGCTTGAAGCAGTCATCCGTGATCTCGTTGCCGCGCTCATCGTACAATCGCGCCGCCAGCCGCCCGCGCCCGCGATTGCGTCCTGTGCCTGCGCGGCGGAGCGATAACACGCACGCGGCAAGTAATGCCTTCGCTATGTCATCAGGGTCTCTATCAAAATCCAGTTGCGCGATGAAAGACGTATCGCGTAGCACGACCCGCATCGATCGTAGACTACCTTCCTCAGGAGCACCTGATTTTTTCATTAACTGCCGTCTGACGGCGGATAGCGGTCAGCGACTCCAAAATATCGGCAGGTTTCAGGTCGCCGCGTTTGACGTCCGCTTCGATGGCATCTCGCAACTCTTTGGGCAGCCTCGCTGGGCCAACGTGCATCATCGCATCGTCACTGAGTGAGCTACCAGGTTGTCCGAACAGTAATTTCGCTGCTTGTTCAAAATTGGCATACACAGGAGACTTCTGTCGGCTCAATGCGAAGAGGATGTTGGCGCACTCCTCCGCCAGTAAGCCCTTCAGCGTGCGCCCGCGGACAAAGGGAAGGCCCGTTTCGGCATCATGTTCTACCTCTTCGTCCACCAATCCTGCCACACCGTCGCCGCGCCCGAATGTTGCATCGCTCTTCAGTTTCAGATGAATGTACAGCGTCATAACTCGACCTCCTTACAGCAGCACAAACCAGTCCGCTAATTCCAAAGCATCGAAGTATCCGCAATAACCACCCTGCCAGCCAGTACCCTTCCAGTTGGTCAACGAAGGCTCCACATCGGCTAGAGGTTTATTCGCATTGAACCTCGTAAGGAAATACTCAACTGCTTTCGGACCTCCGCGCAGCGCGTCGCGCAGAGCTTTTACCTTGTTGCGTCGACCTGCCCAGCTCTCGCCTTGGAACTCAGTGATGCCTTTTTCCACGATTCTCCAGGTTCGGTACGATTCCTTTGGATTATCCTCCAGCGTCACAGGACGCAGAACAAGCGAACCCTCGCTCACCGTGTATTCCCGCTTTCGGATCTCCTCGATGTCACCAGCCAAACCGCTTAAGGCAAAGTGCCAGTCAAGGCATGAGCCATCCCAGTCTGAGTGCAATTCGCGGATTCTACGCCGATAGTTTTTAGCAGACTTGCACAACTCGTCTGCCAGCGCATAGGCTCGTGCAAAGGGATAATGGGCCTTCACGATGGCGATGCCTGCACATGCAGTCAACTGTCCTTTTTTATCCGGAAGGTTTTCCGTGCGCTCCTCAAGCTGTCGCATGTATTCGATAGCCAGCGGCAGCCCCAGCCTCCCGTCGCATACAAATGTCACATCATCGCCACCGAACACGATGGGACGGAAGGGTAAGAACCACTTGTCTATGCCATCCCATTTCAATTGAACCTCAGCGATGACTTTTTCGGCTGCGTTCTTGTGAACAATCTTGTTGCCGCCATCGTTACGTATGCGGGCGAGAAGCGTATTCAGGACTTGCCGTAATGCCTGTTGTGCAGCAGCATCAACTTGCTCGGAAAAGGCACGCAGGGCGTTGATGTATTCACGGTTCTGCGATGGGTTTGGATACTTCCCGCCTATGTCCATAATGCGTTGCCCCATGCCGTTTCCGTCGGCATGAACAACGGCAATGAAGTTATGCTCTCCTTTGGTCCCGCCCAGATGATCAAGTTGGCTGGGGTAATCATAGTTAGGGTCAGGCACCGGGAGCAGCTTTCGCAAACGCTGGTCTGCCTCGCTCAGGGTGTTACCTCTTCTTTCCACGACCCGAAGCTTCGCGAGGATCTCAGCAGACGCAGGGCGTTCAGGATCATCCCCAATCGCCGGTGCTAACCCCGCTGCTGGCAGGCCTGTTGACCGGCACATGACCGTTACTCCCAACCCCAACAAGGGAGCGGACAGCGTGCGAGCGCGTTTCTCGTCCGCAAGGCTCTTGAAAGTAGCTTTGACTTTCTCAGCAAGCGACTCATTCCAATTAAAGGGACTTTGGGCAACGACCAATTGCAGATTAGGGGCGTTAGTTAATGCTTTCCGAGACAACTCGTGGGTGAAAGCTTTAGCATAAGGTTCATCACGGAATAGAACGACGAAGTTCCCCCCGCCTGCGTAAATCACTTCAGCCTCAAGATTGTGTTTCGTGTTTTCAATGCGCTCAGTAGCATTTAACTTGCCATCCGCTTTAATATTGTTGTTTGGAGCGACTTGTCGCACTGCTGCCTTAGCCCAGTCACCAGTTGCCTGCGCCACCAGATATGAGGCCCCGATGTTCTCCCGGAGACGGTTGCTACCGAATATATAGGGCTGAATCTGTGCGGTGTCCACGATAACTAAGCGCATAGCTCTATCCCTCCTCTCCGCTTTGGGATTGAATCCATTGTGTTAAGTGAGCAGCTAAGCCGGCAAGGTGTGTGCGCCCGAAAACGCGAATACGCCCTTCGGGGTCAACATCGCGCTGCATCTCACGTTCCAGGCCATCCGGATCATTGCTGCAACAGACCAGTGCTACACGCGCCTCATCACCACCCAATTGTCGAGCGCGGATGTAGGCTTCGAAAAGCTTCAGTTTGAGCGGTTTGTTTTTGGTATCCGTCGAACAAGAGAAAGCTAAAAGCTGATAGCCACGTAATGCAATTACATCAACATTGAATTCTACTTCGCTGGCTACGATGTTCTGTGCACACTCATGCAAGTGAAGTGATGCCGATAAATTCACTAACGAATAAAGAACGTAATGCTCTAACCATTTTCCCTTCAGCCATCCCATCCAATCCTTAGGCTTATCAAATCCTTGAAGCTCAGAATAGAACGCTTGTTTGATTTGGTCGAACTCTGATGGTATATCGTCAACGTCTGGCTGATTAGCATCGCTTATCCATTCCTTCCATTTCTGGAGCATTGCTTCATCATGGGTAAAAAGCTTAGATAAAGCGCATGCGCTTTTAGGCAATATAGGAGTATTTTGAGTCTTCTCCCTCAGGCTCCAGCCATGTAACCTCAGTAAATCCTGCAACCTTAGCTGCAACGCTCGTCCGACGTATTCCCTCTGTTCACTACTACCGGCGTCAACAGGGTCAAATACCATCTGCAATGTGCGGGCATCAAGGTAACTGAACACCGGTTTGAAGCCTTTCGCCCTAACCCACTGCTCCACTACGCGATAGGCATGAACCGACATGGCTTTTGTGCCGCCCGTATAGTTGAGACCGACGCGTTGAGCGACAACAGTCTCGAGGCACTCTTGCACGCCCTGAATAATGGAAGTTGGGTTGGATTCTTCAACCTCCTTCAACTTGAGGCATTTCACAACTCCCTGTTCGTTCAGCCATGTGCGCAGCCTTTGTGCGACCTCGGCTGTCCCCGCAGCACCTCCTGAATGGACGAGCGTAATGGTTCCGCAAGGTGCGGCGAGCAGCTTCCCCGCAACCGCGTTTGGCAGCGGATTACCGCCAACTATCAAAATAAGATGATCAACTTGATACTTGCTCAAGTCTGACATGCCTATCTGCCTCGTTACTAAATGCAGGATCGCAGCGCACCTGGTAGGCCCGCGCGCCTAAATTCTAATGATTGCTTGGCTCGACTTTTTTCAGTAACTCTATGCAAATTTGTGCTACTTACACTCCGTAAGCTGCTATGCAAAGCCCAGTCCACCTAAGCTTTTGTGAAAACACCATCATGCCCTTCCGTTCGAAATAGGCTGGCTCGCGAGCGAATTGATGCGAAGTTTATTGCCCATCTTATACCGGCGCACCTATCGTAAGGAAAAGAGCGCAAACTACAATCGGAACTTTCTACCGGGCGGCCCGGACACGGGCCGTATTGAAACTTCGCCTGTTGAGATGCTGCCGCTCAATTGCCTTCGCCTCCGCTACTGGTGCCCCAGCATCACGAACCTTCCGGTTATGTAATGCCTCCCTGGCAGGGATGGTACGGATTCTACTCGACCGCCTTTCCTTTGTCAAGAAAAATGTGAAAGGAAACTCACCTGAACTTCCGCGAGCGCTTATGTCGATCTGCATCGCGCTATCCGCCGCTCGCTTCCGTTTGCCATCGGCTTAACCGCTCTGATAGTATTCCACCGGCTATCAGGCGAAAACCCTGTGCGGCGCGAGGCCGATCGCGTTGGCGAATATCCGATGACAAAGCATATCGAGGGCGAACCGCTCGGTTACATTCGGACGGCGATCTTCTCTTTAGCAATTCTTCTATCGCCAGGCGCCGCACAGCCCGCCGCACGGGCTGCTCAGAAAAGCTATGTGACCGACCAGGTTAACCCCTCTCCTAATGCTGGGATGGATCGAGGGGAATGGAGCGTGGCCTTCTATCTTGGCGGCGCACATACCTCCGATTCGGCCCTGACCATCCGGCAACCGGCCCTGGCCACTCTGGTCCGGTTCGAGGATGTCAGCTTCGACGGACGATCTTTCGATGGCCCGCTCTATTATGGCATTCGCGGCGGCCGCTTCCTACCCGGAATTCCGTTTTTGGGAATAGAGGCTGAATTCATCCATCTGAAGGTCTTCGCCGATCCGAGGCAAAGGGTCCAGGCCGCCGGCACCCGTCGCGGCGAGCCGATAAGGCGCGAGATCGCCCTGGGCGAGATGGTCCAGCGATACTCCATCTCACATGGCGCGAACCTCCTCCTGTTCAACATAGCCGGCCGCTACCGCATGCATCGCGGTCGAGATAATCCGGCAGGCCGTTTGATACTGATCGGACGGTTCGGAGCAGGACCGACGCTGCCCCATACCGAGAGCACAATCGAAGGCAAAGCTCAGGAGCAATATGAGGTGGGAAGCGTTGCTTGGCAGTTGGCCGGCGGCGCTGAGCTGCACCTCTGGAAGGGGCTGTACGCGCTGGGCGAATACAAATTCACGCGCACGCGGCAGAAAGGGAAGGTCTTTTCCGGCAGGGCGGAGTCCGTTTTACGCTCACATCATGGCGTCTTCGGCCTGAGCTATCATTTTTGATCGGAGCAGATCGCCCGAGACACAACAAGGGAGGAGGTCAGTTGCCACGCCCGGTCTGCTCCAGCGACTCGATGAACCGCTCAACTTGCTGACGCAACCTATCCAGCGTTTCCTCCAGCCTCGCGACGAGCGGGCCGAGTTTGTCCCATTCCAGCTCGTAGCCGTAAGTGTGTCGGAACAGATGGCGGAAACGCAGATAATCCAGCAGGCGCAACGCCAGCGCGTGATCGATCACAGCTGGACGAACGCCTTTGACCTCCGACTCCATGGCGCGCAACAAGAGCGTATGCCAACTCGCTCCTGCGGGAAGGCCCGGCCCCAAGCCCACGGCGATGTGCTCGAAGATGCGCTCCACGCCGTTGTAAAAATCGTGAACCAGCTTGCCGGCTGCGTTTATCTCGATGAAGGTCGGCTCCGGCGGTAGCTTCTGCAATATCACCTTTCCTTGACTAACAATTCGACTCAGGTTAGCAAGCTCGTCGGCGATTTCTACTTTGAGCACCTCCTTTGGATCTTCCGGCATTTTCACCTCTCCTTTTATACGTGCCACCAGCTCGGGCGGCGCATCCTCGAGCGTGATTAAATCCAGCTCCAAACCTTCGGGCAGGAGTTGCCAGAGCGCGGAGAGGGCGGACAGATATTGCTGGGGGTCAAGCCCCTCTACTGCCAGGTCGATATCGGACCGGCTGTGCCAGGGACCCTGTCCAGCCAGCGAGCCGAAAATGTAAACCTCTCGAGCGCCGAACTGCTCTTTCAAGACCCGGGCACACGCCTCAGCAGCTTGTTGCGCCCGCTGTCGCCGCGCGTTATCCTCCTTCATCGTCGCTCCACCCACTGCGTATTTTACCACGAGCCCTGGACCCTTCGCCCGAGCGCCCCCGCGGCATTGCGACGCGCGCTTCGTTTGCCATCGGCTTGACATTTCTGATAGTATTCTACTGAATCGGCGGTTGAGTTCCGGGATTTTCAGCCAAAAGGAGCCGCGCTATGAAATTTTTCCTGGATACGGCTAACCTGGAAGAGATACGCGACGCCGCATCCCTGGGAGTCCTCGACGGCGTCACCACCAACCCATCCCTTATCGCCAAGGAGGGGCGCGAGCCGCGCGAGCTGCTGCTCGAGATCTGCCGGGTCGTCAACGGCCCGGTCAGCGCCGAGGTGGTGAGCAAGGATACCGAGGGGATGTTGCGCGAGGGGCGAGAGCTGGCCCGCATCCACCAGAACATCGTGGTCAAAATCCCGATGACCAGGGAGGGAGTCAAAGCAGTCAGAGCCTTGAGCAGCGAGGGGATCAACGTCAACGTGACCCTGGTCTTTTCGCCCACCCAGGCCCTGATTGCCGCCAAGGCCGGGGCGGCTTACGTCAGCCCCTTCATCGGCCGGCTCGACGACATCAGCCAGTTCGGCATGGACCTGGTCGGCGACATAATCGAGATACTTCGCAACTACGATTTCCCCACGCAGTTGCTGGTGGCCTCGATACGCCACCCGGTGCACGTGGTCGAAGCGGCGAAGCTGGGCGCCGATATCGCCACCATGCCCTATAAGGTCTTCGACCAGCTCTTCAAACATCCGCTGACCGACATCGGGCTGGAGCGCTTCCTGAGCGATTGGGAGAAGGCGATGAGCAAGCTTGCGGTGCGCTAGCCTGGCCGGGACGAAGCGCGCTGTGCACGGGCAGCCGCAGGGCGGCTATTGCAATCCGTTCTCTCTTGTAAATTTTATCAAGCCCTCTCGACTATGGATATCAAGGAGAAGCTGGAAGAGCTTGAACGCCTCAACCGCCAGGCGGAGCTTGGCGGCGGCGCCGAACGGCTGCGCCGACAGCACGAGGCCGGCAAGCTGACGGCGCGCGAGCGGATCAATTTCCTGCTCGATGAGAACAGCTTCGAGGAGATGGACCGCTTCGTTACGCACCGCTGCACCGACTTCGGCATGCAGGAGCAAAAGATACCGGGCGACGGCGTGGTGACGGGCTACGGGCGCATCGACGGCCGGCTGGTCTACGTGTTCGCCCAGGACTTCACGGTGTTCGGCGGGAGCTTGAGCGAGACCTACGCCGGGAAGATCTGCAAGATCATGGACCTGGCCATGAAGATGGGGGCTCCGGTCATCGGGCTCAACGATTCGGGCGGCGCGCGCATCCAGGAGGGGGTCAATTCCCTCGGCGGCTACGCCGAGATCTTCCTGCGCAACACCCTGGCCTCGGGAGTCATCCCTCAGATCTCGGCGATCATGGGACCCTGCGCCGGCGGAGCGGTCTACTCGCCGGCTATTACCGATTTCATCATAATGGTCAAAAACACCAGCTACATGTTCGTCACCGGGCCCGACGTCATCAAAACGGTGACCCACGAGGAGGTCACCAAGGAGGAGTTGGGCGGGGCCATCACCCACAACACCCTGAGCGGCGTGGCCCATTTCGCGGTCAACGACGATTACGAATGCCTGAGCCTGATACGCGAGCTTCTCTCCTTTATCCCTTCGAACAACCTGGAGGACCCGCCGTACCGCGAGACGAACGACCCGCCCGACCGCATCGTGGACCGGCTGAACGAGCTTATCCCGGTCGATCCCAATCTCCCCTACGACATGAAAGAGATCATCCAGGCCGTGGTGGACGACGGCTACTTCCTGGAGGTGCAGGAACATTTTGCCCAGAACATCATAGTAGGCTTCGCGCGGCTCGGCGGCAAATCGGTCGGGATCGTGGCCAACCAGCCGGCGGTCTTAGCCGGCACGCTCGACATCAACGCCTCGCTCAAAGGCGCGCGCTTCGTCCGCTTCTGCGACGCCTTCAACATCCCGCTGATCACCTTCGAGGACGTGCCCGGCTTTCTCCCCGGCACCAACCAGGAGTACGGCGGCATCATCAAGCACGGCGCCAAGCTGCTCTACGCCTTCGCCGAGGCCACCGTGCCCAAAATAACCGTGATCACACGCAAGGCCTACGGCGGGGCCTACTGCGTCATGGCCTCCAAGCACATCCGGACCGATGTCAATTACGCCTATCCCACGGCCGAGATCGCGGTGATGGGACCAGAGGGGGCGGTCAATATACTCTATCGAAACGAACTGGCGAGCAGCCCGGACCCCCAGAAGTTTCGCGCCGAGAAGATCAAAGAGTTCCGCGAGAAGTTCGCCTCTCCCTACATCGCGGCCGAACGGGGATTTATAGATGAAGTTATCGAACCGAAGCACACGCGCAAGAAATTAATCGCGGCCCTGCGCATGCTCGAAAACAAGCGCGACTCCAACCCGCCGAAGAAGCACGGTAATATCCCGCTCTGAGATTTTGGATTTTCGATTTAGAGAATCAGGCCGCCGATACAGCGGATATTTGCGGATAAGCACGACGCTATTAGCGTGTGCCACCCTGGCGAGCTGAAGCTCGCCGCTACAATATACGGGCGCCCCGGGAGGCAATCTACATCTTGACCTGTACGACCGTCGGGATTAAAATCTCGCCTGGGCGACAGGAAGTAATCCTCATGACGAGTCTCGGATTGACATTGGTACAAAAAGCCACTATCGTCAATGTCTCTACAAAACAACAGTATTACAACTTATTAAGGAGGGATAAAATATGCAACGGATCGGCAGCTGGTCGTTTATTATTGGCGTGGTTATTGCCGTCGCGGCAGGGTTTATTGCGATGAATCCCCTGTTGACGACGATTTTAATCATTCTGGGATTAGCGGTGGGATTGCTCAACATTACGACTAGCGAAGTCAGCCCCTTTCTTCTAGCGGTTGTAGCATTGGTGATTATGGCGGGGCTGGGGGCGAACGTCCTGGGCGAGATCGCCGTGGTCGGACCTACCCTCAATAGGGTTTTTTCTGCGCTTATGGTCTTCCTTGTTCCTGCAGGTATCATTGTCGCGCTGAAGTCCATATACAACGTCGCTAGGGCAAAATGATGCTGCCGCTCATGGGGCATGGCCCTCGTGCAGCGAAGGCCGTGCCCCGTGCGAGTTCAGATCTAAAATCCCTTTACCCCGCGAAGCGCTGGATCAGGTCCTGCTTGACGGTCAGCTTGTTTTCTTTTTCCAGGCGCTTGATCGATGACCTTATGTAGGCCTGGACGAAGGCATTGCGCTTCTCGGCCAGCAGATTCTGCCGCAAGGTTTCCTTCTCCTGTTCGAATTTAGCTTCGTCCAGAGGGGGGCGAGACCTGACCGAGAAGACGGCGAATTTTCCATCTGCCTTTACCGGCCCGCCTGCCTCTCCCGCCTTGAGCGCGAAGGCCCGCGCCTTGAGCTGCTGGCCGCTGCCGATTGTCGCATCGACCTGCTCGCGGCGCGTGAATTCCCGGGTCCGGTTGACCTTGAGCTTCGCCTTTTCCGCCGCGCGCTCGAGCCCGCCTTCGGCCTTGACCGCCTTCATGAACTCTTCGGCCCTGGCCTTAGCAAGCTCCACCGCCCGCTCTTGTCTATAGTCCTGCTCGACCTGGCCTTTCACTTCGGCCAGCTCGGGGAGATAGGGTGGTTTGATTTCAGCCAGCTGGGCCACGACGTAGCCGGCGGTGGTCTTCACGGCGGTTGTGACATCGCCGACCGCCTTGAGGTCGAAGGCGCGCTCGACCAGGTCGCGTGAGCCGGCCGGCTCGGTCAGGCTCTGGCCGGCGCGGAAGAGCTGCGTCTCCTGAACCTTCAGCCCGAACTCGGCGGCGACCTTAGCGATATCGCGGCTTCTTCGGAGGAGGGCGGCGGCGCGCCCGGCCTTGCGCTCGGCGAGGTCGGACGCTTTGTCGAAGCGGATATTGCTCAATATGCTCTGCTTCATCTCCTGGAAAGTAGCCCTTCTTTTATCGATCCCCTTGATGATGTGGAACCCGTAGGGCGTGCGCACCGGGTCGCTGATTTCGCCGGGCTTCAGCTCAAAGGCCACCGCGCTGAACTCGGGAACATAAGCGCTGGGCGTCGAGTAGGGGAGTTCGCCTCCCTGCTCTTTGGACCCCGGGTCATCCGAATATTGCCTGGCCAGTGCCGCGAAGTCCTCTCCCTTCTTAGCGCGCGCCGCTATCTCCTTAGCCTTAGCCTCAGCGGCGGCCTCCTGCTCCTTGGTGGCCCCCTGCGGCAGGGAGATGAGGATGTGAGCGACCTTGGCCTCCTCCTCCGGCGGATTGGCGTCGTAGTAAGCGCGGGCCTCCTCTTCGCTCGCCTCAACCTCCTTGAGCATAGACGCCTCGTCGAAAAGCAGGTACTTCAAGCGCCGCTGCTCCGCGACGCGGTATTTTTCCTTGTTTTTGTTGAAGTACTCGCGCAAGGTCGCTTCATCCACGGCTACTCTGGTTAAATAATCATCGCTGCTGAACAGGACATAGTCTATGGTGATCTTCTCGTTGTTGTCCAGGAACTCCTGCCTGACCTCATCCGGCGAGACCGAAACCGTGGTCGTCAGGATGTGCCCCAGCTTGTCCTTGAGCAACTCTATCCTGACTCTCTCCTCGAACTCCTGCGGCGAGACGTTGTTGAAGCTCAGGAACTGAAGGTAACGCTCCTTTCCGATAAAGCGGCCCTCCTCCTGGAATTCCGGGCTCTTTTGAATCCAGGCCGCCACTTCCTCCGGCGTAACGTCCAGCCCCAGCCTCTCGGCCTCCAGCAGCAGGATGCGGTCCTGAATCAGGTTATCGAGCACAACCTGTTCTACCTTGAAGAGCTTGAGCATCTCGGGGGTGAGCTTGTAGTTGTTGGCCCGCTGCAAATCGTCCAGATATACCTGATAAACCCGCTGGAACTCTCCAACCGTTATGGTCTTATCGCCCACCACGGCCACGACGTTCGGGTTGGTGGCGCTGCCGCTGTCCATCCAGGGGACAAAGAAGACGGCCATGCCGGCGGCCAGGGTTATAATCACCAGCCAAAGGGTGAGCTTCAGATGTTTCTTCTGACGCCGAAAAAGGTCAAGCATTAAAGCCCTCCGTTCCCGCTGCGCGGGCTAATCTAAAATAAATATTATAAACTTATCCGCTTCTTTCCGCATCGGTGGGAAACCGAGGACGGTGCGCCAACTAGGACTCCTTGGTAGAAACAAAGTAGCGGCGAGCTTCAGCTCGCCAGGGTGGGACACGCTAATGGCGTCGTACACATGGTGGTCTAAAGACCGCCGCTACACGAGAAGAAACCGGGGATTATGAACATTCGCTATCCCCCGAATTTGCGGCGGAAGTCTTCGGTCCCCTTGCGCGTTTCGAGCCAGTCGAAGAAGAGATCGGGGGTCTGGAGCCATATGGTAAACCAGAGCGATGCTTCTTCTTTTTCCTGCCGCTTCTCGGCCCGCACCTTTTCGTTTTTAGCGATAGCGTTGGCCCGCTCTCTGCCCAGCCGGGCCAGGTCTTTACAGTAGCCGACGCCGCGCGCATCCCCCTGGCGGCTGAACTTGCGGTAGAGGGCGTCGAGCCGGCGCAGACTCTCCTCAGCGCTCTCGAGCGTATCGAAGCGGAGCAGGTTTTCGAAGTAGGGGGCGTAATCCTCCTCGAAGACCACGCCTTTATCTATATCCATTCTAATCTCTCAGCCACCTTCCGTGTATATTTGACCGGGCCAGCGTAGAGAAATAGTCATAGGCCAGGCGCGAGGCGCGCGAAATCGCTTCTTCCCCATCTTCTTCTTTTACAAGATATGTGGTCATTACCGAGATTATATAGGGGCGGCCCGGCAGCAGGACTATTCCCGAATCGCAGCGCACGCCGGGGATGCCGCCCGGCTTATTGGCCAGCTTGACGCCCGGCGGAAGCCCGCTCCGCAGCGGGCTTCTTTTCTCTTTGCTCAGTATCTCCAGCACCTCTTCCGACTGCGCTTTCCCGAGCGCCTCTCCCCGATAGATCATCTCGAGCAGGCGCATCATCTCGTAAGGTGTCGATACGTTCTCGTAGCCGCGCGCGGCCGCCGTCTCGTCCATCATTCTCCTGTTCAGCCTGGTCCCTTTCAGGCCGAGCGCCGCGAGCCGACCATTGACCCTCTCCATGCCCAGCGTATCTATCAGGATGTTAGTGGCGGTGTTGTCGCTGAGCACGACCATAAGGACCGCCAGGTCGCGCAGCGAAAGGCTGACGGTGCCTTCTCCCAGCTCCTTCAAGATGCCGCTGCCGCCGGTCATCAGCCGCCGCTCGAGTCGGATTATAGTATCGAGCTTGAGCCGTCCCTCCTCGGCCTGCTTGAAAAGCTCGAGGAGCACGGCTATTTTAATCGAGCTGGCCTGGGGAAAAGATAGATTTTCGTTGATATAAAACAGGTCGCCGCTTTCCAGGTCCTTAATCGCCAGGCCGAAGACGCCGTTTAATCCCGCAGCCACCTCGGCCAGGCGCGCCTCCAGTTTTTTCTTTAATTGTATGATTTTATCATCAGCCGCGGCAATCGACGCTCGGGCGAGCAGGAACATTAAAACAGCTAATGCGGCTGGTCTTTTCAAGCCCCTCTCCTCAAAACGCGCCCGGCGAGCCTGCCGGTATGGTCGCCGTTTTCGATCACGGCGACCCCGTTGACGAAGACGTATTTAATCCCTTCCGGATAGCGGTGCGGGTCGGCGAAGGTAGCCGTATCGCGCACCGCATTCGGGTCGAAGAGCACCAGGTCGGCGAACTTGCCGACGGCCACCGAGCCGCGGTCGCGCAGCCCAACCTTAGAGGCAGGCAGCCAGGTCATCTTCTTGACCGCTTCCTCGAGCGACAACACTTTATCCTCGCGCACGTACTTGCCGAGGACGCGCGGGAAGGTGCCATAGGAGCGGGGGTGCGGTTTGCCGGCCGCCAGCGGGCCGTAGTCGGCGCGCACTGTGCCGTCCGAAGCGACGATGCCGAGCGGATGCGCCAGAATTCGCTTCAGGTTCCCTTCGTCCATGGCAAAGGCGACGATGCTCACCTCCCCCTTCTCCTCGATCATGAGCCGCCGCGCGAACTCGAACGGTTCGAGGTTACGCTCGCGCGCCGCCTCGACCAGGTTCCTCCCTTCGTATTTTTTGTTCGCCGCGCCTCTGACCGCCGCGATTATCACAGCATCCCAGGCACCTATCTCTTCCATCTTTTCGAAGACATCGCCTTTGATTCGATCGAGCAGCGCGGGATCGGAGAGGCGCGAGATGAATTTCTCCGCGCCCCCCTCGCGCGCCCAAAGCGGGAACAGGATCCCCATCCCGGTGGAGAAGGCGGTATAAGGATAGCGATCGAAGTTGACGTCGAGCCCCTCCTGGCGGGCGCGCTCTATTGCCGAGAAGGCCCGATCGATCTTTTTCCAGTTGTGCCTCCCCTCGGTCTTCAGGTGTGAGATCTCGAGCCTGACCCGGGCTCTCTTTGCCACAAGCAGCGCTTCGTCGATCGCCTCGAGCAGCCGGTCGCCTTCGTTGCGCATATGGGTGGCGTAGAGCGCGCGGAAGCGGCGCACCACCCGGTTCAGCTCGACCAGCTCGTCAGAGCGGGCGAAGCTCCCAGGCGTGTATTCCAGCCCGGTGGAGAGGCCGAAAGCCCCCTGGCGCAGCGCCAGTTCCAGGTCACGCTTCATCTTCTCGAGTTCGCGCGGCCTGGGCGGCCGGTCCTCCTCGCCCATCGCCGCGGCGCGCAGCGTGCCGTGTCCGACCAGCGTGGCATAGTTGAGCGCCAAGCCGCTCGACTCCAGCCGCTTGAAATACTGAGCGAAGTCCCTCCAATCGACCTGGATCAGGGCGTCGCCCACCTGAAGTTCCCTTCTCACCACCGGAGCCATCGAGTAGCCGCAGTTGCCGGTGACCTCAGTGGTTACCCCCTGCCTGATCTTGCTTTCGGCGCGCGGGTTGATGATAAGATGTTCGTCGGTGTGCGAATGTATGTCTACGAAACCTGGCGCCAGGCAAAGCCCGCCCGCGTCAATCGTCTGCCTGGCAGTGCTGCCGGCCAACTCTCCTATAGCAGCAATCTTGTCTCCGATTATTCCCACATCGGCCTGGTAAGATTTATTACCTCTGCCATCGATCAGAAGCGCGCCGCGCAGCAGCAGGTCGAATTGACGCCGTTCGGCCCTGAGGTCGTAGATGAACCCCTCGGCCAGCCCGAAACCGAGCGCCGAGCCAGCACACGTGGACAGAAATTCGCGGCGAGATAACTTCATCTCTCCCCTCCTCACAGCGCAAATAATAATAAAATCAGCCGTTTAAGTAAAGCGCGGCCCGGCGGTACAAAAAATGTGCAAACCGCTAAAAGTTTTTACAAATCAGCAAGTTAGGATCAAAGACCTCTGCCAAACACCCGCACTTTTCCACAGTTCTGTGGAAAACTTTTCGAGAGGGGCATAAGGAGGAGCTAGAAGCTAGGAGTTAGAAGCTAGAATAAAGCCATGGCCTGTTGGTGAAAGAGCTGGGCGATTGAGGATCTCTTCCGGCTGGCTGTGATTTTTCTCCTTTCACATCTATGGCATCACCCCTCCGGCAGCTTTATCTCGATCGTTCTCCTAGCTTCTAACTCCTAGCTTCTAGCTCCTTATTCTCGCTCCTGTTTTCATCTGATTCTCACGCGATAGGTCAGGGTCATTTCGCTTCCCCTGGCTACCGGGACTTGAAACTCCGCTACCGAGGCGCTTTTTTTGAGCGGCGGGTGCGAGGACTGGATTATCTCCCAATCGCCTCCGATATGCTCGCGCACGATTACGGTAACATCCTCAGCCTTGCTGTTGCGTATCTTCACCTGGTAAGCCGTTTCCACCAGGTCAGATCCGAGCCGTTTGAAGTCGATCTGTTTTCTTTCGGCGGTCAGATCAAAGGCGCTTCCGGCAGTGACATTAAGCTTTTCGTCCTTCGGGGTATGTCCTATCCGGTCTTCGCCCAGGAAGATCTGTCCCAGCTTCTCATCGCGCTTATACACGCGGACCGTTCCAGCGGGAAGCGGCATACCCATCCTGTTGCGCTCCGAGTTTTCAATTTCCAGGATGACCTGGACCCTCTGCTTTTCCGCCTCGCCTGAAGTCCGGGCGATGAAGATGGGCCGCTCCTCGATCAGGTATTGCTTCTTGAAGCTCAATCCGCCAGCAGCGAGCAGGTTGAGCCGCGAGCTGCGATTATTCTCGAGCGTGGCGCGTCGATTGAGACTGTAGAGATGGTATTCGAAGATAGACTGCTGTTGAAAGTCGGGGGCCGGAGCTGCCTGTGCTTCCATGGCCCTCAACGCCTCGACGCTGGCGGGCGCAGGCCTGCCTCGAGCGCGCCGCACGTCGCCCGCGACCAGGTTGATCAGGGCGTTCTCGAAGCGCGCGCCGCTGCGGTTGTTTATTGTCGCCCAGCCGTCCAATTCCGCCGATTTCTCGTCGGCCGAAAGCATGAGGATGTAGTCGGCGCTCCAGTCCAGGCCGCCGGTAAGGTAGGTCGCTTCGACCTTGCGTTCGCCTCCCTGGCTGGAGACGGTCCAGCTCAGGGTCGGCGTCGAGACCAGGGTCTGCGGAAGCTCAGGCAGAATCACATAGTTGTAGGGGAAGTTGACATAGATTTTCCCCTCGATCAGCCAGACGTTGCCTCCCTGTGTGCTGAGCAGCGTCGCCGGTATTTGCTCCTCAACATCGTTTCCGTTTTGTTTTACAACCCTGACCAGCGTGACCTCCCTGCCGACGTAGCTTTCGAGCAGCTTCGATGCGTTGAGCAGGTCGAAGTTGTATTCCTGCTCGCGCGCGACGAGGCCGGGCGCGCTCAGGTGAACCGACGAGGGCTCGATTCTGGCCGAAACATCGGCAAAGAAGAGCCGGACCGTGCCCGAAGGAAGCCTGATATTTCTCGCCTCGCGCACCAGCGCGAAGTCCTGGTTGTAGACGGTAATCGCCAGGTCGCTTCTATCGCCGGCCCGGCTCACCACCTGTTGAGCCGACCCGAGACCTGAAAATACCAGTACCAGGGCCGGCATGAGGAGTAATATCTTTATTCTCATAATCCCCCCATACAATTTAACTAAAGCTGTCGCTTCCAGATCAAGCTGCCGCGCAAAGGTTTCGCAGGCACCTGGTTATCAGCCATCAGCTTTCAGCCTTACTGAGACTGATGGCTTCCTCTTGCAACATGTGGTTTCGTTAGGTATGAATCTCACGAGCAACGCGAATCTAATAAACCGGGTGCGGATCTGAAGGGGGGCGGCTTTTCCAGCGGCGGTGTCCCCAGAGCCACTGTTCCGGATGCTGTCTGATCCAACCTTCGATCACACGGGTAAAGAGCTGCGTGTTCTCACGGACGTCTCGCTCCAGATCTCCGGTGCGGACAAGCTCGAGTTCCGGCATGAACATTATCCGGTATGTGCCTTTTTCATTTCTGGCAAGGTGTCCGGGAACGACCGCCGCGCCCGAGCGCAGGGCGAGTAAAGCCAGGCCGGTTGTGGTCGAGGCGGGGCGGCCGAAGAATTCTACGAATACCCCCTCCTCGGGCGAGACGTTCTGGTCGATCAGAATACCGACGCATCCGCCGCGCCGCAGCGTCTCCAGTATCCGGCGCGTCGAGTTATGCTTGGGCACCGGGACATTTCCGGAGAGCGAGCGGTAGCGATTGAAGAAGGCGTCAAGGTATTTGTTTTCGAGCGGCCTTACCAAAAAACTTAAAGGATAGCCGTAGAGGGCATGCGCGAACGGGAGCAGTTCCCACGAGCTGAAGTGTCCGGTCAAGAAAAGGACCCCTCTTCCCCTGTCGTAGGCCCGTTTGAAGTTCTCGAAGCCGTAATAGCTGACTAATCCTGAGATGTTCTCGCGCTTCAGTTTCGGCAGGCGGCTGAACTCGACCGCGAGCAGCCCCAGGTTGCGGAAAGCGCGACGCGCTATTCTCCTCCGTTCGCGCTCAGGCATGTCGGGCAGAGCTATCTCCAGGTTGCGCAGCATGACGCGCCTGTGGCGCCCGTCGATGAGATAGGCGAGGAGGGCGATTGTATCGGTCAGTGCGAGGGCCAGGCGCCTCGGCATCCGCCCGAGGATTCTAATGAAGGCTGCGACGAAAAGATACGCCAGGTAGTCCTTCATTTTTTATCAAGCGGGCCGAAGTATCTTTCCGTCACCGACTCCCAGCGGCCGCCGGCTTTAAGCAGGAGTTCGATCACCTCGCGCACCGCTCCCTGTCCCCCCTCGGCTGCGGTTACGTAGTGGGCCCTCTCTTTCACCTCGGGGCGGGCGTTAGCCACAGCGAACGCCAGCCCAACGCTGCGCATGGTCGGGACATCGGTCAGGTCGTCGCCGACGAAGGCTATCTCTTCCAGAGGTATTCCGGTCGACTGCGCGACCTCCAGGCAGGTGCCCAATTTATCGAAGCGGCGCTGGCAGACGATTTCTATGCCCAGGTCTCTAGCGCGATGTTCCACGGCCTCCGATTCGCGCCCGGTGATGATGCCGGTCTTAAGCCCGGCGCGGTGCGCCAGCCTGATGCCGTGGCCGTCCTGCACGTTGAAGATCTTGGACTCGCGGCCGTCGGGATGGATGATTATTTCGCCGCGCGTCATCACGCCGTCCACATCCAGGAGGAGCAGCTTGATGCGCGCCGCCCGCTCGAGCAACTCTTTGCGATTCAACATAGCCGAGCTGTTTATTTAGGGTCGGCTGCCGGCGAGCGCAGCGGAGCATGCTCCAGAGCCTGCCCGCCGAGCCCGTGAAGCCGCTGCCGCTTGTGCCGGTAGGCCGCCGCGATAAAGCTCGCGAAAAGCGGGTGCGGGGCCAGCGGCCTGGACTTGAATTCGGGATGGAACTGGCAGCCCAGGAACCAGGGGTGATCGGGCAGTTCTATGATCTCGACGAAGTTCTTGTCGGGCGATTGGCCTGAGATCTTCAGGCCGTAGGACGTGAGGATTTCCTCGTACTCGCGGTTGAATTCGTAGCGGTGGCGGTGGCGCTCGGAGATCTCGCGCTGGCCGTAGGCCCGATAGGCCAGCGAATCGGGATCGAGCACGCACGGATAGGCGCCGAGGCGCATGGTCCCGCCCATATCCTCGACTCCCAGCAGCTCGCGCAGCTTGTAAATGACGCGGTGCGGAGTGGCGGGATTGAACTCGGAGCTGTCGGCATCCAGCCCGCACACGTTGCGCGCAAACTCGATCACCGCGCACTGCATGCCGAGGCAGATGCCCAGGTATGGCACCTTGTTCTCGCGCGCGTAGCGGATCGCCCTGATCATCCCGTCTATCCCCCGCTTGCCGAAGCCTCCCGGCACCAGAATGGCGTCATGTGGCTCGAGCTTTTCGCGGCAGTTTTCGTCGAGAATCCCCTCCGATTCGATCCATTTGATCGCGACGCGCAGGTCGCTGGCCAGTCCGCCGTGGACCAGGGCCTCGTTCAGGCTCTTGTAAGAGTCCTCGAGCTGTATATATTTACCGACGATGGCAACAGACACCGAGTCGGCCGGGTGCTTCAACCGCTCGACCAAGCCCGCCCACGCGGAGAGATCGCGCTTGCCGGGCGGCAGGTTGAGCAGCTTCAGGATGGTCTCGTCCAGCCCCTCCTGGCTGAAGACCAGAGGGACCTCGTAGATCCATTCGACGTTCTTGGCGGCTATCACCGCCTCTTCCGACACATTGCAGAAGAGGGCAATCTTGGCCTTGATTTCGCGCGGCAGGAAGCGATCGGTGCGGCAGAGGATGATATCGGGCTGAATGCCTATGGCGCGCAACTCCTTGACGCTGTGCTGGGTCGGCTTGGTCTTCAGCTCGCCCGAGGTCTCGATAAAGGGGACCAGGGTCAGGTGGACGAATATCGAGTTGTCGCGCCCCACCTCGACGCGCATCTGACGTATCGCTTCCAGGAAAGGCTGGCTTTCGATATCGCCGACCGTGCCGCCGATCTCGACGATCACGACGTCGCTATCATCGCCGGCCAGGCGTTTGATGGTGCTCTTGATCTCGTCGGTGATGTGCGGGATGACCTGCACGGTCTTGCCCAGGAAATCGCCGCGCCGTTCCTTTTCTATCACCGTGCGGTAGATGCGGCCCGTGGTCGAATTGTTGTCGCGCGTCATGCGCGCGTGCGTGAAGCGCTCGTAGTGCCCGAGGTCGAGGTCGGTTTCGGCGCCGTCATCTGTGACATAAACCTCACCATGCTGATATGGACTCATCGTCCCGGGGTCCACGTTTATGTAGGGGTCGAGCTTGAGCAGGTTTACCCGGTAGCCGCGCGATTCGAGCAGACATCCGATCGAGGCCGATGCGATTCCTTTGCCGAGGGATGAAAGCACGCCGCCCGTTACGAAAATATATTTCATCCGTGGCTCCAGATCCTCACACCCATGGAAATTAACGGCGGCTCCGATGAAGCCATTTTATTATCGGGCAAGGCGCAAAAACTGTCAAGGCCCCGATATCGCGCGGGGAGGGGTTCGATTTACGACTTGCGATTAAAGGCTGGGCTGGGAGCTTCGTCCGACCAGGCTTACTATGACAGACAGCAGTTCGGCTGGTTCGATCGGCTTGGGCACGTGCATCTGGTAGCCGGCCGAGAAGAGGCGCATGCGGTCTTCGAGCCCGGCACGGGCGGTCAGCGCCACGGCTGGAATCTGGCCGCCGCGTTCCGGACCGAGCGCCCGCACCTTGCGGATAAGCTCATAGCCGTCCTGGCCGGGCATTCCGATGTCGCTGACCAAAATATCAGGCTTAACCCGCTCGAGCGCTTCCAGCGCCTCGACGGCAGAGGCGACGGCGATCACCTCGGCCTCACGCTGCTTTAGGACAAAGCTGACGAACTCGCGCGCGTCTGCCTCGTCATCGACGACCAGCGCCCGCAGCCCCTTGAGCATCGGCAGCGCTTCAAACTGGAGCTCCACTTCGGCGCTTGAGGGTGTTCCTCCTAAAAAGAGGGCAGCGAGCGGAAGCTTTACTGTAAACGTCGCTCCCTTTCCCGCTCCCGCGCTCTCTGTAACTATGGTCCCGCCGTGGAGTTCAACCAGATGCCGCGCGATCATCAGCCCCAGGCCCAGCCCGCCGTGCGGCCGGAGATTTGTGCTGCCGGCTTGTCGAAGACGATCGAATATGTTCGGCAGGAGGTCCGCCTCGATTCCCTGGCCCGTGTCGCTCACCGTGATCCGAGCGTGCGAGCCGGCGCGCTCGAGCCGGACCTGGACGCGCCCGCCGTCGGGGGTAAACTTGATCGCATTTGAAAGCAAATTGTCGATCACCTGCTGCAAGCGGTCCGGATCGCCCAACGTGGCGTTCGCTTGCGGGTCGAGCTGGCATTCGAGTTGAATGGCTTTAGCATCTGCTGCCGGACGTGCTGCCTCTATCGCCGCCTGAATCACCGGCGCCAGTTCGACCAGATGGAAGTCCAGACGGAGCTTTCCCGTAACGATGCGCGAGATGTCCAGGAGACCTTCGATAAGCTGGACCTGCGCTTTAGCGTTGCGCTCGATGGTTTCGAGCGCGCGGGCCATGGTATCGCTGTCGAACTGCCTTTCGCGCAGCAGCCGCGCCCAGCCGAGTATCACGGTCGTAGGAGTGCGCAGCTCATGCGAGAGTATCGCCAGTAGTTCATCCTTGGTACGGTTGGCCGCCTCGGCCTCGGCGCGCGCCGCCTGCTCGCGCGCAAGCTGACGAGCCATCTCTCCCTGCTCGACCGCTATCCTGGCCTTTAAGCTGTTAAGCTCGCCCTCGGCCCGGCCCGTTTTGATAAGCATCCGCACGGCAGCGATTAGTTCTTCCGGCTCCACGGGCTCGGCCAGATAGCCATCCGCCTCGCCCTCCAACCCGCGTATTTTCTCCCTAATGGAGGGACCGGCAATCCAGAGCACCAGCGCCGATGACGCAGCCGGATCGAGCTTGATGCGCCGGCAGACCTCAACCCCATCCATATCCGGCAGCTCCATATCGAGCACGACTACTCCGGGCGATTCCCTTGCTGCTCGTTCCAGCGCTTCGCCTCCCGTTGCCGCCTCAATTACCTCGAATCCCGCCTCGCGCAGGGGCCTGCTCCTGGCATGCCGGACCGCTTCGTTGTTGCCCACGTTCAGGATAATGGCCTTAGCTGCGTCAGCCATTCGAAGCTACCGAGAGAAATTAGGGAGCCAGATGAAAAGCACTAGCGCCAGCTAGCATAACAGAGCGTTTTCGATTTGTCTATCCTGTTGAAATGAGCCAGAAAGAGGAGCTAGGAGCTAGAAGTTAGAAGCTAGGAGAAGGATCTCGATGAGGCTACAGAGGTGGTGGTGTGGCAATGGGTACAGAAGCATAGAAGTACTATTCTCCCTTACACCTCACGGCCTTTATTCTAGCTCCTAACTCCTAGCTCCTAGCTCCTGTCCTTTAGAAAATCAGCTTCGCCACGAACTGGATGTTGCGCGGCCCTCCGCCGCCCAGAAACGGATTGCCGATTCCGACGTCCGGCGTCACGGTGATGGGCAAAAAGCCGATGCCGCGCCCGGTCACCGGGTCTATGCCGTTGAAGCTGGCATCGACCGAGAAGCCCGGCAGCAGCGGCGACGAGAAGTTCGGGTGGTTGAAAACATTGAAGAACTCGGCGCGGAACTCGAACTTCAGCTTCTCGTTTATGTTCGTGACCTTCGAGATCGAGAAATCGAAATTTCTGAAGTCGGGTCCGACCAGCGAGTTTCTGCCGAGGGTGCCGAAGTGCTGCGTCCCCGGGATACAGGCTGCCGCGCTGCCATCGCCCGTCGGGTCGAGCCTGCACGGCACCTGAAAAGCCGATAGGTTCAGGAACCTATCAGGCATGCTCGTGCCCTCGAAGGGGTCGCCCACCAGGTCGGGCCTCGGGAAGAATTCGCCCGTCCCGTTGTAATCGTCGAATAAGTTGACGTGGAAGGGATTGCCGCTGCGAAATGTAACCACGCCGTTGAAGCGCCACCCATCGCTCAGCCTCTTCCAGCGGCTCGAGAAGCTGGGCAATTGATACGAGAAGGTCCAGACGAAGCGGTGCCGGCTATCGAAGTTCGAGTTGCCGCGATTGAGGTCGGGGCGATGGCTGTTGTCCGGCTGAGTGGCGTTGGCGACGTAGTCCTGGCCGTCGCTCGCCGTGTCTATCGAATGCGACCAGGTCCAGTTTATCTGCGAGCTGAAGCCGCGCAGGTTTCGAAGGTCGAAACTCACCTGAAGCGCGTTGTAGTTGGAGTTGGCCGTGGTCTCGAGCTGGTTGACGTAGAAGAAGGTCCCGCCGGACGGGGCAAACGGACCATTGTCGAAAGGCCGTGCCGTCGAGACCGCAGGGTTGACCGGCTGATTGATATCGCGATAGCGGAAGAGCTTGCGCCCCTGCGACCCGACGTAGCCCACGTGCAAAACGGTGTTCTTGAACAGCTCCTGCTGGATGTTCAGGTTGAAATTTTGAACGTAGGGGGTGCGCAACTCCGGGTCAACGGTAAAGACATCGGAGTCGAGAAAGTCGGTGAAGACCGGCTGGCCGGGAACGAGCCGTTCGACCGTCGAGAACGAAAAAAGTATTGGTGCCGGGCCGATCGGGTTGTATGCCGGGCCGGGATTGAAGGTGTTAAAGGGGAGCTGTCCGACGAAGAAGTCCTGCGAGAAGGCATCGTAGAAGAGGCCCCAGCCGGCTCGAATCACGGTCTTGCCGCGCCCGGTGACGTCCCACGCGATGCCGATGCGCGGCGAGAAGTTGTTGAGGTCACGCTCGTACAGCCTCTCCAGCCCGTTTGTTCCTACCAGCACCAGCCCTTGCCGCGGATCTAAAATGCTGAAGCGATCGCGCTCCTCGTCGATCACCCCGTAGAAGTCCCAACGCAGCCCGTAGTTCAATGTGAAATTCCGATTGACGCGAAAGCTGTCCTGAAAGTAAACAGCGTGAGAGTTCTGGAAGGTGCCGCGCCGCGAATCTCCCGTCGCGCTCCTTCCTCCGCTCAGCGTGCCGGCCAGGAAATCGGCCAGCGAATCGAAGTCCAATCGCCCGCGGTAGCCGGCGTCGAAGAACTGGTTGATAAAGGTGCGGCGGAACTCGTAGCCGAGCTTCACCTGGTGCCGCGTGAACTGCCAGGAGAAATTATCGATGAAGTGCCAGTTGGTATCGACGCGACCCCTCGGCACCGAAAGCGTCGCTCCGAGCGGAGCGATGGCCGAGCCGAGCTGCGGGTCGTTGCGGATGCGTATGAAGGGGAGGCCGAAGTCCTGCGGATTGGTCACGCCGGTGTTAAGTCCTATCGAGTTGGGGTCGAAAGCGCGGTCCTCCGGGAAGAAGTCCTCGGCGAAGCGATTGTAACCGAAACGCGCCTCGTTCAGCTTGGTCGGCGAGATGACGTTGACATGTGAGAGCGAGACGAGCTGCACGCGTGTCGGCGTGAAGGTATTGAAGCCGGGCAGAACGTTGCCGGCGAGCAGGGCGAGCGGGAAGCTCTGCTCGCTGTCGCCGAAGTAGTAGCGGCCGGTGAACTGGTTCTTCTCGTCGAAATTGTGGTCGAGCTTGATGATGAAGCTATCGACGTTGTTGAAGGCGCGCGTGGTTACGAACAGGTTCGGCGTCGGATCGAAGAGCGGTACCGGGCGGTTCGGCTCCGGCCAGGGCTTGCGCGCCAGCAGGCGCTCGATGATCGGGTTTTTGGGACCGCCGAGCGCGGCGATCTCGCGCGGGTCGGGAACGCGCGCCACGCTGTTCAGCCCGACGCGCTCGCGCTGCCCTTCGTAGTTGACGAACCAAAAGGTCTTGTCTTTAACGAACGGGCCGCCCAGGGCGAAGCCGAACTGGTTGTTGATGAAGACCGTCTCCGGGTCGGGCTTGGGATTAAAAAAGTTGCGCGCGTCGAGCGCGTTGTTGCGGAAGAATTCGAAAACGCTGCCGTGGATATCATTCGTGCCCGACTTGGTAACGATATTGACCACCGCCCCCGCGTTCCTGCCATATTCCGGCTCGAAGTTGGAGAGGATGGCGACCTCGGCCACCGCTTCGAGCGGCAGGATGGTCGCCGGCGTGCCGAAAACCCCCGCCTCGTTGATGGCGGGAAGGTTCCGGTAGCCGTCGTTCATGTCCGTGCCGTCGAGCAGATAGTTGTTCGAGCGGCCGCGGTTGCCGTTCACGCTGAAAAGGCCGAACGAGCCGGGCGAATCTGTGGCGCCGCTCGGGTCAGCGGTCGCGCCCGGCACGAAAACCAGCAATTTGATGAAGTCGCGCCCGTTGACCGGCAGCGCGATGACCTGTTCCGACTGGATCTTGCCGCCGAGCACGTTGCTGGTCGATTCGACCAGAGGCACCGTGGCGGTAACCTCAACCGCCTCGGCGATTTCGCCCACCTCGAGCGCAACATCGACCCGCCGCTCGCCCGCCACCTCGACGCGCAGGTCCGAAACGACGGCCGTTTTGAATCCCGTTTTCTCCACGGTCAGGCTGTAGGTGCCGATGGGTAATTCCGGGATGGCGAAGTTGCCCGCGGCATCGGTAACGGTCGAGCGCACCAGGCCGGTCGCCACATTCCTGGCCGAAACGGCTGCATCCGCAACGGCCGCGCCGGTCGCATCGGTCACGGTGCCCAGGATGGTGCCGCGAAAGGTCTGGGCCCGAAGCCCATGGGGCAGTATACATAGAAGCAACAGAATGCCGGATAAAACACGCCGGCTGCCGGGCCGGCTCCTCCGAGATAAACTCACGCCTTGCGTCTTAAGCATGTGTGCTCCTCCTTGTCCCGCCATCATACTCCTCTCGCCGTCGCTTTTCAACTGCTATTTTTTGCATATTTGTCATCATCGGAGAGGCGCCGGGTCTGCCCCTAAGCCTTCCTGCAGCGAACAGAATGCCAGGAGAGGAGGCGGCGGACGCGGCGCAGGTCGGCCTCGGTATCTACGCCCGGCGAATCGTGTTCGACCTCGACCACACGGATCTTATAGCCGTGCTCAAGTATTCTCAGTTGCTCCAACGATTCGGCAAGCTCGAGCGGCGTCGGCGGGAGTTTGGCGAAAAGCTGGAGGAACTGCGAGCGATAGGCGTATATGCCCAGGTGCTTAAAAGGAGGGGCTGCGCCCCTCCGCATCTGGTAAGGTATCGGCAGGCGCGAAAAATAAATGGCGTAGCCGTGGAGGTCGGCCACCACCTTGACCACGTTCGGGTTGCGCAGCTCGCCGCGCGATGAAATGCGCACGGCGGCTGTTGCTACCTGTGCCTCGCCCTCTTCGGCCAGCGCGCGCGCCACCGCCTCTATCGTGGCTGGAGAAATGAGCGGCTCGTCGCCCTGAAGGTTGACCACGATGTCGAAGTTCAAGCGGGCCGCAACTTCGGCCACGCGGTCGCTGCCCGAGCGGCACTCGCGCGAAGTCATCACCGCGCGCCCGCCAAAGGCCTCGACCGCGGCTGCTATTCGCTCATCGTCTGTCGCCACCAGCACGCTGTCGATGGATCTACAGGCCGACGCCCGCTCGTACACGTGCTGGATCATCGGCTTGCCCGCAATCAGTCGCAGCGGCTTGCCGGGCAGGCGGGTCGAAGCGTACCGTGCCGGGATGATGACGGCTGTAGACATCTGAGGAGCTAGAAGCTAGGAGCTAGGAGCTAGAATATTAATCTCGATAAAGCTACCGGGGTGGTGGCGTAACAATGGGTGAGCTGTCAGGAGTAGGGAAGCCCTCTTGTCCCTTACATTTCTCGCCTTGCGGCACATGAATTTATTCTAGCTCCTAGCTTCTAGCTCCTAGCTTCTATTCTATGAACTCGACGCCGGCCGGCTGTTCCTGCTGCTCTTTCGCTTCGCGCGGCGGGCGGGGATAGCGAAAGATGCGCCCCTCGAAGTTGCGCAATACGACCTCCTTTTCGTTCATCTCCACGACGGACTCGGGCAAGATCGCGATCTTGCCGCCGCCGCCCGGCGCGTCGATGACATACTGCGGCACGGCGAAGCCGGTGGTATGGCCGCGCAGGGCGCGTATGATCTCGAGCCCGACCTCGACATCGGTGCGGAAGTGCGCGGTCCCTTTGGTCAGGTCGGCCTGGTAGATATAGTAGGGTTTGACCCGGATGGTCAGGAGCCTCTGCATCAGCCGCTTCATCACCTCGGGGTTGTCGTTGATCCCCTTGAGCAGCACGGTCTGGCTGCCGAGCGGGATGCCGGCATCGGCCAGCCGGTTGCAGGCCTCGGCTACTTCCGGAGTAATCTCGTCCGGATGGTTGAAGTGGATGTTCATGTAGAAGGGGTGATACTTTTTCAGCATGTTGCATAGCTTGTCGGTGATTCGGCTCGGCAGGAAGACCGGGACGCGCGTGCCTATTCTGATCACCTCGACGTGCGGGATGGCGCGCAGTTGGCCGATGATCCACTCGAGCTTCTCGTCGCTGAGCATCAGGGGATCGCCGCCCGAGAGGAGCACGTCGCGCACGCGCGGCGTGTTGCGGATATAGTCGATCCCCTGCTGGATGGTCTTCTCGCTGATCTCGCTCGAGCGGCCCACCAGGCGCTTGCGCGTGCAGAAGCGGCAGTAGACCGGGCAGACCGAGGTGACGAGCAGGAGCACGCGGTCGGGATATCGGTGCGTCAGTCCCGGCACCGGGCTGTCGATCTCCTCGTGCAACGGGTCGTCGATCCCCTCCTCGTCCTCCAGCTCCTTGACGTCGGGAACAACCTGCAGCCAGATCGGGTCGTCCTTCTTTTTGATCAGCTTGAGATAGTGCGGCGTGATGCGCAGCGGATACTCCTTGCTCACCCGGTTGATCTGGGCAGCATCGACCTCGAAAAACTCCGCCAGTTGCTCGCCTTTTTTAATGCCGTTTTGCAGATCCTTAATCCAGGCCTCCATCGCCTTTCATTCTCCCTCTGCCGTCGGCAGCCTCGATGCGGTCGAGCCAGCCGGCAGCTTTTTTACAAGAATTATCTTATCGTTGCCCGCGGCGTAGAGATCGCGGATGCGCGCGGCCTCTGAGAACCCATGTTTAGCGAAGAAGCCGCGGCCGGCGCGCCCGATCGCCCGCTCGGGCCCCTCGACCACCAGCATGCGCGCCGCCGCTCGTGCCGCCTCGCGCTCCACCGCGCCGAGCAGCAGGGTTCCCACGCCGCGGCCGCGCGAGCCGGGCGCGACCACGATCCAGTAGAGATCGTAGACGCGCTCGGCCATGGCGTCTGGGCCATAGCAGGCATAGCCGACGAGGCGGCCGGCCGAATCGACGGCCGAGACGATCAGATAATCGCTCTGCTGTCGATTGGACAGGCAGTAATCGACCAGCGAGAGGGCGCAATCTATCTCCGCTTCGGTGAAGGTCTCAGAGCTGCGGATGATCGAGGCCAGCGCCGCGCGATCTCGGCTCTCCAGCCGCCTAAGCTTCAGCCCCAACTCCAGCTCAAGAGGCATATGCTACTTTAGTCTCCTTGCCGCTGCGCGCCAGCGCGCACTCGACTATTCGGCCGATCAGCTCGCTATAGCTGAGCCCGGCGGCCTGCGCCGAGCGCGCCAGCCCGGCGGAAGGAGAGATGTCGGGGTTGGGATTGACCTCGAGGACATAGGAACAGCCGCGCGCGTCGAGCCTGATATCGACGCGCGCATAATCGCGGCAGCCGATTTCCAGGAAGGCGCGGCGCGCCGTCTCGGCAACGCGCGCCTCGAGGCGCGGCTCGAGCGCGGCCGGGCAGACCGGGACGGTGTTCTGATAGAGCGGGCTCAACGGCACCCACTTGGCCTGATAGCTGACGATGCGCGGCTCGTTCTCGGGCAGTCCCGAGAAATCGATCTCGGAGATGGGAAGCACCTGGGGACTCGAGCCGCCGAGCAGCGCGACGTTAAGCTCGCGCCCGTCTATGTACTCCTCGACCAGCGCCGGCTGAGAGTAGTAACTGTGAATGTAATCGACCTGGCGCTGGAGCTGGCTGGCATTTTTAACCACTGAGCTGCTGGTGACACCAAGGCTGGCATCCTCGCGCACCGGCTTAACTATTGCTGGAAAATTCACATCGCTGTTTTTACAGCTATCGCCCGGCTGGAAGAGATAGTAGCGCGGCGTGCGGATGCGCGCGGCCGAGAGCAGCCGTTTCGCCTTGAACTTGTCGAGGGCCAGGCCGAGGGCCAGGGGCGGCGAGCCGGTGTAGGGCAGGCCGAGCAGCTCGAGCAGCCCGGCGACGCACATCTCCATATCGCTTCGGCCCCCCAGCCCCTCGCACAAATTGAAGACGAAGCGCGGCGCGAGCCTCTGCAGCGTCGCCACCAGCTCGCGGTCCACCCGCTCTATCGCCATCAGGCCGGGGCTGAAGCCGAGTTCGCGCAGCGCGTCCTCGACCGCGTAGACCTCGTCGCGAACGCTGGCCTCGGAGAAATAATCTTCGTCCTGGGATGCGCTTTCCTCTATCTTGTTGTAAAGAACCAGGCAGTCGTATTTAGGCATCTCTCAACCCGTATCGTTGACAGGCGATATCCAGGACGGCGTTGATCAGCTGGTTGTAGCTCATGCCCGCCGCCCGCGCCGCCTTCGGGAAGCAGGAGTTGTCCTCCGGGCGCGGCAGGATGCCGGGCAGCGGGTTCACCTCCAGGATATGGGGACGATTCAGGCCGTCGAGGCGCACGTCTATGCGCGCCCAGTCGCGGCAGCGCAGCACGCGATAGGCCTTCAAGCATTTCTCCTCGATCTCGCGGCGCAGGCCGTCCTCCAGGCGCGCGGGACACTCGAACACCCGGAGCGGATTCTCCGGCCGGTCCCATACCCACTTCGCCTCGTAAGAGTAGATCGGGTTGGCCCCGGCGGGCAGGGCATCGAAGAGCACCTCGATGATCGGCAAACAGCGGGCCTGCTCGCCATTGCCTAAAATAGCAACGGTAAACTCACGCCCCTCCAGAAACTCCTCGACCAGCGCCGGCTCGCGATACTCCTCGAGCACGCGCGCGATCGCCGCCTGGAGATCGGCTTTGTTCGCTACCAGCGAATCGTTGCGCACGCCGATGCTCGAGCCTTCGTGCAGAGGCTTAACTATCAGCGGATAGCGCAGGCCGTTCCAGGAATACTTGAAGGAAGAGACGGCGCGAAAACGAGCGGTCGCAATGCCGTAGTAGCTCAGGATCTCCTTGGTGCGCGCCTTGTCCAAACAGATGTTCAAAGTAAGAGGATCAGAGGCCGTATAGGGTATGCCGAGGAATTCAAGCATCGAGGGAATTTGTCCCTCGCGGCTGGCGCCGTTGGCCCCCTCGGCCATGTTGAAAACGATGTCGGGACGCAATTCACGAAGCTTGCAGTAAGCTTCCTCGTCCGCTTCGATCAAATAGACATCGTGCCGCTCGGCCAGCGCCGCGCGCACAGCTTCTATCGTTTCCGGATCGTCCCATTCAGCTTGCCTGTCGTTAAAACTTCCGGGAGGTTCTTCCTCTCCCCCCACACAATCCTTCTTCAGATTAAAAGTTAAACCGACTTTCACCCTTGTCCCTTACCTCCTCGCCTAAAGTTAAACAAATTCTTCCACCTTGTCAAGAAAAATTTGTTTTTCCAGCACAATATTCTGTGGAGCAAAAAAGTTCAATACAATATTTAGGGTTGAAGGCGCCGTGCACAGCCGGGCCGACTAAGTCCAGGAGCCAGAGCCAAGGGCCAAAACAGGCCGCTGATACGGCGAATGCTGCGGATCTACGCGGATTATCTGTTGCCCGCGAAAATCCGCAGCCTCCGCCGTAGCAGCGTTCTATTTTTTTATTCGGATTCCCTCAGCTGGCTGCTGAATTTCCTCTCTCGCCGGATCCCACGACAAGAGGATGGCACCGTTAAGTTTAAGTTTAATCGGGCTTTCGCCGCGCATGATCTCGACCGACTCCAGGGCGAGGCCGCTATGTATTTCGAGGCACTCTGGAAATCCCTTGGCGTAGAAGTAGACGCCGCGCAGGCTGGCGGGCAGTCCCGAAACGATCACTTTTTTCGTCGATGAATCGATCAGCCCGGCCGCAGCCGCGCAGGTGCTCCGGGCCAATCGGGCGACGTCTCCCCAGATTTTCAGATTGTGATTCAAGGCGGCGATATTGAAAGCCAGCAGGATGGCAGCGGCCGCCGCGGCGCGCCGCGCGCCGGGCGAGTGGAACAGAGAGGCCGCGAGCAAAGAAAATCCGACCGACGGCAGATAGAGCAGGCGCGACTTCTGCAAATCTGAGCCGATCAGGAGCTGGGGCAGAGCGGGGAGCGCCGGTATCACGACGAAAGCGACGGCGAGCAGCAGGCGTCGCCGATCGGGTCGCGCTCGGGCCAACCATATCAGGTAAAAAACATACACTGTAACCAAAAAGGCCAGGTAGCTATCGGGCTGGACGCTCCAGTTGATCGGAAAATAGAGCGCCGCCCACGTGCGCAGGGCTAACGCCTTCAGGCCCGACGCCGCGCCCAGCGTGAAAAGCTGCGGCGCTCCGGTACCGGGATCGCGATATCCTCCTATCCCGCCGAACAGGCTCCAGCGGTGAGCCGAGGCCAGACCCGCCAGCACGAAGAAGGGGAGAAGCAGGCTAAGGCTTCGCCACGAGATGCCGCGCTCGAAGCCGACCAGAAGCAGCAGGAGGAGCGGGAAGACGTAGGCCGTCTCCTTGCTGAGCAGGGCCAGCGCCTGGCAGGCGAGAGATAAGATCAGGTCGGCGCGCCGCGCCCTCCGCGAGTAGCGCAGGAAAAAGAGCAGGCCGGCCAGGACGAAAAAAGTGGCCAGAAGATCGAAGCGGCCCGCCATCCAGGCGACCGCCTCGGGCCTGGTGCCGTGCAGGGCGAAGAGCGCGGCGGCGGCGAAAGCCGCGACGCGATTGAAGGCGAGGCTTTCCGCCAGCAAGAAGATCAGCGCTGAATTAGCAATGTGTATTAAAAGTCCAGAAAGGTGCCAAGCGAACGGATCGTAGCCGGCCCAGCGCGCGTTGAGTCCGAGCGAAATGTATCCGGCCGGCCTGAAGAAGCCGTCCCCGCCGCCGCGCGCCAGCAACTGCAACAGGTAATCGCGGCTGAACGAGTTGCTCAGTTTCAGCAGGACGAAATCGTCGGAGAGAAAGTAGTAAGACAGCGACCGCCAGAAGCAAATGGCCGTTACCAGCGCGAGGAGGGCCAGCGATGCTATAGCTGACCGCCCGCTCGAGCGCGCCAGGTCCATCCGTTGCACAGGCGGTTCTACTCTCCCGTTTGATTTTGCGGCGCTCCCCAACACTAAGAGCATTGTAAATGCCAGGCCGAAGGCGCTCTCGGCATTTATCGGAGAATTAACCGGCAGTAGGAAAACGAACGGGCCCAGGAGAGCGCGCAGCGAGATGACCAGGGCGCAGAGGCCGGCGGTGGCAAGCAGAGCGCCGCGAAATAGCTTCAGCATATTTATTTAGAGCGCCTAACAAAACTGGGTGGGGCTGCCTTCGAGCCATCAGCAATCAGCCCCGAGCTTCAGCTTCAAGCTGAGTGCTGATAGCTTGCCGTATCACCTGCGGTTTCGTTAAGCATTCTCGGCGCAGAGACCACAGGGCACGCCGAGCCAGTAATTATAATTACTCTCCGCGCGCTCTGCGATCCCGGCGGTAAAAAAATCCTTTCGAATTGCAAATCGCATCCCTTCCTGCTAATATCTCGGCTATGTGCAGAGCCGGGGATTGCAGGCTTCTGGCTATTTATCTGGTTTTGCTCTCGATGCTGCTCGCGCTGGCGCTCATGCCGCTTGCCGCCCCGCTGCTTGTCGGGGAGAGCGATTTCGCCGCCGGCCTGATTTACCGAGGCTTTTCCTCGATGTGTCATCAAATTCCCGAGCGCTGCTTCTCCCTCTCGGGAAGTCCGCTGGCCGTCTGCCACCGCTGCTACGGGATTTATCTCGGGCTGCTGGGCGGCCTGCTCTGCCATCCCCTGCTGTTCGGCCTCGGGCGCAGGTCGCTGCCATCTCCCCGGCTCTTCATCGCAGCCTCTGTGCCGATATTTTTCGATCTCGCGCTGCCGCTCCTCGGCTTTTACGCCAACAGCAGCGTTTCGCGCGCTCTGACCGGGCTTATCTTCGGCCTTTCGCTCCCTTTTTACATGATGCCTGGCCTTGCTGATTTAGTTCTCTCTCGGCTCGGCCGGCCAGGAGGAACCAGAGATGGCGACCGCCAAACCTCCCCTGCTTAGGTCTGCGCTGATAGCCGGAGCGCTGTTCGGCGCCGCCTCGGCCATCCCCATTCTCAACTTCTTGAACTGCTTTTGCTGCGCCCTGGCCATTTTGGGCGGGGTGCTCGCCGCATATTTTTACATCCAGGAATCGCCGGTGCCCGTGGCTTCGGGCGACGGCGCTCTGCTCGGCCTGCTCACCGGCATCATCGGCGCCATTGTCCAAACCCTGCTCTCGCTTCCCCTTAAATATCTTATCCCCGCATTTTGGATGTTCGATCCGGACATGATGTTGAAAAGGCTGCCGCCCGACGTTCCGCCCGAAACGTACGAGATAATCGAACGGACCGTGCGACTATTTGCCGGCTTCGCGGGCATATTCGTGGAATTGATAATGAGCCTCGTGCTCTTTTCGATATTCGCTTTAATCGGCGGGGTGATCGGAGTCGCTCTGTTCGAGAAGCGGCGGCCCGGAATCGCCCCGGAACCAGGCTCCCGGTAAGCGGTCAGCTGCCGGCAGAAGCTTTTTCTTGCTTGCCGATGGCTGAAAGCCTGCGAGTCATTCCCACTCGATGGTGCTGGGGGGCTTCGAGCTGATGTCGTAGACCACGCGGTTGATGCCGCGCACTTCGTTGACGATGCGGTTGGAGATGGTCTCGAGCACCTGATAGGGGAGCCTGGCCCAGTCGGCGGTCATGCCGTCCTCGCTCTCGACGGCGCGCAGCGCCACCACGTTCTCGTAGGTGCGATCGTCTCCCATCACGCCGACGCTTTTTACCGGAAGCAGCAGGGCGAAGGACTGCCACAAGTTGTGATAAAGCCCGGCGCGGCGCATCTCCTCCTCAACGATCGCGTCGGCGCGGCGCAGCAGTTCGAGCCTCTCTTCCGTTACTTCCCCGATGATGCGCACGGCCAGGCCTGGCCCCGGGAAGGGCTGCCTGGTTATGAACTCTTCGTCCAGCCCCAGCTCTCTCCCCAGCCTCCTTACCTCATCTTTGAACAGCTCGCGCAGCGGCTCGATCAGCTTCAGGTGCATTTTCTCAGGCAGGCCGCCGACGTTGTGGTGGCTCTTGATCACGGAGGAAGGACCTTTGACCGGCCTCGATTCTATCACGTCGGGGTAAAGGGTCCCCTGGACCAGGAACTCGACCTCTCCCAGCTTCCGCGCCTCTTCTTCAAACAGGCGTATAAACTCTTCGCCGATTGCTTTGCGCTTCAGCTCCGGATCCTCGACTCGGCGCAGCCGCGCCAGGAATCGTTCCCCGGCCCTGACGCCCACGACGTTCAGGTGCAACTTATTCTTGAAGGTCTCGAGCACCCGCTCGAACTCGCCCAGGCGCAGCAGGCCGTTATCGACGAAGATCGCGGTGAGCCGGTCGCCCGCGGCGCGGTGGACCAGGATGGCGGCAACGGCCGAATCGACTCCGCCGCTCAAAGCGCAAATAGCGCGCCCGCCTCCGAGGAGCGAGCGGATCTGCTCGACGGCTTGGGCGGCGAAGCTGCGCATGGTCCAGTCGCCCGAGCAGCGGCAGACCTCGAAGAGAAAGTTGCGCAATATCTCGCGGCCGAAAGGGGTATGGGTGACCTCGGGGTGGAACTGTAGCCCGAAGATCTTGCGGCTGCTGCTTTCGACTGCGGCTACCAGGCCGCCCGAGACCCCGACTACTTTGAAGTCGGCCGGCGGCCGCTCGACGACGTCGCCGTGGCTCATCCAGACCTGCATGCGTTCGGGCAGGGCGCGGAAGAGCAGGCTCTCGGCCTTCAGGCTGAGTTCCGCCTTGCCGTACTCGCGCTTTTCGGCCGGCCGGACCGTGCCGCCCAGGCAGGCCGAAAGGAGCTGGGCGCCGTAGCAGATGCCGAGCACCGGCAGCTCGAGCGCGAAGAGGGCGGCGTCGCAGCGCGGCGCGCCGGGGCGAAAGACCGAATCGGGGCCGCCCGATAGGATAATGCCGCGCGGGCGTCGGGCGATTATTTCGGAGATGGGGAAATCGAAGGGGACGATCTCGCTGTATACGCAGAGTTCGCGCACGCGGCGCGCTATCAGTTGGGTATACTGGGAGCCGAAATCTAAGATCAGTATCAGCTCTCGATTAATTTTCGTTCCTCCGCAGGTCGAGGTCTGGTTTTTAATTATATTTAAAGGTAGGGGCGGCTGTAAACAATCGGGAAACGGAAGACGATTAAAAGGTTGTAAGCTGTCAGCCGTCAGCTTTCAGCAAAAACGAGGGGCGGTGGGAAAACATTTTCAACCTGTTGAAAAAGTTTTCCGGTTACCGGAAAGGCCGATTCTTTTTCCCGACTCGTCTCTTGGCTACGCCGGAGCGTGTATCCAGCCGGCTGACTGGGGTTATGGCACGCCCGAGGGCCGCCGCTTAATATTGACAGGTTTGGGGGCCGGTCCGGCATGAAAGTTGCGTATCTATTGTTCCTGTGGAGTTCGCCGAGAGACCTGGTCTTGGCTTCCGCATGTCCGCTGACACCGTGGCGGTCGGTTGATTAGATGACGCCGGAGAAGTCCGGCACAAATTATTATTTGACATTTTGTTCTCATCTGTGGTAGTAGTTCTACTACCACGGAGACCGCTTGCAGGGCGGGAAACGAGCTTAATTTATGATCAAGAGGATGCTATTTCTCTCTCTTCTGCTGGCGCTCGCCCGGCCCGCGTTGGCCGCTAATCCCTATTCGCGGAGCTTCGAGCTGAGCGTTTCCGGCATCTCCGTGGGGCAACTGATCCTCAACTTCGAGGATGTAATAGAGGTCGGGGACTTTTCCGTCGAGCTTTCCACCTCGTCCGGCAGCCCTTCCGGCTCGGTCCTGCCCGGGCTGGTGGTCCCCTATTCCTTGCCCCTGCTCAATTCGCCGCTCTTTATCACGATAAACACGACTACATCCTTCCGCGGTCCGGTCGAGATTATCCTGCGCCTTTACCTGCTGGAATACGATCCCACCATCCCGCTGCGCCTTTTCGCAGCCGCGGGTACAATTGGCAGCATCTACCGCGATATCACGGCATACGCGGGCAGCGGCAGCATGTATACCAGGGGCTACCGCGACGGCTTCTCCGAGTTCGTCATCGCCCTCGATGGCCGGCTCCTCTCGAACGTAATCGAGAAGAAGTTCGCCGAGCTTACCGAGGCCCTCAATTCGAAGGCTTCGACCATGCCCGCCGCGCGAGCCGACGAGCTGCGCGGTTACCTGCAGCAGTCGCGCGAGTCCTGGAACCGGGGAGAAGTCGATGACTCCATAGAGTCTCTCGAAGAGGACTTTATCGAATCGGTAAGGGAGGGAGCCTCGGAAGGTGAGATTCCTAACTCGTTCAACGATCCGACGAACCCGCACGGCAACGTGGCCGGCGACCTGCTGGCGCGCGCTAAGACCACACTCTTTAGTTTGAAATTGGCCCAATAATTGGCGGACGGCGCACATGCTGGAGAGATTGCGAAGGTTTATCGGCAACAACGGTTCGAAGGCTGAGTCGAGCATCGAGGTCCTCAGGCCGGCGGAGCTGGCGCGCCGGCTCACACTCGAGACAGATGAGCTGTTCATCGGCCGCGACCCGGACTGCGGCATCCAGCTCGACTTCCCCGACATCTCGCGCCGGCACGCGCGCATCTATCGCGAGCAGGAGCGCTGGGTCGTCGAGGACTGCGGCAGCAAGAACGGCCTCCTCCTCAACGGCGAGCGGGTGGGCAGGCGCGAGCTTTGCGATGGCGACCTGATTAAAATCGGCGGGATAGTCCTGCGCTTCAACGGCGAGCGGCGCTGGCTGTCGCATTCGGACCTGGGACACATCAGAAAGCTGCTCGAGGTCAGCCGGGCGATCAGCTCGAGCCTGGTGCCCGACGAGGTGATCGAGAGGATCATCGACTCGGTGGCCGAAATCAGCGGCGCCGAGAGGGCTTTCCTGATGCTCGTCAACGCGGATGGGAAGCTCGAGCTGAGGGTGGCGCGCAACATCGAGTGTCAGGCGATAGAGAGCTCGGAGTTCAAGATCAGCCGCAGCGTGGTCGATCAGGCAGCGCGCACGGGTCACACGGTCGTGATCGAGCAGGTGCCCGAGGGGGGCGGGACCGAAAGCATCGAGGCGCTCGGGCTGAAAGCGGTGCTCTGTTTGCCCCTGGTGCTGAAGGAGCGGACCATAGGGGTTATTTATGCCGACAGCCGCCGGCCGAGCTGGATAAAGGAACTGGACATCCAGATACTGGAATCGCTGGCCAGCCATGCCGCCGTGGCCATCGAGAACGCGCGGCTCAACCAGGAGCTTAAGGAGGCCTTCTTCAACACCTCTATGGCCCTGGCCGAGGCGATCGAGGCGCGCGACAACTATACCGCCGGACACAGCCGCCGCGTCACCGAGTACAGCCTGCTGATCGGTCGCGCCATGGGGCTGGACAACGAAGAGCTGGAGGTGCTGCGCACCGCCGCCATCCTGCACGATGTCGGCAAAATCGGCATAGAGGACTGCATCCTGCGCAAGGCTGCCACCCTCGATTACTACGAATACAATGCGATCAAGCAGCACCCGGAGATCGGCGCCCGCATATTGTCGCATGTCCCGCAGCTGGCGCGCGCCGTTCCCGCCGTGCGCCACCACCACGAGCGGGTCGATGGCCAGGGTTACCCGGACCGTTTGAGCGGAGACGAGATCCCGCTGCTTGCCCGGATCATCGCCGTAGCCGATGCCTTCGACGCCATGGCCTCGACGCGGGTCTATCGCCTGCAGCTCTCCGATCCGGAAGCGCTCGAGGAGCTGCGCCGCTGCGCCGGCAGCCAGTTCGATCCTTGTATCGTCGAGGTCTTCATCGGCCTCTACGACGAAGAGCTTTTCGCCAGGATCAAGAGCGAAAGCTATCGAAAAGATAGCTATAGTGAAGTTGCAGCGAACTACCGTTCCTTGGTTTGATATAAAGGGTTGTCGCTTTTTTCATTTCTATAGCGGTTTTCCAACTGATGTAAGGCTTTTCGAATGTGGCACGCAGTTGTTCCGCTCAGCTCTCCCTGACAGGACCTTTTCCTGCGACCCTTCTCCAGACCCGAATCGCTGGGTTGGGTCCGTTGCGATTCGATGCGTGCAGGGGAACAGCAAGCCTCATCTTACATCAAATGAAAACCGCTCTGGATTTGAGTTTCCAACAATCGGAAATCCAGCGGTTGTAAATCCAAAAGAATAACACCAAAAATCAAAAAAGGAGTTCTACCCATGGAAAGATACCCAATAGCTACGAGCAAGTTTCTGCTCTTTATTTTCATTAGCCTTGTGCTGGCCTTCGCTCGAGCACCGGCGCTCCGCGGCGCCGAGCCGGCGTCGGCGACGGTCGGCCCGAGCAGCCTTTCGGCGAGCTGGACGGGACAGTCGTACGTCGCGGCGGCGATAGCCGACCCTGCGGCCTGCCCGCCCGAGGCCGACCCGTTGAACCTGCTGTGCGACCACTTCAGGCTGACCGTCGACGTCGACGCGAGCTTCTGGAACAGCAACACCGGCGGGGTCGAGATCACGATAAGCTGGTCGAGTTCCGTCAACGACTTCGACCTCTACGTCTTCGATGCGAGCGGCAATCTGGTGGCCAGCTCTGCGGCCGGCGGGACCACATCGGAGCGGGTATTCGTGGAGAACGCCGCGGGAGATTTCGAGGCCAGGGTCGTTCCCTTCCTGGTCGTCAACTCTGGTTACAGCGGCACGGCAGGCTTCGTTTCCCGGCCGGGCGGCCCGACGCCCAATCCCGAGCGCCCGACCGGCGGACTGCTCTTCGCGCCTGCGACGGTAATCGACGCCCAGCGCACCGAGGGGGAGCCGATCAACCACATCGATAAAGACGGCAACTACTGGGAGTCGGGTCCCTGGGGGACCAGCACGCAGCAGGCGTTCATACACAAATCGGTTGACGGCGGCGATCAATTCAACATCGTCAGCCCGATCGGCCTCAGGCCAGACCTTCCGCCGGGCGGCGGCGATACCGATATCGTGACCGACGACCAGGGCTTCGCCTATTTCGTTGACCTGGAGGCGCTGATCAACCTCGGGGTCGCGGTGAGCAACGACGGCGGCAACACCTGGCGCAAGAACGCCTTCGGCGTGGAGAGCACTATAGACGACCGGCAGTGGTTTGCCTTCGACAACGGACCAACCGGCAGCGCGGAGGACAACACGATATTCCTCGCCTTCCGGCAGGTGCCGCTCGGCGCCTTCATCTTCTCATCGCCCGGCTCGACCGGGGAGGCAGACCTGGTAGGCGGGCTGGTCTACCAGAACTCGTCGGCAGACCTGGTAAATGCGGTCTCGACCGGAGCCCCCTGCGGGCAGCTCCGCTTCGATCCGGTCCATCGGAACCTGTACTACCCATGCGCCAGGGGCGGCCGAGTCGAGATCACAGTCGGGCCTGTCGAGCCCGGGCAGCGCACCGGCATCGTCTACAAGAACGTCCGTGCTCCGGATTCGCCCGGCGGCGGTCCGGTCGGAGACATCTTTCCAGCGGTTGCCACCGACAAGGCCGGCAACCTCTACGCGGTCTGGGTCGATGAGACCGACCACAACGTATATTACGCCGCTTCGCAGGACCAGGGCCAGACCTGGGGTCCGGCGATTCAGGTCAACGGCAACGACGCCAACTCCAACGTCTTTCCCTGGGCGGTGGCGGGCAGCGACGGCACGTTGGTGGTTGTCTGGTACGGGAACTCGTCGCGCCTGGACAGCGACAATATGCCCTCCTGGTTCAACAACCGCGAGGCGGCAACTGCGTTCAAGTGGTTCGGGTTCGTTGCGGTGATCACCAATGCGACCAGCAGTTCGCCTTCGATCGTGCAACAGAAATTCAGCGAGAAGCCCATGCACTTAGGCCAGATCTGCACCGGCGGGCTGGGATGTACTCTGACCAACGGCGACCGCACCATGGCCGACTTCTTAGCGGTCACCCTCGATCTTGATGGGAGCATCCGGATCGTCTACAACGATACGACCAGCCAGCACCACGGCGCGCACATTTTCGAGGCCAGGCAAATCGCAGGCCCAACGGCTTTCGGCACGACGATAAGCCGCGCGGCACCGGCCAATCCCATGCCCGACTCGACGGGCGACGCGCAGTCGCCGCACTTCGCGCCTCTGGTAGGGCCGGGTCCGAATCTCCCCCAGCTCGACTTCACCCGACTCGAGCTGAGCCAGCCCGATGCGGATACGCTCCAGGTGGAGATGACCCTGAGCAGCCTCGAGAGCCTGGCGCCGCCGCCCGGCAAGACCTCGGCCATATGGTTGACCCGCTTCCAGGCGCTTTCGCTCGGCGACCAAGGCGAGGAATCGTTCCGCATCTTCTATGTGGGCGCCGAGTCGGTTGCCGGCGCCGCGCCGACGTTCTTTGCCGGCAGCGGCACATCCGCTCAGGGAGCGGTCATGGGCAGCGGCTGCACCACTACCACGCCGGAAAACTGCAAGATCGTCCAGTACCCGGTCGAGGTAGCCGCCCAGGGGAACATCAATGGCAATACGATCACGATCCGGGTGCCGATCCAGGGCGGCTTCGGTCCCGGCCGGCCGATCCTGGAAAGCACACTCTTCAGCGTCACCGCCCTCTCTGCCGGGCGCGATGACGCCGTGACCGATATCTACGCCGATGTAGATGCCACGCGCGCGTTCGACTTCACGCTGGGCGAATTCAAACAGCCGCAGCCGCCCGGAAAGGGACGGAAGGTCACGGGCGGCGGCGCGATCGAAGGGGCAGGAGGCGGCGAGGCCATGTTCACGCTCAACGTGTTAGACAGCTTGAAAGGGAAGGTTAGCTTCAAGGACCTCAATGCCGGCGTCGATTTCCGCTCCACGCGCATCCTCTCGGTTACGTTCGACGACGAGGCCCGCAGCGTCAAGATCACCGGCACAGGCGTCAACGCCGATCACATGGTCGATTTCACCGTAGTCGCCGTGGACAACGGCGAGCCCGGCACAGGCGATCGATTCGAGATCAGCCTGAGCGACGGCACCAGCCGCAGCGGCACGCTCGTGCGCGGCAACATTAAGATCCAGTAGGCGCAGCGATTCGGGGTAGGCTCTCACCGGGCGGCCTTCGCCCTGGAGGGTTTTTGCTTTTTCAGGTGGAGGTGGGCCAGCGTCGAGAACAAAATACTGAAGGTCTGCTGGATATCCTCCAGCGAATAATTGGCTGGGAAACCCGCGCGCTGGGCGAGCAGCCGGTCGCGCAGCATCCCCTCGGCGGCGCCGAAGAGTGCCGAGCGCAGGGCCTGGGGGTTGAATCCGCGAAAGAGCCCCCGTCGCTGTGCCTGCTGGATGAGATTATCGATAAGCTCGAGGAATTCATAGAATTCGTTGCTGATCAGCAGCACCTGCCCGCCCTTCCCTATTCTTCTCCCTTCCAGCAGGAATATGGTGGCCAGCTCTCTATCCTGCTCCAGGACCTCCACCGCAGCGCGCATCAGCTTCAGCAGGCAGGCGAATGGGTCCGTTTCTCCTTCGATCGCCTTCGCCGCGCGATCTCTAATCTGCTCCCAGCCGCGCCTGAATAAAGTCAGCAATATTTCCTCTTTGTTGCCGATGTGCTTCAAGAGCTGCGACTCGCTGCTGCCCGCAAGCTTGGCTATTTCCCTGGTCTTGGCTCCGGCAAATCCTTTCTCGGCAAACAGCCGCTTGCAGCTCAAATAGAGGCGCTCGCTGGTATCCGACGATTGAGGTTCGGTGGGGCCTTTCACAGTAGTTGAACTACTATCAAAAAACTTTTCTCTCGTCAAGCCCAAAAAAGGGTGGCGGTGCGCCAACCAGGACTTGGTAGAAACAAAGTAGCGGCGAGCTTCAGCTCGCCAGGGTGGGATACGCCATAGCGTAGTACACCTGGCGGTCTAAAGACCGCCGCTACATTGCCGAATCCTAATGACATCAGAGATCGGATTTGCAAAGTCATTATAAAGAGGGGAGTCGTCATATTCTTACCAAGTTCCAGTTGGCGCACTGCAAGAGAGCAGTGATCGTCGGTTCCTTGACGGGACTTCGAGCCAATATTGCCTCAGGGCCTCCGTTCCAGCAGGGCCACGAGCCGGCGGGCGTCGCGCAAGGCTGCTCCTTCGGCATCATTGTTGAAATACACATAAACGGTTTTCCCCTTTGCCGCCAACCCGGAAACGAGCCTCGCGTCGCGCGCCAGGTCATCAGTCGAATAGCTATAGCCGTATTTCGGCCCGTGCCGCCGTATATAGGCGAAAGGGCCGATGTCGGGCCCTTCGACCACGAATTCGCCCCAGTCAACCAGGCAAACGGTCCCGCCGGCATCTTCGATGGCCGAAAACACCTCCGGCACGAGCCAACTCTGATTTCTAAACTCGAACGCTGGACTTATGCCGGGCGCTATCTTCTGCTGGTCCAGGTAGCTCAATAGCTCTCGCAGCCGTTCCAGGTTCGCCTGCCATCGCGAGGGAAACTGAAACAGAATCGGCCCCAGGTGCTGGCCGAGCCGCGCGGCGCGGCTGAGCAGCCGCTCCATCGGCTGCTCGGTCTCCTTCAGCTTCTTCATGTGGGTTATGAATCGATTGGCTTTTACCGAAAAGATAAAGCCAGAGGGGACCGAGGCGGCCCATTCGGCGAAAGCGCTCTCCTCGGGCAGGCGGTAAAAGGTGAAATTTATTTCCACGGTGTTAAAATTGCCCGAATAATAGCGGAGCCAGTCCTTTTGTTTCAGCCCCGGCGGATAGAAAACGCCGCCCCCCCAGTGGCGGTAAATCCAGCCGCTGGTTCCTACATAAATCGAAGGGGCCTGCGCCTTGGTCTCCATATCCGGGCTAAGCCCGCTTGCTCACGCTCCCCTTTGCCGCCGCTCGGATCATCTTTTTCGCCTTGGCCACAGCCTCCCGCTCGCTCTGGTACGTGAGAACTTTTATCGCCTCGTCCAACGGGAACCAGCGGGCTTCGTCCACCTCCCAATCGTGGTCTTCGGTTCGACCGGACTTATACTTCATGAGATAAAAATGCACTCTCTTGAAATAGCGCACAAGCTCACCCTCCCGCCTGCTCATGTACCAGTACTGAATCGGCTCGAGTTCGGCGACGATATCGGCGTCGAGCCCGGTCTCCTCTTTGACTTCTCGCTGCGCCGTTGACTCTAATTCTTCTCCCTTTTCCACCAGCCCTTTGGGCAGCGACCAGACCTTTCCGCCGTCGTGGGCGCAAAGCGCAATCTCGATGCGCCGGCCGCGCTTGCGAAACACCACGCCTCCGGCCGATACCTGTCTTTCAGTTCTGATCTTTTTAGCCATGCCTGTTTGGATTTTAGCATTTTTCGAGCAGCATCGGCTGCAATCGAAGTCGATGCTTCCGGCACAGGGTTCTGGGCTAAAATTTAAGTATGCATCTTGTTATAGACGGCAGCTACGGCGAAGGGGGCGGCGAGATACTGCGCAGCTCGCTCGCGCTCTCGATAGCGCTCGGCCGGCCGGTCGAAATCCATAGTATAAGGAAGGGACGCAAGGTGCCGGGGCTTCAGCCGCAGCACCTGACTGCGGTCAAAGCTGCGGCTACGATAAGCGCGGCTGAGATCGAAGGTGCAGTTTTAGGTTCCGAGCGGCTGCGCTTTGCTCCCGGCGTGGTCCGGCCCGGTAACTACAGGTTCGATGTCGCAGAGGAGCGGGGGAGCGCCGGCGCCGCTACCCTTGTGCTTCAAACCGTATTGCTGCCGCTGGCCTTGGCCTCTGCGCCCTCAACCGTTACCGTAAGGGGAGGAACGCACGTCCCCTGGAGCCCGCCTGCACAGTACTTTAGAGACCTGTTCCTGCCGATATTCGCCGAGCTTGGCGGCAAGGCCTACCTCGAGGTCCATCGCTGGGGCTGGTATCCTAAAGGAGGAGGCGAGCTCGAGCTTTCAGTCGAACCGGCAAGGGTGCTCTCTCCGCTTGCGCTGATGGAAAGGGGAAGGCTGCTGAGTTTGCGCGGTATCTCGGCCATCTCAAATCTGCCGCGCCATATAGCCGAGCGGCAGCGCTCCCGCGCCCGGCAGACTCTGGCTTCGCGTGGCCTGGATGCCGAGATCGAACTGGTGGACGCGCCTGCTTGGGGCAAAGGGAGCTTCCTGTTTCTTCTTGCTGAGTTCGAGCGGGCGCGCGCCGCTTTCTCGGCCCTGGGCGCCATGGGCAAGCCGGCTGAAAAAGTAGCCGAAGAGGCCTGCCGCGATCTTTTCGCTTACCTCGATTCAGAGGGCGCTGCCGACCCACATCTTGCCGACCAGATCATCCGCTACCTGGCGCTGGCCGCCGGGCCCTCGCGCTTCACCACAACTTGTATCACCTCGCACCTGCTTACCAACATCTGGGTAGTTAGACAGTTCCTCCCCATAACAATAGTGGTAACCGGAGAGCTGGGACAGCCGGGGAGCGTTACCATTGACCCCACGCCCGCCATTCGTCCCACCATATGACGCCGGCAGAGCTTAACGGCGCCGCCCGCCGGGATAAATAGGCGGTGTGTTCGGTAGCTGTTCGATGCGGCGGAGGCGAAACAGGCTAATCTTCGTTTCGTAATATTTAACAGGCCGTCGAGCAACCAATCGGCCTAACCCTTCCTGGAGGATGCTCATGTCGGTGATCAGAGAGATTAATGTAAACGGCGCGAGGCTGCGCGTCGATGCCGACCCGGAGAGGAGCCTGCTCAGCGTGCTGCGCGACGATCTCGACCTTACCGGGACCAAGTACGGCTGCGGCGAAGGCCAGTGCGGCGCTTGCACGGTGCTGGTCGATGGCTCAGCCGTCCGCTCCTGCCTCACCCCGGTCGGTTCGGTGGCGGGAAAGCAGGTGACGACAATAGAAGGGCTGGAAAGGAATGGGCAGCTGCATCCTCTCCAGGAGGCCTTTCTGGAGTCGGGCGCCTTGCAGTGTGGCTACTGCACGCCGGGAATGATCATGTCGGGGGTCGCGCTGCTCAGGAAGAACCCGAATCCGACGCCGAAAGAGGTGGCCCGCTTCATGGAGGGGAACATCTGCCGGTGTGGCACCTATCCGCGGATCATCGCCGCGGTTATCAAGGCTGCAGAGGCGTTAAGGAGGGAAAACAGATGAGCTGGCCCGATGGATTCGATCTCGAGCCCGAACGCTACGAGTTGGACGCGGCGCCGCTCCATCGCTTCGAGCTGTCCCGCCGCGAGTTCTCTAAGCTCTTAGGGAGCGGCATCGTGGTCTTTTTCTTGGGAGATGCGCTAGCGGTTCAGGAATCGGGCGGCGGGCGCCGGCGCGGCTTCGACGAGCCGATGCCGCGCGAACTTGCGGCCTGGCTGCATATCGACGAGCGGGGCATGATCACTGTTTATACCGGGAAGGTCGAGGTGGGCCAGGGCATTAGGACCTCGCTCGCCCAGGTGGTTGCCGAGGAGCTGCGCGCCCCTATCGAATCTATCCGCATGGTGATGGGCGATACCGATCTCACCCTCTTCGATATCGGCACCTTCGGCAGCCGCACCACCCCCATCATGGCCCCCCAGCTTCGGAAAGCCGCTGCGACGGCGCGCGAACTCTTGATCGACCTCGCCGCCGATAAATTGCAGGTTGAGCGCGCTACGCTAATCGTCGCCGGCGGAAGGGTCATCCATCCAGAAACAAAACGCGCCCTCGACTTCGGGCAATTGACCAAAGGCCGAAAGCTAATTAAGCAGATAAGCGACGATGTTCCGACCACTCCGGCCAAAGAGTGGCAGGTTGCCGGCAGATCGGTCCCTAAGCTCGAAGGGCGGGCGCTGGTGACCGGAAAACACAAGTACGCATCGGACCTGAAGCTCGGCGGGATGCTTTACGGAAAGGTGCTGCGCCCTCTGGCCTTCGGCGCGACGCTAGTTTCCCTCGACACGCGCGAGGCGGAAACGGTGCCGGGCGCAATCATCGCGCGCGACGGCAACTTCGTCGGCGTCGCGGCGCCGACCCCGGACGCGGCGGCGCGCGCCGTTGCCCTGATAAAAGCGGAGTGGAAATCGAAGCCTCAGCCTTCGTCCGGGGAGATCTTCGATTACCTCAGAAGACATCCGGCGGAGGGCCAAAGCTGGGGAAGAGCGGCGCGCCACACGGCCGGCTCGATCGAGCGGGGGTTTGCCGCCTCGGAAAAAATGCTCGAACAGACCTACACCGTGGCTTACATAGCACATGCTCCGCTCGAGCCGCGCGCCGCGCTCGCTCAATGGATCGATGGCAAGCTGACCGTCTGGACCGGAACACAGCGGCCGTTCGGCGTGCGCAGCGAACTGGCCGAAGTATTTCGAATCCCCGAGGAGCGAGTGCGCGTCATTGTGCCAGATACCGGCTCCGGCTACGGCGGCAAGCACACCGGCGACGCGGCTATCGAAGCGGCCCGCCTGGCACGAGCTGCCGGCAAACCGGTTAAGGTCGTCTGGACGCGCGAGGAGGAGTTCACATGGGCCTATTTCCGCCCGGCCGGCGTGATCGACGTTAAGAGCGGCGTTAAAGGCGATGGGAAAATCGTCG
>FWPU01002439.1_pt1 | contig 51189 bp, 58 predicted proteins | sample 2228361 | NCBI WGS metagenome assembly FWPU01 (sample SAMEA103939777, study PRJEB20133) | metagenome | reverse complement strand
CTGCGGTTTTTGCTCTGGTCTTTTGCCTCAGTTAAAACGTAAATCTCCAAGTAGTGGAGATTGAAAGGGATATGCCAACGGTGCATGGATGGCACTTCAAAATTGTTAAAACGTAAATCTCCAAGTAGTGGAGATTGAAAGATCGCAGCCATTGCGTTGCTAGGGTCAAAGTTGCCCTGCATGTTAAAACGTAAATCTCCAAGTAGTGGAGATTGAAAGAAGTCAGGAAGGTCTCTGCCACTGGTCTCTTAAAACCGAGTTAAAACGTAAATCTCCAAGTAGTGGAGATTGAAAGAAAGAAGCGTGGGTTATCGGTTGGTTCAATGGCTGTCGTTAAAACGTAAATCTCCAAGTAGTGGAGATTGAAAGTCAGCATGTATTGCACGATAGTATTATGTACTTCGTTAAAACGTAAATCTCCAAGTAGTGGAGATTGAAAGGAAAATCTACAGGCATTCAGTTACAACTTACAAAAGGGTTCGTTAAAACGTAAATCTCCAAGTAGTGGAGATTGAAAGTATGAGCTTCCTAGAGCAAATAGCGAATGACGGATTTGTTAAAACGTAAATCTCCAAGTAGTGGAGATTGAAAGTTTCTATCATCTCGCCTGTAGCCTTCCCGTATTTGGTGTTAAAACGTAAATCTCCAAGTAGTGGAGATTGAAAGTCATGTATGAGTTCAACTAAAACATTCCCGAACATTTGGTTAAAACGTAAATCTCCAAGTAGTGGAGATTGAAAGGTTAGGGCAAAGAATGTTTGCCGAGATGGTAACAACCAACAGTTAAAACGTAAATCTCCAAGTAGTGGAGATTGAAAGTGTAGGTGCATGATAGTTCCAAATCTCACCTGACACTCGGGTTAAAACGTAAATCTCCAAGTAGTGGAGATTGAAAGAACCTGCCGTTGTGCATGAAGAGATGGGCAAAGATGGGTTAAAACGTAAATCTCCAAGTAGTGGAGATTGAAAGCAAGACAATGGCATTGGGTGAGATTGCCTTTAAGAAGTCGGTTAAAACGTAAATCTCCAAGTAGTGGAGATTGAAAGTGTTATTGTGTAAATGTGTGATAGGTAATGTGTGATAGTTGTTAAAACGTAAATCTCCAAGTAGTGGAGATTGAAAGCAATATCCAGCTGTTATGCTTGAAAATTCATATCCAGTAGGTTAAAACGTAAATCTCCAAGTAGTGGAGATTGAAAGTCCCATGTTGGCTTTATGGGCGTAAACAGCTCATTACTAGGGTTAAAACGTAAATCTCCAAGTAGTGGAGATTGAAAGGAATCAGTTACATTGTTCACGTTTTCAAAGTAAGCTGCTAAGTTAAAACGTAAATCTCCAAGTAGTGGAGATTGAAAGGTTCCTGTCTTCAGACCGATAGATGGAGCTATCCTGACTGTTAAAACGTAAATCTCCAAGTAGTGGAGATTGAAAGACCCTTAGACTCCTTTTGAAAGAGATACCAGCTATTTCCGTTAAAACGTAAATCTCCAAGTAGTGGAGATTGAAAGGATATGTTTGCCATCGTTTAGATATAGCTAATCTAGCTATAGTTAAAACGTAAATCTCCAAGTAGTGGAGATTGAAAGTAGAAGGCAAGCGAGCTGTTATTTTATCGCTCGCTAGAGAGTTAAAACGTAAATCTCCAAGTAGTGGAGATTGAAAGTTTCTTATTCCCTTACGTTTTATATCAGCTCCAAATGTATGTTAAAACGTAAATCTCCAAGTAGTGGAGATTGAAAGTCCTTTGTATAAGCTGATAGACGCTTCTCCCATGTTCCATGTTAAAACGTAAATCTCCAAGTAGTGGAGATTGAAAGAATGTAACTAAAGCAGTAGAATCAGCTATAAGTGTAACTCGTTAAAACGTAAATCTCCAAGTAGTGGAGATTGAAAGAGGGTGCATGTAAAAGCTATACTAACGCCTACGAACGCCGTTAAAACGTAAATCTCCAAGTAGTGGAGATTGAAAGACAGGCTTTGCTAATCGGCATTGTGACATTGCTAAGAGATACGTTAAAACGTAAATCTCCAAGTAGTGGAGATTGAAAGTGGTGTTTTGGTTGCGGCTGCGGCGGATGCTACTGTGCGTTAAAACGTAAATCTCCAAGTAGTGGAGATTGAAAGTGTCCTGCATGTGCTGCGGTACGTCAAATATATCCCTGTCCGTTAAAACGTAAATCTCCAAGTAGTGGAGATTGAAAGGTCTTAGTTCTACTACTTGTTGAATCAGCTTATCTGGATTAGTTAAAACGTAAATCTCCAAGTAGTGGAGATTGAAAGGATGGAATAAGCTCGATTGGTCTTAAAGGTTTGAAAACCGTTAAAACGTAAATCTCCAAGTAGTGGAGATTGAAAGCGCAGTGGGAAGAAAATTACAGGGAATCGACAAAAAGGTTTGAACGAACTATTATAGGATTGAAAGGAACTTGGACATTCTTCTTTCAATGAGTGAATTTCAAGTTTGAAACGCATCTCACATAAAGATTTAGAGGTATCTTTGGAGCACGCCGGCCGCCCTGTCTATGCCAAGATCCAAAAAGTAGTTGCCTATCCTTGGACCCCTGTCGGCATTGAGGAACATCCGATACAACAGGGTAAAGAACTCTTTTGGCTCCATGCCATTGTTCCTTGCAACATCAAACACCTTTGACTGCAGCTCTTTGGCGTTGTCAGGGGTGCTCTGCATGCCTGCAAAAGGCTTGATCGCCTCTATCAGGTCGATAATGGCCTTTCTTTGCGCATCGGAGAGCTTGATGTCAAACCTTTCTTCTTCCTGAGCCATGTTGTCATCAGCCCAGTTGGACGCCAGCCTGATCTTTTGCATGATAGCGTCGGTCTTGTCTTTTGCAATGTTGTAGGTCACAAGCCTGTTAAAGATCTTGTCGTACCTGTCCTCCTCGCCAGACGGGAAAATGGCGGCCTGCTGCGCGATGAGCTGGTAGGATACATGCGGGCCCGGCTGCTTGGGCGGCTGGAGCTTGTTGATGTACTCGTAGAGGCCCCTGTCCTTGACCAGCTTGGCAGGGTTGTCGACCTTTACCCTGCCAAAGTAAATGTCTTCAAGATCATCGTACTCCTTCATCAGGACTGGCACGTCATCCAGCCCGACGTGGCGCGTGCCTGTTATGCGCTTGAACAGCAGAAGCAGTATCGATTCAGGCGTGCCGTAGCGCAGCCACATCTGGGGCGTCAGCACGTTGCCGGCAGACTTGCTTATCTTTTTGCCAGACTTGTCAAGGAACATTTCATACTTGACGTGCAGCGGGTGGGCGTAACCGAGAATTTCATCCGCCACCCAGTCGTTGACCCTGACAGAGTCCATGATGTCCTTGCCATACGCCTCAAAGCGGATGTCAAAAGCCGCCCATCTCGCACCAAACTCTACCTTCCATGCAAGCTTGCCCTCGCCCTTGGCAATGTCGGCCTCGCCCCTGTGCCCGCAGCCCTTTACATCAGCCTTGCCGATCCTGCTGCCAGAGCAGACATACGTGACTTTCTTTTCATCAGGCAGGTATTTTTGTGCAACAGCAGTGTAGAGCCGGCCGCAGTTGTGGCACACCGGGAAATACGGGAGCACTTCGATGTACTTGTCCTGCCCCACGAACTCGGCTATTTTCTGCCCCAGCTTGGCGCTGCTCTTCAATATGGTGTCGATCTGGTTGACAAGCAGCCCCTGCTTGTACGCCTCCCTGCCGCTCTGGAAGCGGTACTTGATCCCTGCCTTGTCAAGCCCGTCTAAAAGGAGGCTGCTCATGTGCGCGCCATAGGAGGCGTGGCAGCTGCCAAACGGGTCTGGGATGCTTGACACCGGCCGGGCGATATGCTCCTGCAGCCAGTCGGGCAGGCCATGCGGGATCTTGCGCAGACCATCCATGTCGTCTGAATAAGCAACAAGTTCGGACTTGAAGCCAAAGTTCTGAAGCGCAAGCGCGATGCCATATGCTCTCACTGCATCGCCCATACTGCCAATATGAGGTATGCCGGACGCGCCAAGCCCGCTCTCGACCCTTATCAGATCCAGGCTTCGGCCCAGCTTTTTCTCCCTCTTTATCAAGATGTCTGCGACCTTGTCTATCCACGTGCCCTTGCCGATTTGCTCTTCCATTTTTACTATAACAACACCTTTGAAACGTACGGGCCGTCCTGACAGTAACCCAGCTTCTTCTTGTAGTATTGTCTTGTGCCGATGGCGCTAATTACTGCGATCTTGGTGACTCCAAATTCGTCTTTTGCAATGCGCTCGGCTTCCCTTAGCAATTTTGTGCCATACCCTCTGTGCTGGTAGCTGCCATCGATCTCTTTGCTTCCGACGCTCACCGCCTGCCCGTACACATGGAGTTCGCGCACTATGGCGGCTCCGCCAAGCTCGTTCCTGTGAGGCTTTGCCACCCTGCGCAGCCGCAGAAAGCCAAGTATGGTGTCGCCGTCCTTGCTTTCATATGACAGGAATACTTCTCGTCCACCTGAAGCAGAGTAATCAGTCCTTCTCAGCGTAACTTCGTCTTCATCAGGGTACCTCCTCTGCAGGCCGGTTTCCCTGCACCTGATGCACCTGCACCTATAGCCCTGCTGCCTCAGCCTTTGCAGTACGATCTGCCGGAGGTTGCCGCTCTTGGGTCCAGCAACAATGTCCTTTGACTCTATTTCACGCTGCACACGCATTATACGTACCCACTCTGGCACCACCTTCTTTGCTTCAACTATGACATTGACAAAATCATCATCAGAGTAAGCTCGATACTTGCCGGCCTTGTGCATCCTGAAGAGGCCGGTGTGTTCCAGCACAAGCGTCGGGTAGATCTTTAGCATGTCCGGCTTGAAAGCATCATCTTCAAATAGCCGCCTGAAGTCCTCGACATCTTTTTCAGGTGAGCTACCCGGCAGGCCAGGCATCATGTGCGCGACTATCTTGTAGCCGGCGTCCCGTGCAATCCTAAATGCGTCAACCACATCGTCAAGCGTATGCCCTCTGTTCACCAGTTTGTAGACGCTATTGCGAAGCGACTGGACACCGATCTCTACCCTTGTTACCCCAAGCTCGAGCATCAGGTCAATATGCGGCTCTTTGCAATAATCGGGCTTTGTTTCAACTGTGAACCCGACGCACCTGTTGTCTGCAGTCTCGTTGATGGATATCGCTTCTTGCAGGCTAGATGATCTCCTGCCGTTGAGAGCGTCATAGCACGATTTTGCAAACTCCCTCTGGTAGTCTGCAGGCATAAATGGAAAGGTGCCCCCCACGATCACGATCTCGGTCTTGCCAGTGTCGTGGCCTCTTGATTGCAGCTGCTCCATCTTGCCGCATACCTGCTGGTATGGGTCGTAACTGAACTTTTGCGCGGCCTTTGTCGCCGGCTCTGTGCCGGTATAGCTGAGCGGCGTGTTGAATTCGATGCCACCTGGGCAGTAGGTGCACCTGCCATGTGGGCACTCGTATGGCTTGGGCATCACCGCAACTACTGCTACGCCAGACGCTGTCTTGGCCGGCTTGACCATCAATAGACGCCGGTAGCGATTATCATGAATATGATGAATGATGTGCTCGTTCTTTGGCATCGTGTCCAGATGGTAGGCCGATGCCACTTCCCTGACAACCTTGAGGGCCTGCCTGACTGACAGTAGTTTCCTGCTCTCGATCTGCTCGGCGATCGATCTGCAGGCCTGCTGATAGCTGCTATTGTTGTTGTCAGTCACTGAGAGCAATTCTGGACAATTACAGAAGAACGCATATTAATTTTTGTTTACAGTGCTTCTTTTCTGCCGTCTATTTTGGCAGCGACTTCGCCACTGCCCTTTTCTATCCTGCCAATGGCTCTACAGTGCATCTTGTACTTTGCAAAGACACTGATTATGTCGTCGGTGCTTGCCTTTGGTGCAATGACGCAAAAGCCCACGCCCATGTTGAACGTGCGGTACATCTCTCTGCTTTCGATCTCACCATCGACCTGTATCTGCCGAAATATGCCTGTCGGCGCCGGCAGGTCGTCAAGGTCGTACCTTACCCTGACGTTGAGCCGGGACAGCTTTGTGAACGAGCCGCCGGTAATGTTTGCAAGGCCATGCACTTTGATCTTTTTCTTCTTTATGATTTCCATAACCGGCCTGACATAGATTTTGGTCGGGATCAGGAGCTCTTCGCCCACTGTCTGTACAAGATGTTCGGCGTTGTCGTCGACGGAATACTTTGACAGCAAGACTTTGCGCGCAAGCGTATAGCCGTTAGAGTGGAGCCCGCTGCTTTCAACCCCTAGTATAACATCGCCGGGCTTGATTGCGCTTCCCAAGATCGGCTTGCCCTTTACCACTACCCCCATGACCATCCCTGCGAGGTCGAACGCGTTCTCTCCTTCGCCTGTTATGACATCTGGCAGGATGGCAGTCTCGCCGCCGACTATCGCCATCTGCGACTGCCTTGCGCCTTCCACCAGCCCCTTTGCTATTTCCTGCAGGAGCTCCTCGTTTGGCTGCCTGAGGGCGACGTAATCTATAAAGCCGACAGGCTGCGCACCGACGCAAATGACGTCGTTGACGTTCATTGCAACGCAGTCTATCCCTATGGTATCGAATTTGTTCATTAGCTGCGCAACGAGCACCTTTGTGCCGACGCCATCAGAATGGAGGGCAAGGAGCTCACGCCCGAGCTTGATCAGGCCAGCGTAGTGGCCAAAGCCCGACACCACCTTGCCTGCCGCAGCCATGCGATGAGTTGCAGAAATTATCTCGCCTATCGACTTTTGCGCCGTGCGTATCTTGCCCACGTCGACCCCGGCGTCCCGGTACGTCACGCCCCCGCCTTTTTTCTTCAACGGTACAAGGCAGCCAAAAGTCTTTTAATAAATGTTCGAGTCTCGCCAAAAAGAGTAAGCATCCTTACATCACGCTCAACAAAGATGATACATTACTTTAATATAGAAACTGAGGGCAATAGCTCCCATAATAAATGGATGCACGCAACATCGGGCTTCGCAACATCGAAGTTGCCGACACAAAGATATGCTCTATCGACGGCGAGAACGGCAAGCTCATCTATCGTGGCTACGACATTCTTGATCTCGTCAAACATTCTACCTTTGAAGAGACCGCCTACCTATTGCTTTTTGGCGAGCTGCCTACTGCAAGCCAGCTCAAGGATTTCAGCCGCCGGCTCACTGAGGCGCGGGGAATCCCGGAACCCCTGATAAAGAATCTGAAGAACCGGCCCAAGCGCGCCCAGCCGATGGATGTCCTGCAGTCATGTGTTTCAGAGCTGGCCGACTATGACCTCAACATCGAGGACAGCTCCAAAGAGGCCCACGTCAGGCGCGCGATCACTCTTATCGCAAAGATACCGGCTATCGTGGCCGCCTGGAACAGGGTGAGAAACGGCCAGCATGTTGTCGACCCGTTGGAGGAAGGATCGCACGCAGCCAACTTTCTCTACATGCTGAGAGGGGTCGAGCCATCGGCCGAAGAAGTCAAGGTGATGGATATCTGCCTCATTCTGCACGCAGAGCACAGCTTTAACGCTTCCACCTTTGCAGCGCGTGAGATAGCTTCGACAAGGGCGCACATGTACGCCTGCATCAGCGGCGCTGTCGGCGCGCTCTCCGGCGAGCTCCATGGCGGCGCAAACGTCCAGGTGATGAAGATGTTGCTAGAGATAGCCGACCCGGCCAACGTAGACAAGTGGGTCGCAAGCCGGCTCCAGTCGGGCGGCAGGATAATGGGCATGGGCCACGCTGTCTACAGGACAACCGATCCGCGCGCAGATGTTTTGGCAAGGCTGTCGAAGGAAATTTCAAGAGAAAAGAACAACAAGTGGTACGAGATCACCGAGCGGGTCGAGCGCGCCACCAAAAAGTACATGCTGGAGCACAAGAGGCAGGCGATATACCCAAACGTTGATCTCTACAGCGCGTCGCTCTACTACAGCATGGGCATCCCGATGGACCTTAACACGCCCATTTTCGCGATATCAAGGATTGCAGGCTGGTCGGCTCATGTCATTGAGGAAAAGTTTGCAGAAGCGGCGCCCAAGCCGGCGCTCTACCGCCCAAAGGCGGTCTATGTGGGCAAGTACTGCGGGCCGATGGGCTGCGAGTACACGCCGCTTTCAGGCAGGCAGGAGCAGCAGCACACTTCTTAAATAGGCTACATGAAACAGACAGAGAGCACACAGCAGGTACAAAAAATGGAAAGCTTACAGAAAAGGAGAAAAAAGCCGCGCGGCAAACCAAAGGCCACCCTTGGCCAGCAGGCACTTGAGCTGCACAGGCGTGTCCGCGGCAAGATTGAAGTGCGAAGCAAGGTTTCTGCAAGGTCTCCCCATGAAATCAGCATTGCTTACACACCCGGCGTGGCAGAAGTCTGCCTAGAGATAGCGGCTGACAGGCAAAAGGCATATGAATACACGAGCAAGTGGAACAATGTGGCCATCGTGACCGATGGCACGAGGACGCTTGGCCTTGGGTCGCTAGGGCCGGAGGCCGCTCTTCCTGTGATGGAAGGCAAGGCCGTACTGTACAAGCAGTTTGGCAACGTCGATGCGTTCCCGATATGCCTGCAGACTACTAACGCCGACGAAATAGTAAGGACGGTCAAGAACATTGCTCCAGTCTTTGGCGGCATCAACATCGAGGATATCGAGACCCCGAAGGTTCTTGAGATAGTCGACAGGCTCACAGAGGAGCTAGACATCCCAGTCTTCCACGACGACCAGCACGGCACCGCTGTTGTCACTCTCGCTGCTCTTCTCAACGCGCTGCGGCTCACAAAGAGAAAGCCGGAGGACACCAGTGTGCTTGTGGCCGGCGCAGGCTCTGCCGGCTATGGCATCGTGAAAATTTTGTATGCGATAGGGATAAGGGACATGGTAGTCACAGATTCTCAGGGCGTCATCTCAAAGGCGAGGGCTCCAGAGACAATGAACAGGTACAAGTACGAGCTTGCCTTGATAACGAACCACAAAGAGGGAGTCACCACTCTTGCAGACGCCGTCAGGGGCAGAGATGTCTTTATCGGAGTCTCTGGAGTCAAGAAGCTATTGACTGCCGAGATGGTGAGGTCTATGAGCAAGGACCCTATAATATTCCCGCTCACAAACCCTGACCCCGAGATACATCCAAAGGAGGCGTTTGACGCCGGGGCAAAGGTGATAGCCACGGGCAGCTACAAGTTTGAGAATAGGGCTAACAACGCGCTGGTCTTCCCATTCACAATGAGGGCTATCCTTGACAACAGGATACGGAAGATAAGCCAGCAATTGCTCGTGAACGTGGCTTGTGCACTAGCAGATCTCATACCAAAGGACAGGCTGAGCCCGTTCAACATCGTGCCTGATGTTACAGACTCAAGAATACAAGAAGTGGTCAACAAGGCAGTTCGCTCGGCTACTGCTACTACTGGCTGAGCTTGTTCTTTAGCCACTCTTTGGCCCTTCTCTCGGCCATGTGCTTTCTCAGGATTATCATGGCCATCTCGTAAAATGTGACGCCGTTCTTCTGCGACTGGGCATCGATCCACTTGAGCCCCTCAGCCAGCTCAGAGTCGTTCTCGGACATTACCACGAGGTCGTCTATGATCCCGATGAACTGGTCATCGACGCCTTCTTTGCTGCCTAGCATTTCTGGAGACGGATGACGCAGTTCCGATTTTACTTGGTGATTCAAGCACTGTTGACAGTTTGAATATATTATATTGACAAGCTGGTGTGCACGATTCTGCTGTAAAATTTGGCTTGAGCATTCAAATACTTAAAATACACCCTCAAGTTGACTGTAGTGTAAAATGGGTACTGATGACAACTATCATCTCATGTTCGCTGGAGGATTTGCTATTTGAAGGTAAAATTTGGCTTTACGCAGGGGCTCAACGTCGCCAGGCTTGGGCTTGACGAACAGCAGATCATGACTGCCGCCCAGATGGCAGACAGACTGGGGTACGACTCGATATGGGCAATGGACCATTCCAACGTGCCACAATGGAAGAACGCAATAGTCAACGATGCATGGCTCATGCTAGCCGCACTTGGCGCGATCACAAGAAACGTCGAGCTTGGCACGTGTGTCACAGACGCAATTAGGAGGCACCCGTCTGCAATCGCGCTTTCTGCGATCACGCTTGACCGCATAACTCTTGGCAGAGGCATCCTTGGCATTGGGGCCGGCGAGGCGCAGAACGTGGTTGACTTTGGCATCGAATTTAGCAAGCCCGTGACAAAGTTCAAGGAGCAGCTTGAAGTCATCGAGCGGCTGTTCGAGTCGGATCCTGATCATCGCGTCAACTACAACGGCCAGTACTACAAGCTGATAAACGCATGCCTGCAGGCAAAGAGCATAAGGAAGCCAAGGCCGCCAGTATACATTGCGGCAGGCGCGCCCAAGACACTGGAACTGTGTGCAACATATGGCGACGGCTGGATCCCGATAGGCTACACTCCAGAGCTCTTCAAGCACCACGCAAACGTGATCAGGAACCACGCAAAGGAGCTGGGCAGAGACCTTTCCAACTTTCAGTTTGCAAACGACGTCGACGTGTATTTCACCGATGACGGAGAGGAGGCGTGGAACAAGATGAAAAACGCTGTCAAGGTCAGTCTCTTCAAACCTGAATTGCTAAAGGTGCACAACATCGAGCAGGACTCGGAGTTTGACTTTCGCAAGTACTTTACTGAGTATGCCATGAACAAGCCGGAGCTGATGGAGCAGATGAAGCGCGCCGCAATGAAGATTCCTGACAGCGTCGCAAGAACTGCAATCGGGGTTGGCAAGCCTGACGACGTGATCCAGATGCTCGAGCGCTTTATCAAGGCAGGGACCAACCACTTTATCATCAGGTTCTGGGGAGAGGGCTACTTTAGAAGCATCGAACAGTTTGGTAACAAGGTCATTCCATACTTTAGAGAGCAGGCGAAAAAGTAGTAGGCGCATGTATGCGTTTCCAGTGGAGCATGTACGTGTGGAGAAAAAATGATGCAGCATGTAGCATTTTACGCATGAAAAATGCTACAATTTGGGAAATGCGCTTGCAGTGAGAAAAAATGGTGCAATTCCAAATGCTCTTATTTCTGCCAGCATCAGGGGAACTAGTTTTCTTTCATAGCCGTTTTAAAAGAATTAATTATTTCATGCCGGCTGCAAGCTCGGCTATCTTGGCGGGCCACGAGCTAGCCTTGATTATGCCGCTTGCCACGAGTATGCCGTGCGAGCCAAGCTCCATCGCCTTGGCCACGTCATCCTTGCCGCTGATGCCGGCGCCGCATATAACCTTTGAGCGCGACGCTGCTGCCTCTATCGACTTTGTTATTATCGCTGGGTTTTCCTTTGACACCGCCCGGCCAGTCCCGATCAGCTCTGGCGGCTCGATCGCGATAAAGTCTGGCTGAAAGAGTGATATCTCCATGACCTCCCACGGCTCGCGGGCGCACACTATCGAGGTCATGCGCAGGCTGCGGAGGCGCTCTACCAAGTTGGCTATATTCTTCATTTCCATCCTGTGCTCGCTGTGGTTTATCAGCGAGCCAACCGCGCCATACGACTTGGTTATTTCGGGCAAAAAGTAGCCGGTGCTTGAACCCACCTTTTCGTCGTCAACGTGCTGGCTGATGACAGGCATCCTGACGCTTTTTGCAATGACTGCAAGCGCTGGCTGTGGGGGCGCAACTACTATTTCCACCTTTAGCTTTTTTGCGACTGCCTGCGCGGCCTTGGCCAGCTTGATAGCCTTGTCTCCTGATACTTCTGCGTAATTTTTGAAGTTGATGATCAGTGGCCGCTTCAACGCTTGCTGCCAGCTTCTTTTGCTTTTGTTGCCGCCTTCTTTGTCTTGCCGTTCATGATGTCTTCGAGGTTCCTGAACTTGCTTTCCAGCTTTGACATCCTTGCCTCATAGCCCTTGTTGTATTCAAGCTCGTCAGGCACAAGCGTGGCTGGATGGATAAAGCCTTGGTTGCGCATTATCATAGCCCGCTCAGCTGCCCACATCCTCTGGAGGTCCCAGTCGGCAGTGCCAAAGCCGTCGTGCGGCCCGGTGAGCTTGCCATTATGCATGCTGAAGAGCAGACATGAGACGATAGGGATAGAGTAGTTTAGGCTTGCGGCAGAGTTGAGCTTGACTGGCATGAGTGGCATGTGGTGGCTGCCTCTCGTGTTGCCGGCGACATAGTGAGGGTCGTTGAAAGCGCTTCCTGCCTCCTCCGTGGCCGGAAAGTTCTTTTGCGTCCTGACTATTGCAATGGGGTCGTCCTTGCCGACGTACGTGCCGGCGATGTTGTGCAAGCGGTCGGTGGACGCCGACACTATCTGGTCCGTGCCGTCAGCCGAAACAACAGAATGAACGACGTAGCGGCCGGGGTACATCAGCGCGGCTTCAAGCTCGGCCTTGTCCTGCCACATCTTTAGTTCTGCGACCTTGCCAGTCATGACGTCCATTATCCTGAAAACGACGCCTTCTGCAAGGCGCTCGTTGATCAGGAGGCCAGAGTTGCTACGCGCGTCCACGAACATGCGCCAGAGCGGAAAGTTGAACGCGCCCGGCTCTGTCTTGTCGGCTGCAAAGATGCAAAACACTTCGCTTGGGCGCTCCTCCATTTCAATTTCAGCCACGCCCGGCCCCATGCCCTTGACATTGCCGGAGAACGAGTCCTTCAGCAGGTCCTGGCCGGCGCCGTAAAGCCCCTGTTCCTTTGCGGTCTTGGTTCCCTCTGTAAAGGCATCCCACGCCAGCTTGTGGATCTTTTCGTCATCCACGCCACGCGTATGGGTCATTATGATGTGTATATCGTCGCCGGTGTACCCGATGTAATGATCGATAAGCAGGCCCTTTGAGTTTTTGGCAACAAAATTTCTGACGGTCTCGAGGAGTTCATCGCTTGGGCGGGTGTGGCCCCCGATCCCCCCAATATCGGCCTTGATTGCACTAACTGTGATCTGCATACTGAGACAGACTCACGACCTTCGGTTTAAAACCTTTCCGATAACTTGTTAGCTAGGACTGGACTACATTTTGCTGCGCAAATGATCAGCTGTTGAGAGGGCTCGATTTTTGCCCTGATCACGGGCGAAATACAAATAAAGCCCATGAAGCGTTCTTGCTCTATGAGCGCTAGTAAAAAGCCACACATGAACCTAGTGGTTACAGGTCACGTCGATAATGGTAAATCAACTACTGTAGGTCATTTGCTGGTTGATCTGGGTGCCATTGACCAGAGAACCATAGACGCATATGCAAAGGAATCAGAAGCAACAGGCAAGGGTGACACTTTCAAGTACGCTTGGGTGCTGGACAGCATCAAGGACGAGCGCGAAAGAGGTATCACCATCGATCTTGCTTTTCAAAAGTTTGAGACGCCAAAGTACTTTTTTACGCTGATCGATGCTCCAGGCCACAGGGACTTTATCAAGAACATGATCACTGGCGCGTCCGAAGCAGACGCAGCCATTCTGGTCATTTCTGTCAAGCCAGGTGAGACAGAAGCGTCAATCGAGCCGGGAGGACAGGGAAGAGAGCACGCTTTCCTTGCAAGGACCCTTGGCGTCAACCAAATAGTAGTTGCGCTGAACAAGATGGACGATGTAGGATACCAAGAAGCTCGCTACAAGGAGGTCAAGGACAACGTCGAAAAGATGTTGAAGATGGTAGGCTACAATACTGCCAAGATCAACTTTATTCCAATCTCCGGATGGAAGGGCGACAATTTGGTCAAGCAGTCAACAAACATGCCGTGGTACAAGGGCCCGACCCTTGCGCAGGCGCTTGACGCGCTCGAGCCGCCAGAGAAACCGGTGGGCAAGCCGCTGAGAGTCCCGATACAGGACGTATACTCGATCACCGGTGTCGGAACCGTGCCGGTGGGCAGGATCGAGACAGGCAGGATGAAGGCAAACGACAAGGTAATTGTCATGCCTTCTGGCGCTGTCGGAGAAATCAAAAGCATTGAAACTCACCACACCCAGATGGAGTCTGCCGAAGCAGGCGACAACGTCGGCTTTAACCTAAGAGGTGTCGACAAGAAGCAGATCAAGCGCGGCGACATGATCGGCCCAGCAGACAACCCGCCAACCGTTGCAAAGGAATTTGAGGCACGCCTCATTGTTATTCACCACCCAACTGCGATTGCTCCTGGATACACACCAGTCCTGCACACCCACACTGCGCAGGTAGCGGCTACGATCTCGGCATTCGTGTCCAAGATCGACCCGAGGACAGGTGCGACAACTGAGCAGAACCCGAAGTTCCTCAAGACAGGTGACGCGGCAATCGTCAAGATCAAGCCAGTCAGACCGCTTCCGATAGAGACATTCAAGGACTTTCCAGAGATTGGAAGGTTTGCACTCCGAGACATGGGAACGACAATTGGCGCAGGCGTTGTCCTGAACATTACAGAGAAGTACGACCCCAACAAAAAGTAAGTGAACTGTAGATGCCGCAGGCAGCAAGAATAAAACTCACTAGCACGAACCTTGCGACGTTGGAAGGCGTCTGCACAGAGATAAAGGGCATGACTGAAAAGTCGGGGATAAAGCTCAAGGGCCCTCACCCTCTGCCAACGAAGAAGCTAAAGGTGGTGACCAGAAAGTCGCCATGTGGCCAAGGGACCAACACCTACGACAAGTACGAGATGAGGATTCACCGGCGCGTGATAGACGTTGGGGCCGACGACAGGGCCATCCGGCAACTTATGCGCCTCAAGATCCCAGACGACGTTTACATCGAAGTTTCCCTGACCCAGTAGTAATTTTTGGACTGTCCATATTATAGGCGTAAATGCCTATCTTCTTCTTTCTGTTTTGATAAAAAAGATTATTGAGATATTGAGAGATTTTTGTATGCCGTCAAGAATAGGCTAAATGCTATTTGAAGTGAGTTTAACCTGGCTTTCAATCTCGTTCTTAAAGCATTGAGAGCACAGCAATTTGCTGTTAAACTCGGCAAACAGACCTACTTCGCCATTTCCGCAACCACCGCATAATACGTTCCTTTGCTCAAGCTGTAATGCGCTCATGATAACCTGATTTTCGTCAATAGATTAATGAAACATGGTGTGCAATTAGTTGAGCTATTATCATGAACAAAGCTGGCTTTTGGTAAAAACTAGGTTTTTTCACACACGCTTGCTATGCCTCATCTTTGGCCAGCAGTTTTTCATGATATCTTCAGGTACGAATCTTTCGGGACCCGGATGTGCCGCGAAGCCTCAGGATGCAGGATTTTTGCCAGAATCTCAAGCCCTACCACGGTCCGCGGTCCGGGCTTGCTGAAATACGCGTTTGCGTTGACAGCATAGACGTTATTGCTCTTGACTGCCCGAAGCGACTTCCACTTTTCATTGCGCGCAAGGGCAGGCAGCTCCTTGAGCGTGCGTGGAATTTCAAAGCCGCAAGGCATCAGCACAATAATGTCCGGATTGAACTGCACCGCTTCATCGATCTCCATTCTACGTGATGGCTCGCCGGCGACGCTGATGCCATTTATGCCGCCGGCGTACTCGACCATCTGGGGCACCCAGTGGCCTGCGGTGAAAAGCGGGTCGAGCCACTCTATGCAGAGCACCCGCGGCCTGCTCTTTGTTATTATCTTCATGTTCCGCACCACGTCGATTCGCTTTTGCAGCGACGCGACGAGCCTTCTGCCTTCCCTAACCCGGCCCACCTTTTCTGCAACATCCATTATGCTGACAAGTATGTCGTCAAGGTCATGCGGGTCAAGCACCAGAACGTCAGGCCGGCCCCCAAGGACGCTTACGGCCCTGCTGATCTCTTTGGTAAATGGCGAGCAGACTTCGCACAGCCCCTGCGCAACTATCAGGTCAGGGCTTGCCTTTTTTAGGACCTTGTCGTCAACTATATAGATGTCCTTGCCTGAGCGCATCAGCTCAACTATCTTGCTATCGATCTGCCGGCCCGTCATGTGCTCCGGGTCAAACGAGGGCCGTATCACCTTTGGCTTTTTCCTTGCTTGGGCAGGGAACTTACACTCGTGTGTCACGCCCACTATCTGGCCGCCGGCACCCAGCTGGTACAGCGTTTCGGTGGCGCTTGGGAGGAACGAGACTATACGCACGGAAAAGCTGTAAAAATTGCATTCTTAAAAACCTGCCTTAAACGTAGGATTGTTAGCTTAGAATCCTATGTAGCGGGTGTTCTGTCAACCAAAACCATTTTATGGCTTAAAATATTGTCCATAGCCAATGGACTCTAAAATTGCAGTCGCTGTCGGGCTTGCAGCAGTCCTTGCTGCAGTACTAGCACCAATATCGACACTGGCGCCAGCCTTTGCAGCTGAAATAGCTGCAGATGTGACAACGGCCTCGTCAAGCAAGACGACCGATGCCTACTCGCCAAACCCGCTAAACATCAACGTTGGCGATACCGTAACATGGACCAACAGGGACTCTACGGCACACACAGTCACATCGGGCACTGGGGTGAACGATCCAAACAAGGGCAAAGCATTTGACTCTTCTCCAAACTTTAACCCGCTGCTGATTCCACAAGGTACATTCCGCCACACGTTCACTGAAGCAGGCGAGTTCCCATACTTTTGCGCGCTCCATCCAAACATGGTAGGCACAGTGGTAGTGTCAGCCGGAGGCGGTAACGGAGGCAATGGCGGAACAACAACACCATTTTCAGTCACTGCAACAGCGGATGGCACTGAATATCCAATAACCGGCACTGGAGCCGCAACAGCAACAGCAGCAACAATCAACCCAGGCCAATCGGTAGAGATCGAATTTGAGGGCTCAGGAGCAGTAGAACTGACGCTGCCAAAGAACATGATTCGCGATATTACCATGGTGAATGGAGAACCAGCAACGATAGTAAGCCAGAATGACACATCGACCACGATCTCGTTTGAGGTACCAGAAGGGGAAAGCACTGTCACAATCCAAGCTGGTTTTGTAGTTCCTGAATTCCCGGTCATTGCAGCAATACTGGCAGCAACAATCGCAGGAATCATAGGCTACACTAGATTCGCAAGAAACGGCACAGCGTTCTTTGGAAGAGCCTAAAGGCCTTCCCTTCCTTTCTTCTTTCTTTTTATTATTATTCGCCCATTACCAAGGCTGCACCATCAACCAAATAGAGATACAACTCAATAGATTATTATCTGGCGCGCGCTTGATACCAAGTCGTTTGCATAACGTTATTCTGGCCTTTGTATTACTGCTGCTGGCGAGTCTTCTTCTAGCCTGCAATAATCAGGCAGCAGCGGCTAAAGAGCAGATCGTGCTAGAGGCTGCAAGCGATCAGGGCACATTCACAGTCGAAATAATGTGGACGCCGGATGACATCGGCAGCGCCAACGCGTTTGACATACGCTTTATCGAGCCGGAGACTGGCGAGGAGATCGAAGACATGACATACGATATCTCGATCTACAAGGGCGGCGACCGCGAAGTACTGCGGAGCGACCAGACTGCAACCCGTCAAGAGTTTACATTTGACGAGCCCGGATCATACACGATAATGATAGATGATATTGATGGGTTGGGCGAGTGGGTGGAAATACCAATACAGGTGACGCCAGAGTTCCCGGCAGGTGTGCTTGCGCTAATTGTCGCATTTGGCATAGTTGTGGCGGTTATCGCAAGGCGCAACAATAATAGTAAGAATTTATTTAGTCAACCGACTAATTAATAGCAATGGCAAGCAACAACATATTGTTCTTCATTGCACTGTTGCTGGCAGCTACTACTATTGTCAGCATTCCGGCGGCTGTTGCTTATGCTCAGGAAGGAATGAGAAGGCCCATGAGCGGCAACTCGCTTGACGTACTTGTAGAGCCACAATGGAGCGAAGATGGCCAGGCTAGATTCAAGGTAAGCTTCTTGAGGCCAGGCACAGACACGATACAGGTACATATTGACTATGGCTTTGTAATAAAGCAAGGCGGCCAAGAAATATTCAATGCCGTACCACCAGGTCAGCCGTTGCTCCATACTGCAGAAGGAGTTGTGACAATACCCCAAACACCATCACAGCCTTTCAAGTTCCCAGCCAACGGAGAATATGAGATCGAGGTATCGGTAGCTGGCATCAACTTTGTGCCAATGAACGTCGAGACTGCCACGTTCCCTGTCACCGTGACGCCAGAATTCCCGGTCGGAGCTGCGGGCGTCATAGCTGCTGCGGTCATGACTGCAACCACTGTTGCGCTTGCGCGTTACCGCAAGCTCTTCTAAACTTTTTCCCTGCGAAGAGCAGCTACTCCAATGACGATGCCGGCGACGCCGACTCCTATCCCGATCATTCCAAGCAGGTAGGCGCTGTTCACTGTGCTGCTGAGCTCTGCTGCGGAATCTGCGGCGGCCTTGGCCTCGCTTGCTGCAACGTTGGCCTCTTCTACCTGCGTGGTAAGGTCGTCTATCACAGCCTGAAGCTGCCTTATTGCTTCCTGAGAAATGCCATCCCCGCTGGCCTGCGGGAACTCTATCAGGCTTGTATCCCCGACGTCTTCGACCTTGGCAATGTCATCAAAAGCCTGCCCCCCAATCGTGCCTCCCAATACCAGTGAAAACTGGCCCGTCTGGGTAGGCAGTATTTCAGCAGCATAAACACCCGGCTCCTCTTGCGGCCGGAAGTTCAGCTGCTTGGCGGTGGTGCCCTTTGTAAGGCTGATGTCAGCTTGAGCAAGCGCGTTTGTAATGGGCTGGCCGTCCGATATCCTTGTCACCTCTAGCACTATGGTGTTGAGCTGACCTACGAGCGGAGGCTCGTTCCCCCAACCCACCACAACCTGCACGTCCCCGCGCGCTATTTCGGTATGTGCAAGTGCAGGGATGAAATTGAAAGCAGCAAGCATAACAAGGAGGAAGGCAAGAGGCAGGAGAACGATGACTTTTCCCATCAAATAGAAATTGTCTTTACAATGCTTATAATCTTTAGGCGTATTTCGGGTTTTGTACCACAAAACAAGCAAGAGTCAAATATGGTGCACGGCATATTTTTCACGTGCTGGGCAAACGCCGGATTTTCGGCCTTTTCGCGGCATTCGCCGTCCTGCTGATGATGCTTGCATCTGGCATTCTTCAGCAACAGTCGTTTGCCCACCCTGTCACCACAGATTCTTCGCCAAAGGCGTTTGAAGGTGTGCGGTCGCCGCCCAGAGAAGTCAATGTGTTCTTTAGCGAGCCGATAGAGCTCAGCTACAGCAAGATATCCGTGATAGGGCCAGACGGCAGCAGAGTCGACAACAACGATCCCCACCACGTAGATGGCGACACCGCCTCAATAGGAGTAACGCTCAAGCCCGATCTGCCCGACGGCGAATACACGGTAAGTACATCAGTGCTTTCTGCAATTGACGGGCACGTCGTCCCCGGCACTTTTGTCTTTGGCATAGGCACCATGCCACAGCAGGGTGGAGGACAGGTAGGTGAACAGCAGCAGGACGTACTGGCTCCGGGCTATTCCGCATCAAGGTTCCCCGGGATGGTCGGGCAGGTAATGGTAGTCGGCGCGGCGTTTGGCGCCCTCTGGCTTTGGAAGCCGCTTGCAAGAGTGCCGTGGCTTTCAAGCACGCTGTCGCAGACGCGCGTTTCAATAGACAGGAGCATGATGCGTATCATGATAATCGGAGTAGCCCTCGTCCTTGTTTCCGGCGCAGCCATGATAGTAGTGCAGGCGATTTCGATCGGTTCAGGCATCCCAGAGGCGATCTTGACAAAGTTTGGCAATGTGTGGGTTGCAAGGATGCTCCAGTCGTCCATCCTCATGGGCATCGTGTTTGCAGTGTATCGCAAGGCCGCAAAGAACAGCTCCAGCCCAAGCAGGGCAGAGATGTACGCAATACTAATCCTAGGGCTTGCCGTTATGGCCACTTCAAGCCTGATAGCCCACGCGGCAGCAACGAACCAGATCCATTCGATAATACTTGACTTTTTCCACAATGCCGCCGCTTCAATATGGATAGGCGGCCTGATACTGCTTGGCTTTGCGGCAGTCCCCAAGATCCTTGCTATTGCCGATGAGAGAGTCAAGGCAACCGCGCTTTCGCTCCTGATTCCCCGCTTTTCGACAGTGGTGGCGACGCTTCTTGGCATAGCGGTAATAACCGGGCCGGTCCTGCTGTTCACGCTTGAAAGCGACCTTTCGCTCACCATTGCTTCGGTCTACGGCCAGATACTGGCAGTCAAGCTTGGCCTTGCAGGCGTGATGGTCGGCATGGGCGCATACTCCCAGTTTGTAATACAAAAGAGGGCGGTGGCGGTGATGGTCGGCGGCAGAGGCAGATCGAGCGTGCAGGACACGGGCCTCAGGCGCTATGGCAGGACGCTCAAAGCAGAGGCTGCAGTCGGAATCGCGCTCTTGCTGGCGGTATCCTTCATGGCCAACGGATCCCTGCCTGCAGGCCAGTTCCCGGCATATGCGCGCCAGCAGCAGGCAGCAGACGGAAGCCAGGCCGCATTTGCAAAGGAGTCCAAGGTCGACTTTGTCAGGACGCTGTACACTGACAATGGCAAGATACAGCTTGCAATAACGCCCTTTGCAGTCGGGCAGAACAGCTTCAAGATATCCTTCCTTAACCAGGACGGCAGCAGCGCCACAGGAATAGAGTCTGCTACGATAAAGCTGACACAGGTTGACAGGGGCATCGGCCCGATACCGATTGAAACCAGAAAGCAAGCAGGCAGCAACAATGTGTTTTTGGCCGACGCGGCGTTCAGCCTGCCGGGGAACTGGCAGATCGAGATCGAGGGCGTGAACACGCAGGGAGGCAATATGCTCGCTTCCCTTGACGCAAATGTCAAGCCACAGGTGTCGAACCTACAGTTCAAGGTAGACCAGTACAAGACTCCAGAGAACAGCCTGCCGCTCTACCCTGTCTTTGATGCGGCAAGGCAGTCGATATGGGTTGGAGACTCGATACCAGGGAGCGGCAGGATATGGCAGATGGACATTACAGCAGGCAACTATACAGTGCACAACATAGACGGTGCGGTCCTGGTAACGAATGTCTTGCTTGCTCCTGACGGCAGGATTTGGTACATTGATCCTCTTGGCGGCGGCTCAAGTGACGGATCAAACAGGGGCGCGCTTGGCGTCTACAACCCCGAAGACAACTCTAACAGGCGGTTTATCATGCCAGAAGCCGGTACTCCGTCTGGTATTGCAATAGACGGAAGCGGCAACCTGTGGATCACGGTAGGAGGTCTGGCTAACAAAATAGCCAAGTTTGATCCTGTAAATGAAGAGTTCTCGTTGTATGATGTGCCGACGCAGGAGGCAGACCCGCGCGGGATTGTTGTTGACAATTCGGGTAACATTTGGTTTGCAGAGGCAACTGCAGGACGCATTGCCAAGGTAGACCATGCTACTGGCAACATTACCGAGTATGCGCCAAACAGCAAGCTCCAGACGCTTGACGAGCCGACCGCGTTATTCCCAGATCCAGAAGGCTTTGACATTTACATCGCAGAGCACGGGGGCCACACGATAACAGTGTTCAACTCGCTGCTTGGCACTTTCCGTGAGTATCCTTCCGTCAATGAAGAGGGCCTTCCATTTGGTATGGCGATGGACAGCTACGGCAACCTGTGGTTTGCAGAGCACACGATAGACAGGGTCGGTGTCATAGACCCAAGGACGGGCGAAGGGACAGAGGCCAGAATACCAATCACAGGCTCTCAAATCCAGTGGATAACGGCTGACAACGATGGTAGGATCTGGTTTGCGGCGCAGCGCGGCTCAGCCCTTGGCAGCATTACTATAACGGCTAGGCCGTCGACCGCCCCACCAGGCAGCGGAGAGCAGAATGGATCAACAACGACCGGTGGAATAATACCCCAGCTTCCATTTTCCTTCACTGACGTAGTAGGACCAGCCATTGCTGCGGGCATAGTCATAAGCGCGCTGGCATACACCAAGAGCGCAATAGACCTCAAGCGCAACACCCAGTCTGCCCTTCGGCTTGAGGAGACGCGCTAGCGCATATATATACAAGATATATTATTTCGCCCGGTGTACCAGTTGGCTTATTAGTGGTACCTGACCATAATTATATGGATGCAAAAGGGCAGTCGAGGCGAGCCTGTACAGGAATCGGTAAGCAAGCCTATACTGCTTGGGCTAATCACGGCGCTTGTTATTGGCATTGTCGCGCCTATTATCATGCCCCACATGACCCACCCTTCAATGATTTACCATATCATGCTCCATATCGCCAGCCTGACGATTGCAGTCTTTCTCAGCATAGTGTCGGTCATTGCGTACAGGAGAAGCACAGGACCAAGGCTGCTGTTCATGATGCTTGGCTTTATGGCTCTGGCGCTGGTAGAATTCCTGTACCTGCTGGACGCCACTGCGATTGTGAGCGTATTTGACTTTTCGACGCTTGGCATCGAGCTGCCCCATGTTATTATTCTTGCAATGCTGGCCATGTTTGGCCTAGGAGTGCTGAGGGTGAACAAGTGAGAGATATGATTGAGGAGCAGGCAGTCGAAGAAGTAGTAGAAGAAGGCACGAGGACGATGCTTCTCAAGCACATTGAAGAAAACCCAGGTATTCGCTACAGGGAACTGCTCCGCATGACAGGCCTTGCCAACGGAGTCCTGACATACCATTTGGCAGCGCTTGAAAAGGCAGACGTTGTCAAGGTCGACAGGCAATCAAGGATGACAAGATACTACCCAGTCAGCGTTTCAGAGGACGAGTCTACCATATTGAAATTTGTCAGGCACGAGCCGATAAGGCAGATCGTGCTTTTCATACTGAATCACGACCTCTGCACCTTCAACGAAATAGTTGATCACACGAAAAAGGCCCCTTCTACCGTGTCAGCGCACCTGAAGCGGCTGAAGGAGGCTGGCATAATCTCGGTGAGGTACGGAGAATACCAACTCTACAGGCTTGCAGATAAAGAGCTTGTAGCCGAGGTGCTATCAAAGTACAGGGCGAGCTTTACCGACAAGGTCGTTGACAACTATGCCGAGATGGTAGAAGAACTATAAGCCGGATTTACCAAGCAAGACAAGACCAAAGTTGATGAAGCTTTCAGCCCTGATGATTATTGCCTTCTTTGTCACTATGGCACTGCTGACCTTTTCTTCTAGTGCGAAGGCGTTCGCGGACCCGCTTCAGAACGCCTATCGGCAGAGGATAGGCAACTATGATGTTGAAATGACTACAGAGCCGGCAAGCCCAGTGGCCGGCAGCCCTGCAAACGTCTTGATAAGAATCGCAGGGGTCAACGGCGACGATCTGGTCGACGTCTCGATAACGATAAGGCTGGCCAAGGACGGAGCGGAGCTTCAGAGGACCAACCCTATAATCGTGCCCTACGGCCATTACACCTACGAATACACGTTTGCAGAAGCCGGAAGGTACGTCCTTTACGTCGACCTCAACGACCATAGCTATAGCGGCGAGATCTTGACCTTCACGTTCTTTGTCAACGTGGCAGGCCCGTTTGATTACGTCTACTACATTGTGGCGCCTTCTACAGGGGTTGCCGTTGCTGCAATAGCTGGAACGGTAATTTTCATGAAAAGAAAGAGGAAGGCCAGCAGCAGGATAAAGCCATAGAGACATGATCCGACCTTTCCTCTTTATTGCACTGGTAGCTGCTGCCGCTACCACGCAAGCAGGCTTGGCGTACGGGCACTTTTTCGGCGACACCAAGAACGTCGACAGGTACCAGGTGGTGTTTGCCCCAAACCCTTCAAACCCTACCGCAGGCGACAATTCTACGCTGAACTTTAGCGTCCTTGAGAACAACGCCAACATTTACAACATCTACGCTGCAGTGATGATAACCGACCAGTCAGGCAGGGTTGTTGATCAGGTGCCGTACAAGCTGTACGAGTTTAGCGACATCACGATTCCTTATAGTTTTCGGGAAAACGGCAGGTACACAGTGACCCTGCAGACTCGGATAATAGGCGACGAAAAGTACCAGTCAAGCCCGCTTGAAGCCAGCTTTGACATCACTGTCGGCCTGATCCCGTTTGACGAACTGATGCTGTTCTACGTCACGCCTGCCGCGGTGGCAATCGCCGGCATTGCGATATACCTGCATTCCAAGAAAAAGCTCTAGAGGTTATCATTCGGCGCTTGTACCAAAAACCTAATTAACGATGCATACTATATCGTGCTTGGATGAAAAATAGGCAAGCTTACGCGTTGGTACTGACAGGCATAATTTGTATGGGTGCCATTTATGCTGTTCCGGGTCAACAGGCTTTTGCACATGAATTTTCCGAGGACGAGAGCGCATCGTTCCTTGCACTTATCGAATCGATAAGAGTCGAGCTTGGGCTGGTGCAGAGCAACTTTGTTTCAAATGTCACGCTGGCTGAACAGCATGCCGAGCATGCTCACAAGCACCTTGACGAACACACTATAAAAGAGATATCAGAGAGAAATAAGAGGCTCGGGACAGCCTTGCCGGCCGCTCTAGAAGAGCTGCACGATTCAATTGGAAACAGCACGACAGAGCAGGTCCAAGCAGATATACAGGAAATCAACAACTTGCTGGCTGAGACAATCACGGTGCGCATTAGCAACGAGCAGTTGAGCAACTCAACGGTGTGGGCGCTCGTCGTTGCAAACATGGCCGATGCCGTGCTGGAACACTATGGCGCAGCCTATGGAATGGAGACAGAAGAAGGCGGAGGAGGGCACGGCCATGATGAAGAAGAGTCTGACAACATGACAGAAACCACAACAACAGAAGATAATAACATGACGCATGGCACGAGAGAAGAGGCAGGAGGAAGCATGTCCATGGGTGAAGGAAATGACGCCATAGTGAACGTCGTGCACTACCAGACCTCCCAAGGGTTAGCTGCAAGAACCCAAGTCCTGTTCAACGAGCAGGTAAAGAATATGGCGCCGGCCAACGCGACACAGGCAGTCGCAGACCTTGAAGCCGGCCTTGATCACCTGATTCAGGCGATAAACAACAAGGAGCTGTTTGCCGATGTAGAAGTCATTGTGCATAGTGAAGTGCACCCCCACCTACAAACTGCCTTCAACCTGCAAGTGATCCCTGAGTTCCCGCTGCCGATGCTGCTGATAATCCCTGCAATAGCCGGCATCATTGCAGCAACCAGATTCAACGCTCTGAGAAGAAGATGACTCGGAGCAAATCTTTATTTTAAGTATATGCACTCAGTATACAGCGTGAAGCGCTACCCTGCTTCGCTTGTGCTGCTATTGCTCTTGCTTGCTGCTATCGTTCCTTTCATCCCTTTTCCTGCATACGGTCACGGCCTTGGAACCGACAAGTCACTCCCGGCCACAATATCTGACAAGCAGGTTTCTGTTGAAGCGACGATAAATCCGAGTTTTATAGATCAGGTTGCTGGCACCAATCCAACATTTGTAATCAGGGCGCTTGACGATACCAAGCTTGATTCCACCATACCCGGCGTCGATTTTCACATCGTTGTAGAACTGCGGGATGAGATCGTCCTTGATCAGCACTTCAGGTCGTCCGATGGCGTCGTGGCGGCTAACCTGATCCCTGATGGCGAGATCGACGGCTGGGAAATAAACGGCAACAACAGCCCGTCCCCAACTGATCGGATCAAAGTGAGTAAGAGCAATCCTATCGAACTGAAGAGCAAGATCCTTTCAGCAGGCGGCCTTTACCACATTGCAGTAACCATCGAGAGCAGCAGTCCCGGCATTGCCGTGCAGTCTGACCGAAAATTCGATCTTTATGTCAGCGTCGGCAGGACGTACACATACGACGTGCAAGGCAACAACCAGATGGTTGTCAAGACCTACTATGACGATGTCAACAATTTCAACTATTCCAATGGCACGATCTCGTTTGAAATGCCGTTTACGTGGAATGAGGACTATGTCTCGCAGGTGCCGGTGCTCCACATGGAAGTCCAGTTCCCAAAAACGATCGAAGAGCTCAGGACTAACAGTTACCGCGGGACATTGAATGGTATGGAGCTTGAGGCACAAGCGGTTGTCATAGACGACTATAGCTCGGAACAGAACCGCATAGTCCACTTTGTGGTCAACAATGCAATGCTGACTCGCTTTGCGGAAAGAGTGGAGGACACTGATGTCGCTGCCTTTTCCCTCAAGCCAGCAGAGAAGCCAAAATTCCCGCTTGACATAATGTCGCTGCCGGGAGAAAAGTTCCTCTTCCAGCTTTCGTGGGGCCCGGACCTGATCGAAACTGGAACCCCTATAACGTTTGTCATGAACATTCAGGACCCGGCGACTGGCGAAGTCATCAGGGGATCGTCGTTTGATTTCGTTCTGACGCAGAACGGGCGAGAGATCCACAGTCAGCACCTAGCAGAGGACTTTGGGACATATGCGTACGACTATACGTTTTCAAATCCAGGGACGGTGACTCTGTCTGCAAGGAACATCAACGGTCAGGGCGAAAGCGCCAGCATAGACCTAGTCGTGCTTCAGGGAAGCAGCCCAACTCCACAGCCGCCACAACAGCCTTCTGGTTGCCTTATCGCAACGGCGGCATTTGGCTCAGAGCTCACACCACAGGTACAATACTTGCGCAACTTCCGCGACCACTACATCCTGTCAACTGTGTCAGGGTCAGCTTTCATGAACACGTTCAACTCTATCTACTATTCTTTCAGCCCACAGGTTGCAGACTATGAGAGGGAGCAGCCATGGCTTCAGGCAACGGTAAAAGCAGGGCTATACCCGCTGTTTGGCATACTCATGGTGTCAGAGCGGGCATATTCTGCAGTTGAGGGTGAGGCCGGCGCGATTCTGGCCGGCGCAACTGCAAGCTCGCTCATCGGTGCCGTCTACTTGTGGCCGGCAGGCATGGCTGCAAAAAGAGTTGGCTACAAACCACTGGCTATCATTATAGGAGCGGCGACAACAGTTCTTGCGATTACGCTAGTTGCGTTGCCGGCGCTGCTGCCGTTGAGCACTGCTGTGTTTGTAGTGGCAGCCGCTGGGGTGTCTGCAATAGCAGTGACAAAAGCAATCAGGTACGTCCGCTCGCAAATAATGTAGCCTTGCTTGTGCAGAATTGCTGGAGTTGTACGTCTTTTACTTGATGGATGGCATCTTTTAGTCGCATAACGTCTGAATAAAGTGGAGGCAGGTTGTTCAGCATATTTTGCAGGTCGTCCTGCCCTTGTTGCGGAATGACGTACTGCATCTGCTCGCCTTTTGGCAATTTTCCCTCTATACACGAGCCAAAGCATCCTACCTCCATTAGGCTCTTTGGATCCCGCCCCGGCCCAAGCATGGTCACTGTCTTGCAATATTTCAGATGCGCGAGGTGCTTGCTGCCCTCAGCTCCTGCTTCAAGCAGCAGGCGATGATATTTGCGCACCAGCTCCAAGAAGGGCGCCCGTATGGGAGACGCATCTTCGGCACCGGCCTCTGAGAGGAGCACATTTCCAAAAGGATCTATCAGGCAGGCAGAATTAAAGACACCTGATTTTTCATGCGATTCTTTTGCCTTTTCCACTAGAATCTGTCCAAGGTTTATTCCGGGCTTGTCAAAATCAACGAGGTATCCATCAGAAAACACTTTTGAGTTGTACTTTTTCAGCAGCCTGAAAATGCGCGATGATCTGGCAAGGGTCTTGGGGTCTGTTAGTTTGTCTGGCGACTGCCCGTGGTGATTGTTAATTATTCCCTTGATCTTTTTCAAGCTGGAAGAAAAGGCGCGCACCGATCGCCGATCTAGCTTGCTGTCGATTTCGTCGCCTGAAAATATCGAATCAGGAGGCCCGTTGAACAGCCTGTTCCCGACCACTCCAAAAGCAGAAAACGTTTCTCTGGCCCTTTGCTCAAGGCCATCTGGCAGGGTTGAAAAATCTCCAACTCCCCTGCAGCTTGTACCCGTCTGGCTGTCTTGGGAGATATGGATTACGTTAAATCCACCGGCAAGGATAGCGCCAGAGCACATCATGCACGGATCCAGAGACGTGATTATAGTCGTCTTATTTGCAGGCGGAAGAAGCAAGTTTTTTGTTTTCTTCTCTCTCTTTTTTGAAAAGTACCAGTCTACCAGCTGTCTCTCAACATGTGCCGTCGGGTCGTGAACAGAGTTGCCCTGGATTACCGTGTTTCTAATTATTTTGTATATCTTACCGTCATTTCCTATCAAAAGCCCGCCTACGCCAAACGTGCCAGCGCTCTTTGCATTTTCAGCCTCTCTTACCGCAATCTCGGCATATTTGCACGCTGCTGCAAGTTTGCGGCTGTCTCTGAGCATAACATATACCGTTGCAAGATCAAACATTAAACATTTGTAGCACGCTTCTTTCTTAGGTCACTACTTTTCCAAGCTTGCCCTTCTTGCTTGCCATCTTGACTTCCCGCGCTATTCTTCTCCCCATGCTCATCGGGTCATCGTACAGCAGACCCGAATAAGGCGAGCCGTCAAGGTAGAGGTTCGTCCCTGCCACAATCCTTGCAGAGAATTCAAACGTGGTGAACTTGCCCTCGCTGTCATAGACGCCTTCAAGGCAGAACGGACCGGGCATCCCTGGAGGCACGAGTCTCTCTGCTGCGCGCACAAAGCTCTCGCCCATCTTGTAGACTTCGTCCAGCAATGACTCACGGAGCACGAGCGGGATGTTGCCAATCACATTGTACGAAGGCTCGACCCCGGCTCCAAGCTGCTGCTTTGCCGGAATCCTGCCGATGCCATCAATGTCCGATTCGTAGCGCCTGTCAATCCCGAGCAGTTCAAGCTCGCCGGTTACCGGCGAATAGAAATACTGCAGGTACACTGGAACGCCCCTGATAAATTCCTGAATGTAAAGATCGTTTTCGCTCCTGATCGCTTTCTGATCGATCAGCCGCCTTGCGCCTTCCTCAAAGCTCTCCCTGTTCCATGCAAGGTAGTATCCCCGGCCGCCGGCCGCGCCGTGCAGCTTCACGATGCAGAGGCCATTGAGGTCGTCCTTTGACTTGACCGCCCGCGGAGTTCGAAGGCCGGCTTCGTTCATCAGCTTTTCCTTGAGCTCCCTGTCGGCCTCCCACCTCAGTATCCACTTGTTGCCAAAGATGGGCGTGTCTATCTTTTCAATCTCATCGCTCCTCATCTGCGATATCAGGGTGCCGTGCGGTATCAGCACCGAATTTGCCTGCCTCAAGCGCTTGCGGCATTTGTCTTCAAGGATCTCCCTAAAGCTGTCGACTTCAATGATCTCGTCGATAAACCCAAAGCGCCGGTAGAGCCCAAGCCGCCGCTTCTCGCATATTAGCAGGGTATGAAAGCCCTCGTCCTTGGCCCCCTTTAGCACCTGAAGTGAGCAGTGAGAACCCAGCGTTGCTATCGTAACACGCTTGCCAACCTTCTTCCTAGCCAACGGCTGTTGGTTGTTAGCAGGGAGGTTAAAATCCTTCTCAATGGCATTTATAGCTGGCAGGGGAAGAGAGTGCCGTGCACGATAGGCTAGCTCACACGGCAGAGCACGCATTTATAGGCTCGCTCCAAAAGTTGCTTGGGCAGACGCTCAGGGTAAGGAAGGTGGAGCACAAAGGCTCAGGGAACACAGCGTTTATTGTGATCCCGCAGCTTGACCTTGACACCGTGCTCAAGGCAGAGTCTGAAGTAAATTTACTCATTACTGAAGGGCGCAAAGTGGTGGCGCGCACATTTCCGTCGCTTGAAAAGGCCAAGAAAAACATACCAAACCTGCGGGCAAACGAAGAAAGGATAGCGGCAGCCGGCGAAGTCAGGGTCGTAGAGATCGAAAATCATGACGTTGCAGCCTGCGCGATGGATCATGCCAGCAACCTGCAGGAATGCGACTTTTTTCTAGTCACACGGTTATCAAAAAGCGGAAGCGAATACGAAGTGGACTTTGCAGTGGGCCGGCAGGCCAAAGAGACCGCGGTGACACTGGCGGCCAAGCTAATGAGGGTGTGTAGCGAGCTTGGCGCCAATATCAACACCGTCGAGAACACTGCGAAGAAATTGAGATCAGAGAATGAAAGCAACACCAGAAAATTGAAGGCACTTGGCCGGGAAAAACTATCAGGCATCAAGCCGGTCACAAACGACAGGGTGACACTGCTCAAAGGAGTGTTTGAAAATCTGGCTGACGACCAGCTTCAGGAATTTGCAGGAGACAAGATCGCCGATGCAAACAACAACACAGTAGTCCTTGTCGCAAATGTTGGAAGCGGCGAAATGGCAAATGTTGTTTTTGCGCGAAATGAAAAGATGAAGGGGATCGACTGCAACAAACTGTTCAAACAGTTCGCCGGCCCGGACGGCAGGGGAGGAGGCAAGCCCCACTTTGTCACAGGCGTGATCAAAAAAGAAGCGGTCAGTAGCGTGCTGGACAGAATAGTAAACGAGATCATGCGCTAGACTAGCAGATTGATTCCGATTATCATACCACAAATCTTAAAAGCCTGATAGACTGTTGCTCTTTTTAGCCAAAAAATTTATGACAATCCCGAAAAAGGTGATGATAATCGATGATGGGCCCGATGTTGTAGCAGCAATCCAAAATTCCTTGAAGAATAATGGGTACAAGGCGAACGGCTTTACGGATTCGAGGAAGGCTCTTGAAGAATTCCGAAACAACAGCCAAGAATACGCCTTGATAATTTCTGACATCAGGATGCCCGGCATGAGCGGGTTTGATCTCGCAAGGAGGGCCAAAGGCACAAGGCCGGACGTGCCGATCGTGCTCATGAGCGCGTTCGAGATCAACAAGCCCGAGTTCTCGTCACTCTTTCCTTCGATGTCAGTATCCGAGCTGGTCACAAAGCCTATGACAAAGGCACTGCTGCTTGCCATGGTTAGAAAGTACGTCGGCATCACAGAGTTGCACTGACATACATGCTCTGCTGGTAAGGTTAAATTAACCTCTTTTTAAGTACAAGCACTTACTCAATTGGGAGAAATGTTGCAAGAACAAGATCTTGGACACTGGCGGAGGACCCACTATTCCTCAGAGATAAGCCCCTCTATCGGAGATAGCGAAGTGGTTGTCATGGGCTGGGTCGCCAGCGTGAGGGATCACGGCAACATCCAGTTTATCATACTAAAGGACATGTACGGCGAAGTGCAGATCACCGCAAAAAAGGGCGAGTGCAGCGAACCGATCTTTGAAATGGCCAAGGAGGTCAAGGAGCACAGCTCGATCGGGGTGCGCGGCAAGGTGAGGCCACAGGAAAAGGCGCCAAACGGGGCAGAAGTGGTGCCATCGGAGATCAGGGCATTTTCGATAGCAAAAAAGGCTGCACCTTTTATGATGCAGGGCAAGACTTCGACGGTGGGCATTGACACTAGGCTTGACCTTCGCGCAGTAGATCTCCGCCGCAACTATCTTGGCGCGATATTTCGGATACGCCAGACAGTGCTCAACTCTGTCAGGGAGTTCCTTGCAAGGCAAAAGTTTATTGAAGTAAACACGCCGAAAATGATAGCGACTGCTACAGAGGGCGGGGCGGCGCTGTTCCCGATATTCTACTACGATAGGGAGGCGTTCCTCGCGCAGAGCCCGCAGCTCTACAAGGAGCAGCTGACAATGGCGTTTGAGAGCGTCTTTGAAGTTGGCCCCATTTTCAGAGCCGAGCCATCGCGCACAAACCGTCACCTGTCTGAGGCGATATCAATAGATGTCGAGCGCGCGTTCGTGGACTATAACGACGTGATGTCGCTCCTTGAGCGCATGATAGTAAACATCATCGAGACGATAAAGGAGAGGAACGCGGACGACCTGAAATTCTTGGAGAGCCAGCTGCCGGCTGTCGAGCTTCCCTTCCCAAAGTACACCTATTCCGATCTCATTGACAAGCTGCAGGAGGCCGGCGAGCGCATCCAGTGGGGCGATGACATCTCTCCTCAGGTGATGAAGAGCCTGCAGGACGACCGGCTCAACAGCTTTTACTTTATCATAGACTGGCCGACCTCGACCAAGCCATTCTACGTCAAGCCCGGCACGGCGGACGGCGGCAGAGTGTGCGAGTCATTCGACCTGATGTACGGCGCGCTTGAAATGTCGTCGGGCAGCACAAGAATCAACCGCAAGGACCAGCTGGTGGAGCGCATGAGCAAGCAGGGCCTGAAGCCTGACGCGTTCGACTATCATTTACGGGTGTTTGACTATGGCGTCCCGCCGCACGCCGGCTTTGGCCTCGGGCTTGAGAGGCTGATGATGGCGCTAACAAAAATTGAAAACATCCGCGACGCGACTCTTTACCCAAGAGACATAGACAGGCTGGCTCCATGATATGGTGACCAAAGAGGAAGTAAAGCACCTTGGCTGGCTTGCAAGGATCGAGCTGTCAGACGACGAGCTGGATCGATACACGTCGCAGATCAAGGAGATAATCAAGTACCTGGACAAGCTGGACACAATACCGCTAGAGGAGGTCAAGCCGATCGTTTCCAGAAAGAAATTTGCGGATCTGCGGCGTGACGAGCCGGCAGATTTTGAAGGCGACACGCTTGGGACTAAATACAGAAAGGACGGCTTTGTGAAGGGGCCGAGGATGGTGTGACAAGAATTGGTGGTGGCCCTCTACACCCTTGATGCAGGGCAGGTTGCGGCAGGCGTCAAAAGCAGAGAGTTTTCAGCTGAGGAATACATCTATCAGCTTTTAGAAAGGATCGAAAAGGTAGAGCCCAAGGTAAACGCGTTTGTGACAGTCAACAACAAGGAAGCGATAGACCGGGCGAGAGCAATCGACAAAAAGGTAAGGGACGGAGAGCAGGCAGGAGCGCTTGCCGGCGTCGCGGTGAGCGTCAAGGACAACATTTGCACCAAAGGTATCAAGACCACATGCGCCTCAAGGATGCTTGAAGCATACGTGCCGCCGTATGACGCGACTGTGGTCAAGAGGCTGCAGGACGCCGGAGCCATAGTGATCGGCAAGGCCAACCTTGACGAGTTTGCAATGGGCTCGACTACAGAGTTTAGCAGGCATGGCACCACCAGAAACCCGTGGGACATTAGCAGGGTGCCAGGTGGGTCATCAGGCGGAAGCGCTGCAAGCGTGGCCGCGCTTGAATGCACAGTATCACTCGGTTCCGATACAGGAGGCTCGGTCAGGTGCCCGGCCAGCTTTTGCTCTGTAGTTGGGTTAAAGCCGACGTACGGGCTGATAAGCAGGTACGGGCTCGTGTCGTACGCAAACAGCCTAGAACAGATAGGGCCGCTTGGCAGGACGGTTTCAGATGCTGTTTCGGTGCTGAACGTGATCGCCGGCGCGGACGAAAACGACCATACCACGGCAGGCGGCAAGCCGACATATTCATTGCAGGAGAGAAAGAAAGGCCTGCGCGTCGGCCTTGTACAAGAGTTCATTGAAGGTGCAGACCCGGCAGTTGCAAAAGTGATCCACAAGGCGGCAGACACGCTGGTTGGGCAGGAGGGGTGCACGTGCGAACAGGCGTCGCTTGCGTCTGTGCAGTACGCCCTTGCGTCCTACTATACTATTGCAACGGCAGAGGCGAGCAGCAACTTGGCGCGCTATGACAACGTGCGCTACGGGTTTGACTTAAGCCCGGAAGGCTACGAGTGGAACAGCTACTTTGCTAAGGCGCGCAGCAACTTTGGCGAAGAGGTCAAGAGGAGGATAATTGTTGGGTCGTACGTTCTGTCGTCCGGTTACTATGGCAAGTACTACCTGAAAGCGCAGCAGGTGCGCTCGCTCCTCAAGCGCGAGCTCAAGGCGCTGTTCAAGAAATATGACGTCCTGATAGGACCGACGATGCCTATACTGCCGTTCAAGATAGGTGAAAAGATAGATGATCCGCTCAAGATGTATCTTGTTGACATTGACACTGTGGTGGCGAACCTGACAGGTATGCCGGCGATGTCGGTTCCTGCCGGCTTTGCCGACGGCCTGCCTGTGGGCTTGCAGATAATGGCAGACGAGTTTCAGGAACAGACGATGCTGGATGCGGCGTACCTGTTTGAGCAGGCTGCCAAGGTGCAGAGGAGCCCTGAGCTATAAGATGGAGACCAAGATTGGGCTTGAAATCCACTGCCAGCTGACAGGCGCCAAGAGCAAACTCTTCTGTCGGTGCAGCAGCGACTACCGCGGAAAGGCGCCAAACGCAAACACTTGCCCCACGTGCTCCGGGCTTCCAGGGACGCTGCCGCTACTGAACCAAAAAGCAGTCGAGTTTGCCGGCATGATATCGCTTGCGCTTGGCTGTAAAATCCCTGACGAAATCGCGTTCTACAGAAAGAACTACTTTTACCCCGACATGCCCAAGAACTTCCAGCTGACGCAGTACAACGCGTACGGCATAACAAGCATCGGCGTTGAAGGCAGGCTCGGATACGGCGACGGCAAGAGCGCAAGGATAAGGCGGGTGCAGCTTGAAGAAGACCCCGGCAGGCTCGTCTACGAGGGAGGCAGCATGGAGACAAGCGTCTATGCTTTGATAGACTACAACAGGGCCGGCGTCCCTCTGGTCGAGATAGTGACAGAGCCGGACTTTACCGACCCAAAGGATGTTAGGATGTTCCTTGATAAGATAACTTCGATAATAGAGCACCTTGGCGTGTGCGACACGAAACTGGAAGGCTCGGTTCGCTGCGACGCCAACGTTTCTGTGGGCGGTGGCAACAGGGTCGAGATCAAGAACGTCAGCTCGTTTGCCGATGTTGAAAAGGCGGTGCGGTACGAGATCACGAGGCAGAGGACTATGGCCTCGCGTGACATCGAAGTCAGGTCGGAGACGCGGCACTGGGATGACGCAAGGAAGGTGACAAAAGAGTCAAGGACAAAGGAGGAAGAGCAGGACTACCGCTACTTCCCCGAGCCGGACGTCCCGGCAGTGGTGCTTGGAAGCGAGTTTATCTCGTCCATCAGGCAGTCGATGCCAGAGCTGCCCGACACCCGCAAGGACCGCTTTGTGTCAAAATACGGCATCTCTTCCCACGTCGCGCAGGTGCTGATCGACAATAAAGAGCTGGCAGACTTTTTCGAGTCGGCGATCAAGATATACTCATCGCCAAAAGAGATTGCAAACTGGCTGGTCACCGACCTGATGAGCTTTGTTGACGAGCGGCAGAAGGAGGAGCAGCAGAGACGATCGCTTTTTGCCGGTCTAAAGATAGGGCCGGAGCAGATCGCGGATCTGGCAAAGCTGGTCGACCAAGGCACAATAAACAGGGCGACTGCCAAGCAGATCTTGGCTCAGGTGGTCAGGACAGGCGAGATGCCCTCTCATGTAGCCAAAAAGACGCAGGCTGCCAAAATAGACGATGTTGGCGCGCTTGCGCAGGCGATCGAGTCTGTTTTCAAGTCAGAGCAGGCGGCAGTTCAGGACGCAAAGCGCAACCCCAATGCAGCCAACTTTTTGCTCGGCAAGGTCATGCAGGCGACAAAGGGCAGGGCTGACCCCAAGGCTGCCCTAGAGATGATACAGAAAAAACTACGGGAAGGCTAGCTATAGCCGTCACAACGACTGCTGCTTCATATGACCATGATCGTCCCGTCCCTATCATCAAGTGTTTTGCTCTTCCATGCAGGGCGGAAGCTTGCCGTGCTTGCCCACGTATTCCTTTACCTGTTGCTCCTTGACGCTTTCAAATGCAGGCGTCACAATATAGCGGAAGCGCTTGGCCTTGGCCGTGCAAGGGTCCGACAGCCGGCCCATCAGCTCCTGCCGTATGTTTGGGCTTGCTCCGATGTACAGTATCTTCATTCTTGCGTGCATCACGCAGACGCCGGGCGATTCAGGCACGGCCTCGACGTTTGCCTTGTCAAAGTCGAGCCACTGCGACCATTCATCACCCATTGGTCGTTGCACCCTTCTTTTTTGCCAGCAAAAGCGACAGGGCGTTAATGCAGTAGCGTGGGCAGGTAGGGTTGGACCCGTCGTCAAACATGTGACCGAGGTGCGCGCCGCACCTGCCGCGCATGACTTCGGTCCTTACCATGCCGTAGCTAGTGTCCACCTCTTCTTCCACGCTGCCTTCCTTGATAGGTGTCCAGAAGCTAGGCCAGCCTGTACCCGAGTCGAACTTCGTCAGAGCTGAACAGGCTGATGCCACAGTAGACGCACTTGTAGATGCCCTTGTCTTTGCAGTTGTTGTACTCGCCGGAGAACGGGGGTCGGTGCCCTTGTTCCAGCACACTTCGTACTGTTCTGGGGTCAGGTGCTTTTTGTAGTCTTTTGCCATATAGACTCTATACCTTTGCATTCCGCTTATTTTAGGCGTTACTCAGCAGTGTCAGCGGCGGCCGCTGCTGCATGCGGCTTTGTTGCAGCCTTTTTCGTGTTTTTCAGGTACGCCAGCGTCATCCTCAGATTTCCAAAGCCCATCGAATTGAGAGTCTCTGACGGGATCATGACTATGGTGTTGCCCTGCACCTTCATCGATTCGTACAGCATGTTGGACTGCCTGAGCACATAGGCCACATGGTTGTTTTCATACACCTTGGCCGCCTCTTCAAACTGCTTTGCAACCAAGACCTCCGATTCGCCGTACGTCACCCTTGCGTTCTTTTCTCGCTCGGCCTGCGCCTGCATCTACATGGCAGCTTCAAGCTCCTGCGGGATTATCACCTGCCGGATCTCGACGCTAGTAACTTCGATCCCCAGTTGCCTGCTTCGCCTGCGATCACGGACTTGATGTGTTGGTTCACTTCTTCCCTCCTTGACAGTATGTCCTGAAACACTGAAGACCCAATGTTGTTGCGGAGCGTCGTCTGCGAAACCTGCTGGATCATCTGGTTAAAGTTCTCCACGTTTAGCACAGCATTTCTGACGCGCTCTTCAATTATCCGATAGCGCGGTATGGCGTCTATCGTCACCGGCACGTTGTCCTTGGTGAGCATCTGCTCCGCCTTGAACTCCCTCACGTCCACTACAAGACGCTGTCCACAAACGGTATCCTTGTCTGGACGCCGGGCCCAACCTGCCTATGATATCTGCCAAGCCGCAGTATTATGACGCGTTCGTACTGTTTGATTATCATCAGAAAGGCCGATATTATTGTGGCCAGTCCGATGACAATTGCTGCGTATACTAGGGCTTCGCTTTCTATCGATAGACCAAACGCTACTCCTACTATCAGGATTAGCAATCCTGCTATGGCATGCGCCCCTGAACCCTTTTGGTTGACTATTCTTTTCGATATGCTGAAGAGAGACGATGACATTTTTCTCATCCTCAGGCACTATATAGTAAATGTAGAATAAAGGGTTTGATTACCAATTCTATATAGTCAGCTGTGCTTGTTGGCGATCTGCTTGAGGTGTTCCACTACAATGGGCAAGAACGCCCCAACGTCCGTCACTATGCCTATTGCCTGAGCTGTGCCCCTATCGATGAGCTTCGTGACCACCGGCTGGCTGATGTCCACTGCGACAACTTTGACCGAAGCGGGCAGCATGTTGCCTACCGCTATAGAATGGAGCATCGTAGAGAACATCAGCACCATCCTTGCTCCCTTTACTATCTCCTTGTACTTGCGCTGGGCCTCGACGACATCGGTGACCACATCTGGTAGCGGCCCGTCGTCCCTGATAGAGCCAGCAAGCACAAATGGGACGTTGTTCTTTATGCACTCATACATCACGCCGCTTTTCAGGATCTTTTTATCCACCATTGCCCTCAGGCCGCCGGCCTTGAAGACCTCGTTTATGGCCTCCATGTGGTTGCGGTGGCCCCTGATTGCAAGCGTGCCATCCTTGACGCGCATTCCAAGCGAAGTACCAAGCAGTGCATTCTCAACGTCATGCACCGCAAGCGCGTTGCCTGCGAGCAGTCCATCGATGTAGCCCATCCTGATAAGAGAAGCAAGCGCCTCTGCCGCGCCAGAGTGCACGAGTACTGGGCCAGACACCACCACTATCTTGCCGCCCTCTTTTTTCGTGCTGTAAATGTCGCTTGCCACTTTGCGCGCAATGTGCTGTGTAGGCCGCTCGCTAGAGCTTGCGCTGCTCATGAACTGGAAAATGTCAACTCCTTCCCGGGGACGCTCTAGCGGGATTATTTTTACCCCCCGCTCGCCTACTACTACCAGGTCGCCCTTGACAATGTCGCGCACCATCTTGCATTCGGCGGTCTTGCGTCGGGTGTCCACCACGATGCACTTGTCCATCATCATGTTCTGCACGTCGATCCACTGGCCACCGTAGTAGACCTGCGTGGCGTTGTTTGTAGTGCTGTAAAAGTCGTCAGGCATCACCATGTCTTTTGGAGCAGGCTCGAGCCTCACTTCCTGTACCGACACGGGCTGGGCGCCTTCGCGGAAGACCTGCTCAAGGATGCTCTCAAGGTGTGTCTTGCTCTTGCCCTTTACAAGCAGCCTTGCGTAGCTTGGGTCGCCCTTTTTCTTTCCGACAGTGAACTCGAGCACCTGAAAGTCGCCCTGCATGTCCATGATGCTGTCGAATATTCTCGTCAGTATCATAGAGTCGATTAGGTGCCCCTTTACCTCGATTTCCTGCTCGAACCTGTTGTCTGCCAAGACTGCTATGCTATGCTGGTATGCCTATTTCGGTATAAAAGCCATATCGATGCAACACTCTCGTTCTGGATGGTCGCGCGCCTAGTCGTCCCTTGCCACGTTGTTGTTATTATTGTTGCCCTCGTACCTGAACTCGATCAGTGAGCCTGGGTTCTGCTGGTCAGCGATCGGACCGCCGCCGTCCCCAATAGCCTGCACTGGCCCAGGCGAGTCAAAATGATCACATAGATCGACTTGCTGTCAGGGCTGAATGCTAGGTCTCGGTAGCGGTTCTCCGAGCGGAAGAGTTCCACAGGATCGCTTGCAAGCTCTGCGCCGCACTCGTCCAGCGCGAGGTGGAAGATCCTGCCGCCCTTTAGAGTAGGCATCAGGAAGGTGCCGTTCCAGTCAGGAATCACATCTGATGTATAGAGGCGCAGGCTTGACGGCGCGACGGTCGGCCAGCACACGTAGCCGCAGCCAGCGGGCTCGGAGAAGTTGTAGTCATTATCCACTGTATAGAATGTACGGATCGGCGGCACAAAGTCTGTGGCATTGAATTCGCTTTCGTTCATCACGGGCACGCTTGACGGGAAGGGCTGGAAATTGGTCCATCCCAGTTCTTCGCAGTTCTCTGTTCCAGACCAGTTGGCGTACTGGTATGCCTGCTCGTCATTGTAGCCGGCTACGCGCGGCCAGCCATAGTTCCCACCGGCTTCAATGCGGCTGAATCCATCGTCGGACTTGTCGCCGTGCTCAACGATGTAGAGATCGCCGTTTGGACCAGACGCTATGCCCTGATGGTTGCGGTGTCCGATGTAAAGATGTGGCTCCGGACACCGTTGATCTCAGGGTTGTCCTCAGGTATCGAGCTATCCGGGTTCATCCGCAACACCTTACCTTCGTATGCTCTCCAGTCTTCGGCTTCAATTTGTTCAGCCGTTGGGAGCTCTTGGGCTCGAATTGTCTCGCAATAGCGTGAGAATTGATTCTTGCCCTGATCGCCTATGGTATAGTACAGCTTGCCGTCAGGACCGAAAATCATGCGGCCTCCATTGTGATCGACGCTGCCGGAAAGTCCGGGATAAGATCTACAGGGTCGCCTATTGATTGCCCTTCTGGGTTGTATGTAAATCGCGTAATCTTTAGGCGGCGGTCAAGCTGTTCTTCTCCCTCGTCAGGATCTGCGTCATATGTATAAGCGACTAGATGTAGTTCGTGTTGTTAAAGTTTGGATCAAACGCCATGCCAAGCAGGCCATCCTGACTGCCGGACTGGTGGACGTCGGGCATCGGCATGACGTTGAGCCTCTCCCAGCTGTTCAGGTCAATGCGCGTAATGCTCTTTCCGACGCACTCTGATCCAGAGGACACTGTCAGGGCCATAGAGGATGTTGTGCGGCGCGCTAAGGTTCATTGCAAGCAGGCGCATAGAAAAGCCTTCCTCACCTGGCAGCTGCTGCGCCTCGCTACTATTATTATCTTGTACATCAGACGGTATGTCATCATTTTCATTAGCAGCAGAAGACGACATCGCATATGTTGTCTGTGCCAATGCTGGTTGTGAGCTGCCCAATATTGCGGCCAATAACAACAATAGTAATCCAAACGTTATGATTACACTACCATTTAGTAACTTGGATTTTAACATTCGATGCAATAGTTCTCTATTCGTATCTACGCACTTGGGAATAGAATTACGAAATCTGGGCGCAGTATCATAATATGATGCAAGATCAGGAAAAGGAGCGTCATCATCAACATTCATTGAAAACGCAAGCGCAGCCTCTGCTTCTTCATTTCTTTTTCTTTGTGTGTTGTGTTGGAATCAGGAGGCTGCTATAGAATATTCTGGTCTTTTTGTTCGGAGAGGCTTTAGGGCACCGGCCCAAGCGATGACCTGATCCAGCATAGAGTTGACATAATCTTGTTGATATGCGGCAGGCTTGAACTTTGTAAAGTTCTCAAAATCAGTAAAGAGCGACAACGTGACTTGGGCGCGCACGTCTGCAATCTGGAGTTCTGCCATAACCAGACGCAACTGTTCTACCGCTCGCACGCCGCCGGCGCTGACGTAGCCGACAAACCCTCCACTTTGTTGTTCCATTCCTTGTACAGAAAGTCTATTGCGTTCTTTAATGCACCTGGTATTCCATGGTTATATTCAGCCGTCACAAAGACAAAGGCGTCGAAAGAATCAACCTTTGCCGCCCACCTCTTGGTGTGTTCCTTGGTATACTGACCCTGTGAGGGCGGGATCGGTTCATCTAAGAGCGGCAAGTTGCAGTCCTTAATGTCAACATACTCGAACTCTGCATCGCTGCGCCTCTTTGCAATATCGTAGACCCATCTAGCTACTGCCTCGCCATTGCAGCCGGGGCGTATGCTCCCCAGAATATAGCCACCTTTACTACCATGCGCTGCACTGACCATTCAAGTTAATAAGACTTGTATGATTTTTTCTTGGCGAATGCAGAGAGGACTACTAGATTGGTAGCGATAGCTTGCCGAAATATTCCTGCATGTTCTGTTCGGCCTTTATTTTCGCCACGATCTCGTTTTTCACGTCTTCAGAAAACCACTGAGCAATCGACTTTGCGATGCCGTTTCTATCGCAAAAGGCGATCATGTAGCCGGCGTCCTCCTTTACAACAGCATAGAGCGTTTCTTCCCCCACTGGCTCCCACTTGTTATCCTTGTTATCCTTCAGGGCAAGCGCGGGCATTGCGTGGCCAGCATAGCGCGTCAGCAGCTCCTGAGCTGCCCTGACACGCTTCTCACCCATCTTGAGAGCCATGAAATACTGCATTGCTACTACTACCATTATTTTTTAGCAGAAGCCGGCCTTAAAGAGTTTAGGATTTCGCTCACGATGTCGCCTTCGTCGCCGACAGCCGTTCTTGCAGACTCGAAGAAAGGCGCAAGCAGCCTGTCGGCGTAGCCCTGCTTTGCGTACTGGTTTGCCTGCAGTGCCATTTCCAGCTTGTCAATTCTGTGGACAAACCTTGCAACCTCGGTCTTGTTCTGAAGGTATTCAAGCCAGACCTGTTCGTATTCTGTTCTTACTTTTTCTGGCAGGCCTGACAGGATCGACTTCATTGCCCTTTTTTCTTTAGCCAGCTTTTGGTTTGCAGATACGTCGCCGGGCATGTAGTCGCCCACTATGGACTCAGCAAGATCGTGCAGGATCACCATCTTGACAACCCTGTGCGTGTCAAGGCCTAGCATGTCTGACAGGAGCATCGCCATCGCGCACATTGAAAATGTGTGGTCCGCGACCGACTCGGCATCTTTGACCTTGACCTTTGAGACCCAGCCGGCGCGCCTGACCGATTTTAATTGCAGGACGGAACGAAAAAAAGGAGACAGATCGTCGTCGCTTACCATTTCCTTGAGTCGCCTTCAAGCAGCCCAGAGCCGTGGTGAATCCTGTCAATGTGCTTTGAAAGCTCTTCGTTGTCTTTGAACTTGGATGCGCAATAAGGGCAGCTGACGCCACTACCGCTATCTTCTTTTTTGCTATTACTATTATTCATCTGACGCAAAGAGTGATGCTGCAGCTGACTTTTTAAAGCTAGCGAGTGTGGTACTAGCCTTCTGTTGTTGTTACCTGCTGCGTCCCTACTGACACGTTTGTCGATATCTGCGTCCCGCTATCAAAAACCAGAGGCAGGAAGTCGGCAAAGTAAGCAAGCACTGCTGTTGCCACGGCCATCAGCAATGTGATAGCCAGTATTATCAGCACGTTATTGATCTGGCCCAAAGCCTATACTGGGCCATCTGTGCCTTGGTGATTTTAACGTTAGTGTGTCATGGCCATTACTGCCCGATTACTTGCGCCAGGCGATGTCTGGCACGCCAAGCCTCTTGTTGGCAAGCCGCGCGGCCACAAATATGAGGTCTGACAACCTGTTGAGGTAGACCACTATTGCAGGGTTGATCGTCTGGCTCTTTGAGAGCGACACAATGGCCGTCTCGGCCCGGCGGGCCACACCTCTTGCCTGATGCAGGAGAGACGCTTCGACGCTTCCCCCGGGCAGAATGAAAAACGTGATTGGCTCAAGCTCCAACTCGAACCTGTCGATCACAGGCTCTAACGCAGACGCCATCTTTTCGTCGGCGCGCGGGGTAGTGTTGTTTGCAGCCTTTGGAAAGGACGGGTCTGCAAGATCAGAGCCGACTATGAACAGATCATTTTGGACCTGCACCAAGACATCGACTAGATCTGAAAATTCTTTTCTTGGCCGCAGAAACGACACTGCAAGACCTATGCTAGAGTTCAGCTCGTCGACCGCGCCATAAGCTATTATCCTCGGGTCAGCCTTGCTCACCCGCTTTCCGCCTATAAGCCCTGTCTCTCCCTTGTCGCCCGTCTTGGTATAGATTTTCATGCATTTACAGCAAGAAATAGATGATTTAAGAATATAGGGTTCTGGAAAGCAGAACCAGTGTCTTAAAATAGTCCTCTGAAAATTTTATCTATGCATGAAAAGGATCGCCGTAGTGGACGACGAGCCTGACATCACGATTGTCTTAAAGCGCGGGCTCGAGCACCACGGCTTTGCAGTTGATACCTTTAATGACCCACAGGCAGTGCTTGCAAGCTTCAAGCCGGGCAGTTATGATCTGATGATAATAGATATCAGGATGCCCAAGATAAACGGCTTTGACCTGTACAGGGAGCTGAAAAAAAGGGACGGCAATGTCAAGGTCTGCTTCCTGACCGCGTTTGAGATCTATTACGAAGAGTTCAGGAAGATGTTCCCGACGATAGACGTCAGGGCATTTATCAGAAAGCCGGTGAGCATATCAAACCTAGTAAGCCAAGTGAACTCGACTATCGAGTCAGAGTAGTAGAGACTCGTACCGCTCCTTTAGGAATTTTACAAGCATCATCGCGTCCATTTCCTTGAGGCTCTTTCTGTTTGACGCGATATAGCTGCCAAAGGAATCGACCTCGCCGGCAAGCGCGGGATACCTGCCTCTTGCCTCTTCAATAATGTTGGGATAGTTGCGGTGCGGGAAATAGATCCTTTTTGCCACATGGGTCAGCGCACTTTTTGTCTTTTTGCCAATGACGCCCTTTTTGTGCGCGAGGTAGAGGTTGTAACGTATGTCTATCATGGCCTCTGACTGGAGCAGGTAGTCGCCTTCCGGCGCAAATGTGACTGCCACTTCGTCGTCCGCGTTCACCTTGCCTGTCTTGTACAGCTGGAATATTCTGCCGATCCCTACCATCCCAAACTTTTCCAGCTCTACTGCTCGCAACGCGCCAAGGCTTGCGGCGCCGGCCAAAAGTACCCCTTCCTTTCTGGCCAGCTGATACACTTCAATAGGGGTGGGCGGGTAGTCCTGCAAAAACACGCCGTCGACAAACCCGACCAGCTTGACGCCTGTGGGGTCTGCGGCAAGGCGCAAAAAGTCGCCCTTTTTCGCAGGCGGCCTGTAATCTGCGTCAGCAAAGATTTTCCTCGCCTTTTCGTGGCTCAACGAAGGCCCGAGGAATATTACTGGCTTCTTTTCCATTGTCCAAAACACGCCCTTGCGCGCATGCCCATCACTGACTTGGTTATCTTGAAGGTTTCTAGCCCTGGCACTATCGCCCTGACCACAGGAATTCCAATATCAGGGTTTGTAAGGTCGACGATTATAGCCTGAGTGAGCCCGACGCTCTTGAGCCTTGAGAGGATGAGCTTGATATCGTCAAGTATGTCTTCATTAAAGAAGGTCTGCACCTGCGAAAACTTGATCCTTTTTGTGGACGGCATGAACTGCCAGGCGCGCTGGTCGTCGGTGTTCTGCTCGCTGTACTTTATCTTGCGCAGGTCGTCACGCGCCCCCTGTATGTTGGCGGCCCTTGTCTGCGATACCTCGGTGATCGCTCGCAATAGCGCGATTCTTGCGTCAGGGTGCGTGCCATGCCCCTCTGCAAGGTAGCCATAGTCGTGGGTGACCCACTCGACGCTGCTTGCGTTGAACGTTGGGATTCCAATGTCAGAGGTGATGTCCTTTATGGTGAGCGAAATGCCGGCGCGGCTGAACCTGTCTGCGAGGTTCCTTGCAGGCTCGAAGTCGATTTCTGAAATGTCGACGTCTGGAAATACGCTTGGGTCGTCGACGAACCTGTCTGCCGGGATCGGGGGCACACATATGCCTGCCGAATTGAGCGAATGGTGCACCGTTCTTAAAATGTGGAATGGGATCGCGCTCGCCCGCAGCTCTGCAAGGCTCATGGCGTCCCGCTCTATAACCTCGCACAGCGCATGGCATATCGCTTCTTCTACCACGTTGCCTGACGCAAGGCCGTTTGTGTGGAAATATGCAAACGGGTTGACGGCCGGCGGTGGCGGCGTATAACGAAAGAGCGCAATCGACGCGGGAACCATTACCTGTTCACCGCTGATAACGTCGTAGCCGGGGAGCCAGTCCATCAGCATGTCGTCGCGGTACTCGAACCTTACCGGCTCTACTATGCTGTCAGGATGGAGTACCTTGTGGATCTTGGACAGCTCGGCGTAGCTTGACCGGATAAAATTGCGAGGCCCGCCTGATGATGGCAGCGATGAATAACGCTCGATGCTCTCCATGAGGGCGCTTGCCATTGCGTGTTCCCTCGTCGGGCCCTTGCCGCTGTAAACCCAAATATAGTCTTCGGTGCCGGGCACCACGGCCGAGTAGTTTGGGATGCGGAGCACGTCCATGTCGGTGATGTCGGCAAGCCGGGTGACGCCTATCCTCTTTGATATCGGGACGACCTTCTCCAGAGTCTCCTGCGCCGGCCTTATCCGGGACGTGCCGTTGACCGTCCACTTTTTTCTGCTCTGCAGCTGCACTCTAACTAACTACAAGCCTTGCTGGAGTTGTTCATATCAAGCTTTCTTCTTTGGAAAATCGTGAAGCTCGATGTGCTGGCACCGGAGGCACGCCCTTTGCTCGGCCTCTGCCAAATAGTTGATGTAAAAGCATTTTGCACACTGGAGGCGGGTCAGCCGGCCCGCAAGCCTTAGCTCGTTTCCATCCTGCTGCTCAAGAACATTCCTTGCAACCAGATTGTCAATGACAGGGACCATCAGCTGCGACAGCTGCTGAAGGTCGGCGTTCCTGTACCTGAGGTAGAGGGTGGCCATCTCGCTTGGCAGCGATTCTCGCCTGAATGCGGCTTTTCCCGTATTTGACTGCCTATACAAATGATCTCGCAGGTACCAGTCCATCTCCCTTGTCGCCGCATCAGACATATTTGAAGATAGCATATGCTGGCGACGATATTTAAAACATTATTAACCTACTCTGGCATCATATTGCCGTTGCCTGCAAGCGACGACCTTGACAAGCTATGCGATAGGATATTCGCGGCCGATAGCAACATCAGGTTTGTCGGAGCCATAGACAAGATGGGTACGCTTGTGGCCGGCGGCATGCGCAAAGGTATCAAGCCGCTTGAGCCGAGGGAGGACAGGCGCAAGCTCTACCTTGAATTCGCGCTTAGAAATGCCATGCGGTCAGAGTTTGATCCAGAGTATGGCAAGACCATCTATACCATGTCAGAGCGCGAAAAGATCAAGATAGCATCGTTCCCGTACGGCGACTACCTAATTCTAATCTCTATTGAAAAGAAGGCGCAGCATGACAAGGTAATAGCCAAGGTCCTCAAACTACTACTCGACTGACGATTGCCAAGCGTAAGCCAACAGGCTCTGGCGTGACACATTTTAGGTACTTGTCTAACCATGCATTATGTGCTCAGGACTGATGTAGTTCTACTCAAACCTCCTAAATCTCAGGAGATAGAGCTGCGCAGACTGGCGGAACAATCATCACTATTGTGGAATGCGGCAAACTATGAACGAAGGCAGGCATACTTCAAACATCATAAGATACCTACATACCACGAGCAATGTAAGACACTAAAACATTCTGAATACTTCAAAGCAATTGGTACGGGAAAAGGTCAGGCACTACTGAAGAAACTACAGGAAGCATGGAACTCTTTCTTTGCACTTAAGCGACTGCAAAGACAAGGAAAGCTTCCGCCCAACATCCAGAAGGTGCGTATACCGAGCTATTGGAAGAACAGGATAACAAATCGGGCGCAAAATAGGTAGGGTTTTGGTTAACCCTCTAATGTTAAGGTGGGAGTACCATCGATGGCATTAGGAACCCCGTACCATTTACGAGAGGATGCCATGATTATATACTGCGCCTTGCGTATTCTCGCTGGATGACTGCTGGCAAGAAGAAAAGGCGGCGCGAGCATGGTGCTGACGGCGACGACCTTGTAGAGCCGAAAAAGGTGACGGGCAAGGAGCTGAGCGAAAATGAAGAGCTGAGCGCCCGGCTGACGGTCCTTGTGGAGATGCTCGACGAAAAGGGCGTCATAAACAGCAATGAGTACCGCAGGAGGGTTGCCATGCGCCTGCACGAAATATCCAAGGCCGGCGCGATTGAAGAGCTTGATGAAGAGCTATGATGGAGACTTTGCAGACGGGCAGGGCTTTTGGGCTTTCTATTATGGCCGGGCTTGTCGCAGGCGGCATCCTTGCAGGGATCAACGTGGCGCTTGTGCGGCCTTATACTGCCGCCCTTGCAGACATTGAGCTTGAAAACCTGCTTGCAGAGAGCGAGTTTTTCGAAGAAGAGTTTGACGACCGGCTGCAGTCGATCTATTTTTCGCAGCTGTACGGCTCTGTAATAGTAGGGCTTGCGGCCGGTGCAGGTGCAGGAGTCACCTTTGTGGTTGGCAGGATCAGGGCAAGCCCGCTCAAGGCTGCTCTCATTATAGCCGGCATTGCGTGGTTTGTGCTTTACGTCATACCTGCTGTAAAGTATCCCCCAAGTCCCGAGGCGACGTTTGACCCAGAAGCAGCCGGCATCTACCAGATGCTTCTTGCAGGATACACTGCAGTGTCAGGGCTGGCCGCCCTTGCCATAGCCTTTGGCTTCCGCAAGGTAAAGAGGAAGGAGAAGGCGCTTGGAGCCGCCGCGCTCTACCTTGTGGCGATAGCCGGGGCGTTCTTTGTATTCCCTGACTTTCAGAGCGAGGACGATTCGTTCCTGCCACAGCCCATCGTCAGCGGGTGGAGGTCTGCCATTTCGCTGTCAATGACTGTTTTCTGGTTTGCGCTTGGCATCATCTGCGGCCTCTTGTGGACGTATGGAAGCAGAGGCGTAGGGAGAGGCATTTGAACTCATTGTCGAAAGAGTTCATTTTTTCTCGTATCACAGTAAAGTCCAAGTTTTGCGCCGAATGTGAATCTGTTCGTTCATTTAGATTTACACTGGAAAGGACTTGATTCATTCTATGCAATAGTTAATGTGATTGTGGCATCAATTCCATGTATCGTATTGATATCGCCAGAAATCCTTTCTTTCAGCTTGTCTTCGGTGTCTGCATTCAGCTTGATTAAAAGGTCGTATCTTCCTTCTGTTCTGTAAACATTTGATACAAATGGTAATTTTGATACCTCATCCGCAATCTTTACGTCAAATGGAAAGTGGCAATTAACCAGCACAAATGCAGAAACCATAAGTTCATTGTACATTCGCAAAACACGTATTAAAGACTGTGTATTTGCAACAGATTAATTATCAATCTAATTCTATGATAAAAACTAGACGACACTGTGCTCAATAATGAAACAATGCGGATTTACGGCTTTTATTAACCGCCCGATCCCTCATTTCCTTTTATACTCGTAATGTGCATGATAAACATGTCAAGAGCTTTTGTGTTTTTGAATTGTGACATTGGAGCAGGGCCTGAAATCATCAATGAGATGAAGACGATTGCAGGCGTTTCTGATGCTGTGCAGGTATCTGGCATCTACGATATCGTGGCAAAAGTAACTGAAGAATCGAAGGAAAACATAGTAATGCTAGTAAAGAAAATCAGGAGGATTGATAATGTCAGATCAAGTTTGACAATGATTGTAGCTGAAGATTCGAAATCTTTGGCTGGGGCAGTTTGATAATGGCGATAAGACCTTATGGGACAAGGCCTGTGCTGGCAAGCAAGAACAGGTCGCCGGGTTATTGCATTGTTTGTGCAGCAGTAGCTACGACAGAAGCATTGTTTCAGCTAGATGGAGCAGTAATAATCCAGAGGTATTGCGACAAGTGTCTCTCTGACGCCAAGTATGTAGTTAGTTCGCGCTAGACCCTACTAATCCTTAAGAGCATCGGGACACTAGATCAGTCAGTGGTAAAACAGTCTTTCTCCTGCAGTTGCGGTAATGTTATGGAGTGCATCGCAGAAGATCATGTAATAAAACCAAAATACAGGAGCATTTCTGGCCGAGTGCGACTAAGATGTAATGATTGCGGCAAAGAGCATGAAGTCATTCTAAAGCATAAAATCGCAAAGTTTGTGGGAGCATCGCCATCGTTCAAAGAGATTTCCCACTCCTGATTAAGTCGTCGCTAATAATTGACTATGCTAGAGTACCTGTTCCGTGGCATGTTTGACAATCATAGCTCTCTTCTTTGAAGCTGTTCCCACTGGCACTAGTTCTCTCAGGAATAATATGTGCTTTCAAGCCATCACAGCAAGGGCATATGTTTAGCTCCCTTCCAGCTTTAACAATAATGTGCAGCTTGTCGCCAACGTAGCTGCTTAGATCTGCATCCGGATCAATGCCATATTTTGCTTTTAGCGCATCATCAAGCTTCTCTATATCCTCCGGCGGAGTCTTGTTGTTGTAAACAAACTGCTCTATTGCATCAAATTCCTTTCTCATCAGCGCGGCATATTCGTTGACTAATTGCGTATTTGGAGAGGCTACCAGTTGCTTGAGCTTGTTCTTTGCTCGCTCGATGGCTATATCATATGACAGGCAATTGCGATCTACGGGTGACGACACATAATGCAGTCTATCAATAAATATTAAAACAATTACCATCTTCCTCCGAACACGTAAAAGGGACTGCAGGCAGGAAAAAGGTAGACAGATGCTCGAAAGCGAAATCACTGTTGGAATAGGTAATACGCACAAAACTCTGCATTAATTATATCATTGTAAAAGCAGCATGCGCATATGTGGCATATACTGGATGATGCCCTAACAGCAATAGTTTACCATTTTAGTTTACGCTGCTAGTTTTAAAGGTTAAAAGCGCCAAGTACCAAAGTAGTTATGGTAAAAAGCATGGACAAAAGAGAATACGATCAGCTGGATTCGCTTAGTTCCAGCCCAAACGCAGAGATAAGCCGATTGAGTATAATAGTCAAGAACCTGAAAGACCGTGTGGAATCGCTTGAGAGAAATCAGACTGAATTGATGGATAAGCTAAATGCGCTAAAGAAGAACTTCTAACAGTTCATATGAACTATCCCAATTCGAACATAAAGTAATAACAATGATGTATTAGACGTATAAAGGCTGTTCTTGTTAAATAGTACCTTCACGTAACGTTACATGATGACTTCAGGAAAATATTTTAACAAAGGTGTTAAGGCGCTTGATTCGCCCCACATAGGACATGTTGTAAGAGAGACTGACGATAAGATTGTAGTATTCGGCGGGGGAGACGACAGATACGATATTCCGAAGTCTGAAATCAGATTTACCAGCGGTAATGTCCTGATTGATCTACCGGTGTACGATATTGCAAAAAGGTTCAAGATTAGCAGAGAAGAACTACTTCCCACAGGAAAAGCGACAAAAGACCCTTGGACAAAGGTAGAAAATATTGATTTGGCAAGCTACGAAAGAGAATATCCAAAGTCACTATTCAACAAAGGTGTCAGGACAAACAACGAAGACCATGTAGGCCATGTTGTGAAGGAAACTGACGATAAGATTGTGGTGTTTGGTCACTATGACTACAGGTTTGATATACCAAAATCAGAGATAGTGGCAGCAGGCAGAAACGTCATAGTTGGGATAGACTTTCCAGAATTATTGAAGTATGGGGTAGATAGAAATGCTCCTCTGCCAACTGGTGAGCCGATAGACAAGCTGGCCGAGGAAGGACAATAAGCTATATTGCAAATTTATCATTTTACGTGCAAGGGCTGTGGCTATGAATCGAAATTGCCGCTTGGTAGCTCAGACCTTGACCAAATCCTTACAGATACTAACTTGGATTATGCTGAATATCGGCTTTTCATATGCAAAAAAGAAGCAAAGTTTGTACATGCAGATATTCAGGATAAGGAATTCGAAGGCAGATGCTCTTCTGATGGCAGTGACTTGATGGAAATAGAAGAAAGATTTCCCTTAAAGTGTCCTCATTGTAACAACGATCTTGTTATAGAAATGATTGCCCCACTGGAAGAGCAAACATGACAGCAACCTACTTAACTACTCGATACTACTTGATATCATGGGCAATTCTGACTTTTGCATTCAAAACGAACATGATTCCTGCGCAGGCATCGTCAAGACGGTAATAAGCGGTTCAGACAATACGGAAATGTGTGCCTGTCAATGTCATAACAGTAGTTATCAGCTCGTCAAACGGATGTTTGGTGTTATTAACCAAAAAGATAGACAGACGCAATAAAGGCAGGCATCTCAATATAATAGATAATCATGCCTAAATATTTTACACCCAATGAGGAGCTAGTCATGCTTTTCCTAAGAAAACATGTTAATTCCACTGCCGCTGAAATTACTAGGGATACCAGATTGAAAAGGAGGGGTGTGGTAAGACGCGCACAGGACGGTCTCGATGCAAAAGGCGTTCTGCGTCATACTGGTGACACAATAGAAAGATACTATCTGGTACATACAGAGTAAATGTAGAAGATTGCTAGACTGGGTCTTAATGTATTCGCTCTTATTGACAAATGTTTCAGCTGATTGTAACAGAGAATTTGCATGAACCTCTCTTCCCTCGTCCTGTTCCTCAGGTTATGGATAAAC